>Ga0182024_10007544_pt1 | contig 23406 bp, 25 predicted proteins | sample P32metaG_FD_120480 | JGI IMG/M metagenome (GOLD analysis project Ga0182024, IMG submission 120480) | Permafrost microbial communities from Stordalen Mire, Sweden - P3-2 metaG (Illumina Assembly) | ecosystem: Environmental > Terrestrial > Soil > Wetlands > Permafrost | place: Sweden: Stordalen... | reverse complement strand
TCCCCCGGGTGACGCGCCACGCGGCGTGAAAGTGAGCCAGCGTTCACTGGGGGATCCTTCGGGCCTTCGGCCCTCAGGATGACAGCAAAAAAAGCGACGCGTTTCTTTCCACTTTGAGCGCGCACCCCGCGCGTCAGGGCTCAGGATGACGGCGGGAGGGGGCGTCGCATCCGGCGTCGCTCTAGAAGCTCTCCCCGGCGACGACGTACCCGCCAATCGGCGTTGCATCCGGCGACCAGGCTACATCTGCGCGAAGCACGAACGCCGTGCCGGATAGCAGCCTTAAGCCTCCACCGACGCCGTATTTCAGACCGAGCTTGGCCCCGTCCAGCTCGGGATGCGGGCTCGTATCGGCCCAGACTCTGCCGCCGTCGACGAACGCAGCTGTGCCGACCGTCATCGGCTTGCCGAACAAGTGAAAGTCGAAGAGACGAAGCCGGATCTCCAGGTTTCCGAAGACCTTGACCTTGCCGTAATACCGCTGAGCCGGGACACCGCGGACTCCGTTCGAGCCACCGATGGCGTAGGTGTCGACCGCGCGGGACAACTCATAGAACGGTACGTCTCCAAAGAGTACGTCACCGACTACGCGCGCGGCCAAGGTCAGGCGTGGCGAAAACAGGGGAAGATAGCCCCGAAGGTTTACACTTGCTTCGCCGTATCGAAACGGAAGGTCGGCCGTGCCTCCCGGGCTCCAATTGAACGCGAGTTCGTCGAACGTGCCCCGGTGCGGCGATACTTGATTGTCGCGATTGTCGAACTGGGCGCCATATCGAAAGAGAGCCGCTCCCTCGGTATGTGTCGGGCCGATGAGCGATTTCACCTCGGGCGAGCCGTCGCGAATGTCGTTGCCGAGCTTCGAGTCCGCCGGGATATTCAGCCACGTCTCTACGTAGCGAAGCCCGACTCTACCCGAAACGTGATCGAAGATCTTGAATCGGACATCGGCCAGAAGCTCTGGATGCGCGCGCGCGTACTGAAAATACTCGAGCGTTGTCCCAGGGGGAGCTTGCGCGGACGACGCGTTGCCCATTCCATAATAATCCAGCGTCAACTCATCGGTAAAGGAGGGGCGCACTTCGAGCTGAAGTGGAGCGCCCAAGAACTGCGTAACTGTCAGTTTCGAGTAAACGTCGGTGTAGGGGAGGGTGATTTTCCCGTCCTTCGGGAGGAACGAAACGAAACCCGCCCCCTCGAGATCCCAAACGAACGGGGTATAGCCCTGTCGAACCCGCGTGAGACCCGCGAAGAATCCGCCGCCAATACCGGTATCGGTGGTGCCCCCGGCGACAGGGACCAAGGTGAAGTCGTTGTGCCCGTCCGGGGGCGAGGCCATCGAAGGCGAAGTGGGTTTTTCGCTCGAATTCAGCGGATTGTCGCCCGCGAAGGAAGGCGACACGGTTCCCAGAAGGACGCCCAGGACAACGCGGAAGCGCGACGCACGCCGGGTCCAGTAATGGCGTCCGCGGGGAAGCACCCGGCAGGGGAGGTGATTAGGCGATTCCTCGACCCATCACGAGCCGAACGACGACCACGATGACGGCTAGAACGAGCAGCATATGAATGAGCCCGCCGGCGACGTGGAACGCCGCAAAACCGAACAGCCACATCACGAAAAACAGAACTGCAAGACCCCACAGCAGATTCAACATCGGTTCATTCTCCGTTTTTGGAACGTCGGCGTACGCCTGAGCGCATCGCCCATCGGCGCGGGATGCAGAAGACGACACGCGCAGGCTTCTCGATGAGCAACTCGCGTGCCGTTGGGTGCGCCTCACGGATCGTCGCGCCAATAAGTGCAACGTTCGCTTCTAGATGGCAAACCGAGGTGGCGAATTGCCTTGCGCACGCTCGTGCGTGGAAGCACGGGCGACAGGAGCGTCGCAACTGTGGCGAAAATGCATACCTGGCGTTCGAGCGTTTCTCGCGTTTTGCCAATAAAGCCGAAGCGGTACGGCTCGTGCTTGAGCAGAGCGAACAGAAAGGTCGGTCATACATGAAGGAGCGAATTCTCATCGTCGACGACGATCCGGACCAGTGCGAGCTGCTCGCGCGACTGGTCGAGCGATTGGACTATGCGACCACGACCACGACCTCCCCGGAGCAGGCCTTGGAGCACGCCGGTCGAGACCCATTGGACGCCATCGTGACCGATCTGGGGATGTCGACCATGAGCGGACTCGAGCTGTGCGCGCGCATCCTCCTGGTTCGTCCGGACGTCCCCGTCGTCGTCGCGACGGGCATAGGAACGATGGAATCGGCGATCGCCGCGATGCGTGCGGGCGCGTACGACTTTTTGAACAAGCCCATCGACGTGAACGTGCTCGGCTTGGCGCTCAGGCGTGCCGTGCAGCACCGGCGATTGGGCCAGGAGGTCAAGCAACTGCGCGCCGCGGCACCGCAGCCGCTCGTCGACTGCATGATCGGGGAGAGCGAAGCGATCAAGCGGACGAAGGAGCTCGTCGTCCGCGTCGCGCCTACCGACACGTCCGTGCTCGTCCACGGCGAGACGGGCACGGGCAAAGAGCTGGTGGCCCGCGCGGTCCACAGGCTGAGCTCGCGCGCGGGAGGACCTTTCGTTGCGATCAATTGCGCGGCTGTCCCTGAAGCATTGCTCGAGAGCGAGTTATTTGGTCACGCTCGAGGCGCGTTCACGGACGCAAAGGTTTCTCGTGAGGGCCTCTTTGTCCAAGCATCCGGCGGGACACTTCTGCTCGACGAGATCGGAGAAATGCCGCTGACGATGCAGACCAAGTTGTTGCGCGCGCTGCAGGAACGAAAGGTGCGCCCGGTCGGGTCAGACCACGAGATTCCGTTCGACACGCGCATCGTCGCTGCGACCCATCGAGACCTGGAGAGGGATGTCGCAGATCGGCGCTTTCGCGAAGATCTCTATTATCGTGTCAATGTGGTGAAGATTACAGTTCCGCCGCTTCGCGAGCGAGGAAATGACGTGTTGCTCCTGGCAACGCGATTCTTGCGGAACGCGAGCGAGCGAGCGCACGGAGAGCACATCACCCTATCCCCGCAGCTCGCCGCTCTCTTGGTCGCCTACGACTGGCCGGGCAACGTTCGTGAGCTCGAAAATTGCATCGAGCGTGCTGTGGCTCTCGCCAGGTACAACCAGATCAGCGCGGAAGACCTCCCGGAGCGGATTCGGACGTTCAGGCGCAAAGTGTTCACGTCTTCAGCTGCGCCGGAACGGGGACACGAAGACGAGATCTTGTCGCTCGAGGAGCTCGAACGGCGCCACATCTTCCAGACGCTGAAGAGTGTCGACGGAAATCACGCGCGCGCGGCGACGCTGCTCGGCCTCGACCGAAGAACCCTCCACAAACGCATCGAGAAGTACTCGACCGCGCCGAGGCCAGGACCATTTCCCCGTGAGGAGCTGTCGGGGCCGTGACGGATCCCGATACCCAGCGGGCCGGATACCTTCGGACAGATTTTCTCGAACGCATCGCGCACGAGCTGAGGGGACCCGCGGGGGTGACGCTCGGCGCTCTAAACGAGATCGAGCGCGCTCTCGGCGATCAGACGGAGGAACTGCAATCTCTTTTCCGTATGGCGCGGCGTGGCGTTCGAAGAATCTTGCGTACCGCCGACCGCCTCGATCGGACGGCCCAGCTCGGAGCGGCGGACCCGCGGAGGGGAGCCATGATCGATCTTCAGGTTCTCGTCGGGGAGGTCGCCCGCGACACAGTCCTCCTCGAGGCACGCGGCGGGGTCCACGTCGAGGTCGCAGAAGGCGGGGTCTCGTGTGTCATCGACGCGGACGGTCCTTGGGTGCGAGCTGCCGTCGCCGAGTTGGTTGCGAATGCCGTCCGATTTGCACGCACGCGCGTGTCCGTCGAGGCGCGCGCGACAGACGACGAAGTGCACGTGGTCGTTTGCGACGATGGGCCCGGGTTCGCGGGTCCTGCGCAGGCGAGGTTCGAACCACCTATCACTGGCCGCGGCCTCGGCCTCTCTTTGCCTCTCGTAGAGGACGTGGCGCATGCCTACGCAGGGCATCTCGAGTTTCGCGACCTTTCGAAGGACGGCTCGGGCTCGACTGGAACATGTGTTTGCTTGACTCTTCCACTGGCGGTCACGGCCGTTCGCGGGAGGTGACGCTTTGAGCGACCGTCTTGCGAAGGAGCGTCACGCGATCGTGGCGGATGACGACGACGATCTGCGCTGCTTGATGGCGTCGGCGCTTTTGCGTGCGGGCTTCCATGTAGGCCAGGCGCGCGACGGGATCGAACTCCTTACGATGGCGATCGCGGGGAAGGGCTTGCAGCTTCTCGTCGTCTCCGACATCGCGATGCCGCGCGTCGACGGCATTGCCGCTACGCAACGGCTGCGCGAGATGACGCCCAAAGTGCCCATCGTCCTCGTCACCGCGTGCCAGGACACAGCGACCTTGCGTCGAGCCGAAGGGGCAGGGGCCGACCGTGTCCTTCTCAAGCCCCTCGACTTGTACGAATTGGTCCACGTGGCCATCGCTCTAACGAGCGTGGAGTCCGGCTGAGCGCTCGCTCACCCGCGTTCAAGCTCGCGCTCCGACTCTTGTTTGGCCTGCAGGCACGTGCGAGCCTTCGATCCATGCCTGAAGAAGGGCTCTCGCTCGAACGGTGGGCGAACTTCTATCTGATCGCGTCGACGGCGGCGGCCACGTTGATCGGTCTCTTGTTCATTCTCATCACGTTGGCGGCGGAGAAGCGGCCCAAAGACGTCACGAAGGTCGGTCTCTATCTCACGCCGACCGTGGTCTATTTCGGCTCCGTATTGCTCCTCGCTGCGCTTCTGACTTTCCCAAACCAATCCCGATTTACGGCCGCACTCTGTGTTTGCGGTCTGGGGAGCTTGGGCCTCTTGTACTCGGTGTCCATGGTTGCCCGGAAAGAGAAATTCCTCCAGCGCTCGGATGCCATCCAATACGTGGTGTACCCCCTCGCAGCGTACGGGGTCCTCGTCTGGGGTGGGCTCTTATTGGACCACATGGCGCAACGCGGCCTCACGCTCGTCGCCGTGGGTATGGTGGCGCTCATTGCCGTCGCTGTCCGCAATTCGTGGGGCATCGCCGTGGACGTCGTGTCCTCGCCACAGAAAGACCGCTGAGACTATAGTCCGCCCGTGTGCGGGTTCGCGGGCATCGCTTCACCTCGTTCGCAGCGTATCGTTTCGCGCGAAGAGATCGATGCGATGCTTACGACCATTGCGTATCGCGGTCCCGACGACGCGGCGACGACCTTTCGACCGCACTTCGCCGTCGGGTTTCGCCGGTTGGCCATCGTGGATCCCCAGCACGGTAGGCAGCCGATGTCGACCGACGACGCGGCGCTCGACGTTGTCCATAACGGTGAGATCTACAACCACGAGGAGCTCCGAGAGACGCTCGCGTCCAGGGGCCATCGCTTTCGAACGCGCTGCGACAGCGAAGTTCTCCTGTACGCCTACCGGGAATGGGGCGAAGGTTGCGCGAAGCATCTGCGTGGCATCTTCGCGTTCGCGATCTGGGACGAGTCGCGCCAAGCGCTCTTTCTCTGTCGCGATCGGTCGGGGGTCAAGCCGCTCTTTCTGCGTGTGCACGGCGAAGAGCTCCTTTTCGCGTCGGAGGCGAAGGCCTTGCTCGCTCACCCGAGCGCTTCTCGGCGCATCGATCTCCTTGGGTGTTTCGCGCAGGCAGAATCGGACGCGCTTCTGGAGGAGTCGCCCTTTCAAGGTATCTCGCAGCTTGGAGCCGGCTGTTCGCTGACGTTCACGGCTGCAGGGGAGTTGCGCCCTCTTCGGTATTGGACGTACGAGCCGGTATTGGATCTCGGCGCCGACGACGACGGCGGAGACGAGGACATCGCGCGGTTTCGCGAGGAGCTTCTGAGGGTCGTTCCCATGCAGCTCATGGCAGACGTTCCCCTGGGGGCCTATCTTTCTGGAGGGCTCGACTCGTCCGTGGTCGCCGCCGCAGCGCGTACGCACGTTGCCGGTTTGCCTACGTTCACATCCGTATGCGCGGGCTCCGAGGATCCGTGGTTCGCCTACGTCCTTTCCCGGGCTTCGGACCTGCCCAATACGCACTTCGTACGTTTTTCACCCGAGGAGCTGCTCGAGGAGCTTCCGCGCGTGGCCTGGGGGGCCGAGGGGACGTTCGATCTCGGGTTCTTGGGTCGGTACCAGCTTGCCACCGCGGCGAGTCATTTGGGTCTCAAGGTGCTGCTCAGCGGGCAGGGGGCAGATGAGCTCATGGGCGGGTACGAGGGTTCTTACTCTGCGCTTGCGCGGTCGGCTCGTCAGGCTGCGCATGCGGCGCGTCTCCTCGACAGCGGATGGAGCTCTGTTGCGGGCGCGCTCAGCGATTCCATCGATTGCGAGCCCGCGGACTTGGCGATCCATCTCAAACGCGAACATGCAGCGCTGAGCCACTACCTGCTTCGCTTCGAGGATCGCATGGGTATGCTGGCGGGCGTCGAGGTTCGCGTTCCCTTTCTCGATCACCGGCTCGTGGAGATCTGCGCGGGCATCGGCGGCGCGCGCCGGCGCAGCCTGTTCGGCGACAAGCGACTCCTTCGGGAAGCCGCACGCGGCCTCGTTCCCGACGGCGTGCGCATGCGAGCCAAGTTCGCCTTCAACGGTCATCTGCCTCCTATCAGTCAGCTCCTTTTGTCCGTCGATCGAGAGACGGATGTCTCGGAGCTGCTGACGGAGAGCACGATCAAGGACAGGGGTTACTTCGATCCGCGCCAAGTCCGACGTCTAGCCGAAGCTTGCAACTACCGCGCGCTCGATGCGGTGTTGATTGTCCACCTGCTGGACGAGCTCTTCGTCTCGAACTTTGATCCAGCTCGGTTTGCGAGTGCTCAGGTCTCGGCGCCGGAGATCCGCGTCGATGCGTCCTGGATGCCGGCGGCGACAGTCCTCTTCCTGGCGCGCCAGGGTCCGTCCTCCGCCGACGTACCGTGGCTCAACTCCGCAGTGACTCACGTAGGCCTGATCCATGCCGTGCATGCGTCGAGGTCGGAGCAACCTCTCGTGTTGGCGATTCAGCTCAACGACGGGCGACGTACCCTTACGCCGGTATCGGAGGATCTCGAGGCGACGAAGGTGGTCGAGTTTCTTCGAGCCACAGACGGCACGCGGACGTACTCGCAGATCGCGGCCAGCCTCGGCGTGACGGTGGAGACCGCCTTGGCGATTGGGCGAATGGCCAGCGACCAAGGGCTGTTGGAGCACGGGCCAAAGGCGCTTCCCGGCACCGAATCGCTCTCGTAGCGATCGGGCTCTAGCGGAAGTGGCCGCGTCGCTACATCATGATCCGACCGATGACCTTTCGGTGCGTCACGTGCGGTCAGGAGCACGACGGTCTTCCCGACATAGGGATGCTCGCGCCGGACCCCTACCTCGACGTTCCGGAGGCCGAGCGCGCCGAGCGAACGACGTTCACCCCCGACCGCTGCAAAGTGCGCGACGACGACGGTGAGCATTACTTCGTCCGCGGCGTGATTCCGATCCCCGTGCATGGGCAGGAAGAACCCTTCGCGATAGGCGCCTGGGTCTCGCAGTCGCGGGAGAATTTCGAGCGCTACGCGACGAACGAGGACATGGCGCCGACGTTCGGGTGGCTGGTGAACCGGATGGCGCACTACGAGAAGAGCACGCTCCTCTTGAAAACCCGCGTGCACTTTCGAGCTGGAAATCAGCGGCCGACGATCGAGCTCGAACCGACCGCGCATCCTCTCGCGGTCGAGCAGCGGAACGGGATCACGATCGAGAGGGCTTGGCAGATCGTGCACAGGTACACGTCAAACTGACGAGCATCGCAGCCCACGGCGCGACCGAGCGCGCGAACGAACTCAATAAATGGATGACACTGCGCGGTGCGCATTGGCAAACGCCGTGGCCCGCTGCAGGACGATCAGATTTCGCCAGATTGTATTTGCGCGGAGCTTCACGACGAGCAAGCCGTCCTCCGACCCCACCTGACTATCGAGCCAGCCGTCCGCCAGGTAGAAAGGGTCGTCGGCGAGGGCCGCGGGATCGAGTTGGCCGAGGAGCGCCTTCGCCGTGTGGCACTGCAGCACGCGCGTCAGCTCGTCGGCGTTCACCCCGTTCGGGGCGTTCACGACCAGCTTCGTTCCGCTGACGGCTCGACCACCGGTCTGCCGAGCCGACCACGACACGAAAGTGATGGGCTCGACCGAGACGACCCTGGTTTCTCGGACGATGCGTGCCTCGTCGCGCGACACTTGCGGATCGGTGCATTGCACATGTGCGACGCCGATCGCGCGTTCGACGGGCGTCAACTCATGCGCACACGCGGAGGCGCCCCATGATGCCCCTAGGGCGAGCAGGACAATCGCGGTATTCTTCATGGGAACGTCTTTGGGTTGCGGAAGTACCCCGCCAGGCTGGGGGTGTTCGGTGCCAGCGTCAATGGGGCCAATGCCGCTGTCGGCGAGCATGACCTTCTGACGGGTGGCTAAAGCACGTCGGTTGCGGCGCGTCCCTCGGCCCTTCCCAGCCACACCGCCAGAGGGATGAAACACGCGGAGAGCGCAGCGGTTCCGACGTAGGGTACCGCCGTGGCCCCCGCGAGGAGTGCGGTTCCGACGAGCGGCCCGAGCATCCCGCCGACGTCGCCACAGAGCTGCATCAGCCCTACGCCCGTCCCTCGTCGATCGGGCGGGACGATGTTGCCCATCAGGACGAGCAGCGACGGCCCCAGCCCCACGCCGCCCGCGCCGACGAGAGCGAGGCCCGCTGCGAGTCCTGTCGCTTCATGGGAGAGACCGACGACCGCGAGCCCCGCCACGAGAAACACCATCGCGACCGTCGCCACGCGTGCGTGGGCGCGCCATCGATCGCCGATGCGGCCGGCGAGCGGTGCCCGCCTTGGGACGGCCCACCTGCATGGAGCGCGAGCGCCTGCGCGGCGATGAAGACGCAAGCCGAACCCGGCCCGTGCAGCAATCGGCCGGCCAGAAAGAAAGGGCCGGCAGCGTGGGCGACAATCCCGATCGCGAAGAGCCCCAGCACCACGATCTGCACCGCGAGCCCGACGAGCAACGTCCGACGCCCGCCGAACCGATCGGCAAACACGCCAATGACCGGGCTCGACACCACGCGCATCGCGCGGTTGGCCGCGAGGATCACGCCGATGAACGGAAGCGAGAGGCCAAGGCGCAACCCCACGATGGGCAGGATGGGAAACGCGATCTACCGTTCCGTAGCGGAGGCCGCCCTCGATTCATAGCTCGACAGAATGTATCTACACGACTAGATGCATAGACGTGACGAAGCTGGAACGCCACGCCGAGCAGCTCGCTGCGCTAGGACATGTCGCGCGCCTCTCCCTCTTACGAGCGGTGGTTCAGGTGGGTTCGGAAGGGATCTCGACCACCGATCTGCAAGCGCGGCTCGACATCCCTTGGACGACGATGAACCACCACCTCGACCGCCTCGTCTCTGCCGGCCTCGTCACGGTTCGGCGTGAAGGGAAGTTCGCCTATCACACGGCCGACTACCCAGCCCTTCGGGCGGTGACCGATTTTCTTTGGGAGGACTGTTGCAAGCACGGCAAGGCCGCCGCGAAGGGCAAGGCGAGCAGTGGCTGCTGCGGTTGATCTTCGACGGCGCGCCTTGGCCGAGGGGCTCGGGACCGCGCTGCTGCTCGCGACCGTCGTGGGCTCGGGGATCATGGGAGACAAGCTCGCCGGTGGAAACGTCGCCCTGGCGCTGCTCGCGAACACGGTCGCCACCGGCGCCGGCCTCGTCGCGCTCATTCTTACCTTCGGCCCTATTTCGGGTGCACACTTCAACCCGGCCGTCACGCTCGCCGATGCGAGTCAGGGCGGGCTCCCGTGGAGGGAAGTGCCCGTCTACATCGTTTCGCAAGTGCTTGGGGCGTTCGTCGGAGTCGCCGTAGCTCACGTCATGTTCGACAAGCCGCTGTTTTTCGCGTCTACCCACGAGCGGGCGGGAGTCGCGGAGCTCGTGAGTGAGTTCGTGGCCACCTTCGGACTCTTGGCCGTCATTTGGGGGTGTGCTCGAAGACGGGCCGGCGCCGTTCCGTTTGCCGTCGGCGCCTACATCATGGCCGCGTACTGGTTTACGTCGTCCACGTCTTTTGCGAACCCCGCCGTGACTCTCGCCCGCGCCGCGAGCGATACCTTTGCCGGCATCCGCCCGGTGGACACGCCCGGCTTCATCGTGGCCCAGCTTCTCGGGGCGGCGGCCGCGACGGCGACGTTCCGCTGGCTCGTACCGTCGCTCCCTTCCACCGCCGATCGGGTCGTGGACCGATTGGCCGATGAGGAGGTTCCATGAAGACCGTGCTCTTTGCGTGTATCCACAACGCCGGACGGTCGCAAATGGCCGCAGCCTGGTTCAATGCGCTCGCCGCTCCAGACAAGGCGCGCGCCCTCTCTGCCGGGACGGAGCCCGGGGGTCGCGTCCACCCCGAGGTCGTCGCTGCGATGCGCGAGGTAGGTATCGAGTTCGAAGGCGTCGTTCCGCAGAAGCTTACCGATGAACTTGCGGGAACGTCCTCCATCCTCGTCACGATGGGGTGCGGGGAGGCGTGCCCCGTCGTTCCGGGATTGCGGCGTATGGACTGGCCGCTCGAGGATCCCAAAGGAAAGCCGATCGCGCGGGTTCGCGAGATCCGCGACGAGGTTCGGATGCGAGTCTCGGAGCTGCTTCGCCAGGAAGGATGGGAAAGGTGCTGAGCCGGGTGCCGACACGCTGGCTACTCGTTTCGTGTCTGTCCGCTCTGGGGTGCGGTGCGCCTTCCCCGGCAGCACCGCGCGACGGCGGTGACGACGGAAACGGGTTCGTGGTGCTCGATGGGGGGGTGATCCCTGCCGATCGCTTCATCACGAAGGTCGTGTCCTATTCGCTCGGGCCCTGCTCGGGTTTCGGGCGGGACCAGATGCCGGAGATCGTGGAGGGCCCACCGGTGGGTGAAGGACCGTACAGCGGCAGCACCGATGTGCTCTCACTCGGCAACGGTGGCGAGATCGTCGTCTCGTTCGAGCCGAACGCCATCGTGGACGGTCCCGGCGTCGACTTCATCGTCTTCGAGAACCCTTTTTACATCCTGGGAACCGAGATCGTCGCCGACGCCGAGCCCGGGGAAGTGAGCGTGAGCGAGGACGGGGTCACCTGGACGAGCTTCCCGTGCACCGACACGACCAGCCGTCCCCCCTTCGGCCAGTGTGCGGGCGTACACCCTGTCTTCTCGAACCCCGACAACGGCATCTCGCCCATTGACCCCATGAAGGCCGGGGGTGACCCCTACGATCTTGCCGACATCGGCGTAAAGCACGCGAAGTATGTGCGCATCGTCGACAAGATCCTCGAGTCTTGTCCCGACGGGGCCGGGCGTCCCAACGCGAACGGGTTCGACCTCGACGCGATCGCGATCGTGAACGCCGAGCTGCCGTAATCGCGTGCTCATCGCTTCGCTCCTCCGGCCACGCAGGACGGCCACGTCAAGAGCTCCCGTCGACTTAGCGCGGTCGGCCCGACCTCAGCGCTTCCCCGAGTGTGACCCCGCCGCCGCGAGCACCCCGGCCGCCCACGCCGCCGTCTTGTCCGCGTGACACGTCGTGCACGGGTTTGGAACTCGAAACTGGTCGGTCATCGCAGGAGTGATGAACTCGAACGTATGGGCATGAACACGTACATCGGCGATCGTCGTTTCGATGTTGGGCATGTGACAGGCGACGCATTCGCTGCCCGCGCTCCCCTCGGCGTGCAGAGTATGCTCGGCGACCGACCTAGCGCGCGGACCGAGTGTTCCGCCCGGCGAGTGGCACTGTAAGCACATCGCGTTGCCACTCTGGCGGAGTTGCGCGGGGTGGTCGGTTCCATGAACGTCGTGGCAGTTGAAGCAAGTGATGCCGTTGGCGTACATCACGCTCTTCGTGAAGTCGTTGCCCTGCATTCGATTCTTGTGCGCCGTTCCCTCGGCGAAGTGCGTGAACGTCGTCTCGCCAGGCTTGTGCTCTTCGAGTTTCCAGAAATCCGTCAATTTGAGCCCGACCTGGTAGCCGACCGGCCAGTCGTAGAAACGCCCCTCAATGGGATTCGCGAGCGGCCGACCTTGCGAGTGGCACTGGATGCAGGTGTCGTTCGCACTCGCCGCGCTCATCCGCGCCGGGTTGACGGTGTTCGAGCGCGACGGATGGAGGACGTGCTCCGCGCCGCCGCCGTGGCAGCGCTCGCACCCGACGTTCCACTCGACGACCTGCTTCGTCTTCACGTCGTACCCGACGGAATGGCATCCATCGCAGAGAGGCCCGGTAGGGCGCTTCATGTTGTCGGGCGGGTAGAGAGTCGCCCACCAATCGGTGCCGTTCTCGACAAAGTATCTCCGCCAGACGCGGTTCGTCACGTCCCACTGCGCCGGCTCGACGTAGTAGTCGTCGCCTACCTTCGTGAAGTAGCGCTGCTTCCAGATGCTACCGTAGACGAGGGCTACGTCGTCTTTGGCGAACGGATGGATCGTGTTCGTCGCGAGGTCGGGCAAGATGGCGCTCGGGTCGGTGCGAGGGTCGCGCACCACGTTTGCCATCGGCGTCTTCTTCCAGCGATCGTAGATCCCTTGGTGGCAAGGCGCGCAGGCTTGCGAGCCCACGAACGGCGTCGACGGGCCGGCCGCGGCCGTGTGGGCGATCGCGTGGCTGGCTAGGGTGCTCGGGCGTGGCGCGCCACACCCGAGGACGATGGCGAGCGCACACGGTGCCCCTCTCCGGAGACGAGTCATTTCCAGTCCGGGCCGCGAACGTGGCGCGCGCAGGTCGGACACGGCAGAAGAGGACACATGTCTCGAGCCTACCTCGAGAGCGGCGTGAGCGACGCGGATCGCGCGTTCCAAGCTGCGAGAGAGCGCCGGTTGATCGCAGAGCATCCTGCCCGCCGAAGCATATTACGGCGCCTGGTACCGATCGTGCCTACGGCCCTTCTGCGCAAGGTTCGTGACGTGCTCGACGGAACTGGCAAGACTCCAAGTGGACGGCCCGACGCGTGAAGCCCGTTACCACACGGGCATCACGAACCCGCGGCTGGGTCGCGCGAACAGGTATCCCTGCTGCAAATGACCGTTGAGCTTCATGAGCGTATCGCGCTCCTCGATCGTTTCGACCCCCTCCGAGATCACGATCAGATTCAGATCGCCGGCCGCGAGCTGCAACATGGCCCGAACGATGCTGCGCTTCTGCGGCGAGGCGTCGATGGATCGAATCAAAGACGCGTCGAGCTTCACGTAGTCCGGCTGGAGCAGCGTGAAACAGGAGAGCCCCGCATACCCAGCGCCGAGATCGTCGATCGCAACTCGAAAGCCCAGGTCGCGTAGTTTGCGGATGCGGGATTGTAACCCCACGACCCCGTCCAACGAGGCCCTCTCGGTCAACTCGATGACTACGCGGTCCGCGATCGCGCTGAGTGGAGAGGAGGGCGAGAGAAGCTCGAAGTCGCTCAAGTCCTCCGGGTGCACGTTGACGAAGAGCAGTGCTCCCTCGGGGAGTGCATTCGCGTCGGAGGCGATCTGCGACCTTACCCTTCGCGCCACCTCGTGCAGTCGCCCCAGCCGCTCTGCCGCGTTGAAGAGATCGAGAGGGCCGCGCAGGGTCGGCTCCTCGTTGCGGACGAGCGCTTCGTAGGCGACGACTTGCCGCTCTCCGACCGAGACGATGGGCTGATAGGCCACCCACAGCGTGTCGAGCGCGCTCGAAAGGCGCGCCTCGAGTCCCGCGCGATCCCCGAGGGCTCGATTCGGAAGCTCGAGAAGAGTCAGGGCCTCGCGCTTGAACTTCGCCATCAGGTGCAGGTCGCGCGCGCGCTTGACCACTTCGAGAAGCGTCGCCGGCAGCACCGGCTTGTTGAGGTACCGGAATGCGCCGTATTGCATCGCGTCCATGGCGGACTGCAGGTCAGGGCGTCCGGTAAGAATGATGACGGGAACGTCGAGGTCGTACTCCCTTGCGGAGCGCAAGAGATCCATGCCGCTCATGCCCGGCATGACGAGGTCCGTCACGATCACGTCGAAGCTGTCGACGGCAATCCGCCTCCGGGCGAGCGCAGCGTCTCGCTCCAAGATGACCACCCATCCGGCATTTCGAAGGACTTGAGCGTGTCCGGCAGACACCAGGTCGTCGTCATCGACGAGCAAGGCGCGCCCTCCAGGCTGCCCCACGCGATCGGCCACGGACGCCAAGTCAGGGGAGGGGCGCCGCGGTTGGAGCGCGCGCGGTTCGGAATCCGCCGGTGAGGTCGTCGCCCGCTCGGCTTTTGCCATACGCACCGACTCGCGCTCTTCGGCGGATCGCGCAACCGCTTCGTCGAGATGAACCGCCTCGCACGTTCCGCACCGGAGCGCCGGGGCGCGGACCGTCGAACGCGTGACGTATTCCGAGGCGAACAGAACGTGTCCGCCACATACCGTGCATCGCATGAGATTGGGCACTGCCATCGCACCCCCGTGCATTAAAGCCTGACCCCTGACTGTACACGCTACCCGTGGGCCGGCCAGGCGAAAGATCGAGCTGCGGCACCCGCGTACATCCGCAACGCCTGTGCATTTCAGGCGCATTCCAGGCGCATTCCAGGCGCATTCCAGGCGCATTCCAGGCGCATCCCAGGCGCATCCCAGGCGCGCAACCGCATCTGCAGAAGGCTCGTTTTGCGCCGTCGCGATCGAGGCTCTCGAAACATCTATCTACATGATGTTGCTTGAAAACACGCTCGTCGCAGCTCCTGTTTCGACTTCCAGTCCCGTGCGCTTGAGTCCGGCGGTGCCGCCGAACGCATTCGCCTTTTGAAGTTCCGGGGCGGCTCCTTCCATTTCCGTCCATGACGAGCTGAGCGCCGGTCCACCCATCCATCAAGTCTTCGAATGCCGGATGTGGTCCCAGCGTTTTCTTCTCGTCCACACGTCCTGCCCGCGTTCATGCGGTGAAGGCAGCAACGACAACCAGAGTCGCCACCCAGTTCGGAGAAGCACAGTGATGTCACTACGTCGAAACAACCCTCACGCACGATGGACCGCCGCCCTCAAGTGGGGCGTTTCGACGCTCTTGGCGACCGCGTCTGGAATGCTCGTGGCCGTGCCGGCGCAGGCGGCGTCGTTGGAGCTCACCACGGGGTGGTCCAACAACGACGTACCCACGTACATCAGCATGTACCTTTACGTACCGAACACGCTGGCGACCAAGCCGCCCATCATGGTTGCCGCCCACTACTGTGGGGGAAGCGCCTCCGCCTATTACAGCTTTGACTCGAGCGTCGTGGCGTTGGCCAACACGTACGGCTTCATCATGATCTTTCCGCAGACCACCAACCCGGCTTCCAGCGCGGACTGTTGGGACGTGGGGTCGACGAAATCCCTCGCCCATAACGGTGGAGGCGACACGCAGGCCATCGCCGAGATGGTGCAATACACCATCACAAAATACAACGCGGACGCAGGGCGCGTGTATTCGATGGGGAGCTCGTCGGGCGCCATGTTGACTGAAGCCCTCATGGGTGTGTACCCGGAGATATTCAAGGCCGGCGCGGAAATGTCTGGCGTGCCGGACGGATGCTGGTCCGACGGTTGGAGCGCAGCGAGCAACTGGGGCGGCGCGTGTGCCAGCGGCGACGATACGATGACTGCGGCCGCGTGGGGGAATCTCGTGCGTGCCCAGTATCCAGGTTATATGGGAACGCGGCCACGCTTGTGGCTCTGGGTCGGGACCGCCGACACGACCATCAGTCCCACCAACTTTACCCAATCGATCTTGGAGTGGACCAACGTCCTCAACTTGAGTTCTACGCCGACCTCGACGTCGGCCCCGAACAACGCTCAGCAGCAGCAAGGCTCGGGTCAGCTATGGAGCAATTCATGCGGTGACACGGTTCTCGAGGCCTGGTCGCTCCAAGGCGGCGGGCATGCGCCCGTGCCGACGGCGTCGACTGCAACCGCCATCGTGAGCTACTTCGGTCTCGACAAGGAGGGTCCGGACCTTGGAGCCGGGTGCGCCGACGCGGGTAGCACGACGGGTACCACCACCGGTACCACGACGGCTACCACTACGAGCACGACGACAGCCACGAGCACCGGTACGACGACGGCTACCACCATCAGCACGACCACTGGTGCCACCACCGGCACGGCCACCAGCACGACCACCGATACCACGACAGGTACCACCACCAGCACGACCACAGGCGCCACTACTGGCACGGCCGCCAGCACGACCACCGGTGCCACCACCGGCACGGTCACCAGTACGACGACCGGCGCCACCACCGGCGCGGCCACCAGCGCGACGACAGGCACCACTACCGGTGCCGCCACGAGCACGACCACCGGTGCCGAGGGCGGCGATGCAGGCGCCTCGGGCGACAACGGGAACGGAATGGGAAGCGCTGGATGCGGGTGCCGCGTAGGCCCGGTGAACGAACGCTCGGGAGGATTGCTCTTCGCGCCTCTCGGGGCGGCGCTCGGAATTCTGGTGCGCCGCCGTCGTCGTTCGCGCGCGTAAGGACTCGACTCTCGATAGGCGATAGGCGCGCCCGATCTCTCGGGCGCGCCTACCGAAGCGTCGCGGACCGCTCGAACTAATTTAGTTCATCACGATGGAGACGAGCGGAGTCCAGTTCTGCTCCCCCGTCGCCAGCACGGGGCGTACTCGGAAGAAGTACGTCGTGCCGACCGTAAGACCACTGATGTTCGTCTTGGCCTGAAGGGTGGACGGCGCGTTCGTCCACGTCTTCTGGTCAATCGAGTACTGCCACTCGTACGAAGCGCGGCGACTGGCGGACTTCGCCACGAGATGAGCCGTGCCGGCGGGCGTTCCCTGAGACACGGCAATCGGTGCTCTGTTGTGCAGCGTCACCTTGCGGACGCTCATCCCCGCGCTCTGGATGACCGACTCCGCTGTGGTGACGTTGGCGTCCGCGACTTGCTGCACGTAAGCAAGCAGATGCTCGAGGTCGGTGTGGATGGCCGCAAGCTTCAGGTTTCGGGTTTGGGCGGCGCCCTTGGTGCGAGCGAGGACCGCGGATTCCGCGGCTTCGAGCGCAGTGATGTCGGCGCTGACCGTGGCGAGCGCGGGGGTAGGGCTCGGGAAGGAAGCGTTGTCCGAAAGTGCCGTGACGACGCTCTGCGCAAACGTCGACACCTTCTTGGCGCTCTTGGGCATCTTGAGGACTGCGGAAACTTTCATGATGAACTCCCGGCGGAGGAGCGCGCCGGCTTCGTGCCGGAATCGCGTCCTCCTACTTAACGGGGGCAAAAAACGTCGCGAACTGAGACGAACTGGTCAATCTATTTTCGAGCGCGACCAAATAGGCCAAGCGAAGCGACTACGAACCCTACTGTGACGAGGGCGAGGTCGCCGCCGCCGTCGCGCGCGCCCCCTGCCGAAGCCTCTCTGCCGACTTGATGCCTTCCCAAAGCAAATTCACCTTGGTTTCGAGCTCGTGCAGCGGGACGAGCACGACGCCGCCCGGGACGAAGAACTCCACGCCGGCTTGCGCGAGTACCTGCTCTATCCGCCACCGAGTCATGCCTGCGGCACGAGCAAGTTCGGAGATCTTGTAGAACCCCCGGACAGGAAGGCCCTCGGGTGCCGTGGTCTCGACTGTGATCTTTGCGCGTGACTGCGTCTCACGTTTCTCGTGCATGGGCTGTTTCTCCTTGGCACGCACTTCGGCGTAGGCGTGGTGCGCGCGGTTTAGTAAATCCTGCGCGTTGACGCGAAGCCTCTCGATCGGCTTGAAGCCGTGCATTCGGCAGGCGTCCTCGAGCTGCTTGGCGATCGTTTGCTCCATGGCTTTCATCGCGTGTCGGTCGTCCGGCAGTCCGATCTCGCCGCACGCGAGGCGAACGACGACACCGGTGACCGTCCCAAGCTCCTCCCGCAAGCGAACCGGCCAACCTGCCGGCTCGTATGCGGCCTGAAGCACGCCTGCGTCCGCGCTCGGCATCGCACGGAGGCGCGAAAGGACCTTCGAATGCGTATGTGCGGCTTCGACGCGATCTTCGGCCGTTCTTCGCGTGTACTCCGGGCTGGCAGAGGTAAGCGTGCTCTCGTAGTTCGAGCAGTCGCCCATTTCACCCTCGGCCGTCGTGAAGAACCAGTCGAGCTCGCGCTCGACGTCGCCGACCTTCAAGAGACCACTGACCATTACGGCCTGCGCGCGCGCGCGCCCGTTCTTCTTCTCGATTCCGTTCATGTAGACCTCACTCGTCCCCTGCCAACGTTTGCTCGATGGCGCGTGGCAATACGCACCGCTTCGTGCCCCGCGTCTTCACGTACGCCTTGTGCGCCGACCGCAGATGCCAGTAGGCGCGATAGTCCAGGTCGTAGAGCGCCGACGCTTTACGTCTGTCGGCGATCATCACTTCGATCCGGTCAATCGAGGCCTTTTCGAGCGCCTCGACGCTCAGACGTCCATTGCTCGGATGCTGAGCGCACTCGATCCGGACCACCATTCCCGCGAGCGATCCGAACCTCTTGGCAATCGCCGAGGGCCAGGTCCTCGGCGTGTACCGGAGCTCGAAGGCCCCCGCGTGAAAGGGCGGAAGCGCATCGAGCCATCTTCGAATCTTTCTGGCGGCAACATACTGCCACTCGAGAGCGTTCCCTTTTCTGGGGACGCGACCTCCCATCGTTCCATAAAACCAGCGGACTTCTCTCCAAGCGCTCTTCTGTGCTCGCCGAAGTTTCACCCTTTGGACAAAGCTCAACGCATCGGTTCCCATGGCTCACCGTCACAAGGCTGGGCGGGGCGCCCTCGGGCGCGCCTCGCGGTTGGGGATCACGCGCGGACGGCGCGTTCGTTACGGCAACGTGCTGCTTGGGCGTCGCATGGACGGCTCCTCCTCGGCCGCCGCGCACCGCGGAGGCTTTCGGGTTTCAATCAGTACAGGAGCCACTCGAGAGGGCAGTTCGGAGCGGGTTATTTTTCGCGGCGTCGCTTTTTCTTCGCCGCGAGCCGTCGCTCGGCTTCTTGCCCCTTCTCGCCGTAGTCGTCTGTCTTCACCCGAGACGAATCACTTTTGCCCCTTCGAAGATGCGCGCGACAGTACCCTGCCCGTACCGCGTGACTAGCTGCTCTCGCGTCATGCCCGTGGTGATCCACGTGGCTCGGCTCGCCGCGTGGCGTTCGAAGATGACATCGGGAATGGCATTGGTGGACATGTCTCGCTCACTCCCCAAGTCGTCAATGAAGGCTAGGGGGATATGGATAGCATCGTCGATAATGTCAGGCTCCCCATGTCCGGCAGGATGTTGAATACGGGCAATACCCAGTCGGTGCGCGTGAAAGAACATGGCGGCGACTCCCGACTTCCAAACTCGCCGCCGAAGCATCGCGACCCCGAGAGAAGTTTTACCGGCCCGTGCGGCGCCTATAAGACACGTACGCACGCTTTCGCACGCGGCCCGACCCTCCGAGGCTGCGCCGGGTGAAAGCAAGCGTAATGCCAATTGCGGGGCGGCAAACCGTGCCCACTGAAAACTCGGGAGAATCGTACGTTCGAATGCAGCCTTGGCTTCCCTACGTCGATCCTCCAGGTGATGGTCACGGGAAATGTCCATGTCCGGAGTAGGGGGAGGAGGCTTGCCGAAGGTCCGGACAAACCATTCCTCCAGGCTTTCGCCCGGCAAGCCTCCGGCAGCGGCGAGGGAGAAGATACGTCTCGGCTCGGTCGTCATTGGATGTCCTTGTCGGTGAGATCACTCCAGTCGTCGTCATGCCATTGCTCGGGAGGGAGCTGGACAGTTCTTGGCTTGCCGAAGATGGGAGGACCCTGGCGTCCCTCGTTCAGCCAACGCTCGAGACCATCGGGAGTCAGGCCTTTGGCGGGAAATTGTCCGTTCCATTGTTTGGCGAAGGCCTTGGCCTGGTCCCGTATCCATGCGCATGCGTTCGGCGCGTCGCGGGCGGGGGCGTGTTGCTCGACGATCCGCTCGAGAGTCCCGAGGTACATCCGGCCCGCCGTGCACGGGCGGCCCGTCGCCGCGGAGATGCCCGTGGTGAACGCCGCGAGCCAGTCGGGACCGGACGCGCCGCGTTCGCTCGGCGGGAGTGGGCGCCGTTCGGTTTCGTGTTCGATCGCGTTCGGAGTTGGACTCGATGCCGACTCGAAACCGAGCGCGGCCGCGTCCGGTCTCCCCCTCTGCACTCCCCCTCTGGTGTCTGTAGCCTCAGGGCCGCTCTGGATCTCTGATCTCTTATTTAAGTTTAAGAGAAGAGAGGGAGAGGAAGAAGTAGAGGAAGAGGTAGGAACAAACGCGCTTGTAACGCGTTCTTGCTGCGTTACAGGCGGCCCGTCCGGAGGCTCCGTCGACCTGGCGGGCGTAGCGATGTGTTCCTCTCTGTTGGGGTTTTCGGAAGGGGTGTTTCGAGCGCTTGCTCCGGATAGCCGTGAGGGAGGTCTCGAACGCGATTCCGTTTCGATCCGATTTCCGTCCGGTCTTGAGTCGACTTCGGATCGATTCGGGTCCCGAGTCGGTCCAGAAGTGGACACAGCCCTCTTGGCCCGCTCCTGGTCCCGACGGACCCGCCACGCGGTGATCCGATCGCGCCGTTCGGCCCGGGCGGAGTCGAGCATCGCGCGGGTCTGATTTCTCGGAGCGTAGGCGTGAATCTCGTAGTCCCCGTCCTCCCGGACACGCAGGAGTCCGACGGCGATGAGCTCGTCGATCCGACGCTTCCTTTTGCCAAAGGTGCGCTTTACCCAGGAACGCTTGACGATGCCGTCGAGCTCCTGTGCCCGGGAGTAGGCCAGGCAACGCAGCCAGGCTCCCGCGCTCGCTTCGAGATCCTTGGTGCTCTGGAAACGGTGGTGGTCGGCAAAGTCGCAATCGACACACACATAGGGTTTCGATCTTCGGATACTCATGACATCTCTCCAATGCTCGGGGCCACGTCGGACGTGGTGGATGGGGATACCTGTTGAGTGGCGGGTGCCTCCGCGCGGCGTCGCTCGCCCATCTCGTGTCGAAGACGACGTCGGAAGCGCTGCACCATCCGACGCCGCTTGCCCTGCAAACGCCGGTAAGCCTGCATCTGCTCTTTCGGTGACCGGTCTGCGTAGCGGCGTCGCACCAGCGTCCAAAGGGCGCCGCGCTCGAAGAGCGTCCTCACGAGCTCGATAGACTCGGCGTCCGCTTGCTCCTCGCGAAGCCACACCGCGATGAGAATGGGCTCGCCTTCGGTGGCGGGATCGGGCTCGGTGTCGCAGTCGACTCCGAATCCGATCTCTTCCCAGTCGGCTTGACCCTTGAGCACGCGAAAGACGAGGCGGCGCGTGCTCCGCCGAACGAGCTTGGCGATGAGAGGGGGGTCCTTCTTTGTGTCGACTACGAGGAGGGTCTCGAGAAAGCTCGAGACGAGCGCTGCGTCGAGCTCGTCGGGAGGAGCCCCCACGAGCTTTGCACGGACACGATTGAGCATCGGACGAAACGCGCGAAGGAGCGTCGTCGTCCAGACTGGATGTCCGGATTCGCGGTGCAGGTGGATGAGCGCCGAGATGAGAGCGAGGCGCTCCGATTCCGACTCTGCCGTGGGGCGCGTCAGCTTCGCGACGAGCGAGTCGAGAGTCGGGTAGGGGGCGAGCGCGGGGTGCGCGCTGCGCCGGGATTCGTACAGGGGAGCGAGGCGAGCGAGCTCGCGCGGCAGTTGGCGGAGAACGAGAACCGACGGCTTCTTGGGTTTATGCATGGCGACACTCACGGGAGGGAGGTTGGAGAGGGGGCGGGATCGCAGTTGGAGGGACATGAGGTCTCGTTGGGGTGAGAGGGCTAGGGGAGCGGACAGATCTCGGGCATCGCGCGGCCGCCTCGTGAATCGGGCGGCGCGAGTGGTGCGGAACTGCGGACGTACGGGGTGCGGCTAGGGGGATGCGGTGCACGGCAAGCGCGGGAGTCGACCGTTGGGCGAACTTCTCCCAACCGCTCGAGCGACCTCCGCTTCGCGGCGTCGCTGAGCGCTCGGCGGACCGCGTCTGCGGTCCCGTCTGCCTCCCTCACCCCCCTAGCCGCACCAACGAGGTGGTTTGTGACAGCGGCTCGGTCGATTTTTGAAAAAGTTAGATGGCGAGGGAGTCGAGAGGTTCGATTGCGGAGTAAAACACGGGGTTTTCCTTCGGTTGCGAGGACGCGCGGGGCGCGCGGCGTTCATGGCGTGTGAGGGAGTCGGTACGTTGGGCAGACTTCGGCGAGCCGCTCGGCGACCTCTCGCTTCGCAACACGACGGAGCAGCTCGGCGGGACCGCGTCGGCGGCCCCCATCTGCCTCCCTCGCCCCTCTAGCCGCACCAACGAGGTGGTTTGTGACAAGGGCGCGGTCGATTTTGAAAAATCGTCCTTCGACGGCTGCCAGCTCCTCTTCCGCGAGCTGCCCGAACACGCGGCGGATGCGCCGCTTGTCGACCGACCGCACGTGATCGATGAGCGCGAAAGACGTCTTGGTGAGCCCGCTCTTCCCAGGCGAAAGCTGAGGGTAGAGAGCCCCCTCTCCAGGCGTTCCCGTGACAGGCACGACCGCAATGAGGGGAAAGCGCTGGTCGGCGTTCACGGCGGGATTGCTCACGGTGATGCAGGGGCGAATGCCGCGCTGCTCGTGACCTACGGTGGGATCGAGCTCTACGATGACGTCGTCCCACGATCGACATTCACTCGGAGCCCTCCACCCAGCCTCGCTCCTCAATCCAATGCACGGGCTTGCCCGCAGTGACATCGACGAGCCCTTCGTCCTCCGCGGGCAGGCTCGCGGCCCAAGCCGCAAGACCGATATCGGCCAGCTCCGCCGCCTCGGGATGCGGGTTCTTGAGCGAGTGGAGCAGCCCATCCCCGCCGTCGGCGAGCACGTCCTCGAGCGGGACCAGCTCGATCACCTCGCCTTCGGAGCGATCCGTCGGCTCATCGAGAGTAAGCCGTCCGTTTTTCACGTGGGCCTTGAGCGACCGCATCATCTTTGCCGACGCCGACACCACGGCCAACTCGAGCGCCACTCGAAAGCCGATCTCGACAAAAGTCTTCGTCGTTCACGGACACGACACGGCGACGCGGGACGCTGTGGCTCGTTTCCTCTATCAGCTCGGACTAGAAGCAATCATCCTTCAGGAGCAGCCGAACAAGGGAAGGACGATCGTCGAAAAATTCGAAGAGCACGCGAGTGAGGTTGGGTACGCAGTCGTGCTCCTCACGGGTGACGACGTCGGTGAGGTGAAGGGAACGGAGCTGGCAAAGCTGCGGCCGAGAGCGCGGCAAAACGTGGTCTTCGAGCTCGGATACTTCTTCGCGAAGCTCGGACGCGGGAGGGTTTGCGCGCTCTACGAAGACGGAGTGGAACTCCCTTCCGACGTCTCTGGAGTGCTCTACGTCGCGCTCGGCGGCTCTGCATGGCATCTACCCGTAGCGCGCGAGCTTCG
>Ga0182024_10007543_pt1 | contig 23408 bp, 20 predicted proteins | sample P32metaG_FD_120480 | JGI IMG/M metagenome (GOLD analysis project Ga0182024, IMG submission 120480) | Permafrost microbial communities from Stordalen Mire, Sweden - P3-2 metaG (Illumina Assembly) | ecosystem: Environmental > Terrestrial > Soil > Wetlands > Permafrost | place: Sweden: Stordalen... | reverse complement strand
GTCACCGGCATGGAACTCTTGCACGTCATCGCCGGCCTCATTGCTCTCCTCATCGTCGGCCTCGGCTACAAGAGCGGCCGTTACACCTCCGATGATATTGAAAACTGCGGCCTCTTCTGGCAATTCATCAACATCGTTTGGATGTTCGTCGTGCCCCTGGTTTATTTCATGAACCTCGCAAGCTAGGTAAGAGACACTGGAAAGGGAATGTGACTATGAGTACAGCGGAACAGCAGGGCCTCGGCAAATATATCGTCGTCTATATCTGCATACTGGTCATCAGCGGGCTTGAATTGCTCATCGCCTCTCGTCATCCCAGCGGAACGGTACTGGTTGCGAGTATGCTGATTCTTGCCTTTCTCGGGGCCGTTCTGGCAATTCTGTACTTCATGCGCCTGGCTTCGGAAAATCACAGCCTCATCGTCGCCTTCACGGTCTTTACGCTTTTCGTGCTGGGGGCCACCACCTACGGATGGACTGACAGCTTCCGCCTTCTGTTTGGCGCCCCGTTTGCCAAGTAGCTCGAAAAGTGCAATGCTCGCTGCGAGGTCCTGCACATGACGCACGTGAAGCCCATAGAGCTGATAAAACTTAACGCGCTGGCTCGCCTGTTTGCCATCGCCTTAGTGGCCCTCGCGGTCGTTTCGTTTGCTCCGCAGGCTTTTTGCCAAAACTGTGCTCTCTGCTACACCCAAGCTGCCTCCTCCGGCTCTCGCATGATTGAAGCCTTGCGCAGCGGCATTCTCGTGCTCATCGTTCCGCCCACCTTGATGTGGCTGGTCATCGCCGCCATCGCCTATTCCAAACGCAATCAGTTCAAGTACGCGGACAATGCTCCGAGACCCGCTTCCGACTGGTAGCTTGTTGCACCCGTGGAGCCGTCCCCAGCAAGGCCCCGGCCCTCTAATGAGGGTTCTTCTTTGCGCGGCGGTTCTCTTCGCGGCATCCGTCGCGTTGGCGCAGAACCCAGCAACCCCGCCTTCCAGAAAGTTCTCTCATACGCCACCTGCGCTTCCGCTCACGGATTTTTACGCTACGCCCGACCCACTGCCCGCAGGTAAACCCGGCGAACTAATCCGCTCCGAGCCGTTTTACGAATACCGGTTGTTCTACGAAATTTCCGCTGTCCGCATTCTCTATCATTCCCGCTCCCCGAGCGGGCAAGACGTAGCCGTATCGGGCGTGGTCCTACTTCCGGAGAAAACCCCTCCCGCGGGTGGCTGGCCCGTTATCGCCTGGGCTCACGAATTCACTGGCTCCGCCCGTCAGTGTGCTCCCTCGTTAATAAGTAACCTCAACGACGGCCCACTTCTTTCCATGTACGTCGGCCTGGGCTATGCCGTAGTAGCCTCCGACTATGCCGGATTGGGAACTAATTTCCCGCATGCCGCCCTGGATATGCGCTCCAACGCACTCGATGTGCTCTACGCCATTCCGGCAGCCCGCGCCGCGCTGTCGCAACTCGGAACCAAATGGCTGGTCGCAGGATACGCTCACGGAGGTCTCGTGGCCGTCGGCGTCGCCGAAGCGGCCGGCGGCCTCGCAGATCCCAACTACCTCGGCGCCATCGCCATTTCAGGTGTCGCTGATCCGAAGGAAATTTTCCAGAGGCTAGTCCAAGGTCCGTCTTACTCCAAGCTAGTGTTCTTGGCGAAAGGCATCACCGCTGTCTTCCCCGAATTTCGCGCGCGAGACGTGCTTACCGCCAACGCCATCCCGCTCTACCAGTACATCAGCCGCGCCTGCGAGACTAGTTCGGGGCCGCCGCTCGTAGCCAATCAAATGTTGCGGCCGGGCTGGGAGAATAATTGCTACGTCAAGAAATTCTTCGCCAGAAACACCCCCGGCCAAAAGCCCACCCGCGCACCATTCCTCGTAGTGAGCGGCGATGCGGATCTGGAGGTGCCATCCGTCCTCACCGCCGCTACTGTAGCCCAACTCTGCAACCAAGAAGATCGCGTGCTGTTCGTTAAATACCCTAGCCTCACCGCTAGCACCCTAATCGGCAACTCAGTAAGCGAACAAGTTAGTTGGATCCACGCCCGATTCGCCGGCCGTCCCGCCCCATCCAACTGCCCCTAAATCATGCGCGGCGTACCGCCCCGGCTTGCCCAGCGTCCACATCGTCGTAGCAGCTGTCTTCACATCCGCATCTTTCTTTCTCGTATGCCATCGCGCCTTAATCCTAGTCGGCTCAATCCTTTGGTTCGCCCTCACGGCAAATCCAAATCCAGTGCATAAATATCCGTCAAGCCACGCTCCAACATCATGTAAAGCTCACCATCTTTCCCCAAGCCGTTAAACACGCAATGACTGGCGCTGCCCCGCAAAATCTCGCCGAACCCCGCCACCCGCTCCACCCGCCCCGAACCCAAATCACTGCGAAAAACGGACTCTTCTTCCTCCAGCGCATCCTGAAAATAAACTCCCGAACTGTCCCCCGCCCAATACGGCGTGCCAAGCAGCCCTCCCGCGCCGATCTCACTCCATCTCTCCTTCCTTGCGTCGTACAACATCAGACGTTGTCCCGTTTCGTCGATCGCCGCAATAAACCGTCCATCCGGCGACGACCGCGGCTGACTGAATTCCGCGGAATCTGGCAGCTCCGTGACGGCGCCCGTCGTCGGCTCCAGAAAAAACAACGCATACTCCGGGTGCGTTCGCGAGTTCCGCATATTCACGATGATGCGATGTCCGTCCGGCGACCAGTCCGCACTCGCCGCTTCCCAATGCTTCGGCAGTACTGGGCGCAGCGCGCCCCCATCAGACTCGATGATGTAGATCTGGCCAGCTTGGCCCGTACGCACACCGGTAAACAGTATCTGTTCGCCCTTCGGCGACCATCTCGGAGCCGCACCGCTCAGAGGGGAACTGGTCAACCTCAATCGTTGTGAGCCATCTGTGCGGCTCCGCCACAAAGATCCATCGGGACGATCGGAATAGACCACCATCTCCTCGTCGTGCGAGACGTCGGCCACTTCCGCGTGGGTATCCAGGCTCAACGTCGTGCTGCGCATTGTTCGCGGATCAAGCTTCTCGAGTTCTCGGCGTGAACGGAAGCTGAAGGCGAATATCCGCGGTCCGGTTTGCGCCGGAGTGGCTACATTCAACGCATCCGGCCCGCTGGTCAACGGGACCGGTGTGTGGTGCGAGCGTCTAAACCAGCTCCACACATCTCTCATCGCCCACAAGTTACAGTCATACTGCTCGCAGCCCGAAAAAAGGAAATATTTGCCGTCTGCCGTCCAGGTTCCGGAAGACTGCCGGGAAGGCTGAGTCCCGCCCGAGAGGATCGGGTGCGGGTTATTTCCATCCGCGGTTGCCTCCCAAATGGACTGTGTTCCGTATTCATTCACGTCAACGGTGAACCGAATATATTTGCTGTCCGGAGACCATGCGGGCGCCCGTGGGTCTCCGTTAACATGCAGTAGCTTACGGAGTTGCGTTCCATCCCGACGAACCGAATACAGATCATGATCGTGTACAAAAACAATTTGCATCGCGTCCGGAGACCACGCTGGATCATGACCGGTAGCTTCACCGAGACGTCGTGGCTCACCACCTTGGACCGGCCAGAGCCAGAGCGGCATTTCCTCATCTCGGCGCGTAAACTGGCCGACCAAGAACTGCGAATGGTCGGGAGATACCGCAAAGAGCCGCGTATTTTCGAACGGCGCCACGATCTTCTCCGCGTTACCTCCTTCCACGGAAGTCTGCATCAGCTTCCAGTGACCCGCGTCGCGCTCTAGAAAGAATATCCGGGTGCCGTCAGAAACGATGCCGCCCCACTCGTCGATGCGGCCATCGTTCGTTATCCTGTTCACGCGCTGCACGCTGGGGCTCGGCACTGGATATACGATGAAAAAAAGCAGCCAGGAACCGAATAGAATGCCAGGCGTCAACAACATGAAATCAAACCAGCGCTGGGTACGCTCGACTCGTTGCTGATCCCAACGGGTCCCGGGGGGCAGGTCTTCAGAGAAATTCGGGTTGAGCCTTAGCCGGACCTCAATGGACTTGTCCGCGTCATCGACACCAGCGCCCTGCCCATTTAGAACGGCAACCGGTGGCTCGTTAATAAAGTGCACCGGAGCGACGAAGCGATACCCCTGGCGGGGTACGGTCTCTACAAAGCGTGGATTTTCGGCATCATCCTGCAGTGCCGCTCGAAGTTTCTTGAGCGCGGCGTTGAGACTTCCGTCGAAGTTTACGTGGGTTCCCTCCGGCCAGAGTGCTTGGCGCAGGAGTTCCCGGATGACAATCTCGCCGCTTTGCCGGAGCAACAACTCCAGAATCCGAAAAGGCTGCTCTTGGATTCTGAGTCGCACTCCCTGCCGGGTTAGCGTGGCCCGGGCGAGGTCGACCTCAAATAGGCCAAACCGGATTATCGTTGTCGCGTCGACTTTGGCCATGTCTCATCCAACCGGACGGTTAGCAGGCACTATATCACACGCTGGATCTCTTCAACACTGGTTCATGTGACCCGTTATGCTTATTATAATCAGTAGTATACGAGGTCATCATATTTTCAGCCCCAAATCGTTTGACCCTTGCTCTCATTCGCAGTATTCGGTCCTAGCCCGGTGCTAGTTCAGTCTCGTGCGACTGGCGCCGCTCTGTTTGAGTGCGAAAAAGGAGGCCTTAGGAGAAATAATTAGCCCATAGTCCTAAGAACCTTCGGAACTCCCGCGTTTTGCGTCCCTGAACCGCTGTGCTCACGACGTCCGGCGCGGGAGTTTCGAGCAATTATCTGAGCCAGCGAACCGGACTCACCCTCCCATTTCTTCCCCTGAAGAACCCCATTTTCCGAGTAAAGGCAAATGTAGCATTGCGCTTGCGGCTCTGAGCCTAAGCGGGCAGGGGGCAGCTCGGCGTGCAGACGGAGTGAGGGTACGGGTATTCGCTTACTTGATCTTTGCCAGGATCTTCTTTTGATTCTTGACGATCGTATCCAAAGTGACTTGGTTCCTCAGAATGGAAGCCTGGTTCTTTTTGATGGTTTCCTGATTGGCCTTAATGCCGCTCTGGTTCGCGAGAATCGCCTTCTGGTTCTGCAGGATCCGCTTCTGATTTGCGATTACGTCATTCTCGGACATTTCGAAATCCCTCATTTTCTGGCGTCATCCGTGGACGAAGTCGAACCTATGCGCCTAGGTTTGAAAAATAACGGGTGCGCGCATTTTCTGCTGCCTGCGGGGACGCGTCAATAGCGTTTTTCGGATAGCCGAGCCCCTGTTTAAGGCTTCGGCTCCGCTAGTATAAACATACTATTGATGGCCGAACCGGCCGGTAGGACCATTCTTTCCCCGACAATTCACATCCTAATTCTTGGGGCAAGCCGGTTCCGGTGAGTGGTCTCCATGTTGTTATACCGCGTTATACCGCGGGTCGAACTGGACCCTTGCTAAATCGCGTGTCCATTTCCATGGTCAACCGGCACATGCTACTACGTGTTTCTGTCTCAGATCTCGGATCGGAGCAGCGGGCCCGCGATTTTGCCGTTGCGGTCCCCGCGGGAGAGACTGTGCGAGCTGACGAAGAGAGATCACGTTTGCAAATCAGCGATAATTTCGCTCCTGTAGCGGTCTGCAGTGCGGCTGCCCCTACGAGAGGCGTGCGTTCTTTCGCCCTGTGGCGAGTCGTCGTTCTGTCGCTTGGTGCGGTCTCGGCCGCAACTTTGGTTTCGTGTCGCTCGGCCGACAAACTTCCCCAGAAAGCATCAAAGGAATACGCGGAAGCGGTTTCCGCGTTTTACATTGGACTCGGCGCCTTGCAAGTCGGCGATGATATCCACGCCGAAAGTAAACTTTCGGAAATGACCACACTGGTGCCGGGCGAGCCGGCGGGCTGGGCAAACTGGGGAGTTCTCGCGCTGCGTCAGCGCAAACTGGATATTGCCGGGCAGAGAATCGAGCGGGCTCGTAGTCTGGCCCCCGACAACGACCATATTTACCAGCTACTGGGATTTCTGGAGAGCAGCAAAGGCAATTCCGCGAACGCCATAACGGACTGGCGCAAAGCCGTCGAAATCAACCCGGGCAACTACCGCGCCGCCTATGAGCTTGCCGAAGAAGTGGAACGCCAAGGCGACGCCGATAGTGACGCAGAATATCAGCGCCTGATCCAGAAAATCCTGGTTGCGCAGCCCGACAATCTTGCCGCCCAGCTGGAATTAGCTCGTGTCGCCGCGAAGAGCGGAGACGCTGCGACACTCAAATCAGCACTGGCACGGATCAATTCGCGTTCCTCGAATTGGCCGCCCGAGGTGAAGGCCCAGCTGGCAGCCCTACAGGCAGCGGCCGATGGCCCGAATCCCCGCGCTGCTGCGACGCGCACCACTTTCCTGCGCAACACGCTCATGCGCGTTCCCGAATTTCGCGAGAGCCTCGCGGTATTGAAGGCGCCACCAGGCGAGGAAGCCGAGCCGTTCACTCATTTTCTTCGCCTCGAACCTCCGGATTTCGCTCCCGCTCCTTCCGACACGGCGCTCGCCTTCAGCTTGAAACCGCTTCCTGTCGGTGATCCTATTGCGCCAAACTGGATCGGAGCCATCGCGCTCGGCAGCGTCGGCGTTCCGATCGTCGCGCAGGCGAATGGCCGGGAAGTGCGCTTGTCCACAGGCGCAAAATTTCCATTTCCCGGCGGTCCATCGGGCATCGCACCACTTCCCGAAGGTATCTTGCAGATCGATTTTAATTACGATTTCAAGACGGACCTGGTGCTCGCCGGCGCGGGCGGCGTTCGGCTGATGCGGCAGGACTCTCCCGAAAAATTCACGGACGTCACCGCGAACACGAAACTTCCGAAAAGTGTCACCAGCGCACCATGCACGGGCGCCTGGGCTGTGGATATCGAGGCCGACGGCGATCTGGACATCGTCCTCGGTAGGAAAGACGGGGTCCCGCAGGTTTTGCGAAACAATGGCGACGACACCTTCACCGCAATTCAACCCTTTCCCGGCATTTCCGGTCTCCGCGCATTTGCCTGGGCGGATTTCGACTCCGACGGCAACGCCGACGCTGCGATTGTGGATGGTGCCGGCCACCTGCACATCTTTCACAACGAACGCCAAGGCCAATTCCGCGAAGTTGCACTCCCAGAGAATTTGCCGACCGTCCAGGCACTAGGCGTGGCCGATACCGACAACGATGGCGTTCTGGATGTGCTTGCTGTTGAATCGAGCGGGACGATCGTCAGCGTTTCCTTTAATGAAAAAAGCGGGTGGACGGTAGCGCCGCTCGTGCAAATTCCCAGTCCTGCTGCGATCCTTGCCGGTGAGGTTCGACTGCAAGTCGCCGACCTCGACAATAACGGTGCGCTTGACCTCATTCTGAGCCCCGTTGCGTCTGCGGCCGCTCAGTCTTCAGCGGCGCCGTTGATCTGGCTTGGAGACGCGACATCAAAATTTACCCTCCTCGATCACCCGCCAGGTCCCGGCAGGATTTTTGATATTGCGGACTTGGGCGCGAACGGCCGCCTCGATCTGCTCGGTTTCGACACCGACGGCAAGCCGGTACAAGGCGTGAATCACGGTTCCAAGAATTATCATTGGCAGATCGTTCGCCCGCACGCCAAGCAGGCCGTGGGCGACCAACGCATCAATCCTTTCGGTGTCGGTGGAGAAATCGAAATTCGATCCGGGCTGCTCGTCCAGAAACAGCCGATCAATGGCCCGCAGCTTCATTTCGGCCTGGGCAACCAGACCAGCGCGGAAGTCGTGCGCGTGGTTTGGCCAAACGGCACCGTTCGCGCGGAATTCGGAGTGCAAGCCGACCAGGAAGTCGTCACCGAACAGCGATTGAAAGCGTCTTGTCCCTTTCTCTTCGCCTGGAATGGCAAGCAGATGGAATTCGTGAAAGATGCCGTTCCCTGGGGCTCTGCCATCGGCCTGCGCATCAACACGCTCGGCTCGGCGAAAATCGCCGCCACCGGCGAGTGGTACAAAGTTCGCCGCGACCAACTCGTGCCGCACGACGGCTACTACGATCTGCGCATCACCGCCGAACTTTGGGAGGTCTACTACTACGATCGCATCGCGCTCATGACCGTCGACCATCCTCCCGGCTCGGAAATCTACGTGGACGAACGCTTCGTCATCCCGCCGGCGAAACTCGGCTTCACGACGGTCGCGACGCCGCATTCGATCGCGCATGCAACTGACGACAACGGCGAAGACGTGACCGACCTCGTCAACAAACTCGATGGCAAGGCGCTTGATTCCTTCGGCCGCGGCCAGTATCAAGGCATTACGCGCGACCACTACGTTGAGATCGATCTCGGCGACGACGCCCCCAAGAGCGGCCCACTCTATCTGATCGCGCAAGGCTCCATTCACGACACCGAATCGTCACTCAACGTCGCCATCACGCAAGGAAACCGCTGGCATGCTCAAGGAATGATCGTCGAAGTTCCCGACGGCCACGGCGGATGGGCCACCGCTCAAGCGAATCTCGGTTTCCCCGCTGGCCGCAAGAAAACAGTTCTCTTCAACCTCACAAATATTTTCCGCACTGGAACTCCTCGCCGCGTCCGCTTGCGAACCAACCTGGAAATTTATTGGGACTGCATCGAATGGGCTCAGGGCGAACCGCACGCCGACGTAAAGACGCAAACACTCGACCCCGAGATCGCCGACTTGCACTATCGCGGCTACTCCGTGATCGACCGGCCCGACGCAGGCGCCCCGGAAGTGCCCGACTATTACCAAATCCTTGGCACCAAGCAGCGCTGGCGTGATTTGATCGGCTACTACACGCGCTACGGCGACGTTCGAGAACTCCTCAAGACCGTCGACGATCGCTACGTCATCGTAAACTCCGGCGACGAAATGTCGCTGCGTTTCGCAGAGCAGCCACCGCCGCCGGCGGGATGGCTCCGAGACTTCATCGTCGTCGGCGACGGCTGGATCAAGGATGGCGATTTCAATTCCACATTTTCGAAGACTGTATTACCTCTGCCTTACCACGCGAAGCAAGAATACGTAGAGCGCCCTGGCAGCCTCGAAGATGAGTACGTCTACCGCCAGCATCCCGAAGACTGGCAGAACTACCACACGCGCTACGTCACACCCTACGTCTTTCAAAATTCCCTGAGGAGCGCCCCACCCAATTGATGCGAGGGATCACCGCAAGAATCATCCTGGCAATCGTGTTCGCGGGCTTCGTGTTCTCTCCGCTTATGATCAAGCGCTTTGCCGCGCGTCGTGAAGTCGCGAAAACGAAACTGGATGTTCAGACCGCCTTGGCCCGCCACGGTTTTTATCTCCAGGAAGTATCCCATGCAGCCGGAGTTGATTTCGTTCATCAAGCGCCTACGCTCGACCCTCGCTTGAACCACATCATGCCGCAAGTCGCTTCCATGGGCGCCTCCGTATCCATCGTCGATTTCGATCGCGATGGATGGCCGGACATCTACGTCACCACCAGCAAGGAAGGTGAGAAGAACGCTCTCTACCACAATCTTCACGACGGCACTTTCAAAGATGTTGCCGAAGAGACGGGCGTCGCCGACGTAAATCGCCCCGGCTTCGGCGTCTCCATGGGCGCGGTCTGGGGAGATTACGACAACGATGGTTACGAAGACCTGCTGCTGATCAAGTGGGGCAAACCGGAGCTATATCACAACGACGCCGGCCAGGGCTTCACGCGCGTCACCGATCAGGTTGGTCTCCCGCCGTGGATCAATGCGAACACCGGACTCTGGTTCGACTACGACGGCGATGGTCTTCTCGATTTCTTCATCGGCGGCTATTACTCCGAAGACGTCGATCTCTGGCACCTCGCGTCCACGAAAATGATGCCCGACAGTTTCGAGTACGCGAAAAACGGTGGCCGCAAATATCTCTTTCACAATCTCGGTAACGGAAAATTTGAAGAAGTCAGCGCCCAAGCTGGCATCAACAGTCGCCGCTGGGCTCTCGCCTCGGCCGCCGCCGATCTCCGCGGCACGGGACACCCCGATCTCTTCATCGCCAACGACTATGGCGTCTCCGAACTTTATTTCAACGATGGCAAGCGCTTCCATGAGGTCGGCGAGCAAACCGGTGTTGGCTTCGCACCCAAGAGCGGGATGAATGCCAGTTTCGGCGACATCCTCAACCAGGGCCGCTACGCCGTCTACGTATCCAACATTTCCGAAGAAGGGGTGCTCATCCAGGGAAACAACTTGTGGGTTCCGAAAGAAGGCACGACCGGCGACAAATTGCAGTTCGAAAACTTGGCTCGCGACTTCGGCGTCGAAATCGGCGGCTGGAGCTTCGGCGCGCAATTCGGCGACCTCAACAACGACGGCACGCTCGACTTGTATCTCACCAACGGCTACGTGTCGCTCGACCACGACAAGAGCTACTGGTACGATTTTTCCAAAATTGCCGGCGGACACAGCGCCATCATCAACGACGCCAAAAACTGGCCGGCCATGGAAGGACGTAGTTTGTCGGGCTACCAAACCAAGCACGTCTGGCTGAACGATGGCAGCGGAAAATTCGTCGACGTGGCACAAGCGGTCGGCGTCACGGACACCTACGACGGCCGCGCGGTGGCATTCGTGGATTTGTGGAATCGAGGCGTACTCGATGTCGTCGTGGCCAACCAGCGAGGCCCGCTGCTGATCTACAAAAACACGGTCACGCCAGAAAACCAATGGATCGAATTTGAGCTGGAAGGAACGAGCAGCAATCGCAGCGCGATCGGTGCGCAAGTCACTTTATTCTGGAACGGCCAACACCAGGTTCAGGAAGTCTCGGGAGGCGCCGGCTTCGCCTCACAAAATCAGCGCCGCCTGCACTTCGGCCTGGGCAAATTTCCTCAAGTAGAAAAAGCCGTCATCCGCTGGCCTTCCGGCAAAACGCAAACGATCGACAAGCCCGCGCCCGGCCAACTGCACGCGATCAAGGAGCCAGCTTGAGCCAGCCGGCCACCCCCATCGCCGTCCCGTCCCCTCAACGAGCAGCATGGAAGCGCTTCCTCAGCGCCGACAATCGTTATCTCGCCCCTGCTTTCATCACCTGTATCCTGCTCGCCGGCCATTTGTCCTTCGGCATTCTCGAAAGCTACAAAAAAACTGGCCTCGCCATCATCGCCAGCCTCGTCACCGAACTCATACTCGGCCGCCTGTTCACCGGCAAGTGGCCCAACCTCGCCAGCGCCTACATCACCGGCATCAGCGTTGGAATCCTCGTCCGCTCGCCGGCCTTCTGGCCCTACGTCATCTGTAGCATCGTCTCCATCATGTCCAAGTACGTGCTGCGCATCAAAGGCCGCCACATCTGGAATCCTTCTAACTTCGGTATCTCGGTACTCCTTTTTCTGGCCCCCGAAACCGTCGCCTCTCTAAGCATTCAATGGGGAAACTACTTGCTCCCCATGATGGTGATCTGGTGCCTCGGCTCGGTGATCATCTGGCGAGTGCGGCGCTTCCACATCACCGCCACATATGTCACGTGCTTCATCGCATTTGCTTTTCTTCGCAGTTACATCACGGGCAGCCCTTGGCAGTCGGAAATCGCACCGCTAACCGGCCCGATGTACCAGCTCTTCATCTTTTTCATGGTCACGGATCCCAAGACGACGGTGCGCTCGAAATTCTGGCAATGCATCGTCGTCGCCCTCGTCGCTCTAGTCGAAATGATTCTTCGGCTGGAGCAAGTCGTTTACGCGCCGTTCTACGCACTATTCCTGATCGGCCCCGCCGCGCTGCTCATCGAAATGTGGTTTGAATCGCGCAAACCCGTGCCCGTGCGCGCAGCGGTATGATCTCGTCCTCCATCCAAGTCCGCGCGGCAACGGGCCTCGCGCTGGCCTTTCTCGCGATTGGCTGCGAGCGCAAGGCCGCGCAGGAAGTCCCATCCACCATCGCGCCCGTACCGGTCGCCGCAGTGGCGCAACCGACTTCTGCCGCAACTTCCCGTCTATCCTCCGAGGTCGCTCCTCAAGCACCTGCGGAAACGAAGAGACCTGCCGGCCCTATCGAATTCGTCGACGTCACGAACCAAGCCGGAATCCACTTCAAACACAACACCGGCGCCTTCGGCAAAAAGTATCTGCCTGAAACGATGGGCAGCGGTGTCTGTTTTCTCGACTACGACAACGACGGCTGGCAGGACATCTTCTTCGTCAACTCCATGGACTGGCCGGGCCATAGTTCCGGCAAATCGTTTCCCGCGCTGTACCACAACAATCACGACGGCACCTTCACCGACGTGACCCGCCAATCCGGTCTCGCGATCGAAACCTACGGGTTGGGCTGCGCTGTAGGCGATTACGACAACGACGGCTTCGACGATCTCTATCTCACGACGGTCGGCTCCAACCACCTCTTCCACAATCTAGGTAACGGAAAATTTGCCGACGTCACCGCGAAAGCCGGCGTGGCCAGCCCCGGCTTTTCCGCCAGCGCCGTGTGGTTCGATTACGACAACGACGGCAATCTCGACCTGTTCGTCACCCACTACATCGGATGGTCCATCGAGAACGATCAATACTGCTCGCTCGACAACAAAAACAAATCCTATTGCACGCCGCAAACCTACAAAGGCGAGAGCTCCCACCTCTACCACAACAAGGGCAACGGAGTTTTCGAGGACGTCACCAAAAAAGCGGGTCTCGCCGATCCCACCAGCAAAGCGCTGGGCGTCGCGCTCCTCGACTACGACAACGACGGCTGGATCGATCTCTTCGTCTCCAACGACACCGAACCCAACAAGCTTTACCACAACAATCACGACGGCACCTTCACCGACGTTGGTGTAACCGTTGGTGTGGCCTTCAGCGAATCCGGCAGAATACGCGCCGGCATGGGCGTGGACGCCGCCGACTTCGACAATTCCGGCTTCCCCAGCCTGCTGATCGGGAATTTCACCAACGAAAGCACATCGCTCTATCGCAACGATGGCTCCGGGCTCTTCCTCGACGAATCCCTGAAGTCCAACATTGGCCAGATGACCACGCAGTCTTTAACCTTCGGCTGCTTCTTCATGGACTACGACCTCGACGGTCTTCTCGACATCGTCGCCGCCAACGGCCACGTCTCCGACGACATCGCCGTCGTGCAACCAACGGTGAGATATGCGCAACCCATGGGCATCTATCGCAACCTGGGAAACAGAAAATTCGAGGATGTCTCCACCAAGCTAGGCCGGGCAATCCAGAAGCCGGGCGTGGGCCGCGGCATAGCCTACGCGGATTTCGACAACGACGGCGACCTCGATCTCGCAGTCACGGCAAACAACGGCCCTGCGCGCTTGCTCCGCAACGAAAACGCCAACCAAAACGATATGCTCCGCGTGAAACTGATCGGCACAAAATCAAACCGCGACGCCATCGGGGCAAGAGTCACGGCCACCACAAACTCCGGCGCAACCTTGTCTCGCATGCTCAAAGACGGCTCAAGCTATCTGTCGCAGAGCGAGCTGCCGCTAACATTTGGCCTAGGCAAGGCCGGCGCAACTAAAACAATCCGCCTGCAAATCCTCTGGCCCAGCGGGCGCAAAGACTCCATCGCCGACATCAAGCCCAATCAATCCCTGACCATCCAGGAAGGCAAGGGGATCATCGCCGCAACGCCCATCAATTTTGCGTCTGTTCGGCCCATCCCTAGTCCCAAGTAGGCGGACTGCTTTCTTTGCTCTTCCGCTCCGTCTCTGTGTACTCTGTGCTCTCTGTAGTAAAAGTTGTTCCTTTGCGCTGCCGACTCACAGATTCGACGGAACCCAACAAAACGTGATAGCGTGCGCAGGCTGCGCGTGAGTCTGCGATCGCGCGTTGTCTTTGCAGCTGGCGTTGAGATCGTTCAGGCTATCCTTGTCGGATAGCTTCAGGATGACATCGTTTGTAGTGGCGCCTGGTAGGGCGCCTTGTGGTGGCGCAACACTGTTTTCAGCCTGAGTATCGAAGGGTGCGACATTTCGGCAAGATCTGGTGTAGTGATATAGAGCTGGTTAGATGACCAAGGCCGAAAACTCCACACTGCGCCCGCCAACGCCCACACACCAGCACGCCGCCCGCCTCTTCCCCGCGAGCCACCTGGTGCCCTTCCTCCTCGTCACCGTCTTGTTCTTCCTCTGGGGCATCCCCAACAACCTCAACGACGTCCTCATCCGCCACTTCATGAAGTCTTTTGCCATCACCCGCTTCCAGGCCGGTCTCGTCCAGTCCGCTTTCTACATGGGATATTTCCTGCTCGCCATGCCCGCCGCATTTCTAATGCGCCGCGTAGGCTACAAATCCGGTTTCGTAACGGGTCTGGTTCTCTTTGGCGTCGGTTCCTTCCTCTTCTATCCGGCCGCCCAAGCAGGCAGCTACGGTTTCTTCCTCCTCGCCCTCTTCGTAATTGCCAGCGGCCTCTCTTTCCTGGAAACCGCTTCCAATCCCTTCATCGCCCAATTGGGCGACCCCGACAGCTCCGAACGCCGCCTCAATTTCGCCCAAGCTTTCAATCCCATCGGCGCCATCACCGGCGCTTTGATCGGCACGATCTTCATCTTTTCGGGCGTCGAGCTAACCCCGCAACAAATCGCTGCGCGTCAGGCCAATCACACCTACGAAGCCTATCTTCGCTTCGAAACTCTTCGCGTGGTAAAGCCCTACCTGGTCATCGGTGTGTTCGCTTTGTTCTGGGCCTTCCTAATCCTCCGCACAAAATTTCCAGCCATCCAAAGCGAACACGAAGACAAAGCCGCCGATCATGGCCACCTGGGCGATCTCTTCCACCACTCCCATTTCCTCTTCGCCGTGGTCGCTCAATTCTTCTATGTAGGCGCTCAGGTGGGCACGTGGAGCTATTTCATCTCCTACGTCCAGGAATACGCTCATCAATCCGAAAAAATCGCCGGCTATTTCCTGACCGGCACCCTGGCGGCATTCGGCGTAGGCCGCTTCGCCTCCGCCTGGCTGATGCGCTTCATCAACCCCAGCAAACTAATGGGCGCGTATTGCGTCGCTAACGTCCTTCTCGTCGCGGTCGCAGTGATGATGCCCGGCTGGCTCGGCATCTGGTGCGTTTTCCTCACCAGTTTTTTTATGTCCGTAATGTTTCCAACAATTTTCGCCCTGGGCCTGAAGGGCCTCGGCCCAAACACAAAACTCGGCGGCTCGCTCCTGGTCATGGCCATCGTAGGCGGAGCCGTCCTCACTCCCGCCATGGGCTTCATCTCCGTGCAAGCCCACAGCCTCGCACTTTCCTATTCCGTCCCCCTCCTGGCCTATGTGATCATCGCGCTTTACTCTTTTTGGGGATCGCAACGCCGCAGTAATGCAATCGTTTCGAGCTGACCACCCCAACATTGGAGAGGGAATCGTTGATGCCAAGGTTGCAAGGCAAGAAAGCACTCCTGAGCGCCGCAGGGCAAGGAATAGGCGCCGCCACCGCCCGCGCTTTCGCCCGCGAAGGCGCCCAAGTCTACGCCACCGACATCAACGACCAACTCCTGCAGAAACTAGCCGCGGAACTCCCCGGCATCCAAACCAAGGAACTCGACGTCCGCGATACCCAAGCTGTAAACGCTCTGGCTGCCGAACTAGGCGCCATCGAAATCCTCTTCAACTGCGCCGGTTTCGTCCACCAAGGCACCATACTGGACTGCTCCGAAGCGGACTGGGACTTCTCCTTCGACATGAACGTAAAATCCATGTACCGCACCTGCCGCGCCTTCCTCCCCGCCATGCTCGCCGCCAAAAAAGGAAGCATCATTAATATGTCCAGCGGCGCCTCCAGCGTCAAAGGCGCCCCCAACCGCTTGGTCTACGGCACCACCAAAGCCGCCGTTATCGGCCTGACCAAAGCATTGGCCGCCGACTGCATCGGCCAAGGCATCCGCGTAAACGCCATCTGCCCGGGCACGGTTGAATCCCCGTCGCTAGAGCAGCGCATGGCCGCCCTCGGCGATGTCGAGAAAGCCCGCAAAGAATTCGTAGCCCGCCAACCGATGGGCCGCCTGGGCAAACCAGAAGAGATAGCGGCGCTGGCGGTGTACCTGGCCTCCGACGAATCCGCCTTCACCACGGGCCAAATCCACATAATCGACGGTGGCTGGACGCTATGAACTTGCCGGAAGCATGGACGGACATGTCCGTCCATGCTTCAACAAATACCCGTTCGGGCCGGCAAAGTCGCTCGTTCACGGAGGCGAAAAGCAGATCCCGAATCCCGCCAAAACCCCGGGGTTCGGGATGACAGTAGCGTTGATTTGTAACACATTATAAATACGGGAGTTGAGGTTGATGGGGTTGGACTAGCCTTAAAATGAAAAAGCGCCGGAAGCGGCGCCAGGCACTACTTCAATCAAATGACTATGTCACAGATGATAAATGTCAAGGATTTTTCAGCGGCCAGGTAACCTTGCTTCTCTGGCGATCATCACGACCACATTCGGAGGAAACATGAAGCTATTGCGTTACGGCCAACCCGGTAAAGAAAAACCCGGCCTACTGGATAAGTCCGGTCAACTCCGCGATTTAAGCGCCATGGTCCCAGACTTGGCGGGCGAAGCCCTATTCCCCCATTCGCTGGAACGCCTGGCCGCGCTCAACCCAAACAGCCTGCCCCTAGTGCCCGGCGCTCATCGCTTCGGCCCCTGCGTCAGCCAAACAGGCAAATTCATCTGCATCGGCCTGAACTATTCCGACCATGCCGCCGAAACCGGCAACCCCGCTCCCGCCGAGCCAGTAATCTTCATGAAGGCCACCTCCGCCATCATCGGCCCCAACGATAACGTCGTCATCCCCCGCCACTCCAAAAAAACCGACTGGGAAGTGGAACTAGGCGTGGTCATCGGCAGCCACGCCAAGTACACCTCAGAAGCCAACGCCCTGCAGCACGTGGCGGGCTACTGCGTGATCAACGACCTCTCCGAACGCGCCTTCCAGCTCGAAAGCACAGGCCAATGGACCAAAGGCAAAAGCGCCGACACCTTCGGCCCCATCGGCCCTTGGCTGGTTACCAAGGACGAAGTCCCCGACCCGCAAAATCTCAAAATGTGGCTGAAGGTAAACGAGCATCAATACCAGAACGGCAACAGCAAGACCATGATCTTCACGGTAGCCCATATCGTCAGCTACCTGAGCTGCTTCATGAGCTTGCACCCCGGCGACATCATCTCCACCGGCACACCCCCAGGCGTAGGCATGGCCCAAAAACCCCCAACCTTCCTCAAGCCCGGCGACAAAATCCAACTCGGCATCCAGGGCCTCGGCGAACAAAGCCAAACCGTCATCGCCGATCCGGCCGGTTGAGCGGGATATGGGGTGAGGTCAACTGTCTTCGAGCGGATGGCGCAAACGCAGAGGTAGACTACGAGGACGATTCTGGGTGCCGCACCCTTCGGTTCAAGGGCTTCGAACGCAAGTGAAAGTATCGGCAAAGACGACTAGCTGGGAAGCTGCTGAGAGGGCGTGTCGCGAATGGCTGGAATCGTTCGATCCAGACAAAATTGAAATTAAGCGGCTGAAAGCGGAGAAGGAACAAAAGACGGCAACCATCGAAAAGGCCGTGGAAACGTTCTTATTCAGGAAGCCGGGGAAACTTGCGAAGAAGACCTTGCAAGGGAACCGGGCTTTGTTCGGCACCGTGAAAGATGGCGCGGTCATCCGGCCCGGGAAGCTGTTCGGGTGGCTGGACAAACAGAATCCACGCCCCCTATTCGTCTGCGATCTAACGCCTGAACATCTCTTCAACTGGCAGAACTCCTGGAAATACGGTAGCGGTCTGACTGCATACGTCGCTGCTGGCAGCGTCAGGGAGTTCTTGAAGTTCTGCCACCGCATGACTTGGATTCCCAGCATTCCGTACTTCGATCTGCCTAGTGTTGAGCCCGGAAACCGCACCGCCGTCTTCACCGACACCCAGTGCCGCGATCCTGGTTGAAGGAAGAAGGACCCTGATCCGAAAGCGGCGGCGTTCCTTGAATTGCTGAGATGGTCGGGCATGTCATTAATTGACGGCGTCAATTTTGATACCAAGTCGGTCGTGAATGGCGTGTTGAAGTACCACCGACAAAAGACTGTGAAGAAAAACATCGAGCCCGCCATCGTGGTGCTTCCCACCCGCGTCACCAATTTGTTGCGCGAGTTCCACGGCAGACCCTTCCGGCGTGCCGAACTCCCGATTGACTCTGACACCCGCGACTGGCGGTTGGTGCTCCAGGATTTATTTAAAAAAGCTGGCATTGAGACCGCGATCACCGCACAAAAGAAAGTACGCAAGTGTGCGCCGCATATGCTCCGTTGACACCTGCGCCGTTTGGTACTTGCGTCATCAGATTGGCGGCACTACTCGCAATTTTGAGGCCGTCGCCAAGATGCTTGGACACGCATCGTCTGCAACTACCAAGAAATACTACGCGCCCTTTGTGGAAGACCTGGAAAATCTGCACGTCAAGGAGATGAAGACTCTTCACGCGGATGTTCTCAGAGAGGCTGATGCTGCTGATTAAGCTTGCGGCGCTCGTCGGCCACCGGGAATGCAACTTTACGGCGATCACAGCCCGGTAGAAGCTTCTGGCGTTCTTCCTCAGATGTTCGGAATAAAGGCGTCGAGCTACATGTTCCGGGATTGAATACGTGTTGTACTCGCGCTTGCGTTGCGTGCCTGGGTTAATGCTGTCGCAGCACCTCGGGGTCGTCCTTGACCCATCGAATGATGGTGCTGGCGGAAATGTGAATCTTCTCACCAAATTCTTTGTGCGTGTAATGCCGTTCATCAAACATCGCGCCTGGACTTCCTCCGTACCGGTCGGGGTTCTGCAGATCGGACGACCTTAGAAAGTGCGCTCCATGCTTGGCCGTGCTCACTCTCCGGGAGGTAATATTCCAGTATCTTCATCGCGTTCTTCGCGGCTCGCACCAATTTCTTGATGACACGGGCGTTCTTTTCCTGGGCTCTCATTTGACCTCCGACGCAAGCCCACCGGGCGGGCACCCTGGGCGCGGAGGCCTGGTTCCGGGCAGAGCCACGGTCGAGAAGTGTCTGCAGGAACCAGGCGTGTACGTCCTTTTCCGTAACGATCAACCGTACTACGTCGGCAAAACACCATCTCTTTTCGACCGAATTAATAATCACGCTACGATAACAAAGGGCCGTTATTACCACTTCTGGACTTACTTTTCCGTCTTCGTCATCCCCAACCGGAAGCACCGTGACGAAATTGAAGGCATACTGATAGCGTCGATGCCGATTGCAAACGGTGCCACTCCGAAAATTAAAAGGATTCCTCTCCCTTCCGATGTGGCACGAAGAATGAGAGAAATCAGAATGCGAAGCGCCGCGCAAGACGAATAAATTTGCCTCACGCCGGCCACGATCCAATCAGCGCCTGCGTGACCACAACCGGCGCAACCGGGTAAACTCCCTCTGAAACCACGGCAACCACGTTGGAGGCCGGGAACGTCAGTTTCCGATTACGGCTGCCAGCTCAACCGATCGATGCAACACCGTCTAAGCTGTTGATCGGACCACGCTTCGTTGTGGAGAACCGAAGTGTCCGGCTGTAGTCGATCACACCTAGCCAGGATGGTGTTCCGCTTGAATCAGCACTTCCGAACGATCCTTAGCTGCTGAAAGCCCTGAGCGTCGGCTTCGAGCAGGTGTTGCGTCGACCCGTTGAGACCGCCGCGTTAATCAGGCTTTTCGATTGGCAGTGTTGTGTCCTGGGCCGTCTGTCGGACGAGCTCCATACATACGTTGTTGATAGCGTTCGAGAACTTGTGCGGGGATGTGGAATAGATCGCGTTTCCAGCACGGTTGAACAGGGTGAAGCGATAGCGTGACACCTCGCCAACGGTGGCCGAATTCATCGTCCTTTCAATGGCCTCAAGGGCGTAGTCTGCGCGTGAAGGGTCTTGAGTTAAGATTACATTCGGGCATTTCTTCTGAAATCCCCGTTGTAGGTCGGTCGAAGCCACGGTAGAAGTGCTAGATAACGCGACTCGAGTGGGCGGTTTTTGCGTCTCGGAAGCGATCGGGAGAAGTAACGCTGTAACTAGAAGCACTTTCTTCATCAGGGCCTCCTTCCCCCACGCAACAAAGTCGTTACCTTTCGGACGAGGGCGACGATTGCTAGAGCTTTGTCCAGCGAAATGTCAGCATCGAGAATTAACTAGTAGCATATCAGAGACCTTAGTCGTCGTGTTCGTGAACGGAGCAGCCTGTCAGTGCTCGATAAGTCGGACAAATGCCATGTAGAGCCGGTTTCGTGTAGATTGCATTATGTCCTGCGTTCCGGACATGTTGGAGGACCTTATGGCAAGGGACGTGATTCGCACGCCTAATGCCCCGTCATCGACGACATATAGCCAAGCGGTGCGGGCAGCCGGATTTGTGTTCGTCTCGGGCACCGGTCCGCAAGATCCCGTAACCGGAAAGATAGTTGGGGATACGATCCAAGAGCAGACCAGACAGTGCTTGCAGAATGTGTCTGCCATACTCGAAGCCGCAGGAAGCTCACTCGAACGAGTCGTGAGTGTCACGGTGATTCTTCTTGAGGAAGCAGACTTCGCCGGGATGAATGAAGAGTGGATTAAATGGTTTCCGATGAACCCACCTGCCCGGCAGGGCGCGAGATTACCCGTTAGAATCCCCGGTATGAGAGTCTCGATCGCAGCTATTGCGGAGGTTTGAGCTTAGCAAATTGCCGGCCAAGTCCTGATAAGTCGTGCGGGCTCCATGGGTCGACGCAACACCTGCTCGAGCCCACGCGCATCAGAGTGCATCGGCACGGTGCTTCCGATACAAGTAACGATAGGGTTTTGAGTGACAGTGCCTACCCTCGACAAGTATGATCTTACGTTAGATAACGAAACGATAATCGGTGAGGCTTAATGGATCGAATTGCAGATTTAGGCTCAGCTCTCAGCTTCGTAATCGGTCGGATTGCGGAACAAGCCAAACTGTCAGGCGAGCCGCTCAACGAGGAACAACGTATGTTGCTCAACTACCTTCCTTCCTCATCGCCAGCTATCGGTTTCCCAGACCCCGAATCCCCGCTTGTTCCGAGAAATATCAACCTCGAGCGACTCTGTGCGCTTGGAAAGGCCGCGTATCAACATGACCGTCAAGTGAATCCCGCATCTCCCGATTGGGATTTTGCATTAGCTGTCTTTACGCTCAATCGGCACCCTATGGGGGGCCTTCTGCAACGGGCTGGCATGAAACCCCGCAGGCCGAGGCGGGACGGCCTTCTACTTATCATCACAGCTTTGTTGCCCATAATGTCTGTGGTTCTACTTGCATTGAACGCAAATGGGAGTTTGTTCCGGTCAGTAGGAATCGGTTCGGGATGCGTTGCTATCATTGTCTTAATGTTCTTTGCTTCGAAGCGCATCGAAAAACAGCTATTGAAAGAAGACATTGAGAGATGCAGGCTTGCCTTCGCGGTGTCAAGACGGTCGTAGTTTTACGCCGTGGCACGTTTCATCAACGGCCCCTGCGTTTAGTTCATTTTTTCCCGCGTGCCAGGAGCCGATGTCCCTGGGGCATTTGCGTCAAAACTCGGACGCGGCGAAGTAAAAACATGGCCGAGGGAGAGCCTCATTCACCTTCAAAAAGCTCTCCCTACTAAGGCGCTATTTAATTCTCTATTAAACATCGATAGATCAACGGTTGTCCGCGCAATGGTTGAGGCACAGTACACACCCACTTTCCGATAACTGCGTAATCAGGAGTTGCCAGCGGACTTGGAGCGAATCGACTTCCGCAGGACGGCTAATTAGGGCCATTCACGCATCGTCGGAAAGCAAGGAAGATGGAAGCGTGAAAACTTAATCCATTTGTGCAGGTTGCGGCGCTTTGCTCTTTTCTGACAAACTGCTTGCCGGAGCAGATATGAACGACGTAACCAGAACGGTAACTGAAGAGATTCTCGGTCGAGCAGATGAAGCCATCGGGCGAGGTGAAGCCAGAGGCCCGAAGCTCGACCAGTGCTGGAAAAGGCTTGAAAAACTGAACGGAGGAATCGTTGGCCCAAAGTCGTGGGAACAGATAAAGAAGATTGCGGAGGCCGCTCTGGCGGATGGAAAAGAGCCGGAAGCTTACGACATACCGGGCGACTACGGGCAGTAGCGCGTAACTTCCACTTCTCCGGTAAGCGTATTTTGCGGGCGCTATTCACGCCCGCATATCAAAAGCCCAACCTCATGATTTGTGACTCAGAAAGATAGTGTGGCGCGGACCGTTCTTTTTCAGGCGACCACGCACGCGCTGCACCTGGACGTCGAATCTGCCATGGCGCAAGCGCTGCTCGAATTTTCGATCATCCTGCGCCGCCCAGACAGCCAGCACCCCCTCCATCTTGAGAGCCGTGCGGGCGGCGGCTATTCCGCGGTTGTCATAGAGCCCGGCGTTCTTCGAGGCGTTAAACGCGGTCGGGCCGTTGTCCACGTCGAGTAGCACAGCATCGAATTGGCCGGGACTTGAACTGAGTATGACGGCGACGTCCGCTGTCTCGACCCGCACGCGCTTGTCCTTCAGCGGGTGTCCCGCCAACGACCCGAGCGGGCCACGATTCCACTCCACCACTGCGGGCACCAGCTCGGCGACGACAACCATTGCATCCGATGAGAGGACATCGAGCGTAGCGCGTAGTGTGAAACCCATTCCGAGACCGCCAATAAGCACGCTTGGCTGCTCCAACGTCCGCGCCCGCTGGCAGGCGAGCGTGGCCAGCTCCTCCTCTGAGCCGTGCATGCGGCTTGACATAAGGATCGCGCCATCGGCGAGTATGATGTACTCGTCGCTCCGACGAATTAGCTTCATGACGGTGCCATCTGGAGAAATTGTCTGGCCGAGCAACTCGGAAGGCTTCACGCGGGTGATGTTAACAGGAGAGGAAAACCTAAGTAAAAATGGTCCGCCTACCAACAGGCCCGGGTCCCAAAGTGATTTAGTTTTCGGGAGCCGATGTCGCTGGGGCGTTTGCGTCAAAGTTCGGACGCGGCGAACTAAAAGCATGGGCAAGGAGATTCTCACTCTCCTCATATACGGTGCCCACAAAAGGGCGCTATTTAATTCCCTAGTAGATCTCTTGTGGTTGCCAAGTTCTCACCTATCGGGAACGGCACCGGCTGGAGGCAGAAGGACTCACGTGAGTCCCTGACTGTTGCCCCGCCTAAGGAGTTGCTGAGCGAGAATCCGGCGGGCGTCTGCGCAATTGGGGCCCTGGCGTTTCTGTCGCAGGTGCGGCCTCAATTGTCTTTCGGTCCAGATCAGCCGCGCCGATCCGTCCTCCGTCCTGGTCTTCCATCACCACGCGCACACGTCGGGTCTGCCGAGGAACTCGAATTATGAGCTGGAAACGTGACGCCACTTCCGGCGGCGGAGCCGAATCGTGCGCAAGCAGAGTGAGAGTCGCCGTTTCCACCTTCGAAGCCACAATCCTTCCGTCTTCGTTAAGACTCGCCGCCGTCACAATCAGCTTCGCG
>Ga0182024_10007542_pt1 | contig 23409 bp, 27 predicted proteins | sample P32metaG_FD_120480 | JGI IMG/M metagenome (GOLD analysis project Ga0182024, IMG submission 120480) | Permafrost microbial communities from Stordalen Mire, Sweden - P3-2 metaG (Illumina Assembly) | ecosystem: Environmental > Terrestrial > Soil > Wetlands > Permafrost | place: Sweden: Stordalen... | reverse complement strand
TGCTCCTCGCCCTGCGCACCGCGCCAGCCTGAGGAGGCGCTACGCAATGTACCGCCCGTCGAACAATTTTCCCCGCAACATCCGCCAGCGAGTTCTCTCACAGCCTGAGAAGCGGGAATGACAAGTTGGGTTATAGTGAGGGGGAAATGGGAACCAGCGTTTGGATAGATTCCATGCGCGATGCCATTGACGCATGATACGTTTTCAATCCTCGATCACCTGTCCCAATTGCGGGCATCGCGCCAGCGGGACGATGCCGGCCGATGCCTGCCTGTTCTTCTACGACTGCGACTGCAAGGGATGCGGGGCGCTGCTCAAGCCAAAGACAGGCGATTGCTGCGTGTTCTGCTCCTACGGCGATGTGCCGTGTCCGCCGGTACAGACCATGGGACGCGCGGACGGAGCATGCTGCCGATGACCAACGAGGCAGTGCGGAACGATTGGGCGCGCCAGCCCCTGAGCGTCTGCCTCTGGTGGGGACTGCCGGTCACCATCGGAGCGTCCGCCAGCCTTCTGCACCTTTCGTTCCGGGCGGACGCCGGCCTTTGTGCCGTGCTGTTTCTCTGGATGGCAACGGGCTGTTTGCTCAATGCGATGCGCTGCCATCGCCTGCACTGTTACATTTCGGGTCCGGTACTGCTCGTGGGCGCAATCTTTGCGGCGCTCACAGCGGCGGATGTGATTCAAGTGAGCCTACGCACGTTCGACAATGCAGTCGGCGCGACGCTCATATTGGCGCTGCTTTCGTTTTTGCCGGAGATTATCTGGAAACGCTATGCGCGATAACGGGAAGGGCAGCGCTTCGAAAAAGAAGCCGGGACCAAAAGAGTCCCCAAAGAAACAAATTGAATCGTCCCTTTCCAAATTTGATCCAGCGGTCTCCAGGCTGATCCGCTCGGCACGGTCGGCACTCGGCAAGCGATTTCCGACGGCGATCCAGCAAGTTTACGACAACTACAATTTCTTCGTTATCGGCTTTTGTACGACCGAGCGGACGTCGGATTGCATTGTCTCGTTGGCCGCGTCTGCAAAAGGCGTCGCGCTTTCCTTCTATCATGGTGCGACGTTGCCTGATCCTCACAAGATACTGCTCGGCAGCGGCAGGCAAAACCGCTTCGTACGTTTGGAAAGCGCAGCCACGCTTTCCGATCCAAACGTGAAGGCCCTTTTTGCTGCCGCGGCAAATCAGGCCAGAAACCCATTACAAGCGACCGGCAATGGCTACACGATGATCAAATCCGTGTCGGTCAAACAGCGTCCGCGTCGAAACACGCTACAATCAAGCTGACCCATCGACCGACTCCGCCATGGGTTGACTTGTTGAATTTCCTAAAGGGGGACAGCATGCTGAAAATCACCATCGCCGAGGCCGTCGGCCGACTGACGCAGGAAAACACCGATTATATGCGGCTGCTCGATCAGGAGTCGTTCGACGTGGGCATCTACCGCCCGGCGAGAGTGGATCCGCAAACGCCGCACGCGCGCGATGAACTCTACATCGTCGCGGCAGGTTCGGGCGATTTCGTTTGCGGCAGCGAGACGAGGGCCTTTGCTCTCGGCGACGTATTTTTCGTGCCAGCCGGCATCGAACACCGGTTTATGAAATTCTCCTACGATTTTGCCGCATGGGTCGTCTTCTTTGGCGAACGATCGAAATGACAAGATGAACTGAATAGCAACAGGCGCGGGTCGGTTCGGCTTCCCTGGTTTTTTGACCCGTTTACTGCTTCGCTAGGGGACGCTCATCTCCAAAGCTCTGCAGGATGTGCCCGGAGATCGCACTGCGCTGTAGTGAGCCGATTTCTTCCGTGTCCATTGCATAAAGTCCCTCAAGGTAGGCCTTGTCGGCAACGGTCAGCGATTCCGGTTTTTGCGAATCGGAGCAATCGGAAGACATCAAATCCAGTATGCTGGGAAGCTCGACACAGTTGTCAGGCGCCTCTGCCTGAGACAGCGACAGCATCGCGATATAATCGGCGATCGGCCCTATCGAATAGCCTGCCACCTTGTCCGTATCGACGACAATCAGGACGTGGTCGAGCATGCTGAGTTGACCGCTTGTCAACCTGCTGCCGGGGATACCACCGGGCGCGGAGTGGTAAGGGTCATCGATCGCCGTTCGAACGCGGTTGCTTGTTGCTGTCACGTACCACGCCTGGATGGACCGGGTTACGGTCGCGGCGGCAGCAATGTCGTGCACAAAATGATATCCGAGCAATTTGGGATCTGACTTCGCGACGCCGTCCATAAGCTTCTGTGGCTGGCTTGTGAATATGATTTCAATATTGGTTTTGCAGGTCTCTTTTGTCGGCGCACCTGTGCTTGTCGCGATTGCTTCAATACGCTTCTTGATGAATGTGCCGAACGATGGCGCGAGATTTCGGACTTCCGGACAAACCGGGGTACTCCAGCGTGCAAGCTGATCGATTTTCGGCGAATATTTCGCGTGTGCGTATACGAAGTTCCATACAACCTTGTCGCGTTGCTCTCGGTCTGGAAGGTGGCCCGTGACAATTACGGTTTCGGGAGGTGCCGCACTGGCGTCCGGCGTTCGTTTGGCCTCCTGCGATGAGCAAGGGGACGGCACGCCAACGACTACCATGCAGGCGAAAAGACTCATCCGTAGCGCTGAAGCAGCCATGACGGAACTTCGCCCGATTTCAGCTGCGCACATCCCGTAGCTGATGTGCAATTGTAGGCATGTTTCTCCAACCCTCAAGCCAAATTGCCCAGCAAACTCAAGCTGACTCGCCATCCGTGGGTTGACTTGTCGGTATTCTTCCCGATATAGGGGACATCCTCGCGGTCGCACCGCTCGCGCTGTCTCTATGGCGCCGTTCACCGCGAAGGCCAGATTTTCAACTCACCGTTCGCTCCAAATGTGCGTGGAAGACGGCAAATTGCCGTAAGCGCCTTTCCGGCGCTCCCGTGCATGTAAGGAACATTTATGACGACCCCGACATTTCTTTCGCTCGGCGTGGCCGAGCCCATTCAACGTGCGCTCGCCGCCGAAAACTATCTCGAGCCGACGCCCATCCAGGCGCGCGCCATTCCCCTCATTCTTTCCGGCCGCGACGTGGTGGGCATCGCCCAGACCGGCACCGGCAAGACCGCGGCATTCGGACTTCCGCTGCTGCAACGCCTCGCCGCGGACCGCACCAAGGCGGGCCCTCACGCGGTACGCGCGCTGATTCTCGCGCCGACGCGTGAGCTCGCGCTGCAAATCCATGACAGCCTCGGACGCTATGGCCGCCATCTCGGCCTGCGCCTCGCCGTCGTTCTGGGCGGCGTGAATCAGAGCCGGCAGGTCGAGGCGGCGCGCCGCGGCGTCGACATCCTGGTGGCGACGCCGGGACGGCTGCTCGATCTCGTCAACCAGAAGCACATCCGGCTGGGCGCGGCGACGACGCTCGTCATCGACGAGGCCGACCGGATGTTCGACATGGGCTTCATTCGCGATGTCCGCCGGATCGTTGCGCAGCTTCCGCGCGAGCGGCAGTCGATGCTGTTCTCCGCCACCATGCCGGCCGATGTCGCGCATCTGGTGGCGGAAGTGCTGCGCAATCCCGCGCGCATCGACATATCGCCGGCCGCCGTGACCGTGGACCTGGTCGAGCAGCGCGTGCATTTCGTGGCGGAAAAGGACAAGCGCGCCCTGCTGCTCGATCTGTTGCGCGACCATGCCATGACCCGGGTGATCGTGTTCACCCGCACCAAGCATCACGCGAACCGGGTGGCCGAACTGCTCGACAAGACCGGCCACCGCGTGAATACAATTCACGGCAACAAGTCGCAGAACGCGCGCCAGCATGCGCTCGAAGGATTTCGCACCGGCCGTTCGCGCATCCTGGTCGCCACCGATATCGCCTCGCGCGGCATCGACATCGACGACGTTTCGCACGTCATCAATCTGGACATTCCCGATGTGGCCGAAAACTACGTGCACCGGATCGGCCGCACCGCACGCGCGGGCAGCGGCGGCACGGCGATTTCGTTCTGCGATCCGTCCGAACGCGAATCGCTCAGGGCCGTCGAGCGTCTGGTGAAGCGGCCGCTTGCGGTCGCGGGCGGCGAACGCCGGCCGCCGGTGTTCGCGCAGATCGTGGAGCCGAAACCCGCGCCCAAGGCCGCCCGTTCCGCCGAGCGGCCACGCAGCCGCAGTCGGTTCCGCAACCGGAGAAATTCACCGAGAGCCGCATAGAGCGCAATCGGGTGAAGTGCGCAGCACTTCACCGGCAAATTGCGCGGAAATCAAAGAATCTGGAGCATGATCTGATTCAACATAATCGGATCATGCTCTAAAGTTCGAAGACAAGGATCCACGCCGATGAAAAAGAAGAAATACGAATTGCCGCGCCCCTACTGCGCGCCGACCAAGGACACGCGCTTCGCGGGCACTTTCGAAGTTCTCGTGCCGGCGCCGGGCCGCTCGAAACCGCATCGCGTTCCTATGCAGTTCGAGTCGGAGGAAAACGCCGAACGCTGGATCCACAGCGCGGACGGCAAGGAAGCGATCGCAGGCCTGCTGGCGAGCAGCGGAAGCTAGAGAGTATTCCGGTATTATTGCGCAACGCTTGAAGTGGATGATGCGCTCCGCATGGAAAAGAGCGTGAGCGGCATCGTCGGAAAGCGCCTGACCTATCGGCGCACTTGTCGAGAAGGCGAGCCTGTCGGGGCATAAAAAATACCATGGGCCAAAGCGCAAGCGCCGCTGATTCTGTTTATTGCGCCGGCGCTCCAGTTTCAATGTACGGTTTGATTAACCGGCTCCATTCTTCGTTGGAATGACAGGCAACAGGCTTTTCGTTCGGCATCGTAAGGCTGCACGTCGAGACCAGCGGGTTAAAACCCGGCAAGTCTGATTCGAAGTATTCCGCGTAAGTCGCTTGCTCGAACGCATCCCTCAAACTGAAGGATTTTCTGGTTTCTTTGTCCGCCCTGTCGTTGATTGTGAACTTGAAAAGGATAAAGCATCTGCCCAAACGGGCGTTGTAATGGTCCGTGTACGACTCGACGGTGCCGTTGACAGGGTCATCGCTTTGCTTCCAACCGCTGCCGGCAACTACGCGTTCGGCTTGCTTGGCGCAGCGCTTCTGTAGAGCCAGAATGAACTCCGGCCTGCTCAACTCGTGATCGAGGTAAAAGCCGGCAGCAGCTGCGACCCCGATTATGGCGACTGTGGGGAAGGCGAAGACGGCAATGCGCTTCATTTCCGTTTCAGTATTCGGTGCTTTGGCCTCGTCGCAACCGCAACGTCAACGGCGAGCTCGAAACGCGCCCTTGCTTCGCGTTCCGGGAAGTCATCATCTTCGGCCTGCCCAGCGCCACTCCTCGTTTGACTCTTTGCCTTCACTGGCGATGCTTTATGGGCCATCGGCCGAGTCCCTCAATGGGAAAAAGGAGCCAGAGTCGATTTGTCTCAAACCCAAACAGCCGCCCCACGACCAGCCCCAACTCCTTTGAGCGTCATCAGCAACGTTGCCGCTGTCACCGTATTCCGTATTCGGCCGTCCGCCCAAGCCATCCTCTCGCGATGAGGGCGCAGAGAAATCGCCCAAGCTATTTTGAGCGGCGCCCGGCAGATAATGACTCTGGCTCCTTTTCTTCCCTCAAGGCGACCTGCTTCGCGCAGTGAGCTTACGAATGAAGAAGAACTACAAACTCCACAATAGCCGCAAGTATTCCGATTACGCCCGAGATAAGCGCAACAAATTTGGCGGCGCGACTTTCCAGAAGACGATCTATCCACGCGCCAACCTACCAGACGCCGCGACTACTCTCCTTGTCGCGCCGCCGCCTTCCTCATCTTCCAAACTGTTCCGTAGCCGATCGTGCCGCCATTCTGGGTTGAGCCGAAAAGCGTGCCCTTGGCGGTCCTGACAAAACTGCCATACGGATATTTGCCGTCGGTCCCGTCGAAGCTATGCAGGAGGGTGAACGTTCCATTCGCGCTGATCCCGTACACCGTTCCAACGTTGGACGCGCCGCCCGTCTCCGTGTTCCCGTAGATATCGCCGCTTGGGTCCACGATGACGCCGGCCAGCGGGTACTCCCCATCGGTCGTTCCGCCGGCAAAGCTATGCAGCACTGTCTCATTCCCGTTCGCACTCACTTTCCAGACCGTGCCCAGACTCGAAGTGCCGCAAGACGATGTCGTGCCGTAAAAGTTTCCGTTCCCGTCGATGAACGGAGTTCCCAGAACGTTGCAGCCGTCGGTCGTTCCTCCCATGAAGCTGTGCAGAATGGTCAGCTTTCCCGTCGTACTGAACTTGTACAGGATCCCGCCATTGGCGGCGCCGCCCTCTTCAGTCACGCCATAGAGGGCTCCCTTGGAATCCATCAGAAGGCTCGTATACGTAGGATACTTCCCGTCATTCGTCGCGCCTGTGAAGGTGTGCAGAATGCTGTATTTCCCCGTCGCGCCTATCTTGAACAGCACGCCCGCGTTTGATGTTCCACCTTGCGAGGCGGTGCCATAGAATTGGCCCGCCGTGTCCTCAAGCAAACCTCCCGTCGGCGTAGTTCCGTCTGTTCCTCCGATGAAATTGTGCAATACGGTTTCGGTACCTCCGGGATCGAGCTTGAACACCACGCCAGCATTCGCACTGCCGCCCATGGTTGTCGTGCCGTATAGATTGCCGGCCTTGTCGCGCACCAGTGCGGAAAACGGTTGTGCGCCATCGGCACCACCGCTGAAGCTGTACAGCACTGTTTCGATTCCGTTGGGTGCAACTTTGAAAACAGCTCCGGCAAACGCGGTCCCACCGTAATCGGCGGTGCCATAGAGATTCCCCGCAGAGTCACGGATCAGACTCGCGAAAGGATCGCCCCCATCGGACGATCCCGCGAAGTTATAAAGCACAGTCAAACCGCGCGCTTGCGCCGGCTGGGCCACGTCCAGGCCCAAGACCGGGACGGCCATCAACGCCAGACCGGCACGCGCCGCTCCAATACGAGCCCTTGAAATCCATTGCTGTCTTGTGTCCATTGCCGCGATCTCCATTCCTTCGCTTACTGGTCATAAAAGCGAAACCAGCCGACATTCCCCGGATAACCCCAAGTTGACGCGGAAAATACTCCATTTCTGAGATACGCGGAAGCCGGAGCGGCCGTTCTCGTCGAGCCGCGTCGAGCCGGGAAAAAGGAGCCAGAGTCGATTTGTCTCAAGCCATCCTCTCTCGATGAGGGCGCAAAGAAATCGCCCAAGCTACTTTGAGCGGCGGCCGGCAGATAATGACTCTGGCTCCTTTTCTCCCTGGCTCCTTTTCTCCCTTCACACCGGCAGGCGAGGCGCGGGATGACGCTCCAGCGAATCCGATCAACGAGCCCCGCTCATGTTCATCTTCATTCCGTTCGGTCCGATCATCTCGCCGGCTTTCATGTCTGGCGGACAGGATCCCATCCATCTGGCATCCTGCGTCATGACGGATTCGACCCTGCCATGGAGCGGCGGCGAATAGCGCACATGCGTCTCGGTGCGATAGGCCGCATCGCCCGAAAAGGTGATGGTGGAGCGCGTCGTAATTGTCGACCGACCGAATTTGCAGGTCGAGTTGATGGTGGCCACGTTTCCCCCCATCTTCAGGCTGTGCCGGCTGCACATTCTTTTTGACGCCGCGTTGCCCTTGCTCATAATCGCGTCGTCAGTCCGGGCATCGATGCAGAGCTTCGATGACAGCGGAGGCATTTTGCTCGACGACATCGCGTCCGTGATCTGCCACAACCCGCTCTTGCGATGCGGAAGCTGATCCGCGGCGGCGGCGCTCGCGACAAGGACGGCGGCTGCAAAGAGGATTGCCTTCTTCATTGTTCGATGCTCCCTCGATGGTGTTTGCGGACCGCCCGGCGGACCGGCTGCTCCGGAATGAAACAATAGGCGCCGCCCGCTCCTTCCGCAAAAGTCTTCAGGACAATGATTCAGGGTCTGGCAGTCCCCGTCTATCGCCCCAAATTGACGAGCTCGCTCATGGCTGGGCGAAGGACGGCAAGGGCGGCGTCGCGATGATCAACGCGAAAGCCGAGACAGTTGCTGAATAGCCTGCCTTTCGTGCGGCATTCAAGGCGAGGCCGTGCCTCGTGGTCGCGGACGGCTTCTACGAGTGGGCAAACGTCGGACCGAAGGAGAAGCAGCCGCGAGAAAAGGAGCCAGAGTCGATTTGTCTCCACGTGCCAGGGGAGATAGGCTTGGCGGTGTCCGCGAGGGGGAATTTCGTCGATGGCGCGGCGGCGTCGATTGCTAGCGGGTGGTGTCACCCATCATGTTATTCAGCGCGGCAACGACCGCAAGCCGATTTTTTTCAACGACGATGACCGGATTCTCTATCTGAATTGGCTTTCGGGCGCGATCACGCGGCACGGCGCGCTGCTGCGCGCCTATGTGCTGATGACCAATCATGTGCATCTGCTGATGATCGTCGCGCGCGCGTTGACCTTGCCGAGAATTCTGCAATCGCTTGGCCGGCGTTACGTTGCCCACGTCAACCGGACCTACCGGCGCACCGGCGCCCTTTGGGAAGGCCGCCATCGCTCCACAGTTCTGGACAGCGACGGTTACGTGCTGTCGTGCCATCGCTACATCGAGGCCAATCCGTTGCTCGCTCGCATGGTGGCGCAGGCCGCGGATTATCCGTGGTCGAGCTATCGCCACAATGCGCTTGGCGAACCCGATCCGCCGCTCGTCGAGCATCCGGTTTACAATGCGCTTGGCCGCGACACGGAGGAGAGGCGCATGGCCTATCGCAAACGTTTCGAAGAGGGTCTCGGCGAAGATATCCTTCGCGTTCTGCGCGACGCGACGCAGCAGGGCTGGGTTCCCGCCAGCGAGAAATTTCAGGCGGAGATCGAAGCTGCTACCGGTGGGCGGACCGTCAGGCCGCCTCGCCGCGGCCGTCCGCCCAAGCCATCCTCTCGCGATGAGGGCGCAGAGAAATCGCCCAAGCTACTTTGAGCGGCGCCCGGCAGATAATGACTCTGGCTCCTTTTCTCTTTTCTTCTTCCTACGGTACAAATCCAAACAACGATCCTCTCATTACCAATAGCTTCAATGACAGCAAGAACGGGCTCACAACATGCCACAGATAGTGTCAAGCCATACGCTCAGATGGGGGATCTTCGTCTGCCTCGTTCTGTTTGTCGGATTGGTCTGCAGTGTCTTCCTGTTTCCGAGGTGGCTGTGTAGCATGAGCGAGGAAAAAGCAGCCCTAGCCGGTTTCAATATTTCGATGCGGACGATGATAAATCGCTGCTCCGCAATGGACGGAACCATCCGCATTTACACGGTCAATGATTCGACTGGGAAAAAAGACGAGGTGCTGTTCCTGCCAGAAGAAGTTGAGTCGTCAGTGCGCTTTATTTCGAGAACGATCGCAGAAATTATACTTCCGAATCGAGTTGATATCGAGAGACAGAAGTTCACCTCACAGGGCATTAGAATTGTATATAGATTTGTTCCTCGCGATGATGAGAAGGATAGGGCCGAGTATAAATTTTACATCGAGCATCCAAATGATCCTCATGCAGTAGCGTGGGCAAAGAAAAATATGCGAGTCAAGTACGTGTATCTTGGAGGAGGTAACAGAAATCGACCCTGAGCTTGCCCGCGCTCCGGTCCCCGCGAAACGCGGCCGGAGCGTATCGCCTGCCACTGACATGTGATTCGACCCTCAGGGTGAGCGTGCCCCGGCCGAGCGCGCGCAGCGGCGAGTCGAACCATGCGAGCCGGCGGCGCGTTTGTGATGCGCATCCCCCCATTCCCGAAGGAAAAAATTAACGCTGCTCGTTTATTGAAAATTACTAGGGACTTTTTGACCGGGGTGATTTATGCGGACCGCACTTCCCGCATTTCTGGTTGCCATGGCGCTCGCCTGGCCTGCTGTGGCGGACGATCAGGTTCCTCCGCCTTCGATGGCCGAGCAGGGCATGGCGATGTTCGATTCGGGCAAGCTGCTGGCCACGGGCGGCGTCAGCCAGCTCGAAGGCGCTGGCGGCGGCGGCTTGACAACGTGGGCGTTGATCTCCGGTTACGGCACGCGTGACGGCCTGGGCGCGAACGGCCACTTCACCTACATTGGTGTCGGCAATTACTCGCTGTGGACCGAGGGCGCCGCGATCGGCCTGTTCGATCGGGTCGAGCTTTCCTACGCGTATCAGAGCTTCGACACGCAAGATGTCGGTGCGAAACTCGGCCTCGGCAAGAACTTCACCATCGATCAGGACGTCTTCGGCGCCAAGGTCAAGGTCTGGGGCGACGCCGTCTACGACCAGGACTCCCTGCTGCCGCAGATCTCCGCCGGTGTTCAATACAAGCACAACGACAAGGGCTGGCTGATCTCGGCCATCGGCGGCAAATCGGCGGACGGCACCGACTTCTATGTCGCCGCGACCAAACTGTTCCTCGCGCAGAGCCTTCTGGTGGACGCGACCCTTCGCGAAACGAAGGCCAACCAATTCGGCTTCCTGGGCTTCGGCGGCGACAAGAACGACAGCTACTCGACAGAGTTCGAAGGCTCTGCGGCCTACCTGTTGAGCCGCAATTTCGCGATCGGCGGAGAATACCGCACCAAGCCCGATAATCTTGGGATTGCGCGTGAGGACGATGCATGGGACCTGTTCGCGGCCTATTTCCTCAACAAAAACCTTTCCCTGACCATCGCGTATGTCGATCTCGGAAACATCGTGATCGAAGATCATCAGCGCGGCGTCTATGTGTCGCTGCAGGCCGGTCTGTGAAGAGGAGAGACGGACAATGAAGATCGTGAAATTCGGCACGGCGCTCCTGTTCGCGGGATGCAGCCTTGCGCTCGGCCTGGGCGCGGCGCGCGCGGACGACACGCTGTTTCAGGACCTGGGCGGCAGGGATGCGATCGTCAAGATCGCCAGCGACACGACGGACAATTTTCTCGCCGACGAACGCATCAAGGCGACCTTCGACAACACGAACATGGATCGCTTCCGCAGACTCCTGGGGGAGCAGTTCTGCCAGGTCGCCGGCGGGGCGTGCGCCTACACGGGCCGCAACATGCACGATTCGCACAAGGGGCTGCATCTGACCAATGCCGACTTCAACGCGGTCGTGGAAGACCTTCAGAAAGCGATGGACAAGGACGGCGTCCCCTTCGCCACGCAAAACCGCTTCCTCGCGCGCCTTGCGCCGATGCAGCACGACATTGTGACGAAGTGACCCTAAATGCAGCGGCGACATTCGGCATCGCCGCCGCCGCGTTCCTCACCTGTGCGGCAGCAGTGTTGGCTGATGACGCGAACACGATCGTCCAGAACGGGCGCGCCTTCCATCCCAGTGAAATAACAATCGCAGCCGGAACGACACTTGACTTCAGCAACCAGGATGATTTCCTCCATCAGATTTATGTCGACACCGAAGGGTTCAACTACGATTCCGCGGAACAGCAGCCCGGAGAGGTCTTCCACATCACCTTTCCAAGCGCCGGTACATTTCCCGTGCGCTGCCACATCCATCCCAAGATGCTGTTGACCGTGCATGTGAAGTAACCTTAACGCGCGGTTTGCACTGCACCTCCAACATTATTTAAGTCCTCATCAACCCGGGTTGACGGAGGATGACCAGCCGGAAAACCGGTGCGGCGCGCGGTGCGCGCGCCTGCGGCTGCTACCCGGAGCCCCAGTTGGGTACGCGTCTGCGCCATTCGATTGGAACGAAGATATTCGTGGCCTTCTTCGCCATGGGCGTCATCATCGGCGCGCTCGGCGCCTATGGGTATTGGGTGCTCGCCTCCGCCGGCAACATGGTGACAAGCACCTATGACGGGCCGCTCATGGCCATCAACTACGCGCGCGCCGCCAGCGTAGACTTTGTGCAGATGCAGCAGGCCGTTCTCGAGCGCAAATTCGCTTCCACCGAAGACCGTATGCGGCTGAAGAAAAAGATCGACGATCTGTCGCTGACCTTCTTCGGCGACCTCGACGTGGCGCAAGCGCGCCTCGACGCCAATGACGAGCTGAAAATCGTGCGCCGGATTCGCGCTCTCGTCACGCAGTGGCGACAAAGCTGGCGCGAAGCCGAGCGAAGCGGAACGGACGACAATCTCGACGCGCTCGACGCTCAGATCATGAGTCGGTTCGACATGCTGGTCGAACTGAACGCAGATCACAGCTTCGTTGGACGGCGGATGGCAGTGTGGGCCATCGGCGACTTCAAATATGCCATGATGGGGGTCACGGGGATTGCGGTGCTCCTTGGACTGGGCATCACCCTGTTTCTCGCCCGCCGGATCATGCGGCCGCTGCGTTCCGCGGTTACGGCCGCCGACCGCATTGCCGACGGCAGATTCGAGACGCCGATTCCGGAATCCGGCAGCGACGAAACCGGCGCCCTGCTCCACTCCATGGCGGTCATGCAGGACAATATCCGCGCGATGATGGAGCGGGAGAAGACGCGCGCCGAATCCGCGGAAGCGCGGCTCGCCAGAGCGCTCGAGACGTCAGGCGAAGGAGTCGTCCTGGTGGGCCGCGACGGCCGCATCCTGCTCGTCAACAGAAGGATGGGCGATTTCTTTCCCAGCGTTGCCGAAAGACTGGCGCCTGGCCTGGACTTCATGGAAGCCTCGCGGCTCGCGCAGCAGGATCTTGCGAACGAGGAACAGCTTCCGACACCCGCCGGTCTCGGCGCCGGGCGCAAGGCGCGCCCTCTGGGCAGCGCCGAACGCCGGCTCAAGGACGGACGCTGGATCCGCAGCACCGGAAGCCGCACGGATGATGGCTGCCTGATCTTTTTCGTCAGCGATTTCACGGCGGTGAAGGAGCGCGAAGAGAATTTCCGCCGCGCCCAGGCGGCGGCCGAAGCGGCGAACGCCGCGAAATCGCGCTTCCTCGCCAATATCAGCCACGAATTGCGCACGCCGCTGAACGCCATCATCGGTTTTTCAGAGATTCTTTCCGGCCAGTTCTTCGGCGCTTTGGGCAATCCGCGCTATGCCGAATACGCGCGGGACATTCAGCGCAGCGGACTACACCTCCTGGACGTCATCAATTCCGTGCTGGAAATTTCCCGGAGCGAAGCCGGCAAGCAGTCGCTGAAGGCCGAGCCTGTCGATCTGCGCTTTGTGCTGCGCGACTGTGCCAAGATGATGGCGAAGCAATACTTGGAGGCGAAGATAACGCTCACGCTGAACGAACCGGCAGAGGCGATGCGGGTAGCCGGCGAAAAAGCGAAGCTTCGTCAAATATTCCTCAATCTGCTTTCGAATGCGATGAAGTTCACGGAAGCTGGCGGCACGGTTTCCGTATCGCCGCATCGAACCGGAACCGCGATTGTCGTGGACGTCGCGGACACGGGCATCGGCATGTCGCCGGAACATCTGGAGATTGCGCTCACTCCTTTCGGACAGGTCGACAACCGGCTCGAGCGAAAATACGAGGGCACCGGTCTTGGGCTGCCGCTGGCGAAATCGCTGACCGATCTGCACGGCGGCACGCTCGCCATCGACAGCGCACCCGGGCAAGGGACGATCGTGCACGTCCGCTTCCCCGAGGTCGAGGGCAGCGAAGCGCGGAGCCGCGCAGAAGCAGCGGCGTGAGGCGGCCAGGATATCCCGCCTGATTGTAGCAAGCCGCGAAATTTAGAAATAGGATAGACGGCAGTCGCCCGCCAGTCGGAGGGGATGTGCTGGATGACGACCTCAGAAGCCGGTTGATGCCCGGCGAGAGAATTCTCTGGTCCGGGCGACCGCGCCAGGGTTTGCTCCTTACGGGCCGGGACATTTTCCTCGTGCCGTTCAGTCTCATCTTTTGCGGCGGCACTATTGTCTGGGAAGCGGCTGTTCTCGGCCTGCTGAACCGGGCTGGCGCGCATTCGCATGCGCCGCTCTTCTTTGCGCTGTGGGGCGTGCCCTTCGTCCTCTTGGGACTCTATCTGGTGTTCGGGCGCTTCATCACCGACGCGTCAATACGGCGCAGAACCATCTATGGCGTAACCGACAAGCGTGTGCTGATCCTGCGCGACGGCAGTTTCAACAAGTTCGTCGCGCTCAACGTCGATCGGCTGCCCGAAATTGCAATTTCGGAAAGGACAAGCGGCCGCGGCACAATAATTTTCGGACCCAATCCCTCCCTGCGGATGCAGCCGGGTGTCTCCGGCTTTTTGCCCTCGCTCGAAGCAACCCCACGATTTCTCGAGATCGAGAACGCGAGAAGCGTGTTCGACCAGATACAGCGATTGGCCGCGCCCAGGAAATGATCGTGGACGCATCCTCGTCTGCCATCGTAACCGAACGGGCGCTGAACGCGATTGCGGGCCGAATCGTAGCCGGAGCAAGTGCGGTCACGAATCTCCGCCGATTGTCCGGCGGGGCGAGCCAGGAGCTTTGGCGCTTCGAGGTCGCGATTGGCGATCGTTCGATTCCCGCGATTCTGCGCCGCGCGCCGGGCGGCGGGCGCGTCTCGCCAGCTTCTGTCGGGCCGGAGATGGAAGCGCGATTGATGTCGGCGGCGGGAGCCCGCGGCGTGCCTGTCCCGCCGGTGCTCTACGTGCTTGCTCCCGAGGATGGTCTGGGCCGCGGTTTCGTCGCGGGCTTCGTCGAAGGCGAAACGTTGGGAGGGCGCATCGTCAAGACCGAAGCTCTGGCGTCCGCGCGCGCGGTGCTCGCGCGCCAGTGCGGACAGATCCTCGCACGCATTCACGCGCTTGATGCCAACGAATTTCCAGGCATGCGGCGCTTCACGCCTCTGGAGCTGCTCGACGAATGGCAGGCCGCCTATCGTGCGACCGGGACGCCGCGGCCCGTGTTCGAGCTGGCGTTCCGCTGGCTGAGAGCGAATTGCCCCAACCCGCCCGAGCGCCCGCGCCTCGTGCATGGGGACTTCCGCAACGGCAATCTGATCGTGGGGCGGGACGGCGTGCGCGCGGTTCTCGATTGGGAGCTCGCCCATGTGGGAAACCCGATGGAGGATCTCGGCTGGCTCTGCGTCAATTCCTGGCGCTTCGGCGCGATGGAGAAGATCGTTGGCGGCTTTGGCGAACTCGTGGATCTGTTCGCGGGCTATGAAGCGGAAGGCGGCGCGGCCGATTTTGCGTCGATCGGTTGGTGGGAAATCTTCGGCACGCTGCGCTGGGGCGTGATGTGCGCGGGAATGCCGCACGCGTTTCGGGAATTCGATCGGACCGTCGAACGCGCGGTGATCGCGCGGCGCGCGTCGGAAACGGAGATCGATCTGATGCGATTGCTGACAGCGCATCCGGCGCATTGATCCATGCAAGACCAGCCGCATCCGCACGAGATCGTCGCCTCGGTGGCGGAATTCCTTCGCGCGGAATCCCATTCCACGTTCCAGCTGCGCGTCGCCGCCAACGCGCTCGACATCGCGCACCGCCAACTCGAACTTTCGCCGGGCGCCGATGTCACGGAGCTGGCGCGATTGACCGCATTGCTGGAACATGGTGGTGCCCTCACCGGTTTGAACCGGGAGCTGGCGCAGGCGATCGCAAGTGGCGCGATGAATCTCTCCACGCCGGGCCTCGCCGCGCATCTCTGGGAAACGACGCTCGCCAAGCTCGCCGTCGACCAGCCGGCCTATTCCGGCTACCGCGCCGCGCTGCGCACCCTTCGACAGACTTACCCTTCGACAAGCTCAGGGTGAGGAGCAAGAAAGAATTACCGCCAAGTCGCCAAGAGCGCCAAGGCGCCCGTACCGATCTTTAAGATTCACAAGGAGACAGTGAGGCGATGAGGAAGAACCGCGCGCCGGAGGCGCGCAATAATTCTCATTGCCTCGTCGTCTCCCTGTGAAATTCTTCTTGGCGGCTTGGCGTCTTGGCGGTTCACTCTCTTCCGACACGCTGAGGACGGGTCTTACATGGACTTTGCTCTGCCGCAGGATCTTGTCGACTACCTCGCCGAGCTCGACCGGTTCATCGAGAACACAATAAAACCCATCGAACAGCGCGACGACAATATCCGCTTCTTCGATCACCGGCGCGAACATGCGCGCACCGACTGGGACAATCACGGCTTGCCGCGCGCGGAATGGGAAGCGCTGCTCACCGAGGCACGCGAGGCGGCCGAAAAGGCCGGCCATTACCGTTACGCGTGGCCCGTGGAGATGGGGGGCCATGGCGGATCGAATCTCGCCATGGCGGTGATCCGCGAGCATCTCGCAGCGAAGGGCCTGGGCCTGCACAACGATCTGCAGAACGAACATTCGATCGTCGGCAACAATCCTTTCGTACTGATGTTCAGGAACTTCGCCACCGAGGCGCAATTCGCGATGTATGGCGAGAAGCTGCGCAATGGCGAGATCCGCACCGCGTTCGGGCTGACCGAACCGAAACATGGCTCGGATGCGACCTACATGGAAACACGCGCCGTGCGCGAGGAGCGGAACGGCGCGGGCGGCTGGCGCATCGACGGCGAGAAGATGTGGACAACCGGTATGCACGCCGTGACTCATGTCCTGGTCTTCGCGCGCACGAGCGGCGAGGACGGCGCCGCGCGCGGCATCACCGTCTTCCTCGTGCCCGCCAATCATCCCGGCGTGAAGATCGAGGAATGGCTGTGGACCTTCAACATGCCGACCGATCATCCGCGCGTCAGCTTCACCGATGTGTGGGTGCCCGACGACGCCATGTGGGGCGTGGAAGGGCGCGGGCTCGGGCTCGGCCAGAGTTTCGTGCACCAGAACCGCATCCGCCAGGCGGCCTCGTCGCTCGGCGCGGCGGTCTACTGTATCGAGGAAAGCGTGAAATACGCCAGGGCGCGAAAGACCTTCGGCAAGAGTCTCGCCGACAACCAGGCGATCCAGTGGCCGCTGGTGGAACTCGCGACGCAGGCCGAGATGCTGCGTCTCCTGATCCGCAAGACGGCGTGGGAGATGGATAGACTGGAGCACAGGGAGATCGAGCGGCAGATCTCCGACAAGGTTTCGATGTGCAATTACTGGGCGAACCGCCTCGTCTGCGAAGCCGCCGACCGCGCGATGCAGGTGCATGGCGGCCTTGGTTATTCGCGGCACAAGCCCTTCGAACACATCTACCGCCACCACCGGCGCTATCGCATCACCGAAGGCTCGGAAGAAATCCAGATACGGAAAGTGGCGGCGTTCCTGTTCGGCTATCTCGGCCCGCGAAAGGGGATGTTCGAACGGGAGTAGACCGCATCAAACCTGAGTGACAGGGAAAAAATATTTAACGCAGAGGCCGCGGAGGCAGCGCAGAGGGCGCAGTAAAAATATGCGCGCGCGAAGCGCGCAACGAGTTCGTCTGCGTCCTCCGCGAATCCTCCGCGGCCTCTGCGTTAAATATTACTGCAGAGACTTCGCCAGCGGTTGCCAGTAGTTGACGTGCCAGCCTTGCGCGAGATGTTCGGCGGCGTCGCCTGGAAATCCCGTGTGGTCGAATACGAGTTTCGTTCCTGAGCCTTGAGTCGACAGGACGAACGTCGCGATTGAAAAATCTCCCGGATCCCAGCTGCCCGCGCGCCACGCCTGCACGATGCGGGCGTCCGGGACGAGTTCGAGGAAGCAGCCGGTAATGTAGCCCCCGAACAGCGAGAAGGCGCCGCCGACCCGCGCGTCGATGGCTGTCGGCGCGGTGCCGAGCACCTTCTTCATGTCGGAATTCATCGCCGCGCTCAGGCGCACGACCTTGTCGAACTCTTCGGTCACGGTCAGAGCGCGGTACAGACGCGAAACGCTTGCCGCGAAGGTGACTTCCTGATGAATGGCCACAGCGGAATGAGAAATTTCCCCACCGGTGCCCAATTGCGCGTTTGCGGCTGAAGCACCAACCAGCGCAACAGCCGAGGCAGCGACACCGGAAACTTGCCTGCGAGTAACGCGCATCGCGCTACATCGCGTGCGGCGTCAGCCAGATGCGCGCGACGCCAATGGCTGCGATGATGAACAGGGCGAGACTACAGATTCCGCCCAGCATCGCGCCCGGCACACGCTTGTTGGGATCGGTCATATAGCCTGCGAGATAGATGACCCGCGAAACGAGCCAGATCAGCCCCACGAGCGGCGCGAGCCACGCCCAACCGATCGGATAGAAGGCCGCCACCCAAAGGAACGGCAGCACGATGCCCATCTGTTCGAGCGTGTTGAGCTGTACGCGATAGGCGCGGTCGAATTCCGGATGCCCGCTCGTCGCCGGCGCCTGGATATTGTGCTTCTGACATATTGCCGACGCGAAAGGCAGCGAAGAAATAGAAAAAGCCGATCAGAAGTGTCACCGTGGCGGTCCACAGTACCACCGGTTCAGCGCTCATCATGTGATCCCCCGACATGCAGAAAGCCGATTGGGGATATCACGTCGCTTCCGCAATGGGAATCCTCCGTCGCGCGCGGCGGGCGAGGAGCGCAAAGGGAACGCAGGCGAGCCACATGATCGCGGCGTAAAGGCCACCGGTCCAGTTCGCGTTCAGGAACAGAATCAGCAGGGCGAGATCGATCGCCAGCACGAACGCCGGCAGCCATGGATAGCCCATCGCGCGGAACGGCCTCGCAAGACCGGGCTCGCGCCGGCGCAGCACGAAGAGCGCAAGGATCACGAGAATGAAAGATGCCGCCTGCAGCGTCGCGACGAGACCGAAGGCGAGACCGAAAGATCCCGTCAATGCCAGCGCAATCGAACCGGCCGCTGTCGCGGCGATGGCCACGGTCGGGCTGCCGCCCGTGTTCACGCTCTGAAAGACGGCCGGTAGCAATCGGTCGCGCGACAGCGCGAACAGGACGCGAGGCGCGCTCATCATCCCCGCATTCGAGCAGCTCGCCACGCTCAGAAGCGCAAACACGGCGACGATGGCGCCGGCAACAGTTCCGCCGACCTTGGCCAGTACGAGCGTAAAGGGAAGTGCGCTCTGCGCGACGCCCTGCACGCCAAGCACATGCAGCAGCGCGCCGTTGATGCCGATATAAAGCGCGGCCGTCATCAACAGCCCGATCGCCATCACGCGTGGCAGGCTGCGGCCGGAATCGGCGCATTCCTCGCTGAAGAACGCCGGCTCGAACCATCCCGAATAGGCGCCCACGATCAGCTGATAGGCAGCGACCAGCCCGACCCAACCTACGACAGGCGCCATTCGGGGAATCGTGGCCGGGATATCGCGGATTGGCGCAACGATCAGGAACGCCGCGATGCAGAAGGCGAGCAGCGCGAGCGCTTTCAGAAAGCTCGTGAACTGCTGGACGGCGCGTCCCTCACGCAATCCCATGAAATTGGTGCCGAACATCGCAAGCTGCATGGCAACGGCAACAGCCGGCCGCGCATGTCCGGCGGCCGGCCAGAGCAGCGCCAGAAAATCTGCGAAGGCAATCGAGAGGGCGGCGATCGCCGCCACCCTCTGCATCCACAAGGTCCAACCGACAGCAAGTCCGCCAATGTCGCCGAAGGCGCGATGCACGTAGACGTAGGGCCCTCCGGCGCGCGGCAGCGCGGTGCCAAGCTCGGCGATGACATTGGCCTCGAGTGCCGCATGGAGCAGCGCGACGATCCACAGTGCGATAATCAGCCTTGCGTCGGGAACGTCGCGCGCGATCAGCGACGGCGCGCGCAGGATGCCGACACCGATGATCGCGCCGACCGCAACGGCAACGCCGAAGCCCACGTCCAGAATATGAAGCAGCTCTCCGCGCGCGGCGCGCGGATGAGCGGAAATGGCGGTCGTCATGCATGGCCCCTTTTTACGATTCTTCCGGCTCTTCTTCCGGACCGCGCAGTATCCATTCGCCCCGGCTGCGCAGCACGAAGAAGTAGTAGACCAGCGACAGCGCAATTACGACAAGATTCGCGATCAGGCTGAAGCGTCCAACATCGGGATCGAGCCAGCTCGTGTAGAGGATGTAGGCGAGCCCGAAGAGGCCGATGACCGGCATCGCGGGAAAGAACCGCATGCGGAAGGCGGCGTGCGCGGTCGTGCCGGTGCGGCGGCCGACGAGCGTCGCCACGCACAGGCCTGCATAGGTCAGCACGATGCCCGTACCCGTCAGCACCAGTAGAAGATTCATGCCCAGAAAGCAGGCGAGCAGCGACGTGCCACCGGCCGCGAGCGTCGCGATCCAGGGTGAGTGAAAACGCGGATGCGTGCGCGTGAAGGCGTCGTTGATGTGGCGGTGCCAGGCGAGGTCGCGGCCGGTCGAGAAGAAGAAGCGCGCATTCTGCAACAGCGTCGCCAGCACCGCATTGAGGATCGCGAGCGCGACCGCAAGACTGATCGCTTGGTTGAGCAAACGACCGCCGCGCGCGAGGACGAAATCGCCGAACGGGCTCTGCGATGCGATCAACGATTTGAGATCCGGCGCACCGACAAGCACCGCCGCAACCGGCGCAAGCTCGGTGAGCACGGTGATCACGACGGCCCAGAGAATGGTGCGCCCGATCAGGCGCGGCGCGTCGTGCATCTCCTCGGTGAAATAAATCGCGGACCCGTATCCGAAAAAGGCAAACACCGACACCGATGTAGCAAGGCCGATCAGCGCGAGCGGCGTGTGCTGCAATGTCCCGCCCATTAGCGTGACGGGATGGATCGCAAGCTCGGTCATCGAGCGTTCCGGATGGAAAAAACCGAGGCCAACCAGAATCAGGAGCGCAAGAATCTCGAGCACGAGAAAGACCCCCGTCACCCACGCATTGGTGCGGATGTGGAGGACGGCGAGCACCGTTGTCGAAACGATGACGGCGATCGCAACGGCGGTGGGGTCGAGGCCAGGAAACACCGCGCCGATATAGACGCCTGCGCCGAGAGCCAGCACGGCAGGCGTGAGCACGTTTCCGGCGAAGATAAGGCCGAGCATCGCCGCGCCCCAGCCGGGACCAAGCGTGCGGCCCATCATGCAATATTCGCCGCCCGCAATGGGAAAGGCCGAGGAGAGTTCGGCATAGACGAGCGCAATCGGAAAGGAGAGCAGCGCCGCGGCGGCCATGCTGAGGAACGCTCCGGTGCCCGCCTGCTGGATGACGCCGGGTACGATCACGAATACGGACGAGGCGGGCGTCACCGATGAGAGCGTCAGCAGCAGCGTGCCGATTACCCGCATGCTGCGTTTGAGCTTGCGCGGAGCACCGGTGGCCGGCGCGGTTTGATCGAGGATTGCGGTCATCGCGCCGCTTCGGAGCGGCGGCCGCAAAAGCTCAGCGCGGGTAGAGGGTCACACGACACGCAATGTCAGCCAGCCAAGAGCCACGAACACCACGAGGAAGGTAACCCAGGCAGCCGCCCTGGTGGAATCCTCGTTTCGATAGCGCCGGCTGATCCACTCGCTCATCCCCGCCGTGGCGGCCGCGGCGAGCACGACTGTCGCCACGATCATCAAAAGAACGCCGAGAATGTGCAGTCCCAGCACGTTTCCGTGACGCAGGCCGCCGCCATGGCCGAAGCCGCTCATCAAGCGTCCATGGACGAGGTAAATCATCCGGCGATATTACACGCCGCCGGGAGTTGCGTTGTATTTTTGAAGCGGGGGAGCGCTGCTACTTGTTGGCGGGAACCGAAAAATCGAGGACCACGAGCTTCTGACCGCTGCGGGACGTCGAAAAGCTCGCACTCCGGCTGCCTCCCGCCTGACCCGTCAAGGTCGCAGTGACCTTGTACGAGCCCGGTTCGACCTTGAAGAGAACCCAGGAACCGGCGCAGTCGACATTTGCGATCGGTCGGCCACCGGATCCGGCCAGGACGACATGCGCGCCGGACAGAAACTGGGCCCCGCCATTGGAGAACTCGACCCGCACTGGATAGGCCTGCCAGCGCGGATCCTGCTGCGCTTCCGCGCCGACGCCCGTGCACACCGTCTCGATGCCACCCACCGAAGTCGGGGTGTCCATGGGCATGGGGTCCGCTTGTGCCGGCCAGAACCAGCCCGCGACTCCGCCCGCAACGACCACGCCCAGCGCCGCATAGACGAATCTCATCATTGTCTCCTCAGGAAGCTCCCGCGCATAGTCTGGCGCGCAATGGTGATAACGCCGCAGCGCGCCCGATCGTTTCGTGGAGCAAGAGACGGACCTGCGTCCGCCGCATGGCCGAATCGCGCATGCTCGCGCCGCCCAGCGAGAGGAGACGGCCATGCCCGTGCTTCACCAGATGCAGATGTCCGGCAATTGCTACAAGGTTCGCCTGACCGCGAAGCAGGTGGGCGTGCCGCTCGTGCTGCGCGACTATCCCGTGCTTGGAATCGAGACGCGCAAGCCGGAATTCCTGGCCAGGAATCCCAACGGCCGCGTCCCGCTGCTCGAATGGGAAGACGGGCGCACGCTCGCGGAATCCGGCGCCATCATCTGGCATCTCGCCGAAGGCTCCGCTCTCGCTCCGGCAGACAGCTGGTCGCGCGCCGAAGCTTTGTCATGGATGTTCTTCGAGCAGTATAGCCATGAGCCCTACGTCGCGGTTGCGCGCTTCTGGCTGGCCTACGCGCCAAAAGCCGAACTGGAGAAGAAACGACACCTCATTCCCGAATGGCACGCGAAAGGAAACGCGGCGCTCGCTGTTATGGATGGGCGGCTTCGCGATCGCGATTGGTTCGCGGGCGACCGCTATTCCATCGCCGACATCGCGCTCTTCGCCTACACGCATTACGCGGACGAAGGCGGGTTCGACATCGCTTCATTTCCCGCCGTCGCGCGCTGGATCGCGCGCGTGCGCGAGCAGCCACGCCATATTCCGTTGTCGGAAAGCCGGTAGCTTGCCAAAAATCGCTCGAAATCCTATATCGCCACCGGTTGAGGCCGCGCGGGCCAGAGAAGAGTTTCATGCGCGCCGGCGGATGCAAGAGCGGAGATGGGTTGGTTCCTCGACGCGATGCAGACGGACTGGAGTGACGACGACGCTTTCCCTGAAATGAGACGCGACTTCGACAACGTGGCGGACATGGTGTCAGCCGCGGAACAATTCAGGAGAAAGCCGCAATGACGACCGGACAGGTCAAATTCTTCAACACCACGAAAGGCTTTGGGTTCATCGCGCCGGAAGGCGGCGGCAAGGATGTGTTCGTGCACGTCACCGCCGTGCAGGCCGCCGGCCTCAGAGGCCTCAACGAAGGCCAGCAGGTCAGCTTTGACATTGAAACCGATCAGAAAGGACCCAAGGCGGTCAATCTCAAGATCGTCTGAAGGCTCCGGACATCAATCGCACGGCGCGGAGCGCAAGTTCCGCGCCGTTTCGATTCGGATGCGCGCTTCCACAAACGATCTTCGCGCAAATGCGATGCGGGGGACCCCTCACCTGCGCCGGGGCGGCTGATAGGTCTCGTTCTTAGGCCCTCTCCCACAAGGGGAGAGGGGATTCCCCGCGCTGATTTTCCGACGTAGATGCAAGATACCGATTTCCCTCTCCCCTTGTGGGCTACGATATTCACACATCTCGTCGAGCTTGCTGCGCGGCCGAGAAGCTGACTCCCTATCGGCGTGATTCGCTTGCGGGAGATGGCCATGGAAATGGGGCTGGGGCT
>Ga0182024_10007541_pt1 | contig 23409 bp, 21 predicted proteins | sample P32metaG_FD_120480 | JGI IMG/M metagenome (GOLD analysis project Ga0182024, IMG submission 120480) | Permafrost microbial communities from Stordalen Mire, Sweden - P3-2 metaG (Illumina Assembly) | ecosystem: Environmental > Terrestrial > Soil > Wetlands > Permafrost | place: Sweden: Stordalen... | reverse complement strand
GCGGCGAACTCGACATCACCAGCGATCCCGTGACCAACACCGGGACGCTGCAGGCAATTGACAGCAGCACGCTGAAGCTGACGTCGCTGACGGTGAGCGACACCGGTGGCACGGTGACGGTCGACAGCGGTTCGACGCTGGACCTGGTGGGCGCGACCATCATCGGCGGCCATGTTACCAATGCCGGTACGATCCACAGCACTGGCGTGTCGGCCATGATCGGCCCTTTGGATATGACCAATACCGGCACGATCGAGGTGCAATCAGGGACCCTCGAAGTGAGTGCAACATCCCCCGTAAAGGGGGGCACGATTCTGATTGACGGCGGAGCGACGCTGGAACTATCCGGGGGGGTTTTGGCGCCGATCGTCACATTCACTGCCATGACCGGAACCCTGAAACTCGATAATGCACAGAATTTCTTCGGCGTGATCTCGGGCTTCGGCGGCGACGGCACGCTCGCGGGCTCCGATCACATCGACCTCGCTAACATTAATTATCACTCGACGACATTCACCGATCATTTTAACGCCCACACTGATGTCCTGACCGTCTCCGACGGCACGAATACCGCTGTGCTGCAACTTGTGGGAAGTTATTCGGCTGCCAATTTCAATTTTACTTCCGACGGCGGTGTCGGAACGATCGTTTATGATCCGCCAGTGTCGTCTGATTCGGCCGTTTCTGCTGGCGGCACAGCCACCGGGGCAAGAGATCTAAGTGTGATAAAGGCTGAAAATACGACAAATGATGGTTTCAACTTCAAGCTAGATTTGGGGACTATCGCGAAATCCGGGAGCGAAGAAATTGACAATCACGCGCTAGTGCTGCCCACGCCCGTAAACGTTGCCGTGGCACAGTCAACCAATATAGGGGCTGACTATTTGATTTCCGGTGAGCATCACGTTTCCATGGTACCAAACAGCACGATCCTTGCGCAGCTTCACAGCGACGGTTTCCATCTCTATCATCTCTGAGCAAAGTTAGGAGCGGCATAAGAGGCTTGCACAGTGCGTAGCGCTTATAGAACTCCTCGTATATCCATTGCGCAAGATCGATCAGCCGCCAGCGCAGGACACCGTGGATCGCCGGGATCGGGCCGCTCTCGATCATCCGCACAACCGCCTGGCCTTGCACATCATTGAGCCTCGAGGGTTAGCCTGGCGATTTGCCGTCAAGCAGGCCGGCAGCACCCCGCGCATTGAACCGCATCACCCAGTTCCGAATGATCTGAAGTCCGACACCGCCGATCTTCGCCGCCTCGGTGCGCGTCGCACCGTCATAGATCGCTGCAACAGCCAAAAGCCGCCGAGCCTGCGGGCCATCCTTCGTCTTCCTCGCAAGTGCGCGCAGCTGAGATGCCTTGAAGTCTCCGCGCAACGCCACTGGAAGACATGACGAACCTCCATCGTTCGCCGCTAGTGAATCAGTGAATCAGAGCAAAACTGATTTTGGAATCGTAAACGAGTCACAATTGCCGAGACTTGGTATTAGCGCCAACTGGAACAAGTAGTTCGCGCCCCTCACCTGCAGACCGGCATGCTGCGCGCTGCCGAGGTCAAATATCAACACAATCCACAGTGCAATGAGAGGGACAAAGAACTGATGAAGACAAACTCGTCACCCAAGCGTTAAGTTGAGGCTGACAGCATCGGGAATGATATGACACACCCTTCACTTCTCAACCCTTTTAATCCGAGGCAAGAGACCGCAAAATTCTTCAACCGGCGGACTACGCCCGTCTGCTCTAACTGCCAATCAGACGACATCATCTCCCACGCGACCGCCCAGTGGAGTAACGAATCACAGGAATGGGAACTAGCGAATACCTTCGCTCAACCAGCCCACTGCAACGGCTGTAACAGTCCGTGCGACATAGTCTGGCTCCCCCTCAACTAAACTCACCACGTATTCCCGACCTGGCGCTTGCCGACGAGGTTATCTGGCGCAAGCGGCGGAAGGGGCATCCGCTCCATGCCAAGATCAAGCGGAAAACTTTCGCCCGATTACCTGCCGAATAGCCCGTGCACCATACCACCGAAGAACTGACCAGGTCCTCCGCCTCCGCCGCCTCTCCTATAACCGCCTCCACCGCCGCCGGAATGATGACGGCTTGGACGGTTGTCGGAATCGTCGCTGGAGTCCGCTTGCTTAGCTGTAACGATCTCGCTGAGTAGGGCTTTGTGCTCGAGATTGTTGAGAAAACCGGTCTTGGGGTAACCGCGTGCGGCCTGCCAGCGCGAGATCACAGTGCGCGTGGCGTCATCGAATTTGCCGTTGACCTTGGTATCGAAACCGAGGGCTGTTAGCCGGCGTTGAACGTCACGGCGTTGGCCCCTGTCGAGACCGATCTGATCTTCAGTCGATTGGCTCGCTTCCTCGGTGAAGGTCGCCGGATCCACGCCAGCTGTCAGGTTGCGGGTGGTCGTGCTCGGACCATTCTCCAGCGAAGCAATCCGGGCGAGAGCGATCGACTTAAATTCTCCGTTCGGAAAGTTGCTCAAATACGCGTTCAGTTCCTCGGGTTTGTTCGAGTCCTTGACCGAACGCCAGAATTCAAGCTCGACCTCGGGCGTGGTGCCAGCAGCTACGGCGGGGGTATTCGGAGCCTGCGCAGCCGGGGTTTCGGTGGCAGGCGTTGCCACGGGATTTAAATAGACCGCGCCGGTCAGATTGGTATGGCCCCAAGGCAACTGCCCTTTGTTGGTCTCCTCGTTGACCTGGGCGCGGACCTTGGTCATGGCTTGCTGAATCTCGACCCCCGGTTGCGTAATATTGGCCATCAGCGCTCGGGTGAAGGGGCTGTTGGTGCCGACCTCGCCGTCGAGCGCTGTCTGTCCGGGGCCGGTAGCGAACGCGATTAGCGTACCCTCGCCGGATCTCATTTCCGCTAGTCCAGTCTGCACCGAAACACTTCGCGAGGTCGCTCCGGCCTTGATTTTTGCGGCAAACGGATTGTCACGGCAGGCATCAAGGAAAACCAACTTGACCTTGGCGTCGTTCATGGTCTGATCAAGCGTGAGATCGACGTTGATTGCGTTACCCAGCTTGACGTCCATTTCGGATTTGATGTCGGCATCGACCGGCAGCAGGTAGTTGGTGCCGTCAACGGCGATGCCATGGCCAGCATAGAAAAACACCGCGACATCCGCGCCTTGCGTCTTCTTGCCGAACTCGAGCAGTCGCTCGGTCATCTTGTCGCGGGTGAGATTGATCCCCTCAACGACGTCGAACCCTGCGTTCCTGAGCACGCCCGCCATCGCCTTGGCATCGATCGGCGGATTCGGAAGTTGGGTGACATTCTTGTAAGCACCATTGCCTACGACAAAGGCAACCCGCCGATCCGCCTTGGCGGCGTTCGCACTCACCAACATGCCGACGACTGACAGTGCAATGATCAAGAAGCGCATGGCCCATTTCCCTAAATTGAGGTCCCGTATCATTCGGTTTTTGAACATCGCTTTGGTTCAAACACACCGTCGTGAACACCCGCGAACCGCATTTATCCACTCCTACTTGGATACATCTACGGCGACCGTGACGCAGATCACCCTCAGTGCTGCGAGTGTCCTCATCGCCGGACTCATAGCATGTTAGTCACGCTCTCGGACGATCGGCTTGCGCTGCAGGTGGCCAGGGTGAGTTGCGTCACATACTTCCGGCTCGGAGCCGGATAGATACCCACCATCAACAGATGAGACCTCTATGCGCAAGCTTCTTCTCGCGGCCGCAGTTCTACTGGTTTCAGCCACGGCTTACGCCGATTCATCCCTTCAGGTTGCGGCGAATGCTGCCCCACAAGCCCAGCCAGCAGAAACCGCTGCGGAACCGGCAAAAGCTGCTGAGCCAGCATCCGCAGAAACAAAGCCGGTCGACCTCACAAAGCCGAAGCAGCACGCGAAGCGCCGCGAGAGCGACGAGCACAAGGCTCGCCGGATCGCCGCCAAGTATCGAGTCTACTGGTGAGCCCTACTTGATAGCCTCGAGGCTCCCGTGACCGCCGAGGATCCCCTAAGAATCAGCAAGGCCTCCTGCATGCTGGATGGTCGCGGAGCCCAAAAGGCCTAATCAAGAGTTAGTGCTCTCACTAAAATTGGTGAGGCGAAATATTTCCTGCAGTAAAATATTGAACCTACAAAGGACAGAGACAGACCCACCTTATAGGTCGGCGAATTTAGAAGTGCGTTAGCGGACTTCGCCGGTCAGCTAGTTAAATCGCCAAACAGCGCGAGACGGTAGCAATCTCTTTTTTCGGTTGGACCATGCCCTTACTGCGCTATTTCTCTTTTGTCGGCGGAGCGCTGCTTGCGCTCTTGTTTGTCGTGTCATCCTATTTTCCCGAAACGGAGACAATCACTCACCCTGACGTGGCCAGGCCGGTGATTCGAATCGCCTCGGACAGGGTGGGTCCACCACGTGTCGATTTCGATACCCGTGTACAAGCCGCGGTCGTTCCAACAGCCGCTGCGGAAATACCGCGGCTAGCGCCGGCGCTTGTCGCTGTAGCCCAGCTTAGTGCACCGCTCCCAACGCCTATTAAGATCGAGCGCAAGAAGACAAGGGTCACAAAACGGATCGACCGCCAAAGAATGGCCGCCAATCCGCCGGGATTTCAGCCCTTCCATTTAACTTGGTGACCGTTCAGTTGCGCGCCGGCGCTCGAACTTCGAGAGTGTTAAACAGCACTGCTTGGAATCGGAAAAGCGCCGGAGGCGCCGAATTGGAGCAACTCTCGTAGCGATGGAACTAGCGCGATGGTGTTTCAAACTCGGCCGGAACACCAGGGGCTCAGAGCCTCAGCGCTCATCGTCGAGGCAGTGCTTTACCGATATCGCGCAGGCAATGCCTGGCGGAACCTGCCGGAACGCTTCGGCGACTCTCTGTTTGATTTCAGGAATCCAGACTTAGCTTATTTTCCCGCAAAGGCCGCGCCATCCGGGTGCCGATTTTGCTATTAAGCCATTGTAAACACTACATATTTTACTATTGAAGATAAAAAAGGCCGACCTAGCTGCTTATCCGGAGGATGACCGAAATCCCTGCCGCAGGGAATTTTGCAGCGAATTTAAAAACAAAAGTAAAAAGTGCGCCTTTCGCCGGTTCTGCAAACATTATAACCTATTTGGGCTTTTGCTAATCAAAACGGCTCGACCATGGCTGATGGCGAAAATGTTGGATACAAGCGCCCGCCTCGGCGGTCGCAATTTAAGCCGGGCCAAAGTGGAAACCCTTCTGGAAAAGCAAAAGGGCTCCGCAGCATGGCGGCCGAACTTCGCGACATTTTGAGCGAGGAAATCACGTCCACCGCCGACGGCGCCATTCAGACGATGTCGAAGCAGCGAGCTCTCGCATCCTCCTTGATCACCGCCGCAATTGACGGCGACCTGCGGGCAACAGCCATCGTCATGACCCACCTAGATCGTGATGCTCCCAAAAGTGAAGTGACGGACGACGCCGCCGATTTTAGCGCGGTTGAGGCGCATCAACGGCGCAGGGCAACAAAAAAGTGATTCCGTTTCTCCGCGACTGGCTTGAAACTGTCCGCCGCCTTCCTATAATTCGATCTGGCGCCGGAGCGCTACCTAGATTCCTCCGGTCGCGCGTCTTTCAACCCAGCGCCCCCAAGTATTAATTGCGGGCGGACGCGCAAATTTGAGTCCTCAAAGCGCGCAGTCTCGCGCGCGTCCGATCTAAATTTAACCTGCGGGCGGCTACGCCGCGCGCGCAATCATTTGGAGCATCGCAATGACTAATATTAAACAACTGCTACACAATAAGTTTCTTAGCTTTTTTGTTCAGTTTTTTCACGAAGCAGAACCCGGCTCGGAATTCATCGACAGCCCCGCGATGCGCTACGTGTGCTCGGTCTACGAGAATTTGGCTGAGGGCGATCGGCTCGTCATCAATCAGCCGCCCAGAACCGGGAAGAGCTTGATCGCCAAGGCGTACGCTCTATGGCTGATTGGGCGAGATCCAACGAAAAAAATTGTTTTTTTGGCAAACAACCTCGCGCTCGCCGAGGAGCATGTCTACGAAGTCCGTCGCGTCATGCGATCAGCATGGTTCCGGGAAGTTTTTCCCACAACTCGCATCGCGAAAGATCGTTCTGGAGTGCATACGTTGCGGACGACGTTGGGCGGCGGGTTCTTCGCTGGCTCGATGAAGTCCTCGCTGGGCGGCGTTGGCGCAACGACGGTGCTGATCGATGACGGCAATCGCATCGACGATTACGACAATCCCGAACATCTCGAACGAGACAACTACAAATTTGATGGCGAAATTCTGTCGCGGCTCAACCCGCGCGGAAAAAAGAAGCGGCGCGGGATCATCGTCAATGTCCAACACCGGCTTGCGGAGAACGATCTCTCAGGGCATCTGATCGAGGAAGACTTCGACTGCATTGCGCTCGCGCTCGAAGCGCCTCGCACTGTCACCTACCGCTGGGCCGATGAGACCTGGACGCGGCCTGCTGGTCACGTGCTTCTCGAGAATTACTCACAACGCGATCTCGAGAAAGCCCGGCGATTGCTGCATCCACCGGCCTTCTATTTTTACCAGCAAGCCCAAGGCACAAATCGGACAATCCCGATCGAGGCAACGGCATTCGCGCTGCTTGATCGCCGACGCAGCGACGGCCCCTTCGTCATCAGCATCGACGCTGCTCAGGGCGACACGGCCTCGTTCAACGTCGCGCAGGTTTGGGACGTGTCTACACGGCCGCTACACCTGCGCAGGCAATTTCACGCGCAATGCGAGTTTTCAACTTTCCAAATTGCAGTGAAGAAGCTCATCTCGGAATTTCGACCGGGCGCGATCCTGGTCGAAGCTGCTGCGAACGGATCTGCGCTCATCTCACAGCTGCGCCTGAGATTCCCGTATGCCAATTACGTTGAAATCGAAAAACCTCACGAGTCGAAAGCCGAACGGCTTGCCCGCCATCGCAAGGCGATCGCAGCAGGCGCGATTTCCCTGCAAGTTACTGAGTCCTGGCTCGACGATTTCATTTTGGAGTTCGTACGCCATCCGAAGTTCGGTAGCGATCAGGTCGACGCTACAACGCAACTTCTAGATTGGGCACCGGAAAATCACCCGCTCGCTCCATCGGGACCTTTCTTTGCGGGCCCGGTTCTCGTTAACGCTTCGACGATGCAGCCAATTGCGACAACATCGCGGACTCCGGGCATCGTGTTCCTTCCGGGGAGATCTATGTTGAGAAAATGGTAGCGCGCTGGCGACAGCTTGATTTCAAACCCTCTCGCAAATGGGATCCCGGACTAGCTAGTGGGCCGTGAACAATTTCTGAGCCATTGAACGGGAGTCGTTTTCTGGCGCACGGCCGGATTTGAGATTGCAAGGTTTTGTGTGCTTCGGGCGCAGAGCCTTGCAATTTCATTTTGAGGTGCCCCTTTTTGGCGAAGCATGATTCTCTTGCCTCATCGGAGGAGAACGATGCGACCGAAGAAGCCCGAGACGACGAGATCAGGCGATCTGTTCCACGCGCGGCTGAGCGATGCGAACCGGGATCGTCGTAGAAGTGACTACCGCTGAACGTGATCGGCTCGAAGCCATCGTGGCGGACCGCAACAGCCCACAAAAGCACGTCTGGCGCGCCGGGATCGTGTTGGTCACCGCCGACGGGTTCGGCATGGTGGCGATTATGCGCCACACCGCCAAGAGCAAGACGGTTGTGTGGCGCTGGCAGGAACGGTTTGCCCAGGAGGGCGTCGATGGCCTGCTGCGCGACAAAACCCGGCCCTCGCGGGTTAAGCCCTTCGGCCCAGAGGTGGCCGAGCGCATCGTGGCTCAGCCACTTATGCCGTTGCACTGCCGGGCTGCGAGCCTCGGAGCAATTCTGAGCCTCACGAACCGCAATTTTTGATGCGGCACTCTGTGAATTTGTCATCACATGCTTGAATGCACGTCCCCGAGCCGTTGCATCCCAAACGACAAGACGTGGCGCTATTGGCGCACAGGGCGCAATAGCTCTGCGCTAGTATAATTCGACCGTCTCTAATTTCAAAACGGCTGGCATTGCCATCCGCTAACGACGCGCCACAAATTGACAGCATCATGACGGTTGCCCAGATAAATTTCATCTCGTGTCCCCTTTCGAATTCCTAAAGACAACAGTCTATAGTTTAGCTAGTGGATTGTATCCAACGTCTGGTGCCCTCGGGCTGCAGCACCGATGATTTTATCAGGGTTGGCCTTCCATCGGAATGGCTTTGGGTCGGTGTTGTGGTCTGCGACGTATCTATTGATGGCAGCCTGCAGGTCGACGATGCCGACAAAGGGGCCGCGTTTGAGGCGTCGTTTTGGTCAGCACGGCGAAGAAGCCTTCAACCGCGTTCAGTCATCAGGCTCTGGTCGGCGTGAAGTGGAAGGTGACGCGCGAGTGGCGAGCGAGCCAGGCGATCACCTTGGGATGTTTGTGGGCGACATAGTTGGATAACGTGGACGGCCTTCTTGGTTGGAACCGTTTTCTCGATGGCGTTGAGGAAGCGGATGAACTCCTGATGGCGGTGGCGCTGCATACACCGGCCGATCACTTTACCTTCGAGCACGTCGAGGGCAGCAAAGAGCGTCGTGGTACCATGACGCTTGTAGTCATGGGTCATGGTGCCAGTGCGGCCCTTCTTCATCGGCAGGCCTGGCTGGGTACGATCCAGCGCCTGGATCTGGCTCTTCTCATCGACGGACAGAACCACGGCATGGGCCGGAGGGTCGACATAAAGGCCGACGATGTCGCGCACCTTGGCCGCAAACTGAGGGTCTTTCGAGAGCTTGAACGTCCGGATGCGGTGAGGCTGAAGCCCGTGCGAGCGCCAGACGCGCTGGACATAGGACAGGCTCACGCCCGCGACTTTCGCCATCGCCCGGCCGGTCCAGTGGGTCGTTTCGCCCGGCGGTTCGGCGAGCGTCAATGCGTTTATCTAACTGGCGCCATTTGTAGTTTGGAGGCAGTGAGAGGATGTTTTTCCGTCACCGTCCGATGGCTCAGGCGGCGAAACCCGGAACTTGACGCAGGTTGCATGATGGAGGTCGACCAGTAAAGAATTTGAATGAAGGCAGTATTTCGGAGTTTTGCAATTCTAGGCGCCTGTCGCTTTCGCGATTGACGGCTTTGCGGTAGCAACTTTGGCGGATCAGTAGGGCCGCTGGTGCCAGTGATTGATTCTCCGTCCATCGGCCCGTCGAGAAGCATCGGCGTAACGAAGCCCGCAGGCGTGTGGCCGCCGAGCAGAAGTGATGGTCTTCCAATGCCGTCCGATAGCATAAGACCGTGCGCAGGGAAGGCAAGAAGCGCGAGACGGCCTCAGCCTTCTTCTCATGAGGGAAATCCAACAATTAAATAAATTAAAATTGCTTGACTTAACCAGACAGTCTATATTAAATAAAAGATAACTACTGCCGTTTAATTTATAACGGGGATCACGGCTCCAAATCAGACTTTCGGAGAATAAGTAATGCGTATCTCTGGGTCGCTTTTGGCGGCTATTTTCGTGGCCGCGGTTGGAATGACTGCGGGCCCATTTGCTTCATGTGCTGGTGCCTCCACAATTCCTTATCCCGATCCGGGCCAGGTTAACCTCCAAGTATACAGCCTTGTGGCAACTCAGACTGGCGACATCAACGTATGGTTTGCCGGTAAGGGTACCGCCACAAATGAAGATGTGCTCACCGCCATGGTAAACGGCGTGCCCACGGGAATTGAAGGCTTGGACAACCAGACCTCCACAATCGGTCAATATCTGAATCTCGGTCACGCTAATGCCGGAGACACCATTGTCTTCGAAATGTTGGATTTATCCAGCGAAAAAAACTGGTTCACCGATAATGCACGAAACTCCGACGACCTAAATCACGCCTATATGGCGTCGTTTGCTGGCGGGCTCGTTGGCACGTCGATTGTCCTACCGGGCCTGTATCTGGGATTTGAAGACGTAACCGGTTGTCCGTCGGATTGGAACTATCAGGATTTGCAATTCTACACGAGTTCAGTTGGCGCGGTCCCAGAATTGTCCACATGGGGTATGATGTTCGTCGGCTTCGCGGGCGTTGGCTTCATCGCTTATCGCCGCAAATCAAAGCCAGCGATAATGGCGGCTTGATCCACACCTTCCGGCTCAAAGGAAATTTGACGAATGCTACGACAAGCGTTGCACATCATTGAGCTTCGAGGGCTGGCCTGGCGATTTGCCGTCAAGCAGGCCGGCAGCCCCCGCGCATTGAACCGTATCACCCAGTCCCGAATGATCTGAAGTCCGGCGCCACCGATCTTCGTCCCTCGGTGCGTAGCGCACTGTCATAGAGCAGTGGGCCAAAGCGGTCCTCGAGTGCGGGATCGCCCTCGATCTTGCGGCGGATGTCGCGAATGACGCGGCCAAGACGGGTTCGCAGGAATTTGAGCTCTCGCCGGGCGCGCCTGAACTGATGCGCATGATAGCGCCGACCATTGATGCGGCGCGCTTGGCCAGGCGCAGATAGCTCTGGCGCAGCTTGACGCCCTTGCGCTTGGCCAGATCGGCCAGCGTCTCGATTGCGCGGGGGATGGTCCAGAAAACATCGGCACCCCGAGCTTGGCTTGCGCCGCTCAATACCTCGCCTGCTCAACCCCCTGTGAACGCTTCACGTCATCCCTCACAGGCTGACGTTGCATTTCTCGGGGCCGGTGCGGCTCGCTACGCCCTACACCGTGGCGGACTTCCACCGCCTACCTTCTGCCGGTCTCCGATCTCCCGGCGCAACCCGAACCATCCCATTAATGGAGATTGGTGCGAGCTCTACAATCGAGAGCGAAGGAGAACTCCAACATGGCAGGACTTTTGCGAAGGCCTGCTCGACGGCGGCGATTTGATCCCGAGACGGGCCAAGGCGGAGCTATTATGAAGCAGCAGTATCATTTTGAAACAGATAAGTACAAAGGTGAGAAAAATCATCCGGGAAGGGTTCGTGCGAACCCAGCCAAACGTCGCGCACAGCATGAGGCTCGCAAGCAAATAGAAATCGAGGTAAAACTAAAAGAAGCAAAGCAACTTCAAACATTAATAATAAAGCTCGAGCGTGAAGTTGCTCACCTTGATGACAGCATCAATTCGGAATTGGCGCTGTCCCGCGTTAGCGAACCTTCTCACTTTGCTTATCCTATCTCGGCGAGGATGATGCAGGCGCGCTGCGAAAACTTGAAGCACACGATTGCAGCACTGACGGGTCGCCTTTCGACCGTCAGTCAATCGTGAACCAAGTAGCGGCGCAATGACTAACGCGCCCCACACCCCTTCACCTGGCTACCCGTTTCGACTCTAATTGGGAATATCGCCATTGTTCGAATTCTTGACGATTGCGTCTCTCGCCTTTAGCTGTGATCCATCGGTCGGGTTCTGTGTTCGCGTGCCTGCTGGCGGAAAAATCTCGAATATTGTAGTGGTCGGCGTTCAATCGACTGACGTGTGCTTGAAAAATGAGGCCAGAAACCAGCAGTTTCTGAGGCTCTCGCCAAATTCACAGGGTTGGCGCGTAGAAATCGGCCCAGGCATTCGCGGATGTCAGGACGCGCCGACGTCCTGAGGCGCGAGCTTGGCCGTGTTAGAGCGGAACGCGGGGCTGCTTCGGTCGGTTTGGGAATCCCCCGATTTGAATCAAACCGCTCGGTAGGCCACTAAAAGCCTTCTTCTGTCGTTTTCGGCTATTTATTGCTGGATCGCAACAAGGACTATGCCGAAAATTAACACGGCGGACCAACCCAGTAATAGCTCGATGATTTCTCCATCAAGGATTTGTGCTAGTTTTTTTGCCATGTGGCGACCTCGGCGCGAGACTCTTGCCTACTGCCATTTTAAATGACTTCAACCGGGCCGGCAATGTCCGTCGTATAGCGTCGTCGCTGCTCGCTCGCTTTTACGGGAGATTTACGGCGAAGCGCCGCGAATCCGACGCCCACAAAACCTAATATCATCATCACCCATGTTGATGGCTCTGGAATCCCCCCCACACGCAACTGTACCGGAAGATCTACTTGGCCTTGAATGACGTCGTTGCCGCACGTTATGGCCCACGCGAGTGCAAAGTCGTTGCCCAAAAGATTGTTGTCCGTGACATCGAAAGTGATCGTACCGGGTCCTACGGACCACGTATCCGAAGCAATTGGAGCCACCGAGCCCGGCGTAAACTGCACCGCTTGACCCTGCCGGAAGTACCAACCGTTGTTGCCCGCATTGGGATAGGTGATTGCGTCTCCAAACACGTTAGAGGACACAATGGTCCCATTGGTCGTTGCAACATTGAGTGCGCCGTTGCCCGTTAGGTAAAGACCACCCGTGCCTGAGCTGGTATTTGGAATGGCCGGCATAGTCAGGGCGTATTGCCACTCGCCAGCCCTGTACACATCGGTTGGATAGGGGGCGACCCCGGTGGGCTGCCACGCATTGAGGCCTGGGGTAATAAACAAGGCGCCGTAACCAGTCCCAGCGTCCGTTCCTGCGAAACCTGCGAAAGCGGTATTGATAACCACCTGAAGCGTATTTCCACCCACTCCGGTGCGCGTAATATCCGCGCTGGAAATATTAAATATCCCGCCTCCAATGCTGTCTGCATTATTGTAAGTATTCGTTCCACCGTAATAATTGTCGAGAAGCGTGATTGCAGATGCCGATGTCGATGCAACGATTTGCACGACGGCTACTGCGACAACGGCTGCAGAGAGCTTTTTCATTAAAAATACCCCTTAATGGCGAACACTCTATTAATCGCTCGAATAATCGCTCGAAATTTCAACAGAACCTACCTTGGCGAAGCTTCAACATCCCCGAAACCACGTGATGCGCACAACCATCTTCTGGGAACCCTGTTTTCAGAATATGTCGTTCCATCTCTGGCTCTGATCTGTCTTCCGGGCGCCGGTCGGTATTCGCCAACTCGACGTAAAGCCTCGTGAATTCCGCGAGGGTGAGCATTCCGGAATTGGTCATGACACCCGCAAATTAAATAGAGCCGCTCATTAGGAAGTGTTTAGTCGATTGGACCCCAAGTCAAGGATTTTTTAAATCCCCCAACAAATAAATCAGGCTGTCCTTTTATGAAGGGATCTGCGTTGCCCACCGCCCGCAAGAACTCCTTTACGGCTGACCCCTTTAAGAGTTGCCGGTTTTTGGCAATGAACGCATAGTCAAGTTTTTCAATGGAATCATGGACATAGGGTGGACTCGAGCGCAAGCTCAGCCCTTCTGCTTTTTTAGAAAAGCTTTTTCAGGTCCATTATCGTGTAAGGACGTTCGTTAAATCTAGGCACCGACAACCCATTGAAACCCACTGAACATCATCCACAGCCAACCGGCCATCGCAATTCCAATGCCAGTGAGATACACTAGCTTGAAGAGCCTTTGACTGAGCGGTCTCAGCGGGGATGCCACGATTCCACCTCAGATATTTTCTCCCGAAGGCGCAACAACTCGACGTACCGCTGCGCGATGGTGGCTGAAGCGCCTCTCCTTCCAGATTTTCGGGGCTTGCGACCATTCTGGTCCAATGCTGCGTGTGCGACGTACTCTTGGCGGCGACCGGCTTGCAATTTAATCTTCATCTTACCCGCTCCCCTCATTCCTTGATCCCCCAGCCGAGCAAACAACGTGCCAATTCCGTAGTGGCAAGTAGGGACCAAGCTCCTTAGATTTGGTAGGTCGGTGATTAACCATGGTTCGATAACGGTTGCGTGACGTCCGCGTGATTCGGTCAGATCGCGCACGGAACAGGCTCGCCAAATGTGCCCGGTGGCGGTGTGGTGGCGCTGACAGCGGCGCACACATGCTGGAAGTCTGGCGGCGATCGATTGGCGCAACAGAGCGCGGGATAGGATAAAAAATGTACCGAGGCGCCGAGGAAAAGACGGCTCAATCACTGGTTCTGTGATTCCCTCAGGACCAATCTGAGTTCCTCGCAGATGGCCTTGCGCGCTCGGCAAAAATCAACCAAACTCTCTGCGTGAAAACTCATCGATCGAGATCAAATTTGGTTTTTAACTTACCAATGTGAAATAAATCAATTAGCCTAGCCACTTCCATGTCCACATCGTGGCGCTCAAGCGCTCTCGCGCGCGCTGATTCTCCCATCCGCGCAATTGTTTCGGGTGTTGCGTCTAGGCAGCTCTGCATGGCGTTGGCCAAAGCTTGGGCGTCCCCCGCCGGCACCAACCAGCCGTGCTCACCAGGATCGACCAACTCTGGGATCCCGGCCACGAAGGTGCTTATCACAGGCCGCCTTAGCGCCATGGCTTCCATGATCACGACCGGCAAGCCTTCGGCGAAACTCGGCAGCACCAGTGCCCGCGCTGCAAGAATTTCGTCGCGCACCTGCGCGCTGCTGATCCAGCCCGTAATGCGCACCATGTTCTTCAGATCGTAACGCGCAATAAGGGTTTCGAGTTCATCCCGCATTTCGCCGTCACCAGCCAATACCAATTCGAACTTGGTCCCAAGCTTTGACAGTTGTCGTGCTGCATCAATCAGCAACAACTGCCCCTTTTGTTCGCATAGCCGGCCGACACATATTAAGCGTCGCTCGGCCCCAGGTCGATTCTGAACACTGGCGTAGAAGGCCGGTTCAATCCCACAACGGATTACCTGTATTTTTTCCCAATATTCATGCGAGACATTTCGAAAGAGCTGGCTGCGCCCGAACGAACTTACCGCGACCACAAAATGAGCTCGCCGAATTTTTTCGGGCAGCGCGATAAATTTTGCTTTATCGAATTCTTCGGGACCATGAGCGGTAAAGCTCCAGGGCGGCCCTCCCAACTCATGGACCAGCATCGCCACTTCAGAAGAGTTCGTGCCAAAATGTGCATGCAGATGTTCGGCTCTTTCGGCCCTCAGCCACAGGAGGATGACGCAAGCTTCGAATAGATAGATAAGGTGAATCGGAAGCGGACGATCAGCCCTTCGACTTAGCTGCCACGTAAGGCGGGCGGCCTTTATCAAACGTATCGGACTGGTCAGCAGAATATGCAACAGAGCCAATACCATGGGCGCGGCACCGCCTCGCAAAACGAATCGCGTGCGCGTATGCTCCAGCTGGTCTTCCTCACCTTGCTGCGCTTCGTCCCACCCCCGAAGCGATATGCGAAAAACTTCATGGCCCTGCCGCTCGAGGGCTAAAATCTCACGCCGAATAAAACTATGGCTCACGCTGGGATATTGGTTGATCAAATATGCGATGCGCATCGGAACCACTCGTGAAAGCCTAATCTCCTGACATCCCGCAAGAGCTTCCGCAAGACAGTCGCAAAGGAGTCGGGATTCTAAGTTAAGGTGAAATGCGACGGATATTGACTGTCGGATAGCTGCGTTAATTGCTTTTCCAAGCGAAACTTGTAGTTCCTTGCATTCGGGCCTGCGTTAACTAGAATACCAATGCTCATTGCAAATCTGGTTCTTATTCAAAAAGCAGCCCGTAAAATGCTCAGTTTGGCCGGGAATAGTCTCACCACGATCCTGTATCATAGATTTTTCTTTGGCGAGGAGCCGGCACAACGTTCGCGAGACCGATTGAAGCGTCAATGCGAATGGCTATGCAATCATTTTAATCCCTTGAGTCTGGAAGACATGACCCATGCGCTGGAAACTGGTCAGTTTCCGGCAAGGCCGCTGCTTATTACGATTGATGATGCCAAAATTGAAATCCTGCGCATCGTCGACATTTTTGCGGCATTCTACCTTCCGATCTCTGTCTTCGTCTGTGTGGGCTGGAGCGCCAAGGAGAGTCCTGACGAAGACAGTTTTTTGGCGCGGCTCGTCAATCAGATCGAGTGGTATGCAGGACCTATTAAGACGGTCGACACCAGCCGGGGTAAAATAACTTTCGGAGCAGGTGCTGCGGAAACCGGAAAGGCTATAGATTTAATTCTATCCGACATTGGCGCTCTGCAACCAGAATTCGAATCAATCTTGGCGGTCTTAGGTGACGCTGACGGTCAGCGCATCAGTTGCTCCTGGGCCGAACTAACTGACCTTAAGGCCACTGGTATCGCGATCGGGGGCCATTCCGTGAGTCACGTTAATCTCGCGACTGCAAGCCCGCTGCGGATGGAGTTTGAGATCTGCGAAACACGTCGCATCCTTATGGCAAAGTTTGGAACATGCGATGTATTTGCGTATCCGTACGGAATGAGAGGTACATTTAGCAGCCAAACTGCTGCGCAATTGTCGCAGCAGGGATTCCGTTATGCGTTTTTGACCCATTCTGCCTTTGCGGATAAAAAGACCGATCCTTTGTATTTGCCTAGACTTTCCATGCCCGATCGCCCGATGTCACATCCGGAGTTCTGCGTAAGGGCGGCAGGGGCAGGTGTCCTCTATCGAAAGCTAAAGCAACTGCGCGTCATGCCGCAGAGAGGCCGATGAGCTATATGTTTTCATTGGGCTTTAAAATCGCCGCGACTGGCGCTGTGCAGGTCCGTCTATGATGCTGGGATATCTCAAACCTGAACGGCGGATAGGATGTTGACGCTGATTTCGCTGATCTTGGCTGGGCTAGGGGGATTGCTCTGCATTCCTGTTGGCGTGTTGTTCATCGAGATACTAGCAGCGCTCAACTCCGTGTCTGAAGAGGGGCCTGAAATCGCGAAATCCGAAGCTCCGAAAACCGTTGCAGTGATTGTTCCGGCGCACAACGAAAGCGTTGGAATCATCCCGACTATTGTGGATATCAAGCCGCAACTGCAGAAGGGCGATCGTCTGATCGTCGTCGCGGATAACTGCTCCGACGATACAGCAGCCGTCGCTGCCGCAGCGGGAGCCGAGGTTATCGCGCGCGACGACCTCACACAAACCGGCAAGGGATATGCACTGGCCTGGGGCATCAACCACGTCGGCCGTGATCCGCCCGATTTCGTCATTTTCATCGACGCCGATTGCAGGATTCAATTCGACATGATCAGCCGCCTCAAGGAAGTTTGCTATGAACTACGGCGGCCCGTGCAGGCGTGCTTCCTGATGAAAGCGCCTGAAAACTCGCGCATCGATCATAGTTTCGCTGAATTCGCCTGGATCTTGAAAAACTGGGTGCGCCCGCTTGGGCTCAGGAACCTCAGTTGCCCGGTACAATTGATGGGGACCGGCATGATCTTTCCCTGGGAAATTATTTGCAGGGCGGCGCTGGCAAGTGGAAGCCTCGTGGAAGATTTAAAGCTCGGGTTGGATTTGGCTGCGGTCGGCAAGGCGCCCCATTTTTTTCCCTTCGTAGTCGGAACAAGCGAATTTCCGATGTCGCACACGGGTACCGACTCTCAACGCAAGCGCTGGGTGCATGGACATGTGGGTATGATCCTAAAGAGGCTGCCGCGCCTATTCTTTCTGTCGATCACAAAACGAAACCTGGATCTCCTGGTACTCACGCTCGATCTAGCAGTTCCCCCGCTGTCTCTGCTTGGGCTGCTGATTGCCGGGATATTTGTTGCTTCGTGCATGACGTGGCTGTTCGGCGGGTATTCCGCCGCCGTAGTAATTGCCGCGCTGAACTTGCTAGTTTTTGCGGCTGCCATTTTCCTTGGATGGCTAAAGTTTGGACAGGGGATTTTGTCCGCCGTTGCCTTCCGGTCGATTGGTTCGCTCATTCTGGAAAAGTGCCGCCTCTACGGCCAGATGTTGTTGGGCCGAAGAGTAACCGATTGGATCAGAACTGACCGCGGGAAGGTGAAGTAATGTTAATCTTCCTGGAACGGAGAATATGATACGATTTTTTTGATCACAAGGATTGGTTGGGCAATGCCGCTCCAGATCGAAGAACTTCTGGTGAGGATGCGTGAGCGCCCTGATCCCAGAATATTTAGGAGCATAGCGTACGTTACTGCGTTTGGGATCGTGGGAACGGATAAACTCCTGGGCGGCACGTGGTGGGCAATTCCAGCCACCGCTATACTTCTTCTGGTCGCCAGCTTTATTTTCCCTGCCAGACCTCCAAAGGATAGGCTTCGCAAGAAAATTCTGGTGATGCTTCATGCAGCTCGTGATTCGTCTTTTCGGATTCGGTTTGCCTGCACGGTTCTGATGGTTGTTGGAGTTTCGGCGCTCGACCACTATTTGGTCGGAATCGACATTGGACGGGAATTTAATCTTTATTTGATCCCGATTTTCGTGGCTTCGCAGCTATTCGGGTTGCCGCTTGCCATCCTGACTTGGCTCCTTAGTCTTCTGGCGGTCTACTATTGCGTGATACCGCCCAGGTACAGTCTTGAAATTGGATCTGTAAAAGATCTCGAGACTCTGATCGAATTTTTCTATCTGGGATTGCTGGCCCTGGCAGTCGGTATGTTGATGGTTGCGACCTCAATATCTCCCCGCGAACGAATATCCGAGATGGAAGCGTCTCGAAACACTCCATAAAAGCGATGGCCGGTCCCCCAAAGCCGACCCCCACGGGATTTGAATCGTCTTGACATACGACCTTCATGGGTTATTTTTGATTAAATTGGGTTGTGTCTGTTTGTGTGTTCGCTCAGCTTATAGAGCCTGGTTCCACGTTTTTTTGGTCAGGTTTCAATCATGGGCAGTTTACGGCAATCGCGACGACAAGAGCTTGCGCAACTGGAGCTCCAACTTGCAAGCGTAAGCCGCCTGCTGGATGAAATTGAGAAGCGCTCCCTTAGTAAGCAAGCTGTTGGTGGATCTGAGGCCTTAGCGATGGACCGGCTTTCGGATTCTGCCTCGGAAAACACCGAAACGAGATTTGCTGCTTGTGTCGCGTCCGGATTGTCAAAAATTCGGCCGGTATAAAATCCGCGTTTCCAATCTATATTCCTTGCGAAAATTCGGACCAAGCTTGCTGCTGGCGCAATTCTAGTGGATTAACGTTATTTTTTTAGTGAGATTAACGTTACTTTCCAATGATTTGCGCTATCGAGGCAAAACTTTTGCTGATACGTTGGCTCGGAACTGATCGTGCAGGAATTAAATCAGAAGGTTTTAATTATGGACGTTTGGAAATTGGAATATTTCGAGGTCGGCGCATCGAATGCCTATATGACCGAGACTCATTATGGTTTTGAAGCAAAGGACGCAGCTGTTGGGCTGTTTTCCAGGCTTGGCGGAGAGGAAATTCTAAGAATTACGGCTCCGTGCAAGCAGGATCGCATCCCGCGCTGGCTGAAGGCTCTCTGGCCGCGCCGACCTTCCTGATACTCCCCTCCCCATCCCTCTAAATCGGCGATCGCGGGCTCCTTTGCCAGCATGTGATCGTCTCCGCGAAAGCCGCCGTTTATCCGGTGTCCGAGGGCGCAGCCCTAGCGGAACTCAACCGATGTCAATGGCTTCCGTATTAAGGGGCTGCCCCTAGGCCAGGAGACCCGGCCCAGGCGATGCGCAAGGTCGAATGCGGCTTTCCCGACGGGCGACGAAACCAACGCCCAGAAGGCCTCCCCAGGCCGGCGGCTGCGGGACGCCCCGTCAGCTGCCCCTGAATGACCTGAAGCTTTTCAGGTAACTGCGGGAAACACCGCGGAATGCCATCAAGGTCAAAAGAAAGAAGCCGCCTCGCGGCGGCTTCTAATATCTTGTTCGCCTAAGTGCTTATCAAATAAGGCGGAGCGCTACAGGCCTTCCCTTGCGGCGATAGGCCATGAAACCCACGCCAGCAAAGCCCAGCATCAACATTGCCCACGTGGAAGCCTCGGGGACGGCTGACGCCGCTGGTCCCATCACGGACAAATCGTCGAAGTAGTTAAAACCCGGATCATTTCGGCTGATAACGTCGAACGAATCGAGGCCACTGCCGGTGAAGCTGACGCTGAAGAATGTGTATCCGATGGTCGGAGCAGGATTCAAGTTAAGAGCAACAGCGGGGGAACCGCCGCCCGACGTAACTTCTATCATAGACGGACTTCCGCCGGTGCTCGAAAACCAACCACTGGCCGTGCAAAAACCACCGGCTACGTCCACAAACGACTGCGCCAGCGTGTTAGAGCTGCCGACCGGCCCCGAAAAGTATGCATAGGTTCCGCTATGGACAGGACTTGTAGTAACACCCGTGAAGCCAGTGTTTCCCGTCAATGTCCATCCGGCAAGAGTACCGGTTTCGAAGCCTCCGTTAACAAGCAGTTCAACCGCCTGAGCAGAAGCTCCCATTCCGACCGTCAAAACCGCAGCTGCGAGCAATGCTTTTATTTTCATGTCTGAAACCCCTTTCCAATAAGATTGGCCGGGGTTAATAAAATATAACTCCCGGATAGAGTCAATAGAATATTTTCACCTTTTATAAAAAAACTTGTGGGTGTGCATTTGATCGGCCGGGTGAGCGGAAAACGCTCCATGTGTTATCCGTTAATGCGGCAGTACGCCCTATAAATGGGCGCTTTAGCCCCAAACAGCTCGAGGCTTAACGAGGCTTCGAGCGCGTCGCGCCACCCAGTAACCAAATTTCCTGGAAATTTAAAGGGCATCCGTGCCGGGTTTAATGTGGAAGCCGCTTGGTAAGCCTCGGCCGGCATCGGTTCGCCCGGCATCGGGCCGACCGCTCCCCGATGTTGAGAAGGGAAAAAGCGCCGTCGAGGTACCTGGCTTGGCAACTGCCGACAGCGGGGATGACGCGACCCGGAACGCCAGGTTTTAGCTCCGATTGGGCCCCGAGGTCAGCGAAGCCGCAGTTATAGAAGCCTCACCAGAACGGCCACCAGCGCCAGCGATAGGCGGGTGAGCCGTAGTAGCCAGGCCCGACATACGGCCCCGAGAAATTGCCCTCCCCGTAAACCCAGTGGGCGACGGGCCGGCGGCCACGCTGATAGCAATGTCCGTCTTCCTCGCAGATGATCTTGACGTTTACGGCAAGATCCGGACGCGCGATGGTATTGGCCTGGTTCAGGGCCACCATGGCCGAGGCGCCCGTCGCGAAGCAGCCGAAAGCCGATACGCCGAGGGCCAATCCTAAGAGTGCAGCTGGTTTCAATTTCGTCCCTCCCCCTGTGTCGTTCGTATCTCGACATAGCCGCAAAGCCGGCTTTGCTACGAAGACCGCTTCGCCGAACGGCGTGGAGACTACGGCGGCTAACCTAGCCGATCAACCTTACGGCGCTATCTTCTGCGAAAAAATCCAGGTTGTTGCGCCGGCGACAGTCTAAATAGAGGTCCAGAAGACGACCCTTCTACCGATCACTGACGAACAACAAAAAAGCCACCCGAAGTGGCTCTTCAAATTTAAACCCAGTGAACCGATCAGCTCGGCGATACGGCTTTACCCGTCTTTTTTAACTGTTCCTGCCACCAAGCCCGCTCCCGAATCCATGATCCACGGCCCTGCCAACCTCTCCAGCCGACTTCGGTAAACCGACAAAAAAACAAAGGCTGCCCCGCAAAGAGTTAGAAATGTCAGCAGCCAAGACAATTTATGTTCTCCTATTGAAGGCGAGGTCACTTGAACGAGGCGCTATTGGACGATCCAGGAAACGAGTCGGATCGTCTTTACGTGGGGGGCCCGCGAGGCGGCTCGTTAAATCGGGGCGCTCAAGCTGCGATAGCGTCGGCGATAGGCCATGAAGCCGACACCAGCAAAACCCAGGATCATCATAGCCCAGGTCGAGGGTTCCGGGACTGCCGTTACCTGCAAAGTTCCGGGATCCCCTGGATTGTACAGGGTGCCGTTCGGATTAAATGTCGACAGATAATAAAGGAACGACGGTCCACTGGCCACTGAGTACAAATTGTAGTCGAAGCCGCCGGCAAGGAAGAGGATGCCGGGATTGCTCACATACGGGTTGCCCGAGCCGTTGAACTGGTTGTCATAGATCCACTGGGGTTGGGTATTGAGCGGCTCCAGACCGCTGACAGTGGCCGGTGAGCCCAGGAAAGCCCCGGAAACCGTGCCATTGATCAACGTCACGTTCGAGGAGGGATCGACCTGCAGTTCCACGAAGACGTCGAAGAACGAGCCGGCGAAGTTGACATCGTAGGTTCCGGCCGAAGCGCGATGACCCGTAAGGGCCAGTATAATTGTGGCAGCCAGCGTAATTAACCGAAACCGCGCCATATTAACTCCGATCAACGGGCGAAAAGTTAATTCGATTGAATGTGAAGTTGCCGATATTTTTCCCCTAAGTCAAGTATCGGAGGGAAAGACGGGCGTTAAGCTAACCGGTCAACCTTACTGGCGGCCCGAATCTGCACGCCAAAAGAAAAGCCGCCCGAAAGGCGGCTTTCCGATTGAGGTTATAATACCCGTGGATGTCAGACGGCCGGCGCCAGGTTTGCCTTCCGACGATAAGCCATGAAGCCAAGACCCAAGAAGCCAAGAATCATCATGGCCCAGGTCGACGGTTCGGGCACAGCGCTCACGTTGCTGAGCTCGACGTTGCCACCGAACCAACCATAGGGACTGCTCTCGGTCGTTGTCGGCTCCACCAGCGGCGAGTTCGCACCGCCATTAGCCGTATACAGATCGGTGATGTATGAAATCCGCGGATCGAAGACCGCGACGGCATTGAAGCCGGTATAGTCCGCGCCGCCTTCCGCGCCAACAACGTAGGTCTGGCCGGCGAGCAGCTCAATTGGCGAAATAGAGGTGAACAACCAAGGGGCGGCCCCCACAAGCGTACTGCCGTTACTCACAAACGCGCTAGCGAGAAGCGTTCCGCTGGAGTTCCAAAGGCCAACCTGCTGATCCTGAGGAAACGCGCTTCCGCCGGCCCAGTTACCGAGCCCAACCACGTTTACGTTTGTATTGGCGGTAAAGGACCATCCCAAATTCCAGCTACTTCCTCCAAAATTTGTCGATGAACCGGCTGGGAAATCGACTCCCAGGCTTTGGGCCTGAGCAGGCATTCCACCAAATAATGCCAGCAAAGCCAGACTCCCAACGAGGGAGGAAATTTTCAATTTCACGTTTCTCTCCTGCATGATTCCGAATTACACCGAATTATCCGACCATTAATGACTAGTTAAGATTTCCAGTCAAGCCATGAGCTAAAAAAACCCTTGGATGAATTAAAACCCGGTGACAAGACAAGCGAACGTTCGTGCCCTTGTAACAGCAGTAAATGCCTACACAACCCACTGTTTTAGTTCGCGATTTTTAACGGAGATACCGCCAAACAAAATTAAATATTGGCGGGCATCTGATGCCGAGAAGCGGCCACAGCGAATAGAAACCCGCCCCAGGCGGGCTAGTGGATAGAATCTAACATTTGATGCCCTCGGCGTACGGCGGCGACAATTTTATCAGGGTCGGCGGTCCAGACGAAAGGTTTCGGCTGCATATTGTGCTCTTTCAGGAAGCGGTTGATCGAAGCTTGCAGATCGAAGATCGAATGGAACACGCCCCGTTTCAATCGTCGTTTGGTGAGCGTGGCGAAGAATCCCTCCACGGCGTTGAGCCATGAGCACGAGGTTGGCGTAAAGTGGAATGTAAACCGCTCATGGCGGTCGAGCCATTGGC
>Ga0182024_10007540_pt1 | contig 23409 bp, 23 predicted proteins | sample P32metaG_FD_120480 | JGI IMG/M metagenome (GOLD analysis project Ga0182024, IMG submission 120480) | Permafrost microbial communities from Stordalen Mire, Sweden - P3-2 metaG (Illumina Assembly) | ecosystem: Environmental > Terrestrial > Soil > Wetlands > Permafrost | place: Sweden: Stordalen... | reverse complement strand
TTACCTCCGAAGGGTATGCTCGCCTCAAATTTCACCGTCCCTGAAACTTGGCGCCACGGAGGCTAACAGGTGTGCAGCAAAGGGCTCTTGGCGTTTGCGTTGCTGGCGCTATTCGCCGTCAGCAGCCGGCCGCAAGACAAGCAAGATAAAAGAACCGCGCAAAGTGTTGTAGCCGATGTGGCGAAAGCGACCGGAGCTGCTAGCGTGAACTCTATCCAGTACTCCGGCACCGGCTTCGACGGGTACAACTACAGTTGCAGGCCCGGTGGTCCCTGGTCCCGATTCAAACTGACAAGCTACTTCCGCGTGCTGGACTACGAAAAGGGCGCCTCACAGGAGGTTGCCAAATGGACGCAATACGACAAGGTTTGCGGCGCGGGCTTCCAACCCATCATGGGATCGCTTACCGACATGGCATCCCTGAACGGAGATTTTGCTTGGAGCTACGGCGGACAAGGGCCGGACAATCCGCCTGCGGAGGGATCGCCCACGCCGGGTGCGGTGGAGGGACTAAAATTCGAGATGGCTCTTACTCCCTACGGGTGGGTCAAGGCGGCCCTGGCTGCCAATGCCAACCCAACCACGGAGACGACGACCATCGAGGGCCAACAAATGACCGTGGTGTCCTTCCTGTGGAACGGAAAGCGCAAGGTCAGCGGTTATGTGGACGCCCGCAACCTCCTGGCAAGGATCGAATATTGGAATAATAACGACATGCTGGGCGATGTGGATCTCGTAACGAACTACTCAGGTTACAAGGATTTTGCCGGCGTCAAGGTTCCCATGAAAATCGTGCGGATGGAATGTTCCGGGAAGGACTTCCCCGTAAAGTTTTCCGCTGGCGAAGGGTTGCCGGGCTGTCAGCCGCGGCTCGACCTCACGGTGGCCGACGTCCAGATCAATATGCCCACGCATATTGACGTCCCTGAGTCTATCCGGCAGGCGGGCCAAGCCGGGGCTGAAGGGCGCGGGCTGCAAACTCAAAAGCTGGCCGATGGTGTTTGGGTCATAATGGCCGGAGGCACACAGAGTATGGCTGTGGAGTTCCATGACTACTCCGTGGTAATCGAGGCCAGCGGCAACGAAGCGCGTTCCCTCGCTGTGATTGGGGAAACTAAGCGCCTGATTCCCAATAAGCCCGTCAAGTATGTCGTCAATACCCATCATCACCTGGACCACTCCGGTGGACTTCGTACCTTCGTGGCCGATGGTTCCACGATCATCACTCACGAAATGAACAAGCCATTTTACGAGCAGATCTTCCAGTATCCGCACACCATCAAGCCCGATAAGCTCGCCCTGAATCCGAAACCCGCGGTCTTTCTGACGGTGAAGGATACGTATGTTTTGAGCGACGGTTCGCGCTCCATGCAATTCGACCGGCAGCAAGGTCAGGAGCACGATGACGGACTTCTGTTGGTCTATCTGCCGAAGGAGAAGATACTGTTTCCCTCGGATGGGTTCATGCTGAACCACTTCCATCCCGGCGTGCGCACCACCGTCGGCATGGGGCAAAACCTCCTGGATAATATCCAGCGCTTGAAGATGGATGTACAACAGGTCGTTCCCGTGCACACCTTTCCCGGCGTATATGCCGTCTCTTTCGCGGACGCAAAGAAAAGGATCCTAGAACGTAACGGCGACGGGAACTGACCCCAGCTTTGCAACCGAGAAGTGGTGGGTCTTGGATCGGTGGATTTGTGCCTTCTGTTTTGCTTCTGCCACATGCGTCGTCGACCTCTGTCCGCGAAAGCCACAGATTATTGTGGTCAAGGATGGACCAATGTCAGAGCTTCCAGAGAAGTTCGGCGCCAGGGCGTCAGCCCTTTCGCTCGTCGGGATCTTCGTTGTGCTGTTCTATTCCTCTGGTGTAAGCCGAACCCACAACGCGAGTGCCCAGTCATTGCCGCAGGCGGAGTTGGTGCCTGCTTTGTCCAAGTACATGGATCTTCACACTCACATAGACCCGCACGACCCAAGTGCGTCGGTCGAGGCCGCCGTGCGATCCATGGTCAACCAAAATGCCGCAAGACTCTTTCTGCTCACCGAACCGTATCCCCAGGACGATCCAGAGCGATATGACGCCGAGATCTTTCTGCCGACGGCGAAGAAATATCCGGACAAACTAGCCGTTCTCGGGGGCGGTGGCACTCTCAACGCTATGATTCAGGAGGCCGCTCGGTCGGGCAACGATGGCCCCGATGTGCGACGGGAATTTAGAGAGCGCGCGTACGAACTGCTCCGGGAAGGTGCGGCAGGTTTCGGTGAGTTAACAGCGGAACATTTATCGCAACCCTCTTCCGCGCTGAAGGATTACGAGTACGCACCACCCAATCACCCCTTGTTCCTTCTGCTGGCAGATATCGCAGCGGAGCAAAATGTCCCCATCGATTTGCACATGGAAGCCGTTCCAAAGACCATGCCGCTTCCCTCCGATTTGACTTCCCCGAATCCGCCCCAGCTGCCTGCGAACATTGCAGATTTTGAGCGGCTCCTGCAGCACAACCGGGGTGCCAAAATTATTTGGGCACACGCGGGCGCGGATTTCACGGGATCGCGCACGCCGGAACTCTGTCGACGGCTACTCAAATCACATTCGAATCTGTACATGGAAATTAAGGTGGATCTTGTAACGCCTGGCAAGAATCCTGTGTTTGTTAATGGCAAGATCAAGCCAGAGTGGCTCAACCTATTTCAAGATTTCCCCGACCGCTTTGTTATAGGCAGTGATCAGCACTACAGACCGGGGCCAGCAAAGGGGCCTCTACGATGGGAGAGTAGTGTAATGCTGCTAAACCAATTGCCAACGGATTTAAGGCGGAAGATAGGAATGGAAAACGCTCTGCACATTTATAGCAAGCTCGCCAACCCATTGTAAGCTCCGCTCTCACTATTCGAACGCATTAAAACAGGAGTTCCGGGGCGGTGCGTCGGAACGCGGATGGCGATACCAGGCGTCTGACAACCCCTGCCAGCAACTTTTCATGCTTCGGTCAAGGTAGCGTAATTCCCATCCTCTGACGCTACGCATGTTTGCGCTTTCATACTGTAGCGCAGTTATTTCGGCAAATACTCAGTCACGCCAAGTTCCTCGAGAGGCCAGGGTACCGAATCGAATGCTCATTCTGTATGAGCAACGGCGAGTGTGGCGAGAAGTCTGGGTGGGCGGCGGACCACTCCTCGCGAAGGTAGAGTGGTGCGTTGGCTCGCATTAAGCTTGGAAGGCCGAGGCGAACCCTGAAAAGAATCGCAATATTCATGCGAAGCTCAATAGAGGTCCTACGGAACGAGCGAACCAACATAAGCGGATATCGCGATCATATCGTCTTCCGACAAATTCATCACAGGACCCTTCATCAATGCGGCCGAGTCGCCAGTACGGTTCCCGTGTTGGATACTGTAAAGCTGCCTGAAGATGTAGATGGGCTGCAACCCTGCGATCCGAGGCACGTCCCCAAGTCCTTGCAGCGTTGACCCATGGCAGATATTGCAGGGAATTGTTTTGCCTGAGGACCCGGTGGTGACCAGGTCCTTGCCCCTTGCAAGGCTTCCGACCGGCACATTCACCATTGTCACGGAACCGTGCGGATTGCGGCGCATGATCTGTTCCTCATCCTCCGGCAAGACGATGATTCGATTGCCAAGCGGTTCGGTCTCCCCTCGTGGCAGGCGAAGACGCATGCCTCCTCTGTCGACATAGCTTTTCGTGACCGTCGTGGCTTCGACAACGTTTACGTAAGGAAATGGTTTGAGGCTGGCAAAATACGCCGCAGCCTGCCGGTTGTCATCGTCTGAAATCGCCTTGGCAATACCGTTCATTACTCCATTAATTCGGTCGCCAGTCTTAAAATCCGCCATCTGGCGCAGGAAGTAGGAAACGGTAAAACCGGCCACAATAGCGGATTCTGGGTGGCCCATTCCAGATGCGAGATGGCATGTACCACATGCGCGCACGTCTTTGCCGCTGCCATGAGCTACAACTTGAGGCATGGGGAGATGCTCATCAGGAAACCAATCCGGCGGATTGAAAGCATCATCGATTTGCGCTCGCGTGTATTCCTTCGTACTTCCCGGGACCTTTAGAGGCCCGGACTCTTCTGTAGTTGTAGGTTGAACCTGATCCCTGACCGGAAATGCCCAACCAGGACCCATTGGAGAAGGTTGTTGCTGCGGTGCCGCGCCGATTGCAGGCATCAATAATAGTGTGACAAGCAGGACGCAGATCAAAGACCTCATGCAGTTCCTCCCTCGTGGAACCAGGGCATCAGCTTGACCAGTCCCGCAGCCTCGCAAGGTCTATCAGCCTTCTTTATTTGTCACTCTAAGGCTCGTAACTCTACCGGCTGCAGCTCGATGGTTTGCAAGCAGCAGGTCGTCGGTCTAGCCAGTTCTTTCGGCCCCCCCCCGAACGTTCCGTTGAAGCAAACGGCCGTGGGCAAGCGGGGCCCACACCGAAAGGTGGCGCCGCTTTCCGCGACGAGATTTGCTCCTATGGAAGTGGTTGGTGAGATATAGGCCTGGGGAAACATCGGTCGTCCTCCCAGGTTAACGATCTTAACCGAAGAGGTCGTCGAACAAGAAAACTTTTCCTTCACACTCCGCTCCGAATTTTTATCAGAACGAAGCCTCTTATCATACCCCACGATCGCGTTCGTCGGGCTACCCTACATGCGAGCCGGCGGCGGCTGCCCCAGGGATCCAACATGGCAATTTGCTGAAGCGGCTGTGAAAATCACAGCCGATAACAATCATCGCTCGGCTTTTTTCCTCCGAGCCTTAGTCGAATAATTGCAATTGAGCTTACTCGGTCGAGGGAGCCGGCCACGTTATCTAATCAACTTTATCGGGAGGCAACACCAGGCCGGTTGTGTCCTCAAAGCAGCTCAATGAGCCGGCTCCAGCCCATCTTTCTCATAGAGGGCCTCTGCGTCGGGTGACGAGAGGTAGTCGACGAGGATCTTGGCGGCTTTCGCATCCTTCACGTGGGTAGAGATGAACGCCACCACCTTCACTGGAGTCGCAAACTGCTTCGGCAGAAGCCCTACGACGTCGAGACCCGGATTGTCCATTTCGTTGCGGTAGAAAATGCCGAGGTCGGCCTCGCCCGTGGCCACAGAATTTCCCGTGACGCTGGCGGTTGCGCTGAGCTTGATCTTCGAGTCAATTAGGTCGATAACGCCCAGCTTCTGAAGCGCATCTCGGGTCGCGGATCCGTCGCTTCCTGAAGTCGGGTCCACATAGGCGACGGTCTTGGCCGCAAGAAGGGTTTGCTTGAGCCCTTTGGGTGTGGAGATGTCGGGCTTGGGCGCGCCCTTTTTCACTGCGAGCGCCAGGGTGAGGCTGGCGAGCGTTGTGGCGCTCTTGGGGTCGATGTTGCCCGAAGCGAGCGCTTCCGGATAGGGCGGCAGCAGAATGGATACGTCAAAGATCTCGCCACGCGATACCTGCCGTCTCGTCCCCAAACCCTTGCCGTAGGTCACCTCGAGTTTGTAGCCTGTCTTACTTTCGAATCCTGGGACCAGCTCGTCTACCGATCTCCGAAAGGGGTTCGGCACCAGAAGAGTGACTTCGGTTTGGGCATGCGCAGTTAACGAAACGCCGAGCAAAAGGACGCAGACGGCCACCAATGAGAATAGATATTTCACGGATTGCTCCTTTGAATCGGCCCGGCCATTTCGGCTCCAATGCTCCACTCTGATCTCAGATCATTGCCGGCGGCGGCGTTAGGCAGGAGCCCAGCGGGTCCCAATGTACCTAATTAAATTCAGCAAACACAACAGGCTGCATGTGACGCGTCGGGCTTCGTCTATGATATTTACGCCGGAACTGCGCGATTTAGACCTCGTGCTCGGGTACGATACACCTCTGCTGGTCTCCTAATACACACCAAATCGACTACGCAGATCATCGTCTTTCAAGTTCTGCATCTAGCGCATATGGAAATGCGCTTCAGAGCACAGACGCCCGTGTTCGTTGGATTTCATTTACGAACAGGGAGATATAATGCCCTTTTATCGTGGTTCCAAAACGAAGACCACAGCCTACCTGGAAGGATTACAACATGCTCAAGAATAAAGGCAAGATAGAACCTGGCAAAATGACTCCCGCCAATGTCCCGGCAGACTCTGAAGAGAAGGGCTGCGCTACTTCGTTCTTGACGCGGGAGAAAGAGGAAATGGACAAGAGCTGCGGCGCAATCCAGCCAAACCCGAAGGAAGAATATGTACAACCAGACGAAGAGAAAGAAGCCGGCGGCGAAAGCTAATATCGTACACAGACGTGACAATCGTCAAACCGTCCTGTTGTTTGGAGTTGTACTAGGGCTCGTGGGAACCCTGCTCGCGCAAGACTCTCCAGACAAGACCAAACAGGAGAGCCATTCGTCGTGAGCGGCTGAACCGTCGATGCGGCGGTGGTACAGATCAAAGGGCGTTCCTATGCGGATGTTGAGAGTGTAGCCAGATTATGAAATGGTTCGGTCATGATTGCGCCGAATCGGACGGTCTTGACGATTCCGGCTTCTAACTCCGGTGCTTCATACCAGCCATAGACCCTGCTAGCTTATTCCTGATGCAAGTTTAGGCTCATCAAATCCGCAACTCTGTTTGGTGTGCCCGCGTCTTGTCCGTCACCAATTAAAGCTCGACGTGTTTCGTCGGGAGGACTTTCCGTCTCCAGTGGAGCGCGACTAGCGGAGTTGACATAAAGAGTGCGACTGACATATACCAAGCAGGATATTCACGATAGGCTTATGAATGTCGCGGTGGGAGGCTTCAACGGGGAAGGCAACGCATGGCTGCACAGCGATCAGGAGCATATCGTCGAGCGCTGGAGCCGCCCCTCGAAGAACTACCTCATCTATCAAATTACTATCGACGACCCGATGATCCTCACCAAGCCTTGGACTTCCGCCACCCGTCGGTGGTCACTGGCAGCTCCCGATGATGAGTGGACAGAAGTCTTCTGCACCCATAAGGAGGAGCCTGAGGAGTGGAAGCACATCGACAAGGACGTGAAGGATGATTACGAAGACAAGTACAAAAAGTGGAAGGCCGACGGGCCTAATGCGTCGGGCTCTCAGGTGTGCGCGAGGGGCTCACAAAACTTGCCGGGTTGGGGAAATTCTGCTGTCCACGAAAGGAGTTCGCGTGAAAACGAGAGTATTAACATTTTTCTTGCTTGCAGGCATTCTGGCGGTTTGCTTGCCGTTATCCGCACATCACGGAAACGCGGCGTACGACGAGAGCAAGGATGTCGTTCTAAAGGACGCAATGGTGACGAAATTCGCGTGGGCTAATCCCCACTGCCTTGTTTCGTTCGACGTGGAGGATGAAAAGGGCAACGTGGCACATTGGGTTGGGGAATTAGGCAGCCCATCTGCGCTCACACTTGTTGGCTTTACCAAGGCTTCCGTACAGCCCGGCGACGTAATCACTATTCACATACATCAATCCAAAGTGAACAACGTTGTAGGTCGCATTAGCCGTATCGTGTTTTCGGATGGAATCGCGTTGCCTAAGGTCAGCGAAGGGAGTTCCCCGTACCGCAACGGAGAGACGTCCTTATATTAATGAGGGCGATCTGAGGCTGGCGTGGTAGCCGATAGTAGGAGGCCCCAGTTGGTTTGTCTGTCGGTGGTAGGAACGCGGATGCAGGCGGGGTAGTGTCAAGCCCGCTGTTTAGTCAATCAAATTCTTCTACCTCGAACCTCGTTATCTGACCTGTAAATCACTTTGGGACAAGCGCCTGTACATTCAAATGGCAGACCCGCCACAAAGCCATTCTAATCGGTTAAGTTCACAAAGCCTGAGAAGGTGTCTGTTGCCGCCGGGTCGCTAAATGTCTCATACGTTGCATAGTGGGTGTTGAGGTTTCGGAACGGATACGGCTCAATTAGGAATACAGTTTGCAATCCCTGTAACAAAGGCCATCTGCGAATGACTGGTGGCCTGCCGCATTGAGTTCGTTACTGCGGACATCCAGAACTCCGTCAGCGTCGGCGTCGATTTGGTGCAGCGTGTTGCTGAATCCATGACAAAGGGAGCGCCGTTGGATTCAGCAACACACAATTGCAACTCCTGCTTGTTCTAATTCTGTTAGAACAACAACTTCAAACCGAACTGGAATTGCCGGTTGGACGATATTCCGGCCAGTTGCTGCCCGCCCGTGGAGTAGCCGAAGGGGCTGCCAGTGCCGCCGCCGGCACTTGGGTCAACGTTTAGGGCGCCAGGACTACCGCCAGCGCCGTTGCTAACTTGCGCGAAGTTCACATGGTTAAAGAGGTTATAGACCTCAACGCGCAGTTGTGCGCTGTACCGCTCCTTGATATGCCACATCTTTTCGAGCGCGAAATCCACGTACTGGAAATGAGGCCCGTGGAACATGCCGCGGCTTGCGTCACCCAGCGTTCCGTAGGCGGGGGGCGTCAAAACGCCTCCCTTCTGGATGTAACAGGCGCCGTTGGCACTGGTGAGCGCAGCAAGCGCCAAGTCTTTTACCGCTACGTTAGCACTACCAACATTCACTGTGCTATTCCCGTAAGGGGCCACTGCGGCTGCACTGCAGGTATTCCATATCGCCGCAGGCGCGCTAGCCCACGCAGTGCAACCGGTTAGGCTGATTAGGGTCGAAATTGCCCATTTTGTTGGTGATCGAATGCAGCGCCCCGAAATTTTCCCACTGTATGCCGGGAGTCAGGGTTATGCGGGAAGTGACGCGCCAAGTGTCCTGGAAGAAGGCGGCATGCCATTGCTCACGCCAATGGTCGGTATTGTCGCCGGTAAACCGAATTACCTGAGTTCGGTGCTCCTCCCCACAGGTCATTTACCCAGGTCGAATTCGGAGTCCAGGTCCAGACTCCGGCATACTCCTCGGTACTCCCAACGCCCAAGGTGCTCCAGTAAGGTTGATAAGGACTACCCGAGCTCGATCGCCGCAGAGGTCTCGGTAACCGTAACGGTCTGGCTTGGCTGGCCGGGCGGCAGCTTCAGATCCACACGAACGCTTTCGGACACCTCAAGGACGACGTTGGTGCGTTCGACCGTCTGAAATCCTTGGACCTCGGCGCGCACCGAGTAACTGCCGACCAGCAGGCTGGGAACCGTATACTGGCCGGAGTCGTCGGTCGTCACTTCTCGCGTAGTACTGCGGGCCACATCGGTGATCGTCACTTTCGCGCCGGCGATGGCACCGCCGCTGGAATCAAAAACACCTCCCAGAATCGTGCCCACAGCACCTTGCGAGAAAAGAGGAAGAGAAATCGCCAGCAGCGCCACCACTACTGAAAGCAGCTCGGGTGCTCTCTTTAGCATGCCCGACGATAGGCTCACTCTGCATGCGAAACGATTCATAGGATCACCCTTTTGTTTTGTTGAGGTCATCCCTCAAAAAGGATCTCTAAGAACACCCCGAAGCACACTTTGCTGGAGGTGCTTTCACACGTTGCTAAGGGAGTTGTCAATAACATTCAGATATTGGAAGTGGAAAGGTTCACCGTCCTCCCTAGAGGAGTTGATTCGACTACGACACCGTGCGCGAAAGGCTCCGGCTTTCGGGTTGGAGCTTCTCCCGATAAAACGGAGCTCGTTAGTCATAACCCGTGCGCATGCATTGCTGCCGCGGTACCGGGTCTCGAGATGCTGCTAGAGGAGGTTTCAGCACTCGTGCACAGGGCAAGGACACAAATTTATTGGGCAGGCGACATCTCGGACGAAATCTGTCGTGCGCGCACGACGAACCGTTTTGGAGCGGCCCCTACCTAGAAGAACGGATAACAAGTGACAAGAGTTAGCATCGGTTGAGAGGTGCTATCGAGAACCTCTATGTCGTTGGGCCCCACGACTTCGCTCGATTCCACGCGATATTCGTAAACCCGGTCCGAAGAGACGAGTTGGATGAGGTCATCGTTGTGAATATTTCCAGACATCAATAAATTATTGCATCGCCCGTGGAAGGCTGGGAACCGAGTCTATTGCTGACAAAGATCCACCCGCTTGAAGGTAACCAGCAAATGCGCCATAGCGTTCGATTAAGACGTTGTTAACCCATAGTCCTGCTGCGAACCGCGTGACCCTTTTGCGGCGATCGCCTGTCCAACCCGGCGTAAACCCATCCCAGGGGACGGCTTCTCCTAGCTTGGCATCGCTCAATTTCGAAAACGCCTGTCTGCAAAAATCCATCGATGACTTCAGCCACGCAACTACTTTGTCCTTGTCCGCTTCGTTGTCTACTCTTACGTCGCCGGCTTTATTAGCTAATGCCACGTGCCTTGGAACGGCGCTGTCGGCAATCTTCGAGCAGACGAAATCACTGATAAAGGCAACATGCGCAATATTGTGTCCAACCGTCGCTCCCAGAATCCGTTGACCAGTGTACTTATCGACAGGAAGCTCCTCGGCCTGTGCGATCAGACCATCAGAGTAACAATCAAAAACCTATCTCAGCCTGGAAGAAACAGGATCAGTTGCAACCGAGCCGCCAGGATGGCAGTCCTGCGCTAGGACCTCTTGCGGCATGTGAAACGTTACTTCGATGTGAGTTATCGTCGCGACCGGCGTGCCGTCTGATCCAAGCGCGGGTTTGAATCGCCACTGTCTTCACTGCCGCGGTGGCCTTTTCTTCCAGCCCTAGGCCCCGCTTTGTCAGAACTTCCATGTTTGTTGCATGACCATCTGCTCCGATAACGGCGGACAGCGAAATAGTTCCCTGGAACTTTGCCTTGAGGGCCTCTTCTGAATATTGAGGCTCTGGGCAGGAGAGACACGATGGATATCCGACCCCATCGGTACCGGGAGAAAACGGTCAAGGGATGACCGGCTTATTCTGCGCGTGCAAGAAAACGCCGAGGATGATCACCTTCAAAATAGCGACCGCCAATGCAGGGCGTTTCCTGTTCATTGGAGAACCTCCTTCGGGTCTGTGTACGCGGAGTAGTTATCTCTCCTCGGGCATCGTATTCGTCTCCTGTCCTCGATACAACGAATTTGCCATCAAGACGGGAAAATCAGCGGGCTCTACGCGATTCAAGGGACTTTACGCTATGGCGAATACAAAGCGAATTAGATATTTCCCCTGGTGTCCGTTCGATCATGCCGCGTGACGATCCAAGACATGGACGCCGTTCTTCGCTCTGCCGAAGCGCCTCTTCCGCGCGTTTGCGCTCCGTGAGATCTCGCGTGATCTTTGAAAAACCCACGAGTTTGTCTTCGGGGCCTCGTAACACGGTCACGGTCACATCCGCCTTGCGCAGACGCCAGCCCTCATCGCTAAAACGCCCTTCCCTCGCGGCCACTTGGAGTATCCTCTGCAGCTCGCCGCTGGCGATACTCTCGGGCGGGTAAAAACGCGACAGGTGCTCGCCGATAATCTCATCCGCCCGATATCCCTTGATACGTTCAGCTCCCCAATTCCAGCAGGGACCGGCCGGCCGGATCCGGGATGAGAAGCGCCTAGTCCTTGGCGGTTTCCACCAACAAACGAAATCATTCTTCGGTCCGCCGCAATTCCGCTTCGGTCCGCTTGCGCTGCTCGATCTCGGCGACGAGTTTCTCATTGGCTCTTTGGGTTGCGCAAAGAAGCTGGTGTGAATACGGCGGAAAGGATCGCTGTGGGCCGATTAACCGGGCGAAAGTCTTCCGTCTGAGTTGCTGGAATATTTCTGAGGGTGGAAGTGTCGCTCCATCGGCGGCCCTCCCCTTGTAAGTTATCTCCTCTCTACGTAAAGGAAATCTCCTACGGACTCTCGTGTAGTCGCAACGGGTCAGGAACCTTGATCTCTTGGCGAGAAGAGAGCTATCCTTCGCAATTGTTTAGGCAGCCATTGCCCTAGGCTCTTGTAAGGGCTCGCGTTAGCGTCGGGCAAGAGCAAGCTGCGATTACATATGTCTCGACTACGCGCGGAGACTAAAAAATAGAAATTGCGAAGTGATTTTAGGGAGAAAGTTTCACATGAATCGCCAAATGTTCCTCGTTTTATCGCTTGGTGCGGCCCTTATTCCCATGGCCACGTTGGCTCAGAATCCCGCGCCGGGACAGACCTTGCCGGTAACGAACGTTCCGACCGGTACGCCGGAAGGCGTGGCGCGGATGCAGGGACAAAACTCGGTTGGCTTTCCTGTCCCACGAACGATTGAGGGACAGCCGATCGAAACCCGCCCGCCAGAGTTGGCCGGCGACCATCCTGTTTTCCCAGGCGAGACACGCGCGCCCTACCACGCGACCGCACCTTACAACGCCGCGACGATCACCGACCAACTCAAGGCGCCGTGGAGCCTGGCCTTCCTGCCCGATGGCAAAATGATCGTCACCGAAAAAGGGGGCACGCTGCGCATTGTGGACGCGAAAGGCGCCATTTCCCAGCCACTCGCTGGCGTTCCTGAGGTGGCCCCGCAAGGACAGGTTGGCCTTCTGGATGTGGCGCTTGATCCCAGCTTCTCTTCCAATAAGCGCATCTTCTTCACCTACAGCGAGGCGGTCAGAGTCCCCGGCAGTGAGATCGTCAACAGCAATATTGTAGTGGCGCGCGCCCGCCTTGACGAGACTGGCGGCATTCTGATGGACGTGGCGGTCATTTTCCGCGCGAAACCGTCGCTGCCACGCACGCTCGCGGCGAACGCGGGCGGTCGCATCGCGATTGGACGTGACGGGAATTTGTTTGTGACGATCGGCGACCGCTCCGGCTCGCCACCCTGGGACATGGCACAAAGACTGGATACCGACCTCGGCAAGATCATTCACATTACCCCCGATGGCGCGCCCGCGAAAAACAACCCATTCATTGGGAAGACCGGCGCATTGCCAGAGATCTGGTCGATCGGTCACCGCAGTGAGGAAGGTTTGGCGATTGATCCGGCGACAGGCCAGTTGTGGGAGGACGAAAATGGCCCCCGCGGCGGCGACAAATTGATTAAGGTCGAAGCCGGCCAGAACTATGGCTGGCCGGAGTATGTGCACGGCATCGACTATCCCGGCGAGACGATCGGAAAAGGAGTCGTCGAATTGGAGGGCACGCAACAGCCTATCTATTATTGGGATCCAGTTATCGCCCCTTCGGGTCTCACTTTTTATCAAGGAAAACTGTTTCCGCAATGGAAGAATAGCGTGTTCGTGGGAGGGCTACGGGCGCAACTCCTCGACCGGCTCACGCTTTCCGGAGACAAAGTGGTGAATGAGGAGCCGCTGCTGGTGGAGGAGCACTCTCGGATTCGAGACGTGCGTATAGGTCCCGACGGCGCTGTCTACGTGCTGACCGACAACGGCAAATTATTGAAGCTCACACCGAAATAGTCTCGCGCGATGTCGCAAAACGGCTCTGCTCAGCAGGAATATCCTCTTTGAGAACCGGCAGTTCTCTCTCGCGCCCTGTCCCAGTGGCTGCACGAGACCCACCGCTCGCCTTGTTATCGGGAATCGTCGGATTTTTCAGCGCGATAGGCTAGGCGGTACAAGAGACTTTACGCGCGCGACGATTCGAATGAACCTCGCGCCATCAATACTTTTACACGATTGATTCGGAGTTAGGAGTGATTGGCGCTGTCCTTCTCAGCGATGTCCCGAACTGCCTTCACATGGGAAAGCGGGCTACTGAAGACAACCTCGACGCATGGAAGACGCCAGAGAACATCAAGCTCGGAAGCTCTGAAAATGATGTCATGAAGGCGTACGGAAAGCCTTCGTCGCAGAAATTTACCCCGGTAATATGTGAAACGAGAGAAGGTCAATGCTAATTGAATTAGTGTTTTGAAGTACCCAAAATAGGTACTTGGGTCAGCTAGTTAAAAGGATTCCGAATCACATTAATCAGTGACTGCCGGAATTGACCATCATCGAGCACGATATCTTCTCTCCACTGACTCCGCACATACAATAATTCTCAGCGTCTTTGAGGATCTGCTCAAAGCTCGACGCCATTACCTTTTAATGCGTCCTCAACTGCGCCGAGGTTCTCGCTCTCTGCATGCTGCAGTACGAGCACCCTCCGGTCCTCACTCGATACGCTTAGGGGCCTGTTCATCCGGTCGGCTTGCCCTCTCTAGATATGCGGTTCAATACAACTACAAGCGTCTTTTCTCTCGGGTTCAGCGAATCGCCGCATCCGTCGATTCCTTCACCGGGTCGGTGTGGAACTCAAGCGCACCGTCGCCGCCCGATTCAAGGCGCGTGACCACGCGCCAGCGCGCTTCGTCGGTTTGCGGATAGTCCAACCGAAAATGCGCGCCCCGACTTTCGGTGCGGCGCAGCGCGGCAGTCGCGAGGATCCGCCCGAGCAGGACCAGATTGCGGACAGCGAGCGCGCTTTCAAGTTCATTACCGCGCTCCCTGTCGGATGTCCGCGCCTGATCGCCGAGGCGCATTGCGGGTACTTCCTCGTGCTCGATCCGCTCGAACTCATCGAGCGCTTGCTGCAGCGTCTTCTCATCGCGGATCGGGCCAAGATTATTGTGCGCAAGCATGCGGCAAGACGTGCGGACGTCGGACTGCAGAGGGCCGCGATCACGGTGCAGCAAGTTTGCGAGCCACCTGCTATCGGCTTTTGGAATGGCGTTGTCGGCAAGCGCGGGCAAATCAACCTTTGCGTCTTTGACGAGCGCTGCCGCCCGCCGCCCAGCGCGGCGTCCGAAAACGAGCGAACTCGACAACGCCGAACCGCCGATGCGGTTGCCGCCGTGAATGCCGCCCGCCGTTTCGCCCGCTGCGAACAGACCCTCCACCGGAGTCTTGCCGTCGACGTCGATCTTGAGCCCGCCGAGCCAGGTGTGGCTGCCCGGGGCCACCTCCAGTGGCACCTTGGTGATGTCGATGCCCTGGTGCAGACAGGTCTTGTAGACGTGCGGGATCATTTTCAGTATGACTTCGAGCGGCACCTTGGTCGCGTCCATGAAAATGCCGCCGGTGGACGTGGCGCGCCCGGCATGTATCTCCCGAGCCATGGCAAGGATCACCTCGGAGCGGGTCGATGCTTCCGCAGTCTCGGGGAAATAGCGCTTGAGGAACTCCTCGCCTTCCTGGTTGCGGAACACCGCGCCGGCGTTGATGAAGCCGGTGGGATGCGGGGCGAAGCCGAACAGCTCGCGCGGCGAACAGCACATCGCCTGGAAGTCGATCATCTCGATGCCCAGCAGCGGAACGCCTGCGCGGAAGCCTAACACGTAGCCGTCGCCCGTCACCTGTGGCGGGTTATCGTTTACATAGAACAGCCCGCTCCCGCCGCCGGTGCAGATAATAGTCTGCTGCGCGCTGTAGATCGCCAGCGAGCCGTTCTGATAGTCGACACCCCAAGCGCCTACAACGCGGCCATCGCGCTTGATGAGATCCATGATGGCGGTGATCGAATGCTTGTCGATGCGGGCGTCGGCGCGCAGTTTCTTCGACAACACCTTGGTCATCATGTTGCCGGTGAAGTCGAAGTGATGAACGGCGCGGGGGCGACAGTGGCTCGGAAACTGTTTGAGGTCGAGTGTACCGTCCTCGTTGCGGACGAAGTCGGCGCCCCAGGATTCGAGGTCGTGGACCACGTCGACGATGCCGTATACCCAAGCCCGCGTAAGCTCGGGATCAATCAGCTCGCCGCCGTATCTCATGATGTCCTGGAAATGGAGTTCCGGGCTGTCGTCCTTGCCCATGGCGGCGGCGAAACCGCCACGCGCGACAGTCGTTGTGCCGCTTGTGGCGCGGCCCTTGGTCACCTGGATGACCGGCACGCCCGCGTCCGCGCATTCGAAAGCGGCCATGGTGCCAGCCGCGCCGCCTCCGATGATGAGGACATCGGTGTGGTAACGGGCGACGGGAATTTCGGTGCCGGATGCGTCGGTGGGATTTGTCATTTCGGTTTTGATTCCTTGGAGATTTGTAAGTAAGCGTCCACGCAGGCATCGGCGAACCTGACGTCGTTGATATGCAGCGGAAATTCTTCGACGCGGATTCCCTTATTGAGGTTGGCCTCGAGGGTGTCGGCGAACGCCCGGTACTCCTCGGAACGCCGCCAAGGGCCGCGGTCGTTACCTGCGAGATCGTGCGCGCGAAGTTTGGTGTGCTCGCTCAAGCCCTCGAACGGAATCAACACGCGCACCGGTCCTTTGGCGGCGTTCAGGTGCTGGGCCATGGTGCGGCCGATCTTTTCGAACTCGTCGGCGTTGGTTCGCATGAGCAGGTTCTGCGCATTGTAGCGGAAGAATTCGCGGTCCAGAACGCGCTCGGGCAGCACCTGGCCCGCCCAGAAATTTATGTGATCGATGGCCCCGGGCACGATCACCTGAGGCAGACCGGCGGCGCCCGCGCCTGTCAATCGCGCTTCACCGGCGGAATAGACCCCGCCGGCGATGAGGTCGGCAAGCTCGTGGGTGGTTACGTCGACGACGCCAGCAAGATCGCCCGTGGAGGCAAGTCGCTCCAGCGACCTCCCGCCGACGCCGGAGGCGTGAAACTGAATCACCTCGTAGCCCAAGGTTTCGAGCCGCTGGCTCACGTGATCGACGCAGGCCGCCGTGCCGCCGAACGAGGAGACCGCCAGTAGTGGCGCGTGGACGGTCCTTGATTCTCGGTGCGCTGCCCAGTTTTTCGCCTCGATTGCCACCGCACATGCAGCATTTTCCATGACTACCTTGGTGACGCGGTTGAGCGACACGTCGCCGATCGAAGGAAACATGCAGATGTCGCTCTCGGCGACGCACCACTGCACCGCCGCCGTACCGGCGACTGCGCTGATCATGATCTTGGGCACCAAGTAGGGCAGCGCCCGCAGAATCGAGCATACGAGATCGGTGCCGTTCGCGCCCCCAAGGCCGATGGCGCCCGAAACCTCGCCCTTGGCGACTTTGTCGAGCAGTATGCGCGTACCCCCTTCGATCATCACCGCCGAGGCTTCCTGGCGCGTGCGCTCGTTGAGCCCACGCCAAGATAAGCCAGCGGCCTCAGCCACCTGCGCTCCAGTCAAGTCGGCTCCCGGCACATCATGCGTCTTCATCGAGAGGTCGACGATCCACGGCGTCGCCCCAGCGCGGGCGAGCACCTCAGCGACAAACTGGGCTTCCTTGTTCTTGGTATTCATGGTCACCAAAACGGCGACAGTTGGATTTTGTACGTTCAAGAGTCCTCGCGAGATATTTCCGCGGATTCAATTGCCAACTGGGACAGAATCAGCACCAACATGGGTCGGTCCTTCGCATCATTCCCCGTCCGAGCCCCTGTACGTTCGGCGCGAGAATCGCGAACGTTTCCTCGCGGTAGGCAAATGCCGGCTTGTTGTAAATCTCAATGGCAGAGATGAAGGCGGCTTCGGCATTCTGCAGGAGTCGGGCGGAGCGGTTAAGGCGTGACATGGTTTGCAGCCCACTATACCCTCGCCTCGCGATGCGTAATGACAATTTCTAGATATTGCCTACATGAGAGCGCCACGTTCGAGGGCCGATGCTGCCAAGTCAGCGATCTGTGGCTATCTGTCCTTGATTGCTTTGGCGGGTCTGGTTGTCAATGAGGTTGGTTGGGCAGACCCCGTTGCCGCACTAGCATTGTTGCCGCTGATTGTCCACGAGGGATGGGAAGCGAGGAAGGGGTCAACCTTGCTGTTGTAAGGGAAACTAATGCCCACTCGCATCCACATACCTAAAGACTGGAAGCACAGGCGACCCGCGCCTTGCGCAACTTGAATAGGCCGGGCGTCGCAGCGGTGTGCTTTTGGTGCGGCCATCAATATCGTATCGGCGAGTATAGTCCGGAGACTGAATCGGACCACCTGCCACAATGCTCGGAATATCCGCAGGAGGGCAAGCGGAGGATGCAGAAACCCAAGAAAGCGAAGTCAGCCCAACCCAACGACGGTCACTGAACTGAAAGAGCAGATGACACCGATTTTGTCGCCGCAACTTTTCGCCAAAAGATACCAAAATTGGGACAGATAACCACTGTCGGTGTTACCGCTGCTTGGGGTGTGGTCATTAATTCAGACCGGCGGAGACCGGTAACATTGCGGTAGGCCCCGAAAGCTTTCGTTCTAAACACTGGACCGCTAAAAGCCAGACTCCGACAAGCGGTGCCAGCCGTTGGCTGACATGAGTGATACAACTGAAGCTTCGATTCATGTTCGCGTATTCGAATCTAGTAGCTGGTTGTGAGGCGCAGAGCAAAACTTCGCGAAGGGCCGATGGCGTTGCCGGAGAATAGGCCTCCGAAGTCAATCACATCAAGCACATTAGTGAGGTTTTGTCCGTCAACTTGCAAGCGCATCTTCAAGCGTTCGGACTTGTAAATGTCCGCACCCGCCGAAGCATTGAATTGGAAGGAAGGATAAATCCGACCGCGAGCGAAGTTGATGCGGTTCACGACCTGCTGGCCATATGTGGCGAGCGCATCAGAAAGGTCGCCTTGAAAGTCAAAGGGGAGACCGGTGTCGTATTGAATACCTGCCGCGATCCAGAAACGCGGCACAACCTGATAGTGAACGCGCCCGCGAACCGTGTTGCGTTGGTCCTGCGAATCCGGGAAATGACCTGTGGTCGGTATCACGGCATTGTCCCCGAGAAAGAGACCGCCCGTCACGGGGAAAAACGCATTACCGACGGTCCAGGAATAGCTTAAGAAACCCGAGAAGCGGTGCCAATCGGGAGCATCGAGTTTTGCTTCCGCTCCGTAGATGACGGCTTTCTGGAACGCAATCGGGAAGCTGATGGTTGTGTTATTGATCTGGTCGTCGTCCGCATAGTTGTTTACATCTCGCCGGAAATAGTTGGCTCCCAGCTTCACGTTCTTGAAGAAGGCCTTGGTCAAGCCCGCTTCAAAGTAGTTTCCTACGGAAGGCTGGACGGGTAGTTGGAGTGAGATTGGGTCAAGGGCCGTTGCGGCCGTTGAACTGGAAAGCAGGATGTTCTCGAAAGAGGGCGTCTGGAATACTCTGTCGTAGGAAAAATGCAAGACCAGATCGGCGGAGGGGAAATAGCGCGAAATTGAGAAACGTGGCTGCACTGCCTGCCGGTTCAACAAGAGTTGATAGTGGTCCCAGCGAAGTCCGGCATTCATCGTCCAATTCCCCAGGCGGATCAAATCCTGTGCGTATCCGGATTGCTCTAGATCCGGGTGACTCGCCACGAAACTGAAACGCGAAGGCGTGCCATCGTCGAACTGCGTGGGATCAGTGATGATGTAGCTGAAATTCTCGTTCAGGAACGTATTATCCGATTCTACCCCAAACTTTACTTCGTGGCGGCCATGATGGACCGTGACCGCTCCCTTGAAATATCCTTCGCGAAACCAATTGTGCTGAAACACTTCAATCGGAGTCGAGCTTGCATTGGAGTTGAAATCGTTCTGGTTGTCGCGGACCATCCCGCGAAAATCCGCCACCAAATTAGAAGAGAAAGTATGCTGGTAGGAGACGATTCCCATCGTCTCAATGTTATCCGCTGTTTGGACCTGGCCTGCGGCTTCCTGGACGAGTTCATTGGGAATGTCGTAATGCGAGACTTCGTGGCGAACGATGAAGTTCATGCGATCGTTGGGCGTCAGGTCGCGCGAATAATGGATCGAAAAATCTCCCAGCGTGCCGGAGTTTGAATAGTTTTGTGAAACGACGGGGTTCACATAGTGGTCCGTCATGCTGCCGCTGGCGCTCGCGCCCAACGTATTTTTGCCCCATACGTACTGCCCCTCCGCGAAAGCGCCTGCCGAATCGAAGCTGCCGCCGGAAAGCACCACTTGGCCGTGGAACCCCTCCTGTGAATCTTGCAAGGTATTTACCTCGATCACCCCTCCCATCTTGCGGCCGTATTCCGCAGGTATGCCAGCAGTATAGATGCTCATGGACTCAACATCGTCCGCTTCAATTTGGGGACCAAAACTGGGGGACCGATTATCCGTCAAGGGGATACCATCCACGACAAACTGCGTCTGATATTCCGAACCACGCGGATGCAAAACGGCGTTGCCTTCGTACACCCAGCCAGGTTGCGAGTTGACCAAGATCTGCAACGAACGGCCCGGTATCGAGCTGACTCGATTTTGGATGAGTTCCGAGCCTACCTGGCTTACGGAGCCAGCTTGATCAGGGTCAATCAATGTATTGGCGGCGCTAATGGTTACGGATTCAGTTATCGCCGACACCTTGAGCTGGAGGGTATATTCGGTTGGAATTGAGGAACGAATTTCGACAGATTCCGAGACAACCGCAAAACCGGTCTGATTAATTTCGAGCTGATAAATCCCGAAGGGCAGATGCTGCACATCCAGCATGCCCTGGTCGCTGGTCGTCAGTGTGTTGCGATACTGATTCGCTTGGCTGACAATCTGAACACTTGTCTTCACCGCAAGCCCCGTGGGATCGGTCACTTTCAGGTGCAATTCACCGCTATTGCTCTGGGAAAAGAGTGGTAAGGCACAGATAAAAACTAGAGCCAAAAGTCTCTTCACGAAGTGCCACCCTCTCTAAATTGGCCGTTGGCCTCGATAAACTAGATAACAGACGCGTCTCATTTAACGAGGAGAGCCGTCTGCGCAAGTGTCCCTTTTGTTCATCCCTCAATATGAATATTCCGTTCCCCGCCATTTTGTTCAGTGTTTTTTTCGAGGTTTCGGATGCGAGTCACCTGAAGACCGCTAAAAAGATTGCACAAAAACCAACCAACGGGAATATGTGGAGAGAGACTTATGCCGATCACTTCAACGGATTCGGTCGATGCGCTACATTTGCCAAACGCGGTAACTGGTGCCTTTACGGCCGGACCTTCCGAGATCGAACGTCAAGTCCTCAATTACTTTGACCATTTCCGGGATTCACTGCTGCGTTACGTACTTGCGTTTGGCTTGCCCGTGCATGACGGCGAGGAAATCATTCAAGAAGTCTTCCTGGCCCTCTTTTGCCATCTGCAAAGGGGCAAATCTCGCCAAAATCTTCAAGGGTGGATTTTCCGGGTCGCAGTGTGGAAGACATTCACAACTTGTGGCCGGAGCCTTACTCATCCTCGCCGTGGAACGCGCACGTCAAGGATGCATTGGAAGAGCACCTCCACCAAATGGTTTGCGCTGGCAAACTTGACCTGTCCACGGCGCAGCGCGACATCGCCACAGACTGGATTGCGGCCTACAAAAAGTATTTCCATACCGACAAGCCTCTCGCCCTAAGTTCGGACCTGATTCGATATGGAGGATTGTCATTCGGGCACGTGAGAATTCCTACTAAAGATGCTTCCCATATGAGAAGCCTGGCGGCTTTCGGACGAGAGGCCTAGCTATCCTATTACTACTGTGTCATAAATAGACACCAAGCGCTACGTTAGTAGGCCGGGTTCAATTTCAGGCTGGTAGTCTGGGCGCATGAGCGCCTCTTCTTCGGCGCATGGCGCGCAACAACGACGCTTTGCGGCTTATCTCGATAGCCTGGCGCGAGCCGCAGGGCACCTGGATCGAGCCGTGCCTCTGGAATCCTACCGCACGGGTCTGCTGCTTCCCGGCGAACGCAAAAGCGTCGAGCCCATGGCGGCGCGGTTGGCCCCGGATGACGTACAGCACCGTCACACGGCGTGAGACAGTCACCCTGGGCTTTGACCGACCCAATTCATAGGGCCTCATCGGCGCGTCCCTAAGTCGCCAGGTTCATCAATCATTCGCCTGACCGCTTTGCCCGCCAGCGAACCTTCTTGCAATTCATTCAAAGGTTTTCGACGATTACGAATCGACATTTGTGCCGCGAGTAGCAAAATGGAACACGGTGCGCGCAGGGGATACTTTGACAACTTCTCCACCGGTCAAGGACACTGGCGTCTCGCAAACTTGGCGATCGCTTCGGCATCGGAATTTTCGTCTGTATTTCGGCGGCCAAAGTATTTCATTGATTGGCACTTGGATGACTCGCCTGGCGACAAGTTGGCTGGTCTACCGGCTGACTGGCTCCGCTTTTCTACTCGGGGTCGTGGGGTTCGCTGGAAAGATACCAACATTCCTTTTCGCCCCATTTCCCGGTGTTTAGGTTGACCGCCTCAGGCTGCGTCATGTTCTGGTGGTCACGCAGACTTTGGCCATGATTCAGTCGCTTGCGCTCGCCCTGCTCACGCTCACGAAGCGCATCACGATCCTCGAGATCATCTGGCTGAGCGCGTTCCAAGGCGCGATCAACGCCTTTGACATGCCCGGCAGGCAGACATTCCTCGTGCAGATGGTGGAAGACAGGCAGGATCTGGGTAACGCGATCGCGCTGAATTCATCGATGGTAAATAGGGCCCGGCTGGTGGGTCCTTCCTCGGCGGGAGCGGTCATTGCGCTGTCTGGAGAGGGCTACTGTTTCTTGATCGACGGCATCAGTTGTCTGGCTGTGATCGCCTCGCTCGGGGCGATGCGGCTGAAGTCCCGAAAGGTGAACCGCACGGCGGATTTCATGCTCGCTCAGTTGAAAGAAGGCTGGACCTCCGTCTCCAGCTTCGCGCCCATTCGCCCGATCTTGCTGTTATTTGCGCTTGTGGCATTGATGGGCTGGCCTTTCACGATTCTCATGCCCATTTTTGCTGCGAAGATTTTGCGAGGGGGTCCGCACACTTTAGGTTTTCTAATGGGAGGCTGTAGGAGTAGGGTCCCTAGTTTCGGCGCTATCGCTTGCCGCGCGCAGGACGGTGGTGGGATTAGGCAGAATAATCCCGCTTTCGACGGCGGCCTTAGGCGCAGGTTTGATCTTTTTCGGAATGTCGCGGATTTTGGGTCTCACTGCTGCTCATGCTGGTCTGCGGTTTTGGAATGATGCAGCAAATGGCCGCCAGCAACACAATCATTCAGACAATCGTCGAAGAGAGCAAACGCGGCCGTGTGATGAGCTTCTATACCGTGGCTTTCGTAGGGATGGCTCCTTTCGGGAGTTTGCTTGCTGGTGCGCTCGCTCGTGCAATCGGCGCGCCGCTCACGGTGATGCTGAGCGGCGCGTGTTGCATTGTCGGCGCGGCTTGGTTTGCCACGCAACTGCGCTCGATCCAGCAATTAATCAGACCCATTTATAGAGATCTCGGAATCCTCGCGCCTGTCGATGACGTGATTCAAGAGAGCGTTGGCGGTTGAGGCTGCTCATACTCAATTAATCTCTTGAGTTTAGAGGCTGTCGAGACGCTAGTAGTCTACGATGTCGAAGCAGGTGGGAGATCACAATCGACTTCCACGACTCTGCTCGCTTTATTGATCGTGTTTATCGCCACACTGATTCGCTCGGCATTCGGCTTTGGCGAGGCGCTGGTCGCCGTTCCGCTGCTTGCGCTCTGCATTCCGCTGGAGGTGGCCGCGCCACTCGCCGTGCTTGTGCGCCACGGACGGGCTTTGTAGTTCGGCTAGAAAAGTTCTCAAGTGATCAGTCGAGCCGGAGAAGATCGTGACGGGAAGGTGCCGGTAAGCGAGTATCAGGTGATAGAGGTTGTCCGCTACTTCGGAGTTGATTCCCCAGCCCGCGAGATA
>Ga0182024_10007539_pt1 | contig 23410 bp, 18 predicted proteins | sample P32metaG_FD_120480 | JGI IMG/M metagenome (GOLD analysis project Ga0182024, IMG submission 120480) | Permafrost microbial communities from Stordalen Mire, Sweden - P3-2 metaG (Illumina Assembly) | ecosystem: Environmental > Terrestrial > Soil > Wetlands > Permafrost | place: Sweden: Stordalen... | reverse complement strand
TTTGCCACTTGGTGGAAGAAAAGAGGGACACTAGGGGAGCGCCAGGAATGGGTCGACCAGACTGATATTCCATAACTTGCTGATTAAAGGCCTTTTAACTTTTGAATGACGGCTACGTGGCGACGAGGTTCTCGTGGTGCCCGAGTTGCAGCTTTCTCGAGGGGATACGGCTGCTCCCGGATGGACATTTGCGGGACGGCGGATGGACCATGGAACGCTTATGACGGTAGAGATGAAGGAAATCCCGGTGGAAGCTGGGTATGTGTGTGGACAAGGTCCGGCGATGCGAGCGCTGGACGCGGCGGTAGTTGACATTGCGCGGACGGATATTGCGGTGTTGCTGGTGGGCGAGAGTGGAACCGGCAAAGAGGTGTATGCGAGGTTAATCCACCGGCTTTCTGGTGCGCCTGGAGCGGCGCCGAAGAAAATTAATTGCGCGACGGATGCGGGACGGTTGCAAGTACAAGTGCTCGAATGTTTGCAGAGCGGTAGCGAGGGAACTGGCGCGGGATCGCTGTTTTTGGATGGAATTGAGGAATTAGATTTGGCGTCGCAGCGAATGTTGCTGGCGCTGTTGCCGGATGGTGAACCTGAAAATGGCGGCGGTAGAATTCGCGTGCTGTCCGCGACATCGGCGGAGCTGGAGAAGTGGACAGAGAGCGGGCGTTTCCGCCGCGAGCTTTATTTTCGGCTGAATGGGGCGCGGTTGCGGTTGCCGCCATTGCGAGAGCGCAAAGAAGATATTCCGGCGTTTGTTGATTATTTCCTGGCAAAGTACGCGGGTGATGGGAAAAGGGCGCCCGTGGTGAGCGAGGAAACGCTGGAGAAATTAGAGGCGCACAGCTGGCCGGGGAATATTCGGGAGCTGGAGAACCTGGCAAAGAAGATGGTGGCGTTTTCGGATGCGCGAGCGGCGTTGAGCGATTTGCCAGCGTTGACGGTGGGGGCGGCGAAAATTAATTTGTATGAACAGCCGCGCGTGTCTTCTTTGAAAGTGGCGGCGCGGGCGGCATCGCGGCGCACGGAGCGCGAATTGATTTTACAGGCGCTGGAGCGCACGCACTGGAACCGCAAGCGCGCCGCGCAAGAGTTGCAGATTAGCTACAAGTCTTTGCTATATAAGATTAAACAGATTGGGACACCCGGGCCAGGAACGGAAGAAATTTAATTGGAGGATGCCATGAGTGTTTCCGCAAGCGTGGTGCTGGCGCTTATGCTGTTTTTGTCAGGGAGACAAACAACGCAAGGGCAAAAACCGAGCGATGGCACACCTGCCGGGAAACCAGTGCTCGCGGCGCAAGTACAAGTAACCGGTGGCGAAGAAGAATACAAGATCGGGCCGCAGGATGTCTTGAGAATTGATGTGTGGAAAGAGCCAGAAATTACGCGAACCGTTCCGGTGCGGCCAGACGGGAAGATTTCATTGCCGCTGCTCAATGATGTGCAGGCGGCGGGGCTAACGGCGGGGCAACTCTCGGCGTTCATTACCGATGGGCTGAAAAAATTTATCAATAGCCCGCAAGTGACGGTGAGCGTGAGCGAGATCAACAGCCGTCGGGTCTACGTGACTGGAGAAGTGGCGCACGCCGGAGCCTTCCCCCTGCTGCCGAATATGACAGTGCTGCAGGCGCTTTCAAGCAGCGGAGGATTCACGCAATTCGCGAAGGTGAAGGCCATTTACGTCCTGAGAACGGAAGACGGGAAACAAGTAAAGCATCCTTTTAACTACAAAGAAGTGCTTGCCGGGCGGTCCCAGGAACAAAACATTGCGTTGCAGCCCGGCGATGTAATTGTGGTGCCTTAGGGAAAAATGATGAGACATTGGAACAAAACGCTAAGCGGATGCGGAATTGTTGCGGCGTTGTGCCTGGCGGGGCTACCGGCGCATGCGCAGGAGCAAACCCCGGAGACACCGAAGCCGGCGGCGCGAGCGTATCCGCCGATTGGAGACAACGGCGATCAAACTTCTCCAGACACCCTGGAGCCGGACACGCGACCCCTGACGGGAATCCAAAGCCCGACGTTAGGTCGTATTGAGAGCCCCCACAGTTACTGGGTGCCGGGTTTTCAGTACGCGAATACGATACAGAATGATTCGTCGACTTCGTCGGGATGGAGCACGACGAATTATATAGCGGCGAACGTGAGCTTGCTGGATTCAACACGCAGTTCGCAACTGGCTCTGAATTATTCGGGAGGCGGATCATTTTCAAACAATCCCGCGGTCGGGAACGGAACTTTCCAGGAGCTTGGGGCATCGGAGACGTTTCAGTGGAACCGCTGGAGACTGCAATTTTTCGATCAATTTTCCTACCTGCCGGAATCGAATTTCGGATTTGGCGCGGGGACCCCGCTCGGCTCGGGCGGAGTTCCGATCGCGCAGCCGCCACCGCAGCCAGGACTTGGGCAAAGCGCGCAGTCGCTATTTACCGCGGTCGGGCCGCAGTACAACAACTCGTTTGCGACGCAAGTGTTTTATAACGTAAGTCCTCGCGGGTCCATCAACCTCTCCGGCTCGTACGGAATTCTGAGATTCGTGGATGCCGGCAGCATCGACAGCAACAACGCGGGAGCCAGCGTGGGCTACAACTATGCGTTGACAAAAGAAGACACGATTGGGCTGGTAGACCGGTTTGGGCGCTATAGCTACGTCGGAAATCCGCAAGTCATCGAAGACAATGCAATCAATGTCGCGTACGGAAGAAAAATAACCGGCCGGCTGGCACTGCAGATCTTCGGCGGTCCGGATATTATCAGATACAAAGTGCCAATCGCCGGAAGCACCGGCGTGGTTACTGGTTCCGGCGGAGGAACACTGCTTTATGCCTTTGAGCGGGGATCGGTAGGGCTGGGTTACAACCACGGAGTGACCGGCGGCAGCGGAGTCTTCGTTGGCGCAGAGACCGACCAAGTTACGGGCACCGTCAGCCGACAGGTGTCAAGAGCGTGGCAACTGCAAGGCAACGTTGGGTACGCGTTGAACCGAACGGTGAGTTCGCTGACCTTGCCGGCTAATCAGACCATCCCGTCTTATAACTCCGTGTATCTAGCGGGAACGGCGACGCGGCCGTGGGGACCGAACATGCTGTTGTCGCTCAGCTACCGGGCGTCCATACAGACGAACGGTGGCTCGAATTATACGCAGCATCAAATTTTGATTAGCTTTCAGTGGCACACGCGGCCTTTGGTGCTGAGGTAGTTGGAGATAGCAACGTATTCTTGAGCAGACAGAAAGGACGCAGTAGTGCAGCACTCGCCGAACGTGTCGATGAAGATATTTGTGGAAGGTTTGCAAGGATAGCAGCAGGTACGCAACGACTATGTATAAGAGCTTTTTCGGATTGAAAGAAAACCCGTTCAACGTTAACCCGGACCCTCGTTTTCTGTTTTTGACGCAACAGATCGAGGAAGCCCTGGCAGGGCTGATGTATGGAATCCGCACGCGCAAGGGATTCATCACGTTGACAGGCGAAGTCGGAACAGGAAAGACGACGCTGATCAACCGGCTGCTGGACTGGCTGCATCAGCAGCGGACGCGGACGGCGTTTCTGTTTAACTCGCGGATGAACACGAACCAACTGTTCGACTTTGTGCTCTCGGAATTCGATATCGTGTGCGAATCGCGGACGAAGAGCCAGCAACTGATGAAGTTGCACCAATGGCTACTGGAGCGCTACCGGTCGGGCGAGACCGCGGTGTTGATCGTGGACGAGGCGCAGAATTTAACCTACCCGGTGATGGAGGAGATCCGCCTGCTGACGAATCTGGAAACTTCGACGGATAAACTCTTACAGGTAGTGCTTTCCGGGCAGCCTGAGCTGGAAGAAAAGCTACGCCTGCCGCAACTGCGACAATTGCGGCAACGCATTACACTGCGCTGCAAAACGACGCCGCTGACGCAAGAGCAAACCCGCGACTATATTAACGAGCGGCTGCGCATAGCGGGAGCAACGGGCGAGCCGATATTCGGGAAAGATGCGGTGGAAGCGGTGCATCTATACTCGCTAGGAATTCCGCGTGTGGTGAATCTGCTATGTGAACATTCCCTGGTGAATTCGTTCGTGGAGCAAAAACGGCAAGTGACGGCGAAGATCGTGGAAGATGTGGCGCACGAATTCCAGTTGGATGAAGTGGATCAGGTGACGCCGCAAGGAAGTACGCGGATTGACCAGGAAGTCTATAATTCCGAGACGTTTTTGCAGAATCTTGGCGAGGCGCTATCGCGGTTCCGAGTAACTCCTCCTTCGACGAGCCCCCGAGAGCGGAAATAGGCGCTCGTTTACTTCTGCGACAAAGAATACGCCGGGCCGATCCCCAGACTACCCACAAACCGTGCATACTGCCGCGATGCAAGCGATTGTTGCCAGCCGATGACTTTTTTCAAAAAACATTTTTGGAGCACGAGGAAACTTCGCATAGCTTGCGTAGTGATGTGGGCTGGAGTTATGGCGGCGACCTTATGGCCGTTCAATCCGTGGCCGCGGAACGAAGTGAAATGGCTGGGCGAAACGAACGGCATCCATTTTGGCAGGAACGGGATCGTTTTCACCGCCGGTGATTTCGACAATCTGAGCCCGCTGTGGGAGCATCCCTGCAGCCTCGAAATCCTCCTGCGTGCGGCAAACGAAACAGACGTGAGCACGATGCTGGGATTCTACGAGGTAAATCGTTCGACCGGCTTGCGCTTGCGGCAGTACGTAGATGGGCTGCTGATATTTCATGATGTGCAAGATGGAAAGTTGCGATGGAAAGCGGCGGAAATGGATGTGGACCACGTGTTCCGCAAAGCGACGCCGACTTTGCTGACGATTACTTCGGGCCCGCGCGGGGGAACGCGGGTGTACCTGAACGGGAAGCTCGCGCAGATCAATTCCGGCTATCGTTTGAGCACCAGCGATTTTGCGGGACGGCTGATCATTGGAACGTCTCCGTATTCTTATGACACCTGGACCGGCGAACTGCGCGGACTGGCGGCATTTCCTCGGGAACTAGACCAGAATGAAGTGCGTGAACATTACGGGGAGTGGACGCAGAACGGGAAACTGAAAAGCGCTACGCCGGGAGAGGTGATTGGAAGTTACGCGTTCGAGGAACGGGCAGGGAACATCGCGCGGAATAAGGTGCCAGGCGGAACGGAGCTGAGCATTCCGGCGCATTTTCAGATTCCGTTAAAGGAAATGTTAATGCCGCCGTGGAAGGAGATAACGCCGCCGGCGATCTACGTCGCAGACATTCTGCGTAACATCATGGGATTCGTACCGCTCGGGATTCTCTTTTATTTATACTTCTTGCGAAACCACGGACGCGGGCAGGCGGCGGGACTGACGATTTTATTAGGAGCAACGACGAGTTTGCTTATTGAAATTTTGCAGGCATTTATACCGCAACGGGTATCCGGGATGACGGATATCATTACCAATACCTTAGGAACATGCGTAGGCGTATGCCTCTTGCAACCCCGGGCGATCAGGGTAATGCTTGAAAAGGTCGGCATAGTAAGAACTGCGCCGGACATCGCCCTGCACCCATGAACCCGTTCGGGTATCCGCGAAAAAACAACAGCAGTCTAACTGCGTGGACTGTTGAGCGCGGGGGGACGCATGGCCGCGCTTGATTTTAGCGAGAGTGCTCCACAATTCAGCGTGGTGATTGCGACCTACAACGACTGGGGGCCGCTCGAGCAGTGCCTGCGGACGTTGGGGGAACAAAGCGGGACGCCGAAGTTTGAAGTGGTGGTGGTGGATGACGGAAGCAACGATGCTGCGCCGGAATTTATCGACAAATGGAGCAGCCATTTCCCTTTGCGGGTGGAGCGTCAGGCGCACGAAGGAATATCCGCGGCGAGAAATCATGGCGTGCGAATTGCGCAAGGTTCCGTGCTGGTGTTCGTAGACGCAGATTGCAAACTGCAAAAAAATTGCCTGGCGACTCTGAATTCCACGATCGAACAACACCCAGAAGATGACTATTTCCAATTGCGCATGGCCGGAGACTGCGCTGGATTGGTTGGGCGGGCCGAGGAATTGCGGCTAATCACACTACAAAAATATATGCTGGAACCGGGCGGCTACATTCGCTACCTAAATACCGCGGGATTCGCAATTCGCAGAGAGAAGGCGGACGTTGACGGAGGGTTGTTCGACCCGCAAGCGTTGCGCGCCGAGGATACGCTGTTTCTCGCGAACTTAATGCAGGTGGGAAAATTGCCGTGGTTCGCGAGCGAGGCGATGGTGAACCACTCGATTCCGCTGTCACTCGGAATGTGTTTGCTGAAAGATATCAGGTCGGCGTACTTGGAGGGGCACACGTACGATCTGATTGCGTCGAAAGGCGTGAAGATTCGCGTGACGCATCGCGAGCGAATGAGCATGTTGCGGTTTATGTGGAAGTTGTCTGCAGAGCCGTCCATGGGGAAGGCAGCGTTTTTTGTATTGGCGGCGCGGCAAACTTTACGGTTTGTGATACTGCTAATTACGGATTTTTCGGGCATGCGGTTTGGTTCGCGGGCGGCGGCGAAGCCGGTGGAAGGGAATTAGCGAAGATTTTCGTTAGCAGATTTTGCGCGATTGCGGGAGGGAATTGGTGGAGGATTGCCGGCAGTTTTACATCGATGGGAAATGGGTGAATCCGGCGCAGTGGCACGATCTGGGCGTCACGAATCCAGCCACCGAGGAAACCATCGCGACTATTTCGCTGGCTGGTGCGGCGGACGTTGACAGGGCTGTGGAGGCGGCGAAGCGCGCGTTCGAAACGTATGCGGAAACGACGGTGGAGACGCGCGTGGCGTTGTTGAAACGGATCATTGAAGTGTACCAGGCGCGGATTGGGGAGATGGCGGCGACGATTTCCGAGGAGATGGGTGCGCCGATTTGGCTGGCGGAGGCGGCGCAGGCTCCCGCGGGATTGGCGCACTTTTTGGAAATTGTGAAAGTGTTGGGATATTTCGAGTTTGAAGAAGCGAAGGGCACCACGCTGTTGCGCAAGGAACCGATCGGTGTTTGCGGGCTGATTACGCCATGGAACTGGCCGATGAATCAGATTGCGTGCAAAGTGGCGCCGGCGTTAGCGGCGGGATGCACGATGGTTTTGAAGCCGAGCGAGGTGGCACCGCTTTCGGCGTATTTTTTCGCGCAGATATTGGACCAAGCTGGAGTGCCGGCGGGAGTTTTTAATTTGGTGAATGGCGATGGGGCGACCGCCGGTGCGACGCTTTCCGCGCACGCGGATGTGGCGATGGTTTCGTTTACGGGTTCAACGCGAGGAGGGGTGGCCGTGGCCGCGGCGGCGGCGGCTACCGTGAAACGCGTTACGCAAGAGCTGGGGGGCAAGTCCGCGAATATTATTCTGGAGGACGCGGACCTTGAGGCGGCGGTGAAAGAGGGAGTGCAGGCTTGTTTCCGGAATACTGGGCAATCTTGCGACGCGCCGACGCGCATGCTGGTCCCACGAGGCAAAATGGAACTCGCCAGGGAGGCGGCGAAACACGCGGCGGCGTTGATCAAAGTAGCGGATACTGCGGCGAAGGGAAGCATTGGACCGCTAGCGAGCAAGGCGCAGTTTGAGAAAGTGCAGAGATTGATTGCGAAGGGCATCGCCGAGGGCGCGACGCTGGTGGCCGGCGGGACGGGGCGACCGGAGGGGATCAGCAAAGGATATTTTGTGAAGCCGACGGTTTTCGCGGATGTGCGGAACGACATGGTGATTGCGCGCGAGGAAATTTTTGGTCCAGTGCTGTCGATCATTGCTTATGAAGATGAAGAAGAGGCCGTGCGCATCGCGAACGATACGGTGTATGGGTTGTCCGGATACGTTACGTCGGGAGACCTCGAACGAGCGCGGCAGGTGGCGAAGAGGATTCGCTCCGGCAATGTGCACATCAATGGAGCGCGAATCGACTTTGCGGGATGTTTTGGTGGTTATAAACAATCTGGCAATGGACGGGAGTGGAGCGAAGCGGGGCTGGAAGATTTTCTGGAATTGAAAGCGATATTTGGCTATGCGCCAGCTGTGAAGTGAAATGACGTCGCATCGAACGCCCGGATGAATCCCAACATAATCATTATTGGCGGAGGCGTGATTGGCTGTGCCATCGCTGAAGCAGTCTCGCGAAAATGGCAGGATGTGTTTTTGGTGGAACAGCTTCCTAAGCTGGGGATGGCTACCAGCACGCGAAATAGCGGGGTAATTCACTCCGGCATTTATTATCCGAAAGATTCGTTGAAGGCGCGCCATTGTGTTCGTGGCAACAGATTGACCTTTGAGTTTTGCACGAAGCACAGTGTGGAGCACCGGCGAACCGGCAAACTGGTAGTGGCAGCGGATGAACGTGAGGTAGGCGAGCTTGCGGAACTGCTGGCGCGCGGCGAAGGGAATGGCGTCGAGGGAGTGCAGGTGATTGACGCCGCAGAGATCCGGAAGCGCGAGCCGCACGTGAAGGGCAGCGCAGCGCTGCTGGTGCCATCGACAGGAATTGTTTCGGCTGACGAATTGGTGAAGGCGTATGCGCGGCGGGCGACAGATCAAGGAGCGAGCATACTGACGCGGGCGCGGGTGGTGTCGCTTGAACCTCGCGGCGAAGTGGTTCGCGTTGGATTAATGATCGGAGATGAGGAAGACCCGCAGGTGGAAATCGCCGAGGCGCGTTGCGTGATCAATGCGGCCGGACTCTTTGCAGATGAAGTGGCGGCGATGGCAGATAACACGGACTGGAAGATTTATCCGGTGCGCGGGGAGTATTGCGAAATTCAAGGAGCGAAGGCGGCGCTAATCAACGGACTGGTTTATCCATTGCCGCACGCGAATACCTTTTCCTTGGGAGTGCACTTCACAAAGACACTGTGGGGGACGGTGTTGGTGGGGCCTAGCGCGCGTTACGTGGAAGACAAAGATAATTACGAACGCGGAAGGCTGTCCATCGCGGAATTCGTCGAGAGTGCCCGGACGTTGCTTCCAGAGATTACCGAGAGCGACTTGCGGCTTGGCTATTCCGGGCTGCGGCCGAAGTTAGTGGCGCCGGGGAGCACCGATTTCGCCGATTTTGTGATCGCGCGCGATAAAATAATGGCGCAGATCGTGCATTTGGTGGGAATCGAATCCCCTGGGCTTACGGCGGCTCCTTCGATCGCAGAGCAGGTGCTAGAACTTGTTACGGAAACTTTGGGATGAGCTTCTCCTACGGACAATTCTGCGCAGCCGGTCAAGTCCCATCGGGCTGGCGTCACTCGACCGTTGCCGGTTTATTCCAGTCATAGCAATGCACGCTGACGATTTGTCCTTCGACGACGATGGCGCCGACCGATTCAGCGTTTGGGCGCAGGGAGTGCAGTGCCCAGCGGTCGCTGTCCGTGCTGATCAGGCGCGCGGACTGCTCGGGCGATAACGAAACGTGGAAACTTTGCAGCGAGATTTGCAGTCCTTCGCCGCGAGCTTTGACGTAAGCTTCCTTGCGGGTCCAACAGCGGAAAAACCCTTCGGCGCGGGCAGATGGCGGCAGCGCCAGCAATTCGACGACTTCTTGCGGGGAGAAATAGCGTTCGGCGATTTCTTCCGCGGCAATGTCGGGGCGAACTCGCTCAATATCGACGCCAAGATGGCGGTTGCGCGTGAAAGCGAAGAGCGCCAAACCGTGGGAATGGGAAACGTTGAATTGAATATCGGGTGACGCGGCAGATTCGGACAGCGATGGTTTGCCATGTTTGCTGTACGTAAACTCCAGGGTCTCGGGAGAGCAATGCAGATAGCGCCCCAGAAGCTCGCGCAAAATTCCCCTGGCAGCGATAAAGTTATTGCGATCGCGCTGGAAATAGAAACGTTCCGCGCGGAACTTTTCGTCCGCGACCAGGGTTTGTCCGAAGTGAAGAAGCGCAGGCTCGGTGCAATTGAGATCAGCGCGCCAGATATGAACGGCGTCCTCTGGGAGATCAGGCGCAGCGGATGGAGCGAGCCATTGGTCGAAATCAGGCATGTGCAATTCTAAGGCATGCTGGAAGATCGCGTACGGTGCGAAGATACGGCGAAAAAAGAATCGATCTCCGCGTAACGCTTGGGAGATTAGAGCGTCTCAGAGGTTAAGGTGGCAAAAGGGTCTAGGGAAAAGCATTTCCTATGGAATCGTGAAAATCAGCAATTCCCTTCGCTATTAGGCCAGTAAGGTATTCATTTACAATGGCTTACAAATAAAGTGAAACGGCCAGCGGATTGCACGATAGAGTACCAGAAGCAAGTGTTCTCTATGTTGGTACTTTATATGCCAAGCTGTACTGAGCCGACGGGAATCGGAGAACGGTCGGTCACTGGAGGAGCGAACTTTCCTTTCCAACGAAGATTCGCGACGGCGGCGTCATGAATAACTTGTCCACAGCCCACATGAGCGTTCCCGGCAGCGAGACGACCCAAAAGCTTACCCACCTCTGGGAAGAACTCCTGGGAGTTAAAATGGTGGGCCCGGATCAGAATTACTTTGATTTGGGTGGAGATTCGTCGCTGGCTGTACAGCTGTTTGCACGTATCGAAAAAATATTCCACGTAAAATTGCCTCTCGCCACGTTGTTTGAAGCTCCCACGATCGAAGAACTGACACGCGTTTTGCAGCGTGAGACTGCGTTGCCCGGATGGTCGCCCCTCGTTCCAATAAAAGACTCGGGTTCGCGGCCAAATTTTTTCTGCATCCATGGCGCAGGCGGAAACGTTTTGATCTATCGCGATCTATCCCGGCGGCTCGGTGCGGACCAGCCTTTTTATGGGTTGCAATCTCAGGGACTCGACGGCACCTGCGCACCACTCACAAAAATAGAGGATATGGCGGCGCTGTACGCGAAAGAGATTCGGCGATTGCAGCCGCACGGCCCGTATTTTATCGGCGGTTATTGTATGGGCGGAACGATTGCGTATGAGGTAGCTCGGCAGATCGAACTGGAAGGCGAACAGATTGCGCTACTGGCGTTGTTCGACACCATGGATTGGTCCCAGATCAAACTGCCGGGCGTGATGGCCAGGGCTTATCACGAAGCGGAACGCTTGTTGTTCCATGCGGCGAATTTCCTGAAACTGGATTCCTCCGGCAAGTCCAAATTCTTTCACGAAAAAATGGAATCTCTGCGCAACCGACTGCCGGTCTGGAAGGGCATGTTGCGCGCAAGATTTGGATATCCGCGGAACGCGGTGCCCTCAGAGGCTTGGATATTGGGGAATATCTGGAAAGCTAACGATCGCGCGTGCTTGTACTATAAGCCACAGCGCCTGCACGGGCGTGTGACAGACTTCCGCCCAGAGAAGCAGTACCGCATTTATCACCGGCCCGATGTGAAGTGGGACCGCCTTGCTGATGGTGGTGAGGAAGTTATAGTTTTGCCGGTTTACCCGGCAGGCATGCTGGTGGAACCGTTCGTCGAGCACATGGCCGTCGCGCTTCGGAAGGCCATGGACAGCGCGATTTCCGCGTCCGCAGTGCAAAAAATATAACGCGATAACGCACGCGAACAGCGCACCGCGCATTTTGCTCGTCGTGCAATATAGGTGGCAGGCAGATGGCGGCGGACAGCACGTGGTCCAAGACGTGGACGTTCTTTGAAAACGAATGGCGCGATGGCAATGTACCCATTCTGGGTTCACGTTCTCACGCATCATGGCTTTGCTCCATCGTCTTTGACGGTGCGCGGGCGTTTGAGGGAGTCACGCCCGATCTGGACCTGCATTGCGCCAGAGTGAATGATTCCGCGGCAAAACTTTATTTAAAACCAACGGTGTCCACGGAAACGTGGATCAAACTCGCGAAGGAAGGTATCGCGAGATTCGACAAAGGCGCGGCGCTCTATATCCGGCCGATGTACTGGGCGGAAAAAGAAGGGCCGTGGGTGCAAGCGCACGATCCGGAGTCCACACGATGGTGCCTGGTGGTTTACGAGGCGCCGATGCGCGTGCCGAAGGGATTTTCGATCACCTTGTCGCCCTTCCGGCGGCCCACGCAAGAGTGCATGCCGGTGGACGCCAAGGCGGGATGCTTATACCCAAACAACGCGCGTGCGCTCTTTGAAGCGCAGGCGCGCGGAATCGACAACGCCGTGGTGTGCGACATGCTCGGCAACGTGGCGGAGCTGGCAACCTCCAATATTTTTATGGCCAAAGACGGCGTGGTGTACACGCCCATTCCGAACGGGACATTTCTTGCCGGAATTACGCGGCAGCGCGTCATTGGCTTATTGCGGGAGAATGGCGTAAGCGTCGTGGAGACCACGCTGAAGTACGCCGACTTGCAGGCTGCCGACGAAATTTTCGCTACTGGAAACTATTCCAAAGTTGTACCCGTCACGCGCATCGATGACCGTACACTGCCATTTGGCGCGTTTTATCAGAAGGCGCGCGAACTTTATTGGGCCTTCGCGCATTCGGCTTAATTGGTGCTGCGTTCCCGCGAAAGCGCCGGCCAAAGGAAATGCCCAATTCCTAATTGTTCGCTTTGGCCGTCTCACACTATGATGTGAAGCGTGAGGAATAATTCCACTGCCACCATGATCGAAACCCTTACGCCGATCTGGCAGCGCCTACTGCAGCATTCGCCGATTCTTCCCGACGACAATTTTTTTGAATTGGGCGGCGATTCTTCGATCGCGGTGGAATTGTTCAACGAAATTGCCAAAGCCTGTGACCGGGAGCTGCCCCCGGTCACCATTTATCACGCCTCCACAATAGCGGGGTTGGCGTCTCTGCTTGAACAGACAATCAGTCCGCGCCTCCCATCGCTGGTACAACTGCGGCCAGGCACCACGGGAAAGCCGGTATTTATTGCGCACGGCCTGGGCGGCAGCGCGATGGAATTCTTTCAACTGGTAAAACATATCGACGCACCCAATCCGATTTACGGGATGCAGGCGCGCGGGACTGACGGAATGGACGAACCACTTGATCGTATCGAGGACATGGCGCAATTCCACCTCAACGCGATCCGCGAGTTACAACGTCAAGGACCCTATTTTCTGGTGGGCTATTCGCTGGGTGGGCTGGTGACGCTGGAAATGGCGCGGCGGCTGACGGAAAAGGGCGAGCAGGTCGCGCTGCTGGCGTTGCTGGAGTCGTATCCGCACCGGAGATTTGTGCCCACGGAGCAGCGCGTGCGTCTCGCTGTGCGCGTGGCGATGCGCCACGCTTCCAATATGCTGGAATTGCCGGTGTCGGATGCGATGGCTTACTTTGTTCGTCCCTCGGAACGCTTGTCGCATTTTTCTCGAGACGACCGGGGCCATTTTCGGCGTTTCCCGCCAACCGGAGTGTGGTCGACCACAGCAATGCAACGCGTGCGGGACAGTGGTTATTTGGCGTTGCAACATTACCGCCCGCACTTTTATGACGGCAAGATTGCATTTGTGACGGCACGCGAAAGTTCTGAATTTCCCGACGACCCGGTGGCGGTGTGGCGCAGATTTGTCGGGACGCTTACCGTAGAGACCACCCCTGGCGATCATTTTGGAATCATCACCACGTATTTTGAGGATCTTGCTGCGGTACTATCGCGCTATCTGCGAGAAGCAAAGTGAGCCTGCGGACACTTGGAAGCGCCTTAGCGTTTTTGCAGTCCGCGGAAGCCGTTGGTTTGAATATTGGTGCGAGCGAATGAACGGAGCAGAAAGTCTGGTGGGCACGCTGCTCGAGGGGGGAGTGCAGACGTGCTTTACGAATCCTGGGACGTCAGAGATGCATATCGTCGCGGCGCTGGACCACGCCGCAAAAATGCATTGCGTGTTGGCGCTGTTTGAGGGAGTGGTGACGGGCGCCGCCGATGGCTATGCACGAATGACGGGAAAACCGGCATGTACGCTGCTGCATCTCGGACCTGGGTTCGCCAACGGTTTGGCGAATCTGCACAACGCGAGCCGGGCGCAAGTGCCGGTGATGAATATTGTTGGAGAACATGCGACGCGCCATTTGCGGTTCGATACTCCGCTAAAGTCGGATATTGAGGGGATTGCGCGACCATACTCAAAATGGTTGCGCACCTCTTCCGGCGTCTCGACGGTAGGAACGGACGCGATGGATGCGATTGTCGCCGCGCGCACCGCGCCCGGGCAGATCGCGACGCTGATTGTGCCGGCGGATTATGCGTGGAGCGAAGGCGGCGAAATTTCGCCGCTTCGCGAAATACCTGCGCCGCGGAAACCTGATGCCCGGAACATTGAACGCGCAGCGGTGATGTTGAAGTCCGGCGAGCCCGCATGTTTGCTGCTGGCGGGAAATGCTCTGTTTGGTTCCGGCCTTGCTGCGGCCGGACGAATTGCCGCCGCTACCGGCGCAAAGCTGCTGGCCCCGTATCCCTTCGCGCGCATGGAACGCGGCGCCAAAGCGCCACCGGTTGCCCGCATACCCTATATTTTCGAGCAAGCCGTTGCGCTGCTGAAAGATTTTCGTCAGATGATTCTTGTGGGGGCAACCGCGCCGCGCTCGTATTTCGCGCATCCCACAAAGGGCAGCGTGCCGACAAGCCCGGATTGCGAAATTTTTACTCTGGCGAGCCCCGGTGAGGATTACATCGGAGCTTTGGAGGGCCTTGCGACCGCCCTGGGTGCCAGCGCGGATTATTCGTCGCGCGCGAAAGTGGAACGACCTACGTCACCAAGTGGGACCATCAGTTTGGCGGGATTGGCGGCTGCTGTTGCTTCCGCGATTCCTGACGACGCAATTGTCGTCGATGAGTCGATGACTTCCGGTCGCGGATTGATGGAAACCAGCACCAGTATTGGGCCGCACGATTGGCTGGTGAATACCGGTGGATCGATCGGCATTGCCATGCCGCTGGCGGTGGGAGCAGCAGTCGCTTGTCCGGGCCGCCGTGTATTGTGCTTGTCTGCCGACGGAAGCGGAATGTATACACTGCAAGCGCTGTGGACGATGGCGCGAGAAAATTTGCACGTGACCGCCGTGATTTATGCGAATCGTGTCTACGGTGTGCTGAAACGCGAATTTTCCAGCCTGAACATCGGAGATCCCGGACCGCGCGCGCTGGATATGTTTGAGATTGGGCGGCCGGATTTGGACTGGGTGTCGCTGGCGAAAGGTATGGGCGTGCATGGGATACGCGTCACCTCTCTGGAGGCATTCGGAAAAGCACTGCGCGACGGTTTTGCAACCGCCGGCCCAGCCTTAATTCAAGTCGATTTGTGACGTGGCCGGTTATGGCTTGTGCACCACGGGTGGAAGCCTTTTTACAAGCTCTGCCTTGATCACCTTTCCCGTTGGCGTTAGCGGCATGGCAGGAACCAGGAAAATCTGCGAGGGGCGTTTGTAGGGCGCGAGATGCTGCGCCGCGTGCTCTGCCATTTGCGCGGAAGTTAGCGACGATCCCGCCGCCGTTTGAACGAAGGCGATTACTTCTTCGCCGCCGTCAACTCCCGCGACATTGCGACCGATCACCGCGGAGCGCACTACTTCCGGATGATTGTTAAGAACGGACTCGACTTCGGCTGGATATACGTTAAAGCCGAAGCGCACGATCAGCTCTTTAGTACGACCGACAACGAAGAGATAACCGTTTTCGATCCGCGCGAGATCGCGTGTGTTGAACCACCCTTCAGGATTGATCGCGGCGGCGGTTTCTTCGGGCGCGCGATAGTAACCCTTCATGACGTTGGGTCCACGAACCCACAACTCGCCCACTTCGCCGTCGGGAACTGGATGGCCATCGTTGCCAACGAATTTCACTTCCACGCCGGGCAGGATTCGGCCGACGGAGGTATCGGTGCGCGGCTTGTCGACGCTGGCTTGCGAAATATTTGGCGAACATTCGGTTACGCCGTAACCATTGTGCAGCGGCAGGCCGAGGAGTTTTTCTACGTCGGCTTTGACGGCGGCGTGGAGCGGCGCCCCGGAAGAGGAAATGATGCGCAGGTCAGGAAATTTTCGCGAGGCGATGCCCTTCATTTTTGTGTAGTCGAGGAGCAGGGAAAACATCGCGGGAGCGCCTAGCATTATTGTGAGGCGGTCTTTTTCTAGAGTTGCAAGGGCGGCGACGGGATCGAAGCGCGGGGAGAGATAGAGCGTTGCACCCCTGAATAATGCTCCTAGCAAGATTACGGAAAGTCCCACTGCGTGAGACATTGGCAAAATTCCGTAGAGGCGGTCGTTCGGAGTGAGCGAGCGGATGCCGGCGGATACCACAGCTACGAAGAGAAGATTTCTGTGCGTCAACATGACGCCCTTGGGCAAACCAGTGGTGCCGGAGGTGTAGATGAGTGCGGCGACATTATTGGCGATGTCTTGATCGAGTGATTCCGGGATCACCGTTTCGTTTAATGCTCCGACTGCGAGCGGACCTAAGTCGGGAATTTCCACGATGGGCGCGTTATGGCGCTTGGCGTGTTCGCGAGCGTGATGCGAGACGGCCGTCGTGTATAGCACACGGCGCGCTCCACAGTGATCGCGTATTTCATCTAGTTCGCGAGCGGAGACGCGTGCGTTTACCAGCACCGGCCAGCTACCGAGGCGCGCCAATGCCAGCAGGATGGCTACGAAGGCGCGACAATTTTCACAAACCAGCATCACGCGGTCGCCGGGGCGAAGGCTGGCGTCCCGCAACCATCCTTCCGTGCCAGCGATGACCGCTTCGAGTTGCGCGTAGGTCCAAGTACCAGAGGATTCGATCACCGCCGGATGCTCCGGCGATTGCTCCGCCCACTTTTTGGCGACATCGCTGATGCGCAGCGGAAGCTTTGCGAGGATTTCGGGAAGCTGTTGGTCAGGCATTGCGGTTATGGTATCGCGGTAAGTGCGCCAGCGGAATCATGCGCGGATAGCGGTGGTGAGTGGGACTGCGGGAGAAACCGCGGATTTATTTGACAGCAAATATTGCAGCCAGTTGCGGTAGATATGCGCGGCTGACGATTGCCAGCTATTTTTCAGAGTGCCCACCACTTGCGATTCAGGGAAATCCGCGAGCGCTTGTTCGCAGCGATTCATTTCCGCGGCGCGGCGGAAATCGGCGAGAAGCGCGGTGCCGGTGCGATCGAAATAACCGCGCGGCAGCGAAGGATAAGTTGCGCGTTCCTGCTTCAGGAAGCGGCGAATATCGCGGCGATATTCTTTGAGCAGCGTTCGCGAGCCGTATTCGGGGTGGCCTTGAAAGTGTACGAAGAGGCTGTGGCCTTTTTTCTTTACGAAGAGGTTGACGCCCGCGCCGTCGGAAGTGTCGAGTACGTTGTAGCCGTGTTTTGTTAGTGCTTCTGCGCGTACTTCGTTCCAGCGGGAATGGGGAAAGCGGACGAGTTGCGGCAAGCCATTAGTGAGCGCGTGATTGCCAATGCGATGGTAATCGAAGACGCCGAATTGCTTGTCGTCGAGCGGATGGCGGTTGATGCCATCGCTGTGAAGCACGCTGGCGTGTGCTGCCAGGCAAGACAAGACCGCGGAAGAAGTGTGTTCTTCAGCCCAGTCAAAAATGTCGGCGAGCGTGTGCCAGTAGGGTTCGTTGCGCAGGTCGGGCTGACGCGGTTCCGTGCCGGTGATAATCGCTCCGTCAATTTTTTTGGCCAAAAGATCTGTCGCCGAAAGATAAAAATCTGCCAGGTGGTTTTGGACGCGGTCACCGCGAGGAACTTCTGGAAGCGAATAAAGTTGGAGATGCACGGGAATTTCGCCAGCGGCGGCATCGAGGAGCGAGAAAAATTGCGCTTCCGTGTCTTCCAACGCGGCGTCCGGCATGTTGTTGATCAACGCGATCTTGACGGCGTCGGACTTGGAGAGGTTTTTGACCGCGTGCACGCCGCTGCGCGAGTTCTGCTCCGTCCAGTGCGCAGGGGCGTGACCGCCGTTTATGAACAATGGCATAAAACTTCTCCCATGAAACGCGACCGGAGCGGCGACCTCAGGCTTTTGCCTGCCGTAGAGCTTGCGCGAGGTCGTCCAGAATATCGTCAATGTGTTCGATGCCCACGCTCAGGCGGAGCATTTCCGGCGTGACGCCGGCTTTTTGTTGCTCTTCGGGCGTCAGTTGGCGGTGTGTAGTGGATGCAGGGTGGCAGGCCAGCGATTTGGCGTCGCCCATGTTCACCATGCGCTTGAACAAGCGCAATGCGTCAAAGCATTTTGTGCCTGCTGCAAAGCCGCCCTTCACACCGAAGGTGAGCAAGGAGCAGGCGTTTGAACCGAGGTAGCGATGCGCCATCGGATAAAGTGGACTGTCGGGAAATCCCGCGTAATTGACCCACGCAACGCTTGGATGCGCTCGCAGAAAATCTGCGACTTTTCTGGCGTTTGCGACGTGGCGCTCCACGCGCAGCGCGAGCGTTTCGACACCTTGCAGCAGTAGAAATCCATTCAACGGCGCCAACGTCGAACCGGTGTTGCGCTGACAAACCGTGCGGCAGCGGGCCACGAAAGCTGCATCGCCGTACTGATCGACGTACACAACGCCGTGATACGCGATCTCCGGCTTGTTCAACATATAAAACTTTTCTGCGTATTTGCGCCACGGGAACTTGCCACTGTCGATGATCATGCCGCCAAGGGTAGTGCCGTGCCCGCCCATAAACTTGGTCATGGAGTGCACGACGACGTCCGCGCCATACTCAATGGGGCGCAGCAAGATCGGCGTCGCGACGGTATTATCGACGATCAACGGCACGCCATGTTTGTGCGCGACCTTGGCTAGGCCCTCCAGGTCCGCGACGTTGCCTGCCGGGTTTCCAACGCTTTCGCAATAGACCGCGCGCGTATTTTCATCGATTAATTTTTCGACGTCGTCCGGATGATCGGAGGTTGCAAAACGCCCCGCGATGCCTTGCTTGGGAAGGATATGCGCCAGGAGCGTATAAGTAGCGCCGTAAAGCTGTGGCAGCGAAACGATGTTGTTGCCCATCTCCGCGATGTTCACGAGCGCATAGTGAATGGCGGCCATTCCGGAACTTACACTCAGCGCATCGACGCCGCCTTCTAGCGCGGCAACGCGCTTCTCGAGCACGGTGTTGGTAGGATTTCCAATGCGCGTATAGATGTTGCCTTGCACATCGAGATTGAAGAGCGCCGCGCCGTGTTCCGCGCTATCAAATTCAAACGCGATGGTTTGGTAGATCGGCACCGCGACGGCCTTGGTCGTAGGGTCGCCTTCGTAGCCCGCGTGAATCGCGATGGTTTCTCTCTTCATCCGTGTGCCAAGCCTCGATGCGACGCTAAAGCGCTGAAGTTTTTTCTTCTCTGGCGACAACTCTATTCGCCATTTCTGCGGATGCGGCGCTCCGCACACACAATTTCGCCATGGCCTTCGCAATACGACGCGCGGCAAAACCTGCCCCAAAGGCGAAGCGCATTACGGGCCCAAAGGTATTTGCGGCGACCAATCCGGCGAAGTAAAGCCCCGTTACCGAAGATTCAAACGTCGACGATAGCGCCGGCGAAGACCCAACCAGCGCAATCTGCCGCCGAATTTCCGGGCTCAGGAATTTAAGCCTATCCATATCGACCCTATAGCCGGTGCCGGTGATGATGTGCTCAGTAAGCAGTTCTTCCTTGCTGCCATCTGTGGCTCGCAGTTGCAGCCGCACTTTACCGTTCACTACCTCCGCGGCTTCCGGCGTCATCCCCAAGAGGAGAGGCACTCGCCCGACCACCTGTTGCCTGCTGGTCCAGCCGGCGGACGGGCCTAGTGCGGTGCGCACAAATTCCAGTCGCTTAGCTTCCGGTAAGAGGCGAAAAAGGGACGGAGAATTGGCAAAGAATCGCGACTTCAGCCCAGGTCCCAGTCCAGATTGTGGATTGCGAATGCGCTGCCAAGGTGAGCGGCGCTTGCCGATCGTGGGCGCTGTGTGGAACACCAATGCTTTGCGGCGCGCAACCAAGTGCGCGTCGGCGCCCGCTTCCCGGAGCAATCCCGCCAATTCGATCGCGGACGCTCCGCCCCCAATGACCACCACATGGCGACCGCGGAACGCTTCCAAATCGTGATGCTGATAACTATGCGAAACATATTCGCGGCCCAAATGCGCAAAGGTCTCCGGAATATACTGGAAGTGCGTAATTCCGACCGCGACGATCACACGCCGCGCGCGCACTTCTTCGCCGCCGTCCAAGACCACTGAGAATCCTTCTGGAAGCTGAGAGATACTCACTACATTTTTTTCTTCCAGATCGGCTAGCAGGCGTTCCCGGAAGGCTTGCCCGTAACTGGCAAAAGTATCCAGCCGCACGGGAATCTCGGTAGGGTGGTAGGCAATCCCACGTTCTGCACAGAATTTTTCAAGCGTTAACCATCCGTCAGGATCGTAAATATTTGAGGCGAAACCGTCAGACTTGAGCATCATGCCCTTGGGCATGTGATCGCGCCAACTGTCCATGGGCCGTCCAAAAATGCGCAAGGGCAGACCATGGCTGCGAAGATGTGCGGCAATCGAAAGTCCATAAGGACCAGCACCGACAATGACGATTTCTAGCATGTTATCCGAAGACAACTCCCTGAGTATTTTGTGCCCTTTTGGCGCCCGCCAGCAAATCTAGATATAAACTGAGTCGCGTGAAAGACAGGGTACGTCCGACGTTGATCGCGGCCATGGCCAGCTTCATAGTGCAAGCCACACACCTATCTTCACCTAATCGCAGAGCCGAAATATGGGCAATGCCAAAAGACATTTCTAATTCAATATTGTCGCAGGTATAGCTGGCGTGGCGCTTATCTATTAACGTTTTTATTATCAGCAGTATACGGGTAAGGCGGGCACTGAAAGCAGCGACCTACCACAAGCCATCACGTGGTCTTGAACCAGTTAGGTGCCCTATAGCAGCTCCTTTGCCAGCGACAAGCCTTCCGGCGTCGTGGCCGCACAATGAAATTGTCCATTTTGGACAACACTTTTCATAACACGACGTGCCCGAGGGCTTGGCCCACCTTGCCAACGACTGCAGGCGAGGACGGGCTGCGCTGCTGGTCCGCATGTGGACTAACTTTTTTCAGTGTAATATGTGTGAAAGTTCGGGCCTGTAGCTCAGCGGTTAGAGCACAAACTTCCAGGTCGAAGGTCGCTGACACTTCTTCCGAGATAGATAATTTTCTGCCCGGCTTCTTCCTTCACGCCCCAGATTCCGCGACGGTGTGTGCCGGTCGGTACGGTCTCCCCGAATTTGTTAAAGATTCCGGCGGGCAAGTTGAGCTTATATTCCTGCCCTTTGTCCGCGGTGAGCACGATTTCGACAACGGAACCATGGTCGGTACCTGTCCATCCTGCATACGATTCCTGGTTGGGAATCGCCGAAAGTTGCTTTGGGAGACTCATCGCGACCACCTTGCTTGATGCTCCAACCCGCGTTTCCTTTTTTCTTCGAGCGCGCGGTCTCCGCGGCTTTGCGTTGGCTGCCCGCTACGCGCTGCGTTTTCGCGTTCGAACCTGGCGAGTTCCTCTTTCGTAAAAGGTGCTCTTGACACTGTCCTACGGTCGGCAAAGCCATACTGTTCGGCACTCCGCCTTCCGCGCGCGGCGCGGGTTCGCGGTGGTTCGCGTAGCCTTCAGAGACTTGGCGTTTCGACTTCTCGACGGCAGCAACCACTTCGTGGGTCAAGGCTGCGTGTTGTGCACCTTCGCGGCGGGCCTGAGCTAACACGTGGTCGGCTCGCGTCAAGAGCGGGGTTGCTGTTCTCGGGTTCAGAATCTCGTCGGCGCGGACAAGAACTCGGTCTTGAGTGCGGCGCGCGAAATTGTCGACGCTCAAGTTGGCAATGAGTTTCCGCGTCGCAAACTCGCCTCCGCAGGAAGCAATGAGTCCCTGCGCTGCCTGTGTCAGCGAATCGAGCGCATTAAGCTCCTGTAGGTCGCGCGTCAGAACGTTGACTAGCTCGTGTGCTCGCTCGGTCTCCAAGGGCAGGCTCTCAAGCGCCGCGCTGAGTTCGCGCCGGTTGATTCTAATTTGGTCCCGCAATCGTACGGCAGTGCGGCGACCTTCTCGTGTCTTGGGCAAAGTTCGTTTGACTCGCATGTGGGCTCCTGTGTTCACAAGACGTGATTCTGTGACGCCTGCGGTGGACACACAGTACTCTCGCGTTCACTTTCCGAACGGCGTTTTGTGGGATTTCCTACGGTGGCGAGGGCAGACTTATTCGAAGGGGAATTGTGTATTTAAGTTATTTTGCTGCTATGAGTTCCACGCAGAATGGAATTTTGCGATTCACAAGGGGCACTTTTTTGCATTTGAATGGAAAAGTGGAGTTGTACACACGCGAGGAGAGAAAATTATAAAAAATTACGTGGAAAAATTGTGCGCAGAAGAAAATTTAACGATTCGGTAGCACGTCGGACAAGTGGTGTTTGGGGCTGCAGGGAAACGCGCATCAAATGGGGATGCCGTTTTACCACACAATCTAAAGGGCATTCCCACCATCGAATTCGCGACGAATTCCGGTCTCCGCTCCGCCGCCCAAACTAGCTAACACTCACGCTCCGTTCTACACACACTTTCGTCTGCTATCTGTCCGTCGGACTGCGCCTTCGTTCTATCGTTCCGCGCTGCAGCCTGCTGGCCTGTCGTTCCTTCCCAATGTGCTGCCCGGCCTGTCTTCCGAGCTTTCCTTTCTGCCATCGTTCCTGTGCTTCCGGGCTATTCGGTTCCCGGACGCGCCATTCGTGCGACACAATCAAAAGGGGGTCTACATTTCCCGCCTGGCTGGGCTCCTACCACGACGCACCTATCGTACGAACATGGTTTCCCTCTGGCGTCTGTCCGGGCCGGACCGCTCTCTCTCGACGTTCTATCGTTCCTGCCATGCGGTTCAGCCTGTCCGGCTCTCTGCTTCGCGCCGTACATCCGCACTCTTTGTGAGTGTAATGGCGATTTATCAACAACTACTCGAACTGAAACCGCCAAAACGGGATTAAGGAGCGGGCCTAGTACTCACAATTTCTAATTTGTACTTGCATACGCCAAACGCAACCGATATTTTACGCGCTCTCGTCGGCCCTTGAACGACCTTGCAAGTAAAGAGACGGAGGAGTGGATGCGAAAATCATTGTGGATGGTGCTGGCACTGGTTGTTGTAGTTAGCGCTTCGGTCGCCCGTGCGGACACCGTCACTCTCGATGTTTCCGGAACGCTTACCGCTGTGAGCGGTTTTGGCACGTGCTCTCCAACTTGCCAACTCGGCGGCACCATCGTCTTTAACAACGTGACAGGAGCCCTCATCTCAGAGGATGTCACGCTCACAGGCGGGTCCCCGCCCGCAGGGCCGTTCACCAAATTTCCTGTAATCCTCAACGCCGTTGCCTTCACTGAGTTATCTCTCCTCGATGCGACTAACAATTTTCTGTCCCTTGACTTTTCGACCCCGACCGAAGGCTCGTTAGTCGGGTACGCCGGGAGTGCCCTCCGTACGTCTACCGCCATCTTTGAGGGCACCCCGGGAGGCGGCGGTGGACTTAGCCAGTTCTTCTCTCTTTCATCCGGGTCGCTTACC
>Ga0182024_10007538_pt1 | contig 23411 bp, 26 predicted proteins | sample P32metaG_FD_120480 | JGI IMG/M metagenome (GOLD analysis project Ga0182024, IMG submission 120480) | Permafrost microbial communities from Stordalen Mire, Sweden - P3-2 metaG (Illumina Assembly) | ecosystem: Environmental > Terrestrial > Soil > Wetlands > Permafrost | place: Sweden: Stordalen... | reverse complement strand
CCTGACACTCTGCCCTTGACCGGACCAGCCGTCCGGGCTAGCTTATGGTTTGGGCCGTCCAGAGAGGAACATCATGACCGGTATTCAATTTCTGACCGACGAGAAGGGCCGCAAGGTGGCCGTGCAAATTGACCTTCGCAAACACGGGGCACTATGGGAGGATTTCTATGACGGCCTTGTCTCGGAACAGCGGCGCAAGGAGAAAGGCGTTCCCTTCAAAACCGTCAAAGCTGATCTGATCAGGCGCGGGCGCCTGCGTGGCTAGATACGCCCTTGAAATCAAGCGGTCCGCCCGGAAGGAGCTGGAGAACCTGAGCGACCATCTCATCGCGCGGCTGGCACCGAAGATCGATGGCTTGGCCGCCGATCCGAGACCGTCCGGCTGCAGGAAACTGCACGGTTACAAAGATCTCTGGCGCATTCGCATTGGTGATTACCGCGTCGTGTAGATCATCGATGACGGCAGCAAGAAGGTGAGCGTTAACTGGCCCGGAGGAATTGGACTTGCGAGCCAAGCGCTCGCGGCTGCATCGAATCCGATCGAGGCGGCACGGATTAAAGAGCAGCTCACCCGCGGCTTCTACGGAATCTGAGGAATCAAGTTTTGCCTGAAGTCCGCCGCCACAACGTTCCGCCTGCCCTGTTTCAACATCTGGTCGATCGCATCCGAGCAGAAACATTCCAGCATCTCAGTTAGAGTAACTGGCTAAGTGGCTTGACAGTGAAAGAAACCGACCATGAGGACGACAGCGGGCTTCTGCATTCCAACCTCTGTATGGGATGCGATTATCACGCCAGCCCATTCGCTCTGGTGGCCGGGTTGCACTCAGTTCGCCGGCAGGGCCAGCACGGTTTCTGATTGCATGACGTCGGTGTCAGGCTCGGAACAGTTTTCCGCGTTTCACGGCACCAATGCCCACACACGCGGTAAGCAGGAGTACGATTGAGAACGGCTCTGGCACTGGAGCCGGATCAAAATCATAGGTGGTATTAACGCCGCTGATGCCAATCGTCACGTTGTCAACGTAGCCGGTGAAATTGTCGCTGGCACTCGCGTAGCCGACTTGCAAGGCTAGTCCACCCTCGGTATTAGGAAACAGCAGGGCGGACAGTGGCTCAATTGTTGCGCCGGTGGCCCCTTCGGCTGTGAGGATCGCTGCCAGGGTCTCGACGTGCCCAGCGCCCGCTCCTGCAAGAGCGAACCCGTTGTCGTCCCACCAGCAGCCGGAGAGCGCGTTCCAGGTCTGCCAGGTGTTCATCACGGTTGCTTGTTCATTCGCAGCCGCGCAGCCGGGATTGCCTGATGCGTCCGTCTGGTACGGGGGCTCAAAGAACAGGATGTCGTTGTCCGCCCCGCCGTCCCAGGTAATGACGAGTGCCAAGTACGGGAACTGCGACCCGTTGTTCACCGCGTCGTAGGTGCTATAGCTTAACGCAGTAAGGTCGCTGATCGACGTGCCGTCAAGCCCTGTGTCCGAGATTACGGCAGCACCATCGCCACCACTATTAGGATTAGGCGCGGTCATCAACTCCGCGCTCCCTACGCCCAGCGGCGGAGTGCCGGGGCCGGTTACCATCTGGGTAACTGCGAGGCCATCGCAATTATAGCCCACGCTACCGCCAAGCGAGCAGGAAGTCCCATTGGCGTCGGTTGTATCAAATGCCCAACTTCCCATGCTGCCAGGCGAGATGATTACGTCCGCCTGAAGGCTTGAGGCGGCGAGGGTTACGCCTATGAGCAAACATAGCCTGACCGAGAGCTTTCGCACTGTAATTCTCCTTTTGCGGCTTCGTCGTGCAATTGCAACGCCAAACGCAGGGTGTTGCAAGCAAAATTCTTACATGCAATGAAGGGAGGGAGGACGAAAACCAGTCCTGTCAACAAACACCAAAGATTTGTATAAGGACCCACAAACCAGCACTCGCGTGGTCGCCATTGGAACACATCGCCCCGCGCCATGCCGACTTCTAAAGCTCCTACCAGCCTTGCTCCTTATATGGGCGGATCTGGTCTTTCGCGACACGCAGTATGGGTGTCATTGCATTAATTCGGAAAGAGTTCAAGGCGTCGTTCCACTGTCCTGAGCATTTAGCTAAATTAAGCGCTATGTTGCCAACAAGAGGTCAAGAGGGCGGCAAACTGGTTCACGACCGTGCAAAGAGTTTGCGCTTGGTGCGCCAAGGAGGCCGTTGCAGCCGCACCATCGAAAATATCGCTCGCACGGTGGAACCCACCGGATCGACAACCTAGAACCGGTCTGCTGGGATTGTCACAGGATCATTCATCAGCTGGAGCGCTCCCAATGATCGTCCTGACAAACTTCAATGTCGGCGTACTAAGCGATAATACGCTCATCTGAGAGCTGCGATGAAGGCTTCCCGATGCGTCGAGTGGATGGCCTGAAGGCGCTCGTCCATAAAGCCGCCGGTGAAGTAGGCGCTCCTCTCGCAATCTCGATCATCGCGTCCACATTTGGGGTCGGGATACGTTTCAAATCCGCGGAGGCTCCGAGGATGTTTTCTATTGCTACTCGGATCGGAGCACCCTTAACGTCCCATTGAGCGTGGTACTAGACTACGGCAATTGGGCCGTTGCCAAGTGGATCCTGACCCCCAGCGAGAATGCAGACATACCTGGACAGGCGCCCCACTGCGGGTCTTGTCGCACAGGCGAGTGATTTCCCGGCCGATTGGGCCGCTTTGCCGATCGTGATGTCCGCCGCCGTGATCGCGATTGCGGGTGGCACCGAGAATTCCCACTGCAGCGCCACGGGCGCCTTGTCCGGGGATGACTCGATGTTCAGAGAAAATACTCCGGGCGTCTTAAGTTCTGTCTGAGATGGCGGTACTCGCAAAGATTGGCCGCACAGGATGATTGCGGAGGACAATCCGGTCAACACGCATCTCGTGAGGAACCTCATACAGCTGCTTTATTGGTGCAATCCTAAACCCGCAATGATAGCAATGTGCCCCGGCCGCGGCTGGACGTGACAAGACTGACTTGCCAGAATAGATTAATGACTTATATTGAACCTTTATTAGCCATGTTCCTGTTTCTTGCGGTCGTAGCCCTAGCCTTTTTGCGCGGTGATAAGCGGAATATTTTATTAACTCTCGGGATCCTTGGCCTGTTCATCGTATCGTGGCCTCCCGCGGACTGGGTGCTTTCTCGCCCGCTCGAGGCTCGATACCCGGTTCGGCCGTTCGCTTCCGAATCCGTCCAAGCAATCGTCGTGCTATCCTCCGCGGTTCGGCCTCCCCATTTCGAGCACCCGTATGCATTGCCGGGTGATGAGACTTATGAACGCTGTCAATATGCCGCCTGGATTCACCAGCATCTTGAGGGGATTCCAGTTCTAGTTTCCGGAGGAATTGAATCCGGGAATACCCAGCCGGACGCTGTTGTCATGCAGCAATTGCTTGAGCAGGAAGGTGTATCCTCCGATTCCATTTGGTCCGAGGATCGTTCCCATTCGACCTATGAGAATGCGCTTTTCGGTTCTCAAATCCTGAAGAGTAAGGGAATCCAAAAGATCGCACTGGTAGTGGACGCGACGAGCATGCCCAGAGCGGAAGCATGTTTTCGAAAGCAGGGAATAACAGTACTTCCTGCGCCGTGCAGATTTCGGCAATTCGGCCCTCTCGCTGAAGAATTGTTGCCAAGCTGGCAAGCGATTCGCCGCAATGAAGCAACGCTACATGAGGTGATTGGTTACGGGTGGTATTGGATACGAGGATGGGTCTAGTTTGGGATCCTCCTTTGGGAGAAGAACCCCCGCATGGCGACCATCGAGCGTCCGGCAGCATTTCCGTCCCAGAGTTTAGGGACCCTGCCCGGCTTCGGTGAACTTTTCATCTCCTGCCACGCAGCGAGAATGCTTTCCTGGCTGGTCCCGGCCAGTCGGTTGGTGCCCTCATCGACTGTAATCGGGCGTTCTGTGTTGTTCCTCAGCGTGAGACAGGGGATCCCAAGTGCGGTGGTTTCCTCCTGAATCCCTCCAGAGTCCGTAAGAACCACGGCGCTATTAGACATCAGGCAGACAAAGTCCAGATAGCCAAGAGGTTCCGATAGTCGAATTCCCGGACTCATTTTTTGGCTCTCCAGCCGTACTCGCGTTCGTGGATGCACGGGAAAGTAAAGGGGTAGGTCTTCCGAAATGACCTGCAGAGCGCCCAGGATTTCCTGGAGCTGTACGGCATCATCCACGTTGGAGGGACGGTGCAAAGTCACGACTCCGAAACGCTCTCCTCGTAGCCCCAGCTCATCCAGGATCGGCGAGCTTCTGGCGTGCTCGAGGTGGAAAAACAGAGAATCGATCATCAGATTCCCGACGAAATGAATCTTTTCGGATCCCACACCTTCCTTCTCAAGATTGTGCAGACCGCTTTCCTCGGTGACGAGCAACAGATCCGAGATCGCGTCCGTCACCAGGCGGTTAATCTCTTCAGGCATGGAGCGGTCAAAGCTCCGCAGGCCCGCCTCCACGTGAATCACCGAGACGCCGAGCTTCTTCGAGACAAGCGCACACGCGGCGGTGGAGTTTACATCTCCGACGACCAGGACCGCTGAGGGGCGTTCCTCGAGGACTACGCCCTCGAACCGCTTCATGATCTCGGCCGTCTGCTGAGCGTGCGACCCGGAGCCTACTTCGAGGTTGTGGGATGGCAGGGGCAATCCGAGCTCACGAAAAAACTGGCCTGACATGGAGTCATCATAGTGCTGGCCCGTATGTACCAGCACGGGACGAAATTCGGGATGGCAGTCTAAAGCCCGGAATAGGGGTGCCAGCTTCATAAAATTCGGGCGTGCTCCGGCGACGCAAAGAATGCAAAATGGCTCGTTCAACGGTGCGCCCCGGTTGTTCCCGACGTCCCGAGGAGTGTCTTCCCCGCGAAATCCCAAAGTTTGGGATTGTTGACCCTCGTTTTGTACCGTTGATGTCCTATTCATCTCAAACAGAGGCGTTGGTTGCTGTTTTCTTCGGCAACCGGATTGCCATTGGGGGATCGGACACCACATGGTACAGCGATCGATGGATTACTTGATTCTCGCCTCGGTATCAGTTTTCCTACAGGTCGCCGTCGCCTTGTTGAGGCTGTTTCGCCGCCACTCGCCATGAGAAATGTCTTTAGCGTTGATTTGGAGGATTATTTCCATCCAACCGAGGTCTCTAGAGATGCGACCGACTGGCCACGGTTTGCGGCGCGAATTGAAATCGGGACGAACTTCCTTCTGGACTTACTCGCCGAACATCAGACCCGAGCCACGTTCTTTATCTTAGGCTGGGTTGCACACAATCAGCCCGAACTGGTGAGGCGGATAGTGGATGCCGGTCATGAGATCAGCTGCCACAGTTATCATCACAAGTTGGTTTACAGCCTCACGCCGGCTGAATTCCGGGAAGATACATGTCATGCGATGCACGCCATCGAAGATGTATGCGGGCTGAGTCCAAAGGCTTTACCGGGCACCCAGTTACTCCATCATATCCAAGAGCTTCTGGGCTTTGGAGATTCTTGCTGAACTAGGTTTTAGCCACGATTCTAGCATTTACCCCATTGTGCACGATCGCTACGGTGTGCCGGGCTTCCGCAGGCACGCCCACACGATCCAGACGCTTTCAGGTCCAATTCTTGAGGTCCCCATCGCTACCGTACGGCTTTCGGCCAAGCGTGTAAGTCCAGTCGGGGGCGGCGCGTACTTGCGTCTGTTCCCCTATCGTTATGCGGCCGCCGGAATTCGCCACATCAATCGTGTGGAGCAGCAGCCTGCCTGCATTTACACTCACCCGTGGGAATTGGACTCAGATCAGCCTCGCGTGACGAAGGGCTTAATCTCTCGAATCCGCACCTACGGTGGCTTGGGGACCATGCAGGGCAAATTGAAGCGAATGTTTCAAGATTTTAAGTTCTCCGCTCTCGGCGATGTGTCTCCCTTTCCGACAGCTCCCCGCGTTTCCCAGGCGCGCGGGCTCGCCGGAGTTCGTAGGAGACATTGAGCACTGATGTCTATTCGAATAAGAACCTTCCAAGTTGACGATACTCCCCAATGGGACGCGTTCGTTCACTGCCATCCCCACGGGACACCGTTTCATCTGACCGCCTGGAAACAGTGCATCGAGAACACTTTCGGCTTTCGATCGGTGTACTTGGTGGCAGCCGAAACTGACAGACTGCGAGGTGTGCTGCCGTTGTTTCTTGTGCAGAATCTGGTAATTAAGAAGGCTCTGATCTCCTCACCATTTGCGGTTTACGGTGGCGCTTTAGCGGAATCACGCGAAGTCCTGCAGGCAATGATAGATCACGCCAATGCGCTTGGCGAGGAATTGGGAGTCGATTACATTGAACTCCGAAATGCACACCCGGACCAGACCACGGTCCCGCCCAACATTCATCGGTACGCCACTTTTACTAAAGGCGTGAGCGACACCGAAGAAGGTCTACTCGATACGATACCCAAGAAGACGCGCAATATGGTCCGCAAGGCTCTCAAGACGCCGTTTACGACACGGATCGAAAAGGAGAACATCGAAAACTTCGAGAGATTGCACTCGGCGACGATGCGCCGGCTTGGTACGCCCTGCTTCCCCAAAGAACATTTCCGGGCGATTCTTCATCATTTCAAAGGGACGGTTGACATTCGAGAGGTCCTCTTGAAGGAACGAGTGATGGCCGTCAGCCTGAACTTTTATTACCGGGAGACCATGCATACGTACTACGCAGCAGCCGATCCGGCGTTCAGCGCGCTCGCGCCGAACACATATATGTACTTTGATCACCTGCGGTGGGCGGCCCAGAATGGATTCAAAACATTTGAATTCGGACGGTCCAAGAAAGGTACGGGACCTTTCGAATTCAAGACGCACTGGGGTACCGACGTGCGGGAACTGCCGTACAACATCGTTCCGCTTCGCGGACAAGATGTGCCTAATTACAGCCCGACGAACAACAAGTTCAGTCTGGCGATCACTGTCTGGAAACACCTCCCTATGCCGGTGACGAGGGTGCTGGGACCGCGGCTGATCAGTATGTTCCCTTAGAAGAAATGGATGCTGGTGTCGCCAATGCTTCTGCTGATCCTACTCATCCTATTTGTGTATCCATTCCTGTTATACGCACCAATCCTAATGTTGCTTGCGCGGATGTTTGCCCACAAGGGAAGTGAACGATCGCGGGACGCCGAATCCGTGGCGTTATTAATCTGCGCGCTCAATGAAGAGAACATCATCGGTCAGAAGATCGACAACTCTCTTGCGCTCGACTATCCGCGAGAGAAGCTGGAGATCATCGTTATCTCCGACGGTTCCACTGACGCTACGGCTGCGGTTGCTCAGAGGTACAGGTCGGCTGGCATCCGCCTAATCGATCAGCCCAAACGGCGTGGGAAGGTGAAGAACCTGATTGAAGTTGTCCCTACGCTAAAGCAGGATATCGTCGTGTTCTCTGACGCAAATGTAATGTACGATCCACCGGCGATCAAGAATCTGATGAAAAGGTTCGAGGACCAATCGGTCGGTTGCGTGTCGGGTAAGGTCGTATTGACGGACACCACAGACCCCTTGAATAGCGGCACAAGCGACTACTATTCGGTCGAGTGGGCGCTGCAGGAGAACGCGTCGCGCTTGTATTCGATGATGGGAGCAGATGGAGCAATGTATGCGCTAAGGCGCGAGTTATTCCAACCTCCCCCACCCGACACGGTGATTGAGGACTTCGTTATCCCCATGGCCGTGATCCGCCAAGGCCGTCGTGTGGTGTTCGAGCCGAGCGCGCTAGGTTGGGAGCAGGGATCGTTGAGCCTTAACGAGGAGTTTGCCCGCAAAACCCGAATAGGTGCCGGAGCACTGCAGAGCCTGGTAAGAGGAAACGGCTGGCCGGGCTGCGTGCCGGCTCGCGTTTGGTTTGTTTTTCTGTCGCATAAGTTCCTACGATGGGTCTCACCAATTCTAGGAGTGATGGCGCTTTTTATCGCGTGCCTAAGCTTCGATCAAAAACTGTCGAAGTTGGTTCTTGGAGGGTTCCTGCTTCTGAGTGTCGCTGCCGGGTTGAGAATGCTCTTGAATCAGTCCCATCGAGCTTTTGACGCTCCGTTCTATTTCCTGTTCGGACAGATTGCGGCTGCTATCGGCTTGGTCAAAGGTCTCACCGGAACACAGTCGGTGTTGTGGGCCAAAGCGAATCGCTAACGCATGCGCATTGTCTACCATCATCGGACCCGATCCACGGATGCACAACGAATCCATATCCTGGAGATGGCGAACGCGTTTTCGGAGTTGGGCCATGACGTGGAAATCGTTTCTCTAGTATCGACGGATACCGAGAAAGATAACGCGTCGCGGGATGCCGGTGATGCTCGCTGGCAGAAGGTCGTCCGCCGAATTCCGTTAGCCTACGAACTGGTGCAATTCGGCTACAACCTTGTCGGGATACCGTTGCTGGCCGCGCGACTGATGGCCAAGCGGACGGATTTCGTGTACGAACGCTACTCCCTGTTTAATTTCACCGGCGTGCTGGTAGCGCGCCTGTTCCGGAAACCGATTGCGCTCGAGGTCAACTCGCCCTTCGCCCTGGAGCAACAGCGCGACAAGCAGATTCGGGCGCTCGGATTTGCCAAGTGGACGGAGCGGGTGATCTGTAACATGGCGACCAAAGTGATCATCGTTTCCACGCCCTTACGTAAGATCATGACCGAGCTCGGAGTGAAGCCGGAAAAGCTCATGGTGATGCCGAACGGAGTTCGAACGGAATTATTCAAGGCTGCGAATACCTCGACAGAACTGAAAACCTCTCTAGGACTTCAGAACAAGACGATCATCGGATTTGTCGGATGGTTTCGCAAGTGGCACGGTTTGGAAATGCTGGTCGACGCTTTTCTCCGGGCAAACCTCGCGGCGGAGAACGGGGCACTGCTTCTGATTGGGGATGGACCGGCGATGGAGGACCTGCGGCGCGCAGTGGAACGATACGACCTGACGAATGCAGTCGTTTTCACCGGCCCTCTGCCTCACGAAAAGGTGCCGCAGTATCTCGAGCTAATCGATATCGCGGTTCAACCCGCAGCGAACGAATATTGCTGCCCGATGAAGATCCTGGAATACATGGCCCTGGGGAAGACCATTGTGGCGCCAAGGCAGGAGAATATTCAGGAATTGCTGGGGGAACGGGAGGCGGAGTTCTTTACCCCGGGAAAGACGGAGAGCCTGGCCGCCGCATTACGCACAGTTGTGGAAGACCGCGCTCGCGCCGAGCAGTTGGGGCACAATGCGCGCCAAGCCATGACCGACCGGGGTTTTCTGTGGACACAGAACGCGGAGCGGGTAATCTCGATGGTTCGGGTTCATGCGGTTCAACCGGTGATCGCCGGTAGGACCTGCTCACCGGACTCAACGTTAGCGGGGCGGGACCGCACAAACTGCTCATACCAGGCATCGAAAACCAGCAGCGAGTAAATCTGTTCACTGCGATCTTCGCGCCGGTGCATGTCGAAAACGTGTTTCATCTCATCGACGTCAAAGAACTTTCTGGCAGCTCCGTTCCTGGCGAGCAAGGTGTCCCGTACAAAATCAGCGAGATCGGCCCGGAACCAGGATCTGGTTGGTACCGGGAACCCCTTTTTGCTGCGGTAGACGATCTCGGGCGGAAGTAAACCGACGGCCCACTTCTTCAACAGATACTTGGTGACGCTGCCACGCACCTTGAAGTGGTTCGGCAAGCGTGCGGCATGCTCGACGAGAACGTGATCGAGGAATGGGACGCGCAGTTCAAGCGCATTAGCCATACTCATGCGATCGGCCTTGACGAGCAGATCATCCGGCAGCCATGTCTTCAGATCCAGATAAGACATTCGCGTCAGATCCGGCATTCCTGGACAATCTCCATAGGCGGCCGCAACGCCGTCGAATCCGTCCGTAGCTTCTCCAAGCAACCGAGCGGTTTGACCCTCCGAGAACAGCCCGCCCACTCCTCCATAGCGCCATTCCAGCGGCCGGCCGAGCATATCCGCGTACTTGCGGATTTTCGTATCCCCGGCAACCGATCCAATGGCGCGCCCGAGGATATGCGCCCCTGGTATCCGGTTCAATCTTCCCAGCGTCAGCATTCTCGGGTACCCGGGATATCCTCCGAAGATTTCGTCCGAACCTTCCCCGGACAAGGCTACCGTGACCTCCCGCCGCGCAAACTCTGCCAGGAAAAATAGAGGAATCGAAGCCGTATCGCCAACCGGCTCGTCCATATGCCAGACGATCTTGGGCAGCACATCTCGGAACTCCAGCGGAGTGAGCCGCAATTCGTGATGATCGGTGTGAAAATGACGCGCGACCACCCTTGCGTAATCGAGCTCGTTTTCCGGGCCGTCGTATCCGATGGAGAACGTCTTGATCTGGCGAACTCCCAACCGGGCCATCAGGCCAACGACGCAACTTGAGTCGAGTCCTCCCGAAAGAAAGGCCCCGAGCGGCACGTCGGATACCAAGTGTGTCTTCACGCATTCCTGGAACAACGCTCCGGCTTCGTCTATCGCCTCGGATTCGCTGAACTCGCGTGGGGTGTCGAGCGGAATCTCCCAATACTTCTCGATCCGAACCCCGGCAGCATCAGCTCGAACGGTATGCCCAGGTTGGAGCTTGCGGATCCCGCGCAGCATCGTGTGGGGTGCGATCACATACCGGCGACGAAGGAACTCCCGTAAAGCCTCGGTCTCGACCTCAGGCGTGATCCAAGGTACTTCCAACAGCGACTTGATCTCAGAGGCGAATGCAAAACCTTGGGCATCCTGATAGTAGTAGAAGGGCTTGATGCCGATGCGGTCCCGGGCACCGAAGAGTACTTGCTGCCGCTCGTCCCAAATGACGAACGCGAACATGCCGCGAAGTTTCTCGACACACTTCTCGCCGAACTCCTCCCAGGCGTGCACAATCGTCTCAGTATCGGAACGCGTACGGAAGCGATGGCCACGGCTCACTAGATCGTTGTGCAGCTCCTGAAAATTGTAGATCTCCCCATTAAAAACGATCCAAACGGAGCCGTCCTCATTGCATAACGGCTGATGGCCACCGGCCAGGTCGATGATGCTCAGACGATTAAATCCAAGCCCGACGTTCCGTTTGAGATAGGTGCCAGAATCGTCCGGGCCGCGATGCCGAGTCGCCGCGCGCATCCGGTTGATGACGAATTCCTCGGCCGGGCGTTGGCGGTCAAAATAGAAAAGTCCACTGATGCCACACATGTTTATATATTCCCGGTGACTTTCCTACTGAGCGTCTTCTGGGGGTTCGGGTAAAGCGCCATGGCATGCGCGAAGCTCTCCATCACTTCGCGCGCCACTGTGTCCCAGCATCGGCAGCGGCCCCATTGCGAGATTGCGGCGCGGTCCCAGACCCTATGCAGGGCTTTGAAAATCGCCTCGTTGAATGCGTCTGGATTCTTTTGTGGAACTATCGTGCCATAGTCGGCCGACGGAACCATAGCGGAGACCCCGCCCACTTCGGTGACCACGACCGGGGTGCCAGAAGCCAACGCTTCGTTGACTACGTTCGGCCAGCCCTCCGTGTAGCTGGCGAGACAGAACAGATCCACAGCCGAGAGCAACTCGGCCATCCGCGAACGATCGACCCACCCAAGAAACCGCACGCGATCGCCAAGGCCCATTTCGCAGACCTTTCGACTCAGCGCTTCCTGAAATCTTGGGCCGCCCCGCGCCGTCGCGCCCGCGATTAGCAATTCCGCATCCTCTCCCCTCGCTAGTAGCTTTTGGAGACCATCGATGACTAGGTGATGTCCCTTGGCCTCGATCAATTCGCCGGCACTCAACAGCAGTTTGCGCCCCGACGGCAAGTGGAGCAAGCGCCGCATCTCCTGGATTTCCCGAAGATGGAAAACATCAGTATCGATTCCGTTTGGGTTGGTGCGCGTTCCCTCAGCGCTGGCGCCGCGCGAAATCGCGAACTGGCGCAGTTCTTCGGAAACGGTAATGACTCCGCTCGCCCTGCGCATAGCTGCGGTCATGGCTGCTCGCCGGTAACGGTAGCGATCGAACATCGTTTCACTGCCGCGCAGCGTAATCGTGAATGGGACGCCGAATGTAGACGCCAGCAGGGATGCCGCGCATCCTTCCGGATAGCAGAAGTGAGCGTCGATTAGATCGAATGGAAACTCCCTACGCAACTGGGCCAGGAGCGGCAGCAGACGGGAGAATTCGAACAGAACATTCAGCGGCGTACCGCAAGGAGGAAAAACCCAGCGAGGATGAAATACTTCAACTGGGCCGTCCTGGCGCCGTGAGGGAAACTTGCAACGCAGTAAGACCTTCTGCTCGGGGTGGGAATAATCCAGCACCGGAATAGGTGCGATCACCTTGACTTCTGCATACTTCGCTAGGGATTGCAGGCGCGACCGGACAAACAGGCCAAGTCCTGGCTCGGCCGGATTCGGATACACGCTGCTGAAAGAAAGAATTCTCACTTGGAATGGCACGGTGAGGCTATACCGTCGTTTTCATGGTTAGCAGCTGCAGTTGCGGGCTTGTGTATTGGACAGCGCGGAGGTGGCGGACGTCCTCCGTCCGAAATACTTTCGATATTGCCGTCACTGAAGTAGACGAAGTCGGCAAGTTGGCTGGCAACCTGTCCACATTCTTGAAGCTTACCCTTGCAAATTTGTTTTGCGGGCGTATTTCATGGTTCGGAAAGCGTGAAGCATCGAGGAGCCTAGATACGATTTCTCCAAAAGGGCGACAGCACCCCGCCGCATACCCCACCAGGCTTCAGAGCCGTTGTGCGCTTGCTTCGGTCTCGATTGCCAAGCGTTCACGAAATTTTCCTGCTGGGGCACGGCAGGCAGAACGTGCTTCACTTTGCGGAATACGCTGAATAGATAGGTGTCGTAATAGGGGCCAGGGGCGTCCGTATATGCGTCCGGTTCAAACTCGAGATAATATTTCGACGCCATTGTTTCGGCTCGCGGAATGCCCACGTATTTCCGCATTACGAACTCAAACCCGTTGGCGAGGTAGAAATTATTGAAAAATCGCCAATTGAAATTGACGAACCCGTGATTGATGCAATCCACCGGGCTGTTGTGAATCACAATGCCACCCACGGTGCACATTTGAGCCATTGCAACGATTGCATCCTTCACAGAGAATACGTGTTCAATGGTCCCTGCATCCAGAATCAGATCGAATTGCTGCACCAGAGCATCCGGGATCGGTTGATTTAGGTCATGGACAATCTCAGCGCCCTCATAGGAGCTGGCATCTATGGCGCGAATGTTCTCACGAGAAAAACCTAACATCTCAAAGAACGTGCGTTGGTGAATATAGCTGCGAGTCTTGCCGTCGGCGAAAAAACCGGTGGTGTTCTCGCTCTGCTGCGGAAGGACAGGATTATAGCTGAACGAGTGGCGTTGAAACAGCTTCTCGATCGTGGGGTAATCGAACTTACAGGTTTGGACCCCCATCGTCAACACTTGCTTCCTAGCGCGGTCGTCGATGAGAGGCAACACTTCAGTGAGTAGATTCGCCAAATAAGAACAAATGCTCATAAGTCACCGTTCAATGTAAGGTACCGATGGTACGCGGAGTCCCAAGTGAAGCGAGTGCTTACTAGCTCGAAGAGCCGGTTTGCAAACATCTGCCGCTTTTCATCATCCTCTAGGAGATCACTAATCGCTCGTGCTAGTTCGTCCGGATTATCCACAGGAACCAATCGGCCTGTGACGTTCTCCGTTACAACCTCGTTCACTCCCGGAATCTCGGTCGCTATGACCGGAACCTTGCAGGCTGCAGCTTCGAGGATGGCGAAGGGCAGGCCCTCGCGGCGCGACGGCAGGACAAAAATAGAGGCCGCTTTCAAATATGAGGCGACCTCGTGATGCGGCACATTCTCGAACATGAGGATGCGGCCCGACCATCTGGAACTCTGCACCCTTTGCCTGATTTCATCTGTTTTCGGACCTGTTGCGCCAATCAGGACCAACATCAACTCTGGAAAGCTCTGAGCAACCGACTCGAAGGCGAGTAGCAGAGTGTCCTGCCCTTTCTTGTGCTCGAACTTTCCAATGTTAAGGAGAAATCGGCGACCTCTGATAGACTCAGGCAAAGTTGAGAGGCTCAAATGCTGCGTCTGGTACGAATCAATGTTAACGGTGTTGTGGATAACCATCGAATGTGGTTCGCACCGCGGCTCGAAGTTGAGGAGGTCCTGACGGATTCCGTGGGAACAAGCGACGACACAATCCGCGAGGCGAAAAGTGAGCTTATGGAGGAAGCGGCGCAGTCCCTTACTGGCCGACGCCTCCTTGATGTCATTTCCTTGGAGCACTAGTATAACGTTTCCCGGAAGCAGTCCCAGCACTTTAAAAATGACGAAAGTCAATCCTTCGGCGCCAGGAAACTCTTGAATGATGGCCCGAATCTGATGGCTGACCACGAGCTTCCGCAGCTGCAGTAGAGTCCAGGGAAGCCAAAAAAGAAAAGCGAGGGGCGCTCGAAAAAAGAATCCTGGGTCACCAGGGTCTCGCAAGCGTAAAGATATGACACGGCATTCGACGTGTTCGGGCTGCGGAGGATTATCGGGGCCATTTATAACCGCCGGTAGCGGCCGATACCGCCCATCGCGCCTCATGTAGTGAATCAAGTTAAATATTGACTGGTTGACGCCCCCCACCGGAGACGACGGAAACCAAGGAATAGTGAAAAGATACGTTGATTTGGGTGGAGTAACACCTGCGGCGCACTGATCATTGCGACCGATGTCAGGGAGCGATATATCGGTCATAGCTTCCCCCATCTCGAAAAAGACAAAAGCTTGCTTAAGAGGCCAGTGTGTAGGTTAAAGGCCGCAAGGGCACATCGTTCAAAACCTGCGACGAACCCCGCTGTCACGCGAACCTTCGCGTCATTGTGCCAACGGCCTTCCGGGCTGCGGCCAGCTCCCCAAACGTGGCGAACCGCAGCAGAAGTAGTAGTAAGCCGAAGAACAATAACAGTCCCAGTCCAAGCACAAATTCCATGCCGATGGATTTTATTTGCAACGAATACCGCACACTCAGCACTACTGCAGCACAAACAGCGATCTTGACGATACGTCCAACCTCGATTTCCCATGGCAGTATCTTGTAAGACGATCTGGCCGCGATCACGGCAATTACAACAAAGATAATTAGTGTGGCGATCGCAGCACCCCACATCCCCAACGGCGGCACCAATAGGAAATACCCAGCCAGCCCGACCCCAGCTCCAATCCAGTTGTAAAACGCGTCTAGTCCTGGGCGGTTGTTAACATACAAAAGGCATCGGAAGAAGTCTCCGATCGCTCGCACAAAGTAGGCTGCTACAATCACCGGAACAATCGCTGCCGCCGGGTAGTATGCAGGGGTTGCGAGCACCGCCAGTAACGGACCTGCAAATAGTGTGAGACCGAGCGCGCACGTGGCCAGGACCAAAATCATGTAGGTGAATACGCGCGCGAACATCTTCCGGCCATCTTCCCTCCGGACGATCTCGTAAATTTGAGCGCTCCAATAAGTATGGAAAGAGCTATGTATGTAACTGACAAGCATCTCGATCTTGTACCCAGCCGAATACACACCCAGCTCGGTCAACGATACGTATCGCTGCAGTACAAATCGGTCTCCGAAGTGAATGATGAAGTACGCCACTCCAGTCAACGCTAGCGGCACTGAAAATCGGCACATGCGCACGAATAGCTCCCAGTCGAATGTGAAGCTCATGCGGTTGGCGCAGTACGCGCCCATCAGTATGAGAAGCACGATGCCCGAGATGAGGTTACCCCACAGAATCGCTAGAATTCCCAACTTGTAAACCACAAGGAGAGTGGCCGTGATTCCGATTGTGAGCACCAGCCTAAGAATGGATGAGAACACAAACAAACCGGCGAGGTTGGTGGCCTTGAACCAACAAAAGCAGGCTTCCAGGGGGAAGCTAACCGCCATACTTGCAAACAGGAGGTAGAAGTACCCAGCGTAGTTGCTCGTGCCGAACAGTAGCCTGCTCAGCGGTGCGGCCCCAGCCAGGCCCAATAAGCCACTTCCGACTCCTAGGCCAGCAGCGCCGAGGATAGTAGTAGCCACGACTCTTCTTCGCCAGTCAGCTGCTTGGTCCTGAAAGTAGTGGTAGAACAAAGCCGCCGAAAACTGCGCTCCGATCAGGAGGCCCCATAAAGAGACCGTCTGATCCATCAGATCCAGCAGACCGTAGGCGGATGGTGCCAGATAGTGCGTATATAAGGGGAAAAGAAGAACGCCGACGACCCTTTGGGCGATGAGGGCCAGAGAGTACAATGCGCTCGCCTGCAGAATCTCGTTCAGCAGGGACCGCTTTGCTCTTTCCGGGGTGACAGTAACAGTTGCGCTCATGCTAAAAGGCCTGGGCTAGAGATTTTGATTTGGGCCTGCACGGCAATGAACACCCCTTCAAGCGGGTCGCCGCCGTGCGAAGTCTCAGCCTGGTTTGCGCCCTCGGATCACGAAGTGCAGGCCGTAACCCGCCCGCAGAGAGGCGCGCTTCCAAATCCCTCCGATCCCGAATAGAAAGGCGAGCTTCTGCAGCTTGCAGGAATTAATAACGCGATATATCCCCGAGGAGCCGGGCCCCAAAATGATTGTCGAGATGCAGATATCGCGAAATCCTGCCCGTAGCAACAGTGAACGCAGTTGTGCTGAGGTGACCCAGTTTTCTAGCGGTTGATCAGACCAAGACTTACGACGGCTCTCTTCCATCGCGTTCATGGTTCGCGCGTTGGGCGTAGTCAAGATCAGGTAGCCACCTGGCCGCAAGATCGCGTGCGCGATGGAGAGATAGCCTGCTTGATCTCCGACATGTTCTAGCACCTCTTGGCTCACAACCACATCGAAATGCTCTTTGGGGGAGTTCCACTGGAACACGTCGCGGGCATGAAACTGGACGTAGGGAAAGCGTTCGGCCGCAGACCTCATGGCGGCGTCGGAGAGATCCATCCCGAATGTCGGACCAAAACAGCCCAGGACTCCGGAAAGCCACCCAGCGCCGCAGCCGAGATCACACACGCGCGGGTACACGAGTCCGGTCTCAATGACATGACTGAGAATAGCCGTACAACGCTCCAGTTCGAGTCCGTTAGCATAGGAAAAGCTGCTCCACCTAGTGTTGTAATACTCTATCTGTTCTTCAAGGGTTCTGATCATGATGCCAAGCTCTCTAGAATAGAAGACAGCGCCGTTGTCTGGACCGCACCATCGAACTGTTCCCGAAACCAACAGCTCGGTGCCACCGAGTTGGTAGGCAGCGCGAAAAAGGCCGCTACCTTTTCGTCCACTTCCTGCTCGGGAGTTCCCGGGTAAATACAGATGTCAGGAACGTTACTCCCGAGGAGAATACGTTCGGTCGGGGAGCCATGCGCTGTGAAGGCAAGAATCGGCCGTCCAATGCGGACGTAATCAAATAGCTTCGCGGGAACTTGTAGCGTCGCATCCATTGCATTCAGGTCCAATAACAGAAGACCGTCAGCCTCGGACATTTGTCGAACTGCTTCGTGCTGCGAAACTCGCCGATCAACATACTCGATACATCCGGTTGCATGTAGCTCCACAAACTGGTGCCGTGCGGCTTGTAGCCAATTTGGGTCTATGTCGCCGATCAGACGAACTCGTACTAAGGCAGGATCGAGCCGTCGCTGTGCGACGAGGCGCTCGATTGCAGAGAATAACATACTCGGATGTCGTGCCCCATAAATCGATCCTGCGTGCAGCAGCACCTTGTGTGACCGCGCGGGGATCGGGGACGGCTCGATGGATACTTCGGGATCGTATCCGTTCCAGATCAGGTGAATCTTGCTCGCATGCTGGGGATATCGGCTCTTCCAGGCGTCTGCCATGGCGTCCGTCACTGCGATGACCGCGTCGGCCTCATGAAAGATCAACCGCTCCAGGCAAGCGTCGTACGGGTAACCCCAGCGCCGGTTTCGAAAAGGGTTGCCGTAGATTGGATCGCGAAAATCCGCTACCCACTTGATTCCGAACCTGTGCTTTAAGATAAGGGCGGCCAAATGCGTGCAGTTAGGCGGTGATGTCGACACAATTACTCGAATTTTCCGCGCCCGAATGAGCTGACCAGCTTTTCGAACCGCTGCAGGCAACCAATCAAGTTGCTCATTGTAGGGAAGAACTCGCTGAATGACTCGGCTCAGTCTCCTTGCTCCCGCGGAAGCACTCTCCCCTGCAACGCGGCTAATGTTGCGTTCTTTGCTCCCGTCCGGCACTCCGGAGGCGCAGCATACGACCATTACGTCGCAGCCATTCTGAGGTAAGTATTTGAAAAGCCGGTATGGCCGCTGAGCGCCCGATTCGCTGCTCGGCGGAAACGCATACGCCAGCAACAGGCAGGCCGCGTTGACTGGCCCCACCCCGATTGCTGCGCCGGTTCGATAACTGGCAGTTAATGCGGTATCGTGCATGATCTAATTCATCTGACGGACGCCTGCCGCCGGTTTCACAGCCGTCAATAAGAAATGCGGCGGCGTTCGATCAATGGATATATCCTCGAAGCCGAGTTTCTGCAGAGCCCGCTTCATGCCATAGTTAGTTTGGAATGATTCGTATCCTTTGCCCGGTAGGTGGAACAACCGCTGGCAGAAGTGAAACAGTAGACTATTCACGACAATATATCCAAAGAAAATCCACGAATTTAAATTTCCTCTCTTGGCCGCAGCCAACGGGATCGAAATATCATGGAGCGTGATCCAGAGCCTACCACCCGGTCTAAGAACACGCTCGGCCTCCGCCAAGCTGCGGCCTAAGTCCGTAAGTGGCAAACAAACCCTGGCGATCACTATGTCGAACCATGCGGCGGCGTATGGAAGCGATTCCGCCGTGCCGCCCGCGAACGATATGCGGTCACTCCACGTTCTGCCGAGCCGAAGCGCGTCGATGTCCAGATCCAATCCGAAGGAGAGGCGATCAGGATAAGCGGCAAGCAGCGTCTGGCCCGCGCCGCAACCGATGTCCAGAACCCTGCTATCGGAAGGGAGGGCGGGCGGCATGATCCGCCTAAGGTCGTTCGGAGAACGTGCGATTCGCAGTTCCTCTTCGTGATAAGTGAGTGGGTTGTTTAAAGCCATCGCGCCGCTTGTACTAATTGCAGGTTGCTCGGGATTGCCGTTTGGACAAAACCTCTTCGAACAAATGCTCATATTGCGCGGTCATGCGCGAAACCGAGTAGCCCTCTTCGGCAAATCTCCGCGCGCGGCGGCCGAGAATTTCCCGGTCGTTCGACTCCAATACAGCCACTAACGCCCTTGCCAACTGCGCCGGCGCAGAGGGCGGACAGAGCCACCCACAACCGCTCTTCCGGACGACTTCGGACACACCGCCCACATCGGTCCCAACGATCGGGAGTCCGCTCGCCATGGCCTCCAGGACCGTAAGTGGCAGGCCTTCGGTAATGGAGGACAGCACGAAAGCATGAACGCGGGTTAGGAAACCTGGCACATCTTCGCTGTATCCCTGCAAACGAACGTGTTCGCTGAGCCTCAAGGCTGCGATTTTTGCTTCCAGCGCGGGCCGCAACGGCCCGTCGCCGAGGATCTCGAGCCGGCAGTCAGGATGTTGGCGGCTAACAATCGAGAACGCCTCGAGAAGAGACAGATGGTCCTTCATCGGTACAAGACGGCCCACGGCGCCAAATACGAAATCTCCGTTGCAGGGCCTCGAAGGAATTCTGAGGAACGGCTCGAGTGGAACGCCGTTGTCGATCATGGCAAGCTTCCGTTTTGGAACTACCGCGCTGCGCCTGAAGTAGTCATATGCAGCGGGACAGACCGCAACCACACGATCGGTTAGCGGGGAACTGAGACCGTATAACAGTTCGCGCGAACCGGGTTTCAGAGAAATATTGTTGATCCCGTGGAGCGTGCTGACAACGCCCGCTGCGCCCCCTAGCCGTCCCGCGAGGCTCCCATAATGATGGACCAAGGGATTGTGCGTGTGCACTACGTCCGGCCGCCAACATCGAAAGAGATTCACCATTCGGCGAAGAGTGGGGAGGCTGAAGCCCTCGGGTTTAGCCAGCGCGACCACTTCGATACCCGCCCCGGAGGCTTGCTTGCCTAAGACTCCAGCGGTCCGCAGGCAGATGATTCGGACCTGATGGCCTCGCGTTTGGAGACACGTCGCGAGGTCTAAACTCATTCGTTCAGCCCCGCCGACTCGAAGGCTGTCAACAACTTCTACGATTCGCATCTGGTGGTGGCCAATTTGTCGTCAGGAGCGTTTTGGATGCCGCTTGGATTGAACACAACCTCCTCAGGACTTCGGCGTTCCCGCAGAGCGTCAATCACCCGCCGCATCTCCCAGGCGGTGACAAAGTGGAGTTTGATACCGGACTGCCGGCAAATCTCACTCAGCAAACGAAGACAATCGTCCAGCCCGCCCTCCAGCAGCATCTCTGCGTTCGCCTCTTGCGCTCCATGCGTGAACAGCTTTAGAAACAGGTCGTTTCCGATGCACGGCGCGCAGCGCAGCCAACTCCTGACACGAGCCACGGTCACCGGCTCCTGTGCGTTCAACTCGCCAACCTCCAGCCGCGGCCAGGGGTGCCCAGAACCTTTGCAGAGAAAGGTAAGCGGGCCCGGGATGATCATCAGGTCTCCATCGATTCCGCCTCCGGGCAACACGGGGACCCCTCTCTCGTGCGAGCGCGGAAGATCAGGATCGTCCGTGGCCCAATAAATCGTGTTAACCGTGCGCGTCTGAGCCGCGCTGGGAGCCGAGGGCAAAGTGAAGTCGGCATAACAACCCAATTTGCTTAAAAGACTGATCTCATTGTTCAGACCGCAATAACGGCCGTCCGGCCGTGAGTTGTCCAGCGCCCAGTTTCCGTGAACGAATCCGAACACGACTCGTTCGCCATGTCTGCGCAGCAGGCCATGCCGAACCGACAGTGCGTCAAGGAATCGCCCCAGGCGGTCAACGAACGCCGCTTCGGTATCCCGATCGTGGTGCAGATGAACCTCAACGTCGCCAACACCCAGATCTTTTGTCTCAGCCAACAGGTCGAGAAGCTGGGGCTCGTATTGCTCTTCCGGATAGAAGAAAGTGTATTGAGGCCGTCGTCCGGCGTGGTCGCGATGCCGGCCTGCGATCTCCGGCCATTTTTCCCGCCACCGTTGCACGCGGTGATGTGCGGTCCCGATGCTCGCCCCTCGCCAGAGGGGTTCAAAGTGATCGGCCAGAAGCAGCCATACGCGTTTCGGGGGGCCGTTTTGGGGAGCGGCCAAGCGCCGGCGCCACTGTTCGGACAGGAATCCAGGCACCCATAAATGGGCGTTTCGGGCTACTCGTGGAATATAATCGATCGCGTTCACGGATGGTTCCGTGGAATCAGCGAGCAGGCTGTTCTACGTTCAATTAGAGTGAGGACCTTCGGATGTTAAGGGCCGACTTTACCCGAATATTGAGAGTAAAAATATCATTGGATGCTAGCAGGCGTCCGTCCGGGCTGAAAGCGACCAAACCATTGACGCCGGGAAAATCGTTCCAACTTTGCACCTGTTCGAAGGTCGTAGCGTCCCATAGCGTTGTGTTGTCGCCGCGCGCAGCAGCAATCCAGTGCCCGTCTGGGCTGAAGGCAACTGAGCTGATCCGCTCACTGCCGGGAAAAGAACCGTCATACGAAAAGGCAGGAGCCGAGTGATTCTCCCGTTTAGCATGCAGTAAGGTTTGAAGCTCTGAAGTAGACCAGATCCGAGCGGCGAGGGGGTGCCACGCCAAGACCGTGCCCCAGACCAAGCCTAGGAGCAATAACGCCATCGCGAGCCTTTCCAGAGCGGAGGACGAACGTATTCCGACGGCGACGAACGCTCGGGCCAGCAGGCCGAGGAGTCCGACGAATGCCCGAGCCGCGCTGCTCACGAGCGCCCGCACAGTGCGCCCCACGAAACGGCAGCCCTGGCCGACGGCGACCAACGCTCGGGCCAGCAGGCCGAGGACTCCGACGAATGCCCGAGCCGCGCTGCTCACGAGCGCCAGCACAGAGCGCCCCACGAAACGGCAGCTTGGCCGAGAGCGACCAACGCTCGGGCCAGCAGGCCGAGGAGTCCGACGAATGCCCGGGCCGCGCTGCTCACGAGCACCAGCACAGAGCGCCCCACGAAACGGCAGCCCTGGCCGACGGCGACCAACGCTCGGGCCAGCAGGCCTAGGAGTCCGACGACGTTCTTGGTCTCGCTAGGAGGTGCCACATGGTTCGCATTCCAGTAATCTAGGAGCTGTTGCACAGCCTCGTTAATAGCTTGGAGCTGCTTTGTGCGTCTCAACTGCTCCGAGGCGGGATATCGGTCTGGATGGTATTTGAGGTTCAGCCTCTTTTTCGCGGACTTTATTGCATTAGGCGGGGCACCTGGTTCCAGTCCTATATACGAATAGAGCTCGTCATAGTTCGTATTCGTGCGCATGGAGTCCTTGCATCCAACTCCGTTGACTGTTGTCGGTCCGCCCACACCAGTCACGGGGCCAGGCTGTCAACCTCGATTAGCCCGATTTAGCTCGGATTTCCGTTTTTTGCTCCCGTTTCCCAATGAGTATACAACCCCCTCCTAACCGTTCTGCCGGCACTAGCAGAGCTTCAGTACCATCGGTACCAAACGTCCTCAGAACGAATACTAACTGCGGTATCTCGGGTAAACGAGTTGCGGATACTGATCCAGATCGCCGCGTTGGCCAATCATCATGCGGCGGCGAAGCGACCAAACATCCGGGCGAGGTCATGAACCTATCAAGGCGGTCATGGCAATCGACAGCGTGCACAAAAAGGAGTAAAATAAGAGCAGAAAGCGAGGGAAAAAGAGTATGGCGAGGATCCAGCCTGCCTTGACGCCAACGGAACTTGCGCTGGTTGACCAAGTGGCCGAGTTGACGGGCTCAAAGAGGACCGAGGTGATCAAGAGCGCACTGGCCGTCTATCACTGGTTCGTGCGGCAGGCGCTCACCGGCAGTCGCGTGGTGGCACGTAAGCCAAGTGGGGAAGAGATCACAATCGAGACGGCAGAACTCGCAGTTCTGGAAGGCAAGGGCAACCGCCTTAGCCCGGAGGAATTGGGCTTGCTAGCCAAGCGCCTCGCGGCCGCGTCGAATCCGATCGAGGCGGCGCGGATTAAAGAGCAACTTACCCGCGGCTTCTACGGAATCTGAGGCATCACGTTTTGCCTCAAGTCCGCCGGCACAACGTTCCGCCTGCACTGTTTCAACATCTGCTCGATCGCGTCCAAAGTAGAAAAATTCCGGCATCTCAGTTGGAGCAACTGGCGAAGTGGCTTGACGGCGAGCCGGAGGTCCCGAAGGGTTTATGGTACAAGCGATTCTCAGGCATAACGATTTGTGGCGAAGGTGAGTGGATCAAAACTCTTTTACTCCCCGGT
>Ga0182024_10007537_pt1 | contig 23417 bp, 27 predicted proteins | sample P32metaG_FD_120480 | JGI IMG/M metagenome (GOLD analysis project Ga0182024, IMG submission 120480) | Permafrost microbial communities from Stordalen Mire, Sweden - P3-2 metaG (Illumina Assembly) | ecosystem: Environmental > Terrestrial > Soil > Wetlands > Permafrost | place: Sweden: Stordalen... | reverse complement strand
GCCGCCGCGACCGCGGTTTCGTCGAGCTCGGCCGCGACCGCGCCGTTCCCGGCCGCGTCGATCGCCAGGCCGGGGAGCACTGTGTCGTCGGCCTGGCCGCCGTCTTCGATCGCACCGGCGACGCGTCGTACGTGGAAGCCGAGCTCGCCGAGCGCCCACGACCACTTGCGGGCCTCGACAGCCACGCCGTCGCTTCCGCCGAGGCGAAACGACACGACCACAGCTTCCGGTGCCACGAACTCGACGATAGGTCACCGCGTGGCGGTTGCGGTCTTCCCGCCGCGCCAGCGCGCGTTGCGCTCAGCCGACGCTGATGTACGCGATGCGACGATTGGTGGCGTCGAGCACGGCCCGCGCGACGGCGTCGGCCTCTTGCTGGGGGCGCACGATCGCCGAACCTGACACAAGTTGCTCCGACGGTGGGACCACGAAGACCACGGTGACGACTGCGATGTCGTGCGCGGCGACGCGCAGGATCTCTGCGTTGTCGACGTCGATGCACTCGGCGGCCGGCTCGAGTTGACGCAGTGCGTCCACGGTCGCGGTCGCGACGAGCCGGTGGCGGGCGCTGGTGGCGATCGAGCCTTCGGCGAAACCGACGGCCTCTTCGTCGTCGCGTGCGAGGGTGACCCGCACGAGAGAGCGAAGACCGTTGGCTTCGGCAGTGATTGCGACGACCGACGGTCGAGGCTGCGTGGTGAAGACCTGCGAGTCGAGCGCGTCGCCGCCGAGCTGCACGACCGAGATGATGCGCCGGTCGAGCTCGAGTCCGAACGAGGCCAACGCGATCGACTGCACATCGCGGGCGATCTGCTTCGGATGCTTGCCCGGATGGGCGACGACATGGACTTCGCTGACGCGTCCGCTCGGTTCGGCGACCAGCCGGGCGATCGTGACGTCGGGAAGGCGGCAGATCTCGCGCTCGACGTCGGTCAGGTCGAGTTCGTCCATGCCCTCGAGATCTTCCACGGCCGAAATCCGTTCCCCGCCCACCGGTCGGAGGATATGTGGTGTGCCCACGACAATCGTGCCACCGTCCGTGGTCGAACGATTATCCCGGCTGGCGCGGCTGGCGCACAACCGGATCGGCGCGTTTGCCAAGATCTTGGCCGGCCGTGGGCCGTCCCGTCCGGTCGGCGGGGTGCACGCTCGACGTTGCGCGCACCCCGAACCCGTCGCCGTCGTCGAAACCGTGGTCTCGGATCCCGGGCGTGCGGACTGCGACCGTCGCGGCGCAACGCTCCTCACCGATTGGACCCGGAACGAACGCGCTCTGCGGTTGTCTGTCCTCAAGTTCGTCACGAAGCGTGCGACTGGCTCGGCGAGGCGCGCGGAGTGGGTCGAAAGGACCTGTTCGCCCGCTCTGAAAGGGGAGAGAATCGTTTGCGCAGCGGCTATGTGGGCCGAGAAACTGGTGTGGCCAGAGGGACCAGTGTTGGCTCAGCCGACCTGTCGGGGGAAGCGAGGCGCGGCTGGCAGGACGATTCTGGGAGACAGACGGCAAGGCCTCGGGCCGGGCTTTCGAACTCTTCACAACAAGCGAAAGAGAACCCTGAGCGGAGCGGGTGTGCCCCGCCGCCCGTAGCGGCAGCGGCGGAGGTGAGACGCAAGGGGGAATTCCTGTGAAGAAGGTTGCTGTCCGCGTGGCCTCGCTCGGGGGCGGAATCGTCGCGGTTCTGCTTACCGGTGGCGCCTTCAAGATGAGGTAGACGCCCCCTGCCCGCGGCCTTGCCGCCTCTCTCCTCAGTCGGGCAACGCTTTCGTAAGTCCTGCTACGAGCCGAAGAAGGAGTGGTGAGCGAGACCCCGACTGGGCTGAAGGTGTTTGGCGCGGCCATGTTCGTGGCGGCCGCCGCCGCCGCCAGCTTCTTCGCGATCTCGGACAGTTCACCGAAGCCGGGCGTGGTGCTCCTGTTCGTGGCGCTCGTCCTGTTCAGCGAGCTGCGCGCGGTCGAGATCGAACACCTCGTCGTGTCACCGGGCTGGATGATCGTCATGGCGGCAATCGTCGTGTTCCGACCGGAGGGTGCACCGAGCGGGCCGGTGATCGTGGCGATGATCGCCGGCATTCACTGGCCCCATTTCCGGGCCCGAGCGTGGGACTTGATCGCCCTCAACAGCGGCATTTGGGGACTCGCCGCCCTCGCGGCCGCGGCGAGCTACTCGGCGTTCTCGCCCGCGTTTGTTGCCCACTTCCCGCAGGCGCTGCTCGCACCCGCGTTGGCGACGATCGCGAATGTCTTGGTACTCGTGTTGTTGTTGGGCATCGGCTTCGTGATCAGAACGCGCGCCAGCTTCGTCTCGATCGTTCAGGGCTTTGTGCCCATGACGCTCCAGTTCATCTCGTTCGCGTTACTTGGCTTCCTCCTCGGGCGCCTCGACCTCGCACTCGGTCCTGCGGTCCTGCTCCTGATCATCGTGCCAATCGTGATCGCGCGTGAAATGTTGATGGCCTTCGTGAAGGTCAAGGAGTCACACGACGAGACGGTGCAGCTCCTCATCCGTGCGCTCGAGCAGAAGGATCCGTACACCGCAGGTCACGCCGAACGTGTCGCGGTCTACGCCAGCTATATCGCCGAGGAGCTCGACTTCATGCCGGCCCGCGCCGAACGCTTGCGGTTCGCGGCGCTGATGCACGACATCGGCAAGCTCGTGGTGCCCAACCAACTGCTCAACAAGCCGGGCAAACTCACCGAGGAAGAATTCGCACGGGTTCGGGTGCACGAGGGCGTGTCGGTGCAGATGCTCAGCCACATCGACTTTCTGCGGCCGATCGCGCTGCACGCGCATAGCGACACGATGCGTTTCAACCCCGACGACCTGAACCATCCGATCGAGCCGTACATCATCATGGTCGCCGATGCGTACGACGCGATGACATCGACCCGTTCGTACCGCAAGGCACTGCCGCAAGAAGTCGCGTTCGCCGAGTTGCGCGACAAGTCGGGCCAGCAGTTCCACCCCGCGTGCGCCCAAGCGCTCATCGTGGCGATCCAGAAGCGCAACGAAGTGCACGGCAAGGGCCATGAACACGAGTCGCATTTCGAGGACGCACCCGAGGTCGGTCTGGGCTCGGCCGGTCTTGGTGACCTCCTGCCGGACGAGAAGTCGAACACATGAGTCAACGTCGCCAGATGGCGTTCCTCGTCCTCGCCGGCTGCGTCGCGGGTGCGCTCGCCCATTTCGCGGATCCGTCAGGCTCGACGGCTGCGCTGGTGCTTCTCGCTGCCGCTCTGGTGCTCGGCGAGCTCCTCGTGTTGCGGCTCGAGAACGGAACCGCGGTGCCGCTGTCGTATGCGGTGCTCCTCGTGCTGGCGACCTTTCCGGCACCTCGCTACGCGGCCGCGGTGGCAGGCGCCGAACTGATCTCCGCCGTGCTGCGATTCTCCGACCGAGAGTCCGGCTGGCGCACCCAGGTCATGGTCGAGCGCATCGTGGTCGCGGCGGCCACGATCGCGGTATACGACGGGCTCCGTACGTTGACGCACCACGACGAAACGGTGGCCGCCGTGCTGTTCTCGCTCGGCGCGGCCGCGGTCTCGCAACTTCCCGTCGACCTGGCGGTGCGCTGGATCCTTCGGCTCCGGCCGAGCTTCTCGCCACGGACGCGCCTGGCCTGGCTGGCGATCGCATCCTCAGGGATGCTCATGGCCATCGGTTACCGCGGCGTCGACGGCCGCGGCCAGGTCGGCCTGTGGGGCCCGTTGCTGTTCTCGACGCCCTTGCTCGCGGCCTGGTACGCGTTCGAGCGGCTCGACTCCGCGACCACGGCCTACCTCCAGACGATCGAATCGCTCGCGATGGCACCCGAGTTCGGCGGCATCGTCCCGCCCGGCCACTCGCAGCGTGTCAAAGCGTTAGCGACCGCGATGGCGGCATCGCTCGGCGTGTCGGCCGCCGACACCGCCGACCTCGAGATGGCCGCGCTGCTCCACCATCTCGGGCAGGTCACGATCGACGAACCCGACGATCTCACGAGCCCGACGCCTCCGTCCGAGGTGGCGGCGGTCACGAGCGCGATGCTGCGGGAGATCAAGCCGCTCGCCGCCGCGGGCGACATCGTCGCCGGCGATCCGGCGGATCCGCGCCGGCGCGTCGCGGTGCAGGTCTTGCGGGTCGCGAGCGACTACGACGACCTGACCGCACGCGACGGCAACGACGAATATGTCGCGATCGAGACGTTGCGCGGCGCACCCGGCTACGTCTACGACCCGAAGGTGCTCAACGCGCTCGAACGTGTGGTCGGCTCCGCTCAATAGATACTGACACCCGGCTCGAGACCCATCGTCTCGGGCTCGGCCCGACCCGTGGCGACGAGCACGAACTGCATCGGGTCGCCGGTCACCTCGCGTCCGCCGTCACTCACGTCGTAGCGTGGGACACCGTCGAGAACCAGCGTCGCCGGACCCCAACCTGCCGTGGTCAGCTCGCCCGCGAGGTACTCGACGCTGGCGGCCAGGCCCGCCTCGCGTGCGCTCGGCGCGCCGAGCGCGGCACGGATGTCATCGGCATGCACGAAGGCGTCGTACCACAAGGTGAGCACGCCACGGCCGAAGCTCAAGCCGGGAACGCCGCTCGGACCGTTCCACATGTCGTCGTCGATCTCGTCGAGCAGCGGCTGTATCGACGAGGCCGCGGCGCGCAGCCGCGCCGCGGCCTGACCGGGCGAATCGCTGCGCACCGACGCGGCTTCTTCCTCGGCGTTGCGGCTACCGGGAACGCCACGGGCGACATCTTCGGCGAGGCCGACCACATGGCCGGCGACGTCGCGCACGAGGAATCCGGTGCAGCGCGTCGCCGCGTCCCATTGCGTCGAGTCCAGCGACTCGATCAGCGCGGCGAACGATTCGTACTCGTCGATCGCGCCGCGGGCGACATCGGTACGTTCCAGCACTGAGGTCATGACGTCTTCCTCTCGTCGGGGTCGGCCCATCGTGGCGGCCGCGGCGACGCACGTCGATTCCCTCCGAGGTAATGGTCAGGCCGCGCGCACCTCGGTACGGTGAGCACGTGATAGACGTCGGAACGCCCGCGGTCGGTCAACTCCTGCGAGAGTGGCGGACCCGTCGGCGTCTCAGCCAACTCGACCTCGCCCACGCGGCCGGCATCTCCGCCCGCCACCTCAGCTTTGTCGAGACCGGCCGGTCCCGTCCGAGCCGCGAGATGGTCCTGCTTCTCGCCGACCAGCTCGACGTGCCGCTACGCGACCGGAACGGGCTGCTCATCGCCGCCGGTTTCGCCCCGACGTTCCACGCGACCGATTTCTCAGCGCCGGAGATGCAACTCGTGCGCGAAGCCGTCGATCGTCTGCTCGCCGCGCACGAGCCGTACCCCGCGATCCTCGTCGACCGGCACTGGAGCCTGGTGGCCGCGAACGAGGCGGCCATGGTGCTGGTCGACGGCGTCGCGCCCGGGCTGCTCGACCCGCCGTGCAACGTGCTGCGCGCGACGTTGCATCCGAAGGGCCTGTCGTCGCGCATCGTCAACCTCGACGAGTGGTTCGACCACATCCTCGGCAGCCTGCGCCGCCAAATCGTGCTCACCGGTGATGACGAACTGCGCGCACTCGCGGACGAACTCATCGGCTACGCATCGGAGCTGGGCGTGACGGTACCGCCCGCGATGGAGGCGCCGCGTTCGATCGCGATCCCGATGCGTGTGCACACCGACGACCGAGATCTCGCGTTCATCACGATGATCGCGACGTTCGGGACCGCGCTCGATATCACCCTGACCGAGCTTGCGATCGAGACGTTCCTGCCCGCCGATTCGGCGACGGCCGCGTACCTGCAGCACCGATTCGGGGTCGCGACGGCGAGCGAGCCGACTTCGAGATAACGATTAGAGGCCGAGGTCGCGTTCGCGCTGCTCGAGCTCGCGTTGATCGAGCTCACGTTGGCGGATCTCCAGCTCACGCTCGCGGATCTTGGCCTCGCGTTCGTCGAGCTGGCGTTGCCACGCGTCGAGGTCCGACGTCGAAGCAGGCGTGGTCGGATCCGCCGCGCCGGCCGCGCGCAAGGACCGCTGCTCGTTCTCCCAGCGTTCGAGTTCGCGGTCGAGTTCTGCTGAACGTCGGTCGCTGATCGTCGCGGCCGAGTCGTATCGGGGAGAGTCCTCGAGTCCGACCGGCCGTCGCGGCTTCGCATAGTCCGTCGAACCTGGACGCCAGGTTGCTTTTTCGGGGCGTCCGAGCAGCACCCACGCGAGCGCGCCGATGTCGGGCAGGATCAACACGAGGATGACCCACATCGACTTGGGAAGGTTGCGGCACAGAGCGGAGTCGGTCGCGATGCAGTCGAGCAGCGCCCAGATCCAGAACATGAACAACGCAACTGCGGCGATGCCGTCGACGTCGATCATGTTCGCACCCCCGTCGGCTGACGTGTTTCGGGACTGCGCCGAGCATACGACTGTGTCGTCGGACGCGCCACGCCATGTTGTGCCTTGCGCCTGCGGCGTCGTGGATCTCGACTCGCGTTGAACGCGACGTCGCACAGGCCGACCGCGAGGATGAGGTCGCCGAACGACATCACCGTGTCGAACGGATGCTTCAAGATGATGATGTCGGAGAGGAACAGCAGCTGCTCTCCGTGCTGTTGCGGATGATGCTTCACGGTCGGCTGCGTCCACGACTGGTTTCGCCACTCCGACGGGTACTTGACCGGCATGCCCTGATTGAGCGCGATGACGACCGCGTTGCAGGCAATCCCGATGAGAACGATCGACATGCCGCGTAACACGACATTGCGCGCCGCGAACCCGAGGATGAGGACGTATGACGCAACGAGCAGCCCGAAACCGACGGTGTCCCAATCGCGTCTGGGCAACGTGTAGTACTCGAGGGTGAGCTGGATTGCGAGACCGGCCGCGAGCAGCCAACCCCAATGAATATTCGTTTCGAACAGACGCTTGTACGAGCCGAACGTCGCAACGGGGACCACCAGCGCGGCGAGGATGGCGATCCCGAGCGGAAGCATCGTCCGGTCACGGTACTGCGCAGGTCACGTACGATCCGGCAATGACCAGCGAGCTGCTGTACGAGGCGGCGGGCGGCGTCGCCCGAGTGACGATCAACCGGCCCGATCGCCGCAACGCGATGTCCTACGCGGTGATGCAAGGCCTGCGCGACGCGATCGGGCACGCACGGGCCGACGACGACGTCCGGGTCGTCGTGATCACCGGCGCCGGCGACCAGGCGTTCTGCGCGGGCGCGGACCTCACCGGCATCGCGCAGAACGCCGGCGCGGCAGCCGCGCACGAGGGGCGCGGCCTCCTCGCCGAACTCTTCCGTGAGATGTGGTCGCTCGGCAAACCGATCGTGGCCCGCGTGCGCGGCTACGCACTCGCCGGCGGCTTCGGACTCGCGTGTGCGTGTGACCTTGTCGTCGCCGCCGACGACGCCGTCTTCGCAACGCCGGAGATCAACGTCGGCTTGTGGCCCTACATGATCACGGTACCGCTCCTGCGTTCGATGCCGCCCAAGACCGCCCTCGAGCTCATGATGACCGGCCGGCGTGTGTCGGCAGCCGAAGGTGCGCGCCTCGGCTTCGTGCAGCGAGTCGTGCCGATCGCCGAGCTCGACGCGGCCGTGGATGCGCTCACGGCCGAGCTCGCGGCCAAGTCGCCGCTGATCATGCGTTGGGGCCGCGACGCGTTCTACCGCGTCCTCGAGATGGACGCAGACGCCGCACTGTCGTATTTGCAGGGAATGTTGACCGTGACCACACAGACCGAGGACACCGCCGAAGGTGTCGCCGCGTTCGCGGAGAAGCGCGCACCGCAATGGAAAGGACGCTGATGCCGACACCCACGTCGTCTGCCGGCGGAGATGTGCACGATTGGGGCCCGCTCGTCAACGACCTCGCGACGCGTCGGGACCGGGCGCTCGGGATGGGCGGCGCCGATCGTGTCGTCCGCCAGCGCGAGCTCGGCAAACTCACGGTGCGCGAACGCCTCGATCTTCTCCTCGATCCCGGATCGTGGGTCGAGTACGGCCTCCTCGCCGACCATATGGACGCCGGCCTCGGCGACCGTTATCTCGCGGCGGACGGCGCGATCACCGGCGTCGGCGAGATCGACGGTCGGCCCGTGGCGGTCGCCGCGTACGACTTCACCGTCATGGCGGGCTCGATGGGCGCGGTCGGCGAAACCAAGATCTCGCGGTTGCGGGCCCACTCGCTCACCCAACGTATGCCGTTCGTCTGTCTGCTCGACTCGGCGGGCGCTCGTATCCAGTCGACGTCGGGTTCGACGTTCGCCGGCGCGGGGGCGCTGTTCCGCGAACAGGTCGCGATGAGCGGCGTGGTCCCGATGGTCGCCGCGATGCTCGGCCACTGCGCGGCGGGTACGGCCTACATTCCCGCGCTGGCCGACTTCGTGCCGATGGTGAAAGGCACGTCGTCGATGGCGCTCGGCGGACGTCATCTCGTGAAGGCCGCGGTCGGCGAAGACGTCACCGAAGAAGAGATGGGCGGTTCGGCCGTGCACACCAAGATCTCCGGCTGCGCGGACCTCGAGGTCGCCGATGACGCCGAATGCCTGCAGATCGTCCGGAAGTATCTCAGCTTCTTCCCGCAACACAACGGCGAACCCGCGCCGATCCGCGCGACGAGCGATCCCGTCGACCGCCGCGTCGACGAGCTGTACGACATCGTGCCGACTGCGCCTCGTCGGGCTTACGACATGCGCAAAGTCGTCAGCGCGATCGTCGACGACGGCGACGTGCTGTGGATGAAGCCCGAATGGGCCAAGAACCTCGTGACCGCGCTGGCCCGGATCGGCGGGCGACCGGTGGGCGTCGTCGCCAACCAGCCGATGGTGCTCGGAGGTGCGCTTGACGTGAACGCAGCCGACAAAGCCGCGCGGTTCGTGTGGCTGTGCGACGCGTTCAACGTGCCCCTCGTCTTCTTGCACGATGTGCCGGGCTTCATTGTCGGCAGCGCGGTCGAAAAGCAAGGCATCATCCGCCACGGCGCCAAGATGCTGTTCGCGGTGAGCGAGGCCACCGTCCCCAAGATCAGCGTCATCGTCCGCAAGAGCTACGGCGCCGGGTACTTCGTCATGAATGGGCTCGCGTACGAGGCCGACTACATCGTGGCGTGGCCGACGGCCGAGATCGCCGTCATGGGACCCGACGGCGCGGTCAACATCATCCACCGGCGAACCTTGGACGCGATCGGCGACGAGACCGAACGTGCCGCGAAGCGACTCGAGCTCGCCGAAGAGATTCGAGCGAACATCGACCCGTACATCGCCGCGGGACACGGCCAGCTCGACGACGTGATCGACCCGGCCGAGACGCGTGCCGCGATCGCGCGTGGGCTGCGGATCAGCGCCGCCAAGCACGTCGATCGTCCGGCCCGCAAGCACGGTGTGCTCCCCGTTTGACGTAGCGTGAGCGCATGCACGAGATCAAAGCTGAGATCGCCGCGAACGTGTGGCAGGTCGTCGTCGAGGAAGGTCAGATGGTTGCCGAAGGCGACGAGATCTGCATCCTCGAGTCGATGAAGATGGAGATCCCGGTGATCACCGAGGTTCCCGGTGTCGTACGTGAACTGCACGTCGAGCCCGACCAGACCGTGCAAGAAGGTGACCTCATCGCCCTCATCGACGAGTCCTGAACGCCGAATGATCCGATTCGAAGTCCGCGGTTTCGTCGGCCTGGCAACGATCGACCGACCCGACCGGCGCAACGCGCTCAACGGCGAACTCTGTGTGGAGCTGGCCGACCATCTCGTCGCGCACCCCGAGCTGCGTGCAGTTGTCATGACCGGTGCCGGCTCGGCCTTCTGTGCCGGCGCAGACCTGGTGACCCGTTTCGCGCCGACGGAGTCGAACACCGACGGGCCGGTCGACACGTTCCGTCCGGCGTTCGAGGCGTTACTCGACGCGATTGTCGAGCATCCAGCGCCGGTCATCGCCGCGGTCAACGGCCCCGCGATGGGCGCGGGGATGCAGCTCGCGGTCGCCTGTGACCTGCGGGTCGCCGCGCCGTCGGCCCGGTTTGCGATTCCGGTCGGTCGGCTCGGCGTGCATCTCAGCCCCCGCAACATTTGGCGACTCGCCGTCCTGGCCGGACAGGGCGCGGCCCGCGACCTGTTGCTCGCCGGTCGTTCGGTCGACGCCGACGAGGCGCGCCGGCTCGGGATCGTCCAGTATCTCGCCGACGACGCGCTCGAAGCGGCGCTCGGGATCGCCGGCGATATCGCCGCGTCGGCTCCCCTGGCCGTGCGCGGTCACAAGCGTGCCCTGAATCTCGTCGCTGAGGTGCAGTGGCTGACGGCCGACGCACGTGCCGAAGTCGCCGCGTTGGAGGCGGCCGCGTTCGCAAGTGACGATCTGCAAGAGGGCATGGCGGCGTTCGCCGAGAAACGCACGCCCAACTTCAAAGGCAGCTGAGCGTCAATACCCGTTGGGGAGCGCGCGCTCGAGGTAGACGTAGAACGGGAACAGCACCACCAAAAACGGGATCACCCCGACCAGCCAGGTGATCGGGTGGCGCCAACGACGAAATGCCCACCACCAGAGCGCGCCGACGATCGCGACGATCGCGCCCCACAGCACCGACGGCGCATCGCTGTTCGATTCGCCCTGCAGGCCGGTCGCGAGCTCGGCGCGTGGCGGCGGCAGGACCCGCTTGCCGTCGATCCGGGTCGGAGGACGGTGAGGTTTGTCGCTGAGGGCGCGCACGAGCTTCGCCTTAATCACGATCCGCTGGGCGGCGGAGTACGGCGGATTGCAGCTGGTCAGGGTGAGCTCGGCGTCAGGCGTGTTGGCAACGACGGCATAGTCGGTGGGGGAGACCGCGAACGGCTGCTTGTCCACGACGTAGGTGTACGAACCTGCGAGGGTGGTGATCTGGATCTTGTCGCCCGGTGCCAGCTCGTTGACCCGGAAGAAGGGGGCGCCGTGCGTCGTGCGGTGTCCGGCGATCGCCGCGTCGCCGATCTGGCCCGGCAGTGGCGTCCCGGGATAGTGGCCGGGACCCTGGGCGAGGTCGGCGAGCTGCACGCCTTCGCGGAAGATCCAGTCGACGCCGATTTTCTTGATGACGATCTCGCCGATGATCCCCCCGTTGGGCGGAGCGATCTCGTACTTCGGGTTGATGGTCGTGGACGTGGGCGGATGGTGCCGGCGCCCGGCACCGGTGGCGGGTTTCGTGGTCGGAACTGTGATGACCGGGTTGTCCTGCTGACGCGCTTGGAGGAGCTCCTTGTGGAATTCGCTCTTCAACCGGGACTGGTCCCGGGCCGTGAAAATGCCGGTTCCCCACAGCTCGTAGGTGACGAACAGGAGGATCAGGAGCCCGATCGTCACCAACGTGCGGCCGATGGCCGCGAGCGTGCGCCGCACAACCACCGATGGTACCGGCCGCGATCGGCGGCTCCGGCCACGCCCGCGCAGCGTTTCGCCGCCCGCCCCGCACCCTTCGTACACTCTCGCCGTATCGCTCCCTCGTCTCCGGGGCAGTCCTCTTGCGTGTCGTTCACCTTCGGTCGGCCGTTTGCATGCTCGGACGATTTCCCGCGCTCGCGGGCGCCGATCTCGAGGTTCGAGCTGGCGAGATCGTCTTGCTCGCGGGCGCGAACGGCGCCGGGAAGACCACCCTGCTCAGGCTGTGCGCGGGACTGTTGCCCCTGCGGTCGGGGTACGCCGAGGTGCTCGGCGTCGATCTCGCGGTCGACCGGCGGGCGATGCGCCGCTCGCTGGCGCTCGTCGGCCACGAAACCTTCTGTTATGACGATCTGACCGTTCACGAGAACATCAGGTTCGCGACGCGCGCGGCGGGCCGGTCGACCGCAGACGCCGACGTCGCGCTCGAACGTCTCGCGCTCGGCCGCGTCGCGCGTGTGACCCACGGACGGCTTTCACAGGGCCAGCGGCGTCGCGTGTCACTCGCGATCGCGCTCGCCCGCGATCCGCGGCTCCTGCTCCTCGACGAGCCGCACGCCGGGCTCGACGACCAGGGCCGATCGGTGCTTGACGAGGTCGTGCGCGCCGCGCCGTCCGAAGGTCGCACTGTGCTGCTCGCGTCGCATGAACTCGACGTGGCGCGCCAGGTCGCGACCCGCGAGATCCGTATCGTGGCGGGTCGGGTACGCGGCGTGCCTGCCGGTTCGGACGGGCCGGCGAGCCGAGCCGAGGTGCGGGTATGAGGTTCTGGCGCGATGCGATGCTCGTGGCCGGCAAGGATCTTCGGATCGAGCGCCGATCGCGCGTCGCGCTCGCTCAGATCCTGCCGTTCGGCGGCATCGTGGTCGTCATGTTCGCGTTTGCGCTCGATGCCGACCGTACGTCGTTGCCGGTGGCTGCGCCCGGCCTGTTCTGGGCTGCAGTGTTTCTCGCGGCGCTGTTGGCGATCGGGCGGTCGTTCGCGGTCGAGGAGGCCAACACGGCACGGGACGGATTGCGGCTTTCGGGGCTCGACGGTGCTGCCATCTTCATCGGGAAAGCCGTCGCGATCGCGGTCGAGCTGTTCTTACTCGAAGTGGTGCTCGGCGCGGCGGTGATCGTGCTGTACGGCGTGACGGTGAGCGGAGTGTTGGTTCTCGTCTGCTCGGCGGTGGCCGCGACCATCGGGCTGGCGGCGACCGGTACGGTCTACGGCGTGCTCGCGACCGGCCTGCGCGCGCGTGACACGCTCGTGCCGTTGCTCGTCCTGCCGGCCGTCACTCCGGTGATGCTCGGCGGTTCCCGGGCGTTCGCGGCTGCGCTGCAAGGCTCGAGTTCCGACGCGTGGCCGTGGGTCCAACTCCTGGTGGCGTTCTCGGTGCTCTCGTTGGCGGCCGGAACGATGGCGTTCGGTCCGCTCTTGGAGGAGGCGTGAGCACGTTGCGACGGTATTGGTTCGGGGCGACGGTGGTCGTGGCGCTCGCGGTGACGGCTGTCTTCGCGTTGTGGCTTTCGCCGCCGGACGCGCAGCAAGGCGATGTCGTGCGGCTGCTCTACCTCCACGTGCCGACGATCTGGGTCGCGTTCCTCGGATTCTTCGTGACGACCCTCGCGTCGGCGCTGTGGCTGGTGCCGCGCACCCGTCGGGTCGAGTGGGACCTGCTGGCGGGCGCGTCGGCCGAAGTCGGTGTCGTGTTCACGGGTATCACCCTGATTGTCGGTTCGATCTGGGGCCGTCCGACCTGGGGCGTGTACTGGGTGTGGGACGCGCGCCTCACGACGACTGCGATCCTGTTCTTTTTGTATCTCGGATATCTCGCGCTCCGGCGAACCGCGGCGACCGCCGACGAACGCGGCAAGCGCTGCGCGATCGCGGCGCTGATCGCGTTCGCGGACGTGCCGATCGTGCACTTCTCGGTGACCTGGTGGCAGACACTGCATCAATCGGGCACCGTCTTCAATTCGTCGCTGGTTTCGGGCATCCACGGATCGATGGCGTTCACACTCATCTGGTCCGTCGGCGCGTTCACCGTCTTCTACGTCTATCTCGTGATGCGGCGGCTGCAGCTGGCCGAACTCGAAGAGGGTCTGGAGGAGCGTGAGCTCGAACTCGCGATCGCCGAACGTCAGCGTGTCGAGGAGATGGTGAGCGTCTGATGCCCCACGCTTGGGATTACGTCGGGGCCGGCTACGGCATCGCGACGGTGGCGCTGTCGACGTATATGACATGGATGTTTTTGCGGATTCGACGGTTGCGCCGGGTGCTCGGCGGGGACGCCGATGACTGAACCGTTCCGGCGTCCTTCTCACCGGCTGCGCTACACGATCATCGCTCTGGTCTGCGTCGGGGCTGTGGTGTGGATGATCACGGTGATGCAAAAGAACGTCGTGTTCTTCAAGACGGTGAATCAGGCGGTGGCCTCCCGTGCCCATGACGGGACGCGCGAGTTTCGGATCGGCGGCTCTGTGGTGCCGGGAACGATCACGCACACGGCGTACGGCGCCGACTTCGAAATCACCGCCGGCGGCCAGACGGTCCGGGTGGATCACACGGGCACGGAGCCGACGTTGTTCAAGAACTGTGCGCCGGTCGTCGCTGACGGTCATTGGAGCGGCACCACGTTCATGTCCGATCAGATCCTGATCAAGCACGGCTCGATCTACGAGCCGCCGAAAGACGCCAAGGCGGCCTGCCCGCCGGATCCGTTCGGTAAATGAGGGCCCAGCTCGGGTACGGGATGCTCGCGATCGGCACCGCGGCGGCGGCGCTCGGTGTCGTAACCCTCGGCGCGGGTATCCGTCTGCACCGTCCGGCGTTGCTGCGCCTTGCCCGCCGCTACGTGTTTGTCGTCCTGGCCGCTTCGGTCGGTGCGTTCGCGGTGATGGAATGGGCGCTGTTCGCGCACGACTTCTCGCTCTCCTACGTTGCCGACAATCTGGCGCGTGCGACGCCTGGGCTTTACACCTTTTCCGCGGCGTGGAGCGCGCTCGAAGGGTCGATCCTGTTGTGGGCGCTCGCGCTGTCTGCCTATGTGGGGTACGCGACGTGGCATTTCCGCAGGCGTGCCGATGATCCGCTCGTCGCGTGGGCGACGCTGGTCCAGCTTGTGGTGCTCGGGTTTTTCTTCGTGCTCATGCTCTTTCCGGCGAACCCGTTCCGTGTGATCCACGGGACGATCCCGAGCGACGGACTCGGGCCCAACCCGTTGCTGCAGAACAACCCGTTGGTGGTCATCCACCCGCCGATCCTGTATTTCGGTTACGTCGGCTTCACCATTCCGTTCTCGTTCGCGGTCGCCGCGCTCGTGACCGGTCGATTCGGCGAGGGCTGGCTCGCCGACGTTCGGCGAACGACGCTGATCGCGTTCGGTTTCCTGACCGTCGGTATCCTCCTCGGCGCCTTCTGGAGCTATTCGGTGCTCGGTTGGGGCGGCTACTGGGGTTGGGATCCGGTCGAGAACGCGTCGCTCCTGCCGTGGCTCACCGCGGCCGCGTTCATCCATTCGGTCATGGTGCAAGAGCGACGAGGGATGTTGCGCGTCTGGAACCTGTCCCTGGTGATCTCGACGTTCTGTCTGACGATTCTGGGCACCTTCCTCACCCGTTCGGGTGTGCTCAACTCGGTGCACGCCTTCAGCACGTCGTCGATCGGACCTTGGCTGCTCACCTTCCTCGGCTTGTGCACCGCACTGGGGGTCGGGTTGATCGCATGGCGCGGTGATCAGCTGCGTTCGCCCGGCCGCATCGACTCGCCGATGTCACGCGAAGCCGCGTTCTTGCTCAACAACCTGCTGTTCGGCGCGTTCGCGCTGGTCGTGCTCACCGGCACGGTGTTCCCGCTGCTCGTACAAGCCCTCCAGAACAAACAGATCACCGTGGGCGAACCGTATTTCGACAAGCTGGGCGTCCCGATCGGGCTCGCGCTGTTGTTCTTGATGGCGGTCGGACCGGCGCTGCCGTGGCGGGCCGCCAACGCGGAGACGTTGCGGCGTCGTCTGTTGGTGCCGGCCTGGATCGGCGGAATCACGATCGTCGCGTGCGTGCTCGGCGGCGCGCGCGGCGTTGCCGACGTGATCGCCTTCGGTCTCGGTGCCTTCGTGCTGGCCAGTGTCGGCCGTTCCGTGATCGTCGGTGTTCGCGCACGGCGGCGGGCGACCGCGGAATCGGTCCCGGCTGCCGCGCTGCATACCGTGCGGGGGAACCCGCGGCTGTACGGCGGGCTGCTCGTACACGTCGGTGTCATCGTCCTCGCGATGGCGTTGGCAACCACATCGGGCTACACGACCAGGCGGGAGGTGCAGCTCGCGCCGGGACAGTCGACGACGGTTCGCGGATTTACGGTCACGTACCTGAGCACCCATACGACCGTCGGCGCCCAGAAGACGTCCATCGCGGCCAGCGTGCAGGTGCGGCGTGGCACGTCGGACCTCGGAACGTTCCACCCGGCGATCTCGACGTACCCGAACTTCCCTGACGGCATCGGCACCCCGGCGATTCACAGCGACCTGTGGCACGACGTCTATCTCACGCTCGTCTCGGCACCCAATGCGGGGGGCACCACGAGCGGTCCGGTCACACTCGGCGTCCAGGTCGGGACCTTCGTGATGTGGCTATGGATCGGTGGAGTGCTCATGGCGCTCGGCATCGCGCTCGCGCTCACCCCGCCCCGTCGGCGTCGACCGCTGGTCGTGTCGTCCGGCGTCGTGTCCGATATGCCACGAGAGCTCGCCGAAGCCGCGACGTGAACGACACCGGTGTGATCGGTCGGCACCGGACGCGGTGGATCGCGCTGACCGTCGCGGTGGTGTTGGTCGGTTTCGGTGTGGTGCTCGCCGTGCAGCATCGCACCGAGGCGTCGGTTCCCCGCCTGGTCCAAGAACACGAGGCGGCACCGAGCTTCGATCTCACCACGATCGACAACACGCAGATCAGCTCCCGCTCGCTGGTCGGCAAGACCTACGTCGTGAACTTCTGGAACTCGTGGTGCATCCCCTGTCAGCAGGAGGAACCGGCGCTGCAGACGTTCTACGCCGCGCACCGTGCCGAACCTGACTTCGCGATGATCGGCATCGTCCGCGACGACACCGTCGGGCCGATACGCAGCTACGTCGCAGCCAACGCGATCACCTGGCCGGTCGCGTTCGATCCCAGCGGCGACATCGAACTCGGCTTCGGGACGACCGGTCAACCCGAGACGTACGTGATCTCCCCGACCGGGATCGCCGCCTGCGGCGGTCTCGGACCGGTCACCGACACAGATCTCGAAGACTGGTTGCAGGTCGTGCAAGCCGGAGGCGTCTGCGCGTGAGACGCGCGTCGGTGCCGTGGGTGATGCTCGCCGCGGTGCTCGCGGTCGCGGTCGTCGCGCTCGTGGTGCGGTCCAAGCCGAGCGACTCACCGACCGCGCGTGCGGCGCGTATCGACAACGAACTCGCGTGTCCGGTTTGCACCGGCGAGTCGGTCGCCGAAAGCAACTCCATCGAGTCGCGCGCGATCCGCGACGACGTCGTCAAGCGCATACGCGAAGGCCAGCCCGACGCAGAGATCCGAGACGCGTACGTGGCCCAGTACGGAGAGCGCATCCTGTTGACCCCGTCCAACGGCGGGCTCGGTGTCGTCGCCTGGGGACTGCCGGTCTTTGCGCTCGTGATCGGCGCGTTCGGCGTCGCGTTCGCGCTGCGGCGCTGGACCCGTACGCCGCGACTGGCCGCGACTGCCGACGATGTCGTCGTCGTCGATCGCGAACGTCGCCGAGATCGGCACGACGCGCCATGAACGATTTCGATCCGGTCCCGTTGGAGGCCGAACGCGACTTTTTGTTGCGCTCACTTGACGATCTCGAGGCCGAGCGCGAGGCCGGCAACGTCGACGACGGCACCTACCAGAAACTGCGCGATGACTACACGGCTCGCGCCGCGGCCGCGATACGCTCGCTCGCCGACGGCAAAGACCTCACGCCGCCCGATCCGCCCGCAGCATCGAAACTCGCCCGCGGCGTCACCGTCGGCGGGGTGATCGTGTTCGCGCTCGTTGCCGCCTTCGTGCTGACCGGCGCGGTCGGCCAACGCCGCGCGGGTCAGACCATCACCGGCAACAGTCAGAACGACAAGTCGGGAACGACGGCCGTTGCCGACCCGGGGCCGGCGCTGGCCGCCGAGGTGCGCGCCAACCCGAAGAGCTACGCGGCCAATATCGCGTACGCCCGCTATTTCCTGTTCCAAAAGGACGATTTCACCGACGCGATCCACGAGTTCGGGACCGCGGCTCAGCTCGACCCGAGCCAACCTGAGCCTCCGACGTACGCTGGCTGGGCGGGCGCGCTGCTCGCCGAAGAGGTCAAGGATCCAAACGCTCGAAAGGCGCTGCTCGCGGCGTCGATCGAGCGTATCCGGCAGGTGCTCAAAGCTCATCCGAAGTGCCCGGACGCGTACGCGCTCGAGGGCGTCGTCCTGTTCGACTTCGAGCACGACCCCAAGCAAGCCATTCCGCAACTGCAAGAGTCCCTCGTCCTCACCAACGACTCCAACCCGATTCGATCGCAGGTGCTCGCTGTTCTTGCGCAGGCGGTCGACGCGGAGAAGGGGACAGGTGCGTCGAGATGACCCAAGGAGATCCTTCGTGGTGAACAAGCCCAAACCCCAAACCGACCCGACGAAGATGTACCGGGCGACGATCTCAACCGACGGCGGCGCCATCGTGATGGATCTCGACCCCCAGCTCGCGCCGAACACGGTCAACAACTTCGTCGGTCTCGCACGCGACGGCTACTACGACGGGCTCACCTTTCACCGCGTCGTCCCCGAGTTCGTGATCCAGGGCGGCTGCCCCGAAGGCTCCGGTCGGGGTGGACCGGGCTACAAGTTCGCCGACGAGCCCGTGCAGGGCGAGTACCGCCTCGGTGCGGTCGCGATGGCCAACTCCGGGCCGGACACGAACGGTTCGCAGTTCTTCGTGTGCATCGACGACTGCCAGACCAAGCTCGCACCGAGCTACAACCTGTTCGGCTATGTGGTCGACGGGCTCGACGTCGCGTGTGCCACCAAGGTCGGCGACGTGATGCGCAAGGTCGAGATCGAAGAACGCGACCGCCCCTAAAATTTAGGTTGTTCAGCCGGCCGCGGCGTCGATGAGACCGTAGCGGCGGCGGATCGCGCGGTCGACGGTGCCGAACACGAGCGAGTCGACGAGGACGCCGATGATCAGGATCACGATCATCGCCTCGAAGACGCCGACGTAGTCGATCTGCTCCTGCGCGGCGTTGAGCAGCTGGCCGATGCCCACGTGACCGGGGAGTGAGCCGATCAACTCGGCGGCCATCAGGCTGCGCCACGCGAACGCCCAACCTTGTTTCAGACCGCCGACCACGGTCGGGAGCGCGGCCGGGATCACGACGAGACGCAGCGCACCGAACCCGCGGGCGCCGAGCACCCGGCCGGCGCGCAACAAGACCGGTGGGACGTGGTCGATGCCGTTGATGATGCCGTTGGCGATCGACGGCGCGGCCCCGAGCACCACGACGAACGTGACCGTCCCCTGTCCTTCATGGAACAAGATGATTGCGAGCGGAACCCACGCGACCGACGGCATCGTCTGCAGGCCGGTGATGATCGAACCGATCGCCGCGCGCAGCACCGGGACTCGCGCGACCGCGATGCCGACCGCACCGCCGATGAGCATCGAGAGCGCGAAACCTTGCGCGCCGCGGCGGAGCGTCACCCAACTGGCCGAGACCATGGTCGCCGGGTGTTGAACGAGTTGGTCGAGCACCGTGAACGGTGACGGCACCAGGTCCTGTGGCCTCCAATGCGACCAGACCGCTCCCTGCCAGGCGCCGATCACGATCGCGACGGCCAGGAGTTTCGGCCAGGTGGCACTCCATGCTTTCGCGGCGACGGCCGCGCGACGGTTCCCGGCCGGTGGGGTCACCGAACGCACGACGTCGAGGTCAGTCGCCAGTGCCACGGCGGACCTCTTCGCGGAGCTGGTCGGTGATCGTGGCCGCGAGGGTCGCGACCTCGGGCGAGTCGATCCGTCGGGGCCGAGGGATCGTCACGTCGTAGCAGGCTGCGACCCGACCGGGCCGGCTGGCGAGGAGCACGACGCAGTCGCCGAGTCGGACGGCTTCGCGCACGTTGTGCGTCACGAACAGGATCGTCTTGCCTGTCGAGGTCCACAGCGCTTCGAGCTCGTCGTGCAGACGGTCGCGGGTCATCGCGTCGAGCGCACCGAACGGTTCGTCCATCAACAGGACGTCGGCATCCTGGGCGAGCGCGCGCGCCAACGCGACGCGCTGGCGCATACCGCCTGACAGTTCGTGGGGTCGACGTTTCGCGAAGTCGCCGAGGTGCACCATGTCGAGCAGCGCTGCCGCTCGCGCTCGGCGCTCGGCGCGGGGTATGCCGGCCAGCTTCAGGGCGATCTCGACGTTCCCGCGTACGGTGAGCCAGGGAAACAGGGCCGCTTCTTGGAACATGAGGCCGGTGCGCGTCGCCCGGACCTCAACCCGTCCCGAGGTGGGCCGGTCGAGGCCGGCGACGAGGTTGAGCAAGGTGCTTTTGCCGCAGCCCGACGCGCCGAGCAGGCAGATGAACTCGCCGCGGTCGACGTCGAGGGTGACACCTTCGAGCGCGACGACGCGTTGACCGCCGGTACCGAACGATTTGGTGACGTCGGCGATGGAGACGACCGGACGAGACACCACCTCGGATCCGATGGGAGCCATCGAATCCGAGGTGAGGAACATGTGCTCGTCGGAGGTGGGTTTCACGGGGTGATGGTCGGCTTTCCCTGGGAGACCAGCAGCTTGTTCAGCAGCGACAGGTCGTAGATGTTCGCCAAGTTCGTCGATTTGATGAAGCCGAGCGCCTCGGCCGACGCCGCATCTTTCTGCAGCGACGAGACGATCGGGTCGAGCGTGAACGTGATGCTGGAGAACGACGATGCGATGAGCGACACCGCCGGTGCCTTGCCGGTCGCGGTGCCGATCCCCTGCGACACCAGTTGCTCGGCCTGGGCCGGGTTGCTCTTGGTCAGATCGATCGCGCTGGAGAGCCCTTTGAGCAGATTCGAGACGATGTCGGGATGGGCGGTGAGGAACTGGGTGGTCACGACCAGGTTCGTCGTCACGAACCGGCCTTGGGGCCACAGGTTGGCTTCGTTCACCATGATCACGCCGCCGGCCTGCTGCAGCTCGGTCGCGTACGGTTCGGGAACCCACGCGCCGTCGATCGCACCGGTCTTGAATGCCGTGACGGTCAGCGAGTTGTTCTGCGGAACGATCGAGACGTCGCCGCCGCCGGTTGTTGTCGTCGTCAGGCCCTTCGATTTCAGCCAGGTACGCAGCGCGACATCTTGGGTGTTGCCCAGCGACGGCGTCGCGAGCTTCTTGCCCCGCAGGTCGGCAGCGGTTTTGATCGAGGGCTTCACGATGAGGAACGCACCGCCCGATGCGGTACCGGCGACGATGCGGATCAGCGTGCCGCCCGACTTCTGGTACGCGTTGATCGCGGGGTTGGGCCCGACGAACGCCGCGTCGAGTGCGCCGGCGAGCAGCGCGGTGGTCTCGTCGGTGCCCGAGTTGTAGTACGACGTCTTGAGCTCGACGTTCGGCCCGAGATCCTTGGCGAACGTCCCGTTCTGCAACGCGATGATCGCAGGTGCGTGCGTCACGTTCGGCAAGTAGCCGAGGTGCAAGGTGACTTTGCCCGCGCTGGCGGGTCCGGACGACGGCTTCGAGCTGCTGGAGCACGCGGCCGCGAGCGTGAGGGCCACGACGACCACCACGATGGGGCCGACACGTCGGCTGAAGGTGTGCACGACTGGGTGCCTCCGATACCACTAATCTCACTAAAACCATCGAAAAGATAGAGTAACTTGGGACGGACGTCAAGCCTCGCGCGTCGAGTTTCTGGACCCGCTTGGTCGACAAAGTCGGACAAATGGCCCCGGCGCCGGAACGTGACTCGTCCGAAGGGCGCCGATCGGCTTGAATCGTTGTATGCGGATCACGGCCAAGGCCGACTACGCAGTCCGAGCCGCGGCCGAGCTGGCCGCGGTGGAGGGCAACGGGACCCCCGTGAAAGGTGAGCAGCTCGCCCGGAGTCAGTCGATCCCGCAGAACTTCCTCGAGAACATCCTCACCGAGCTGCGACGGGCCGGCATCGTCCGGACCCGACGCGGCGCCGAAGGGGGATACCAACTGGCCCGACCGGCCGCCGAGATATCGGTTGCGGATGTGTTGCGTGCCGTCGAGGGCCCGCTGGCCGCAATCCAGGGGACCCGGCCCGAGGCGCTGAGGTACGAAGGCGCCGCCGCACATCTCCCCGAGGTGTGGATCGCGCTGCGGGCCAGCCTGCGATCGGTGCTCGAGCACGTGACGCTCGCCGATCTCGCGAGCGGCAAACTGCCGTCGGTTGTGAAGGACCGCACCCGTCTCAAGGACTCGTGGCGCGCGCACTGAGCTGGTGAAGTCCGACCGGCGTGCATCACCGCCCGTAGCGGTCCCGATGCCGGCGCCTGAACGCCCGCGGGGCGCTGCGTTGACGAAAACGCAGCGTCGCCGAGGCGGACCGCTGATCAGCCCCAGCGCGCGAGTTCGGCGGGCAGGTCGAGCCGCTGCGTCACGGCATCGTGCTCGAGCGCGCCCCAGCTCTGGCGTGGGACGACCCACAACACCTCGAACTCGATGCCGTCGGGATCGTGGGCGTACAACGACTTGCTCACACCGTGGTCGCTCTCGCCGACCAACGCGCCCATTCCGGCGAGACGTTCGCGCATCGCCGCGAGGTCCTGGATGGTGTCGACTTCCCAGGCCAAGTGGTAGAGGCCGGCGCGGCCCGTCTCCGGTCCGGGCGCTTGGGCGCCGATGGTGAACAACCCGAGATCGTGATGGTTGTCGGTCCCCGCGGCGCGCAAGAAGATTGCCGCGCCGTCGCCGTAGTCGCCGACGACCTCGAAGTTGAACGCTTCTTGGTAGAAGGCTGCGCTGCGACGCGCGTCCCGCACGTAGAGCACCGCGTGATTGAGCCGACGGACTGCGGTCATGACCCTCGTAACCCCCGGAGCCGTTGGACGATTCCCGGGAAGACTTCCACGAAACGGTCGACGTCTGCCGTTGTGGTGGACCATCCGACCGAAATCCGAAGGGACCGCTCGGCATTGACGCCCATTGCGGCGAGCACCGGCGACGGTTCGAGGGTCTCGGACGAGCAGGCCGACCCCGAATGCACCGCCACGCCGTGCTGGTCGAGCGCAAGCAGGATCGGTTCCGCTTCGACGCCGTCGACGCCGATGCACAACACGTTCGGGAGGGCCTTCGCATCATCGGCCGGGCCGAATCGCTCCACGCCGGCGACGAGTTCGGTGACCCGGGCCGCGGTCGCAGTCAACGCGCGTTGCGCGGAGATCTCAGCGGCCAGATCGACCGCCGCGCACGCCGCCCCGAAACCCACCCAGGCCGGCACGTCTTCGATGCCCGCCCGCCGGGCCCGTTCCTGCGCGCCGCCCACGAGGAACGGGTCGAGGCGCAAACCTCGGCGCACGACGAGCGCGCCTGCGCCTTTCGGTCCGCCGACCTTGTGCGCACTGAGCGAGCACAGGTCGACGCCAAGCGAACCGAACTCGATCGGTGTGTGGCCTGCCGCCGCGCACGCGTCGACGTGCACGATCGTGGCGCGCTCGGCGGCCGCGAGCCCGACGTCGAGCACCGGCTGCACCGATCCGACTTCGTGATTGGCGAGCTGCACCGATATCAGTTGTGTGTCGGCCCGAACCGCGTCGATCACCTCGGCGGCGTCGAAGCGCCCGGCCCCGTCGACCCCGACGACCGTCACCTCGGCATTGGTGCGGGCGATCGCGTCGCGCACACTCGAATGCTCGACGCCGGTCGTGACGACATGACCTCGGCCTGGACCGCGGGTCAGCGCGCCCCACACGGCGGTGTTCACCGCCTCGGTACCCGACGCGGTGAACACGATCTCGCGGGGCCGGGCGCCGAAAAAGTCGGCGACCTGTTCGCGCGCGGTTTCG
>Ga0182024_10007536_pt1 | contig 23417 bp, 23 predicted proteins | sample P32metaG_FD_120480 | JGI IMG/M metagenome (GOLD analysis project Ga0182024, IMG submission 120480) | Permafrost microbial communities from Stordalen Mire, Sweden - P3-2 metaG (Illumina Assembly) | ecosystem: Environmental > Terrestrial > Soil > Wetlands > Permafrost | place: Sweden: Stordalen... | reverse complement strand
GGAGGCGATTGCGATCGCGAAGGAACTGGTGGCGCTGGGCTTCACGTTCTGCTCGACCTCGGGAACCGCGCGGTCGCTGGAGGCCGCGGGGGTGCCGGTGCGCAAGCTGTTCAAGTTGCAGGAAGGGCGGCCCACAGTGGTGGACTTGCTGAAGAACGGGGAAATCCAACTGATCATCAATACGCCGTTCGGGCAGATTCCGCGGCAGGACGAGAACATTATCCGCTCACAGGCGATTTTGCGGCGGGTGTGCATCATCACGACGCTGTCGGGGGCGAAAGCGGCATTGCAGGGGATCAAGGCGCTGCGGGTCAAGCCGGTGGAGGTTTGTTCCCTGCAGGAATACGGTAAACTCCTCAAGGGGTGGAAGATTGACGCTGGGGCGAAGGGGAAGTAGGGAGGGCCATGCAAAAACGGCGGCGGCGAATGCTTGAATGGCTGGCGGGCGGCGCGGCGGTCCTGCTGGCGCTGGCGGGGTGCGTGTATTTTGAAAAGCCGCCGCGGATGGTCACGTTGACGCTGCCAGTATCGGACGTGACACCGCAGGCGCTGGACGCTTCGGTGATGTTCTGGCACGCGTTGCAGGGGGACCATTATGACGATTTGCCGGCGGCGATTGCGGCGCTGGACGCGGCGGTGGCGGTGCATCCGAATTTCTCGAAGTTGAACATGCTGGCGGGGATGGCGTATGCGTGGCTGTATTTCGGGCAATTCAGTCCGGAGGCGGACGGCTTGCGCGGGCAGCCGGCGTATGAGGCGCTGCTGGCGCAGGCCATCCCGCGCGCGGTGAGCTACCTGGCGCAGGCGCGGCAGCTCGACCCCGGCGACCGGATTTTGCCGGGGTTTTTGACGGCGATGCAATTTATCCAGGCGCGGGTGAACCACGACCAGGCGGCGGAGGACGCCGCGTACAACGCGCTGCTGGCGAACACGAAGGCCTACCCGCAGTTTCAGGGTTTCGTGCAAGGGTGGGTGCTGACGGCGATGTATCCGGCGGACAGTCCGCGGTTCGCGGACGGGATCAACGGGTATTTCGCGACGCTGGACGCGTGCGTGGGGTTCAAGGTTTCGCAGGACAACCCGAGCGCGCCGGAGTTTGTGTTCAACATTCTGGCGCGGGCGGACCCGGCGTGCTACAACACGACGGTGGCGCCGCATAATTTGGAAGGCACATTTCTCGGGCTGGGCGACGCTTTCGCGAAGCAAGGCAAGCTGGCGCAGGCGCGGGCGGCGTATGAAAACGTGCTGCGGGTGCCGGTATACCACAGTTGGACCTACTACCACCTGCTGGAGGCGCGGCTGGATCAACTGGACAAGCTGCAGGCGGATTTTTCGGCGATCAGCGGGCAGGCACGCGTGCCGCCAACGGGCCCGGTGATGTTTTTCCAGGGGTATTACGCGTGCACGTCATGTCACGCGGGGTGAAAAGATTAACAAAGGGCGGTGAATCTTATCCCAGGCAGCGGATGGTGAGTTCGCGGAGGATGGATTCCTCTTCGTTGGGGCGGGAAAGGAGTTCCTCGAAGGCGGTGACGAAGGCGGTCTGGAAATCGATGAGGCGCTTGAGGGTGAGGGCGCGGGCTTTTTCGCCAAGTTTGCCGAGATACCAAAGGTTTTGGGTGAAGACGTTAAAGGTGCTTTTGTCGGCGAGGCCGCCGAAGTGTTTCGCATAAGCGCGCTGGGCGGCGGTGAAGGCGGAGGGGTCGAACCCGCGCGCGCCGAGGCGGAGTTCGCCGCTGTCGAGCAGGACGCGGAGCTGGATCATGAGGCGGTTGCGGCCCTGCAAAGTGGAAAGCAGTGGGCGGGCGGAGTGGCCGGCGAAGAAGTAGCGCTTGAGGGAGTCGAGCGTCCACGCGAGGTCGAGAGAGTAGAAGGCCTCGGCGGGTTCGAAGAAGTCGCCTTCGCCGAAGTCGGGGACGAGGTCACGAACGAGCGGCTCAGTGATGGCGCCGGCGGCGGGGCCGAGGTAGGTGGCGAGCTTGCGGGTTTCCTCGAGGACGAGGCGGGTGTTGCCGTTGACCTTGGCGGCGAGGAGTTCGAGCGCGCCGGGGGCAAACTCGACGCCGAGAGTCTTGGCTTCGGCCGAGGCGAGGCTGAAGAGGGCGTCATTGCCTTCGCCGCCGAGGAATTCGTAGTCGCCGTGCTCCTGCATCCATTTGAGTTCCTTGCGGCGGCGGTCCACGGGACAGGCGGTAACGAGGACGGCGACGCCCGCGGGGTCGGTGCCTTCGAGGAGAGTTTGGAGTTCGCCGACGAGGGTTTTCGCGCCGTCGGAGCGGCCGGTGGGGGTGTCGGAGAGAAAATTGGCGTCCTTGAGCCAGACGGCCTTGCGGTCACCAAAGAGCGAAAGGGTTTGGATGGCGGCGCGAAAGCGGGCGACGACGGCTTCGAGTTCGCCAAGATTTTGGACGGCTCCCTCGATGACCTCGCGGGAGAATTCGTCAGTCAGCCCCGCGGCCATTTCGCTGAAGCGCTCGCGGCCGCGCCGGGCGACGAGGAAATCGTCGTCGCCGCAGACAAAGGCAAAGGAGCGGAGGGTGGCGGGCATGGGGGATTATGAATGGAAGATGGAAGATGAAAAATGGAAGAGGAGCGTTGGAAGATTGAAGGGTGAGGGGGTGGGCGCCTCTAGGAAATGCGAAAAAGACGGCGGGAAAAAGGAAAAAGGGAGGGGAGAAGGCGACCGGGGGGTTTTCCTGAACAAGAAACAAAACTGTTCAACGAGTGGAAAGCCGGTAAAATGCGGGCCGCCTACTCGTATTGCCGCACATGGATTTCCCCGATTTCACGCCCCTGCTTGCCGACGCGTCCAGTGCGGGCGGCGCCGGCGACGTGTCGATGATAGCGATTCTGGGCTTCATGCTGGCGGGGCTGGGGCTGTTTTTCACGGGGTTGAATTTGATTTCGGTGCATTTGAAGCAGATGACCGGGCGGCGCCTGCAGGAGGTGTTTTCGAAGTTTGCGGGGCGGCCGATCTTGACGGGGTGGTGCGGGTTTTTGCTGGGCGGCGTGACGCAGAGCGACGCCGCAGTGGCGTTCCTGTCGATGAACCTGCTGCGCAACCGGCTGGTGAATTTGCGCCAGGCGATGATTTTAATGGCATGGAGCAGCGTGGGGACGAGCTTGCTGGTGTTTTTCACGACCTTTTCGCTGGACACGATTGTCTGCTACCTGCTCGGAGTGGCGGGGATCATGTATGCGATTGAGGGGAACTGGCGGCTGCGGCCACTGGCGGGGCTGACATTCGGATTGGGGCTGATTTTCTTCGGGTTGATTTTGATCGAGGATCACGCGGGACAGATGCAGCAGTTCACCTGGTTCACGAATTTGCTGACGGACGCGGAGGGGCATTACTTCGCGGGATTTTGCGTGGGGGCGTTTCTGACTCTGCTGACGCAGTCGTCCTCGGCAGTGAGCGTGGTGGCGATCGTGCTGGTGGGGAAAAACATTTTGCAGCCGGCGGAGACGCTGATGATCATTTACGGGACGAACTTCGGTTCGGCGATCGGCCTGTGGCTGCTGGCGTTCAAGGAGCGCGGCGTGGCGAAGCGGCTGGCGATGTTCGAGGTGGTGTTCAACATCGTGGCGTCGGCGGTGCTGGTGCCGTTGTTTTATATCGAGCTCTGGCTGAATCCAGGGATGGGGAGCGGAACGTTCCAGGTGCCGATGGTGCTGGGCCTGATGGTGAAATTCGGCATCCCGTTGAAGCAGCAGATGGCGGTGGCATATTTGCTGTTCAACCTGGTGGCGGCGCTGATCGTGATTCCGCTGTTTGGGCTACTGACGAAGTGGCTGGAAAAGCGCTACCCGGAGGACGCCGCGGAGGCGGCGGGGCGCACGCAGTTTTTGCATCCGCGGGCGACGCGCGACCCGGTGTCGTGCCTCGGGCTGATTGTGGACGAGCAAGACCGGCTATTGCAGCGGCTGGGCGAATATTTTTGCGATCTGCCGGAGCCCTCCAAGCGCACGGCGGCAGTGGCGAAGGTGTATGAGTCCGGCGAGGCGCTGGCGAAGGAGATTGATCCGTATCTGCACGATTTGATTGAAACGCCGCTGCCACGCGGCGAATCTTCGCGGCTGGCGCGGCTGGTGGAGCGGCAGCGGTTGATAGAGTCGCTGAACCGGGAGTATTTCCGCGTGGTGCCCTTCGTGATTGAGTCGGCGGCGGGGGGCGACGAGTTTGCGGGCCGGCTGCGGGAAGGTTTTGAGGCGACCACGCTGCTGGTGACGGAGGCGTTGTGCGGGCGGCAGTCGGGAGAGATCGAGATGGCGGCGCTGGTCACGAAGGACGGCGGCGACGCGATTCGGCGGTTGCAGCAGGCATTCACGGAAGCGGCGGAGCAAGGGCGCAGCGCGGCGGAGCAGGCGCGGATGTTGCAGGCGACGACGGGGCTGGAGCGTCTGGTGTGGCTGCTGCACGCGGCGACGCGCAACGCGCACGCGCTGGCGGGCGGCAAGGAAGCGAATTAATCCTCAACTGGAGAACAAAGCATGCATGCTTCGAACGACGAAAAGCTTTGGGCGGCGTTGAGCCATATTTTGGCGCTGGCGGGGGTACAGTTGCTGGCGCCATTGATCATCTACCTAGTGAAGAAAGACCGCTCGGCGTTCATCAGGGATCATGCGCGGGAATCGCTGAATTTTCAGATCAGCATTTTAATTTATGGCGCGGTGCTGGCTGCGCTGTTCTTCACCATTATTTTGATACCCTTGGTATACATTGGCGCCTTCGCGCTGCCACTTTTTGACCTGGTGATGGTCATCGTGGCGACCATCAAAGCGGCCAGCGGCGATCCGTGGCGCTATCCGTTGTGCATCCGGCTGGTGAAATAGGGCGGAGGATTTTTCGCGCCGATTTTTCAGGCGAAAGCTTCGGCCAATTCGGCGACGGCGAGGGTGTTCAGGAGCGCCTTGGGCAGGAGAGAGCCGGGTTCCAGGTATTCGGGGCGCTTGGGGGAGGCGGGGTCGTCGCTCCATTCGGAGGCGTGGGCGTTGCCGCCGGCAGGGCCGAGGCCGTCGATTGTGGGCAGGTGCGGGGCGAGGAAATTGCCGTCGCTGAGGCCGCCGCGGCGTTCGGATTCAATGCGGGCGCCAAGGCGGCCAGCGGCTTGGGTGTAGGCGTCGAGCAGGCGGCGAGTGGCGGCGTTTTCGGGCCACGCAGGCGTGCACTCGGTGATTTCCGCGCGAACCTGACAAAGGAAACCGTCCGCGACCGCGGCGATTTTACCGGGGCCGTTGAGGGCGAGGATGGCCGCCTCGGCTTCGGCAAGGACGGCGGGGTCGAAGGCGCGCAGTTCGCCTTCAACGACGGCGGCCTGGGGGACACGGTTGACGCCCTCGCCACCGCGGATGAAGCCGACATTGGCAGTGAGGCCGCGAGCGGGGTCCGTCAGGGATTCGAGGATGGGGACGAGGCGGGCGAGCTCGGCGATGGCGTTGGCGCCGTCAACGTGGCGGCTGCCGGCGTGGGCGCCGCGGCCGGCGACGGCGACGCGGAACTGGGCGCGGCCTTTACGGGCGACGACGAGGTTGTATTCGTGGTCATGATACGAGCCGCCTTCGTAAACGAGCGCGGCGGCGGCGCGGTCGCCAAAGCGGGCGAGGGCGGCCTGGACGAAATCGTCGCCGAGAGTTTCCTCGGCGGCATTGAGCCCGATGGCCCAGCCGAAGCGGTCGAAGAGGGCGGGAGCGGCGGCGCGGAGGGCGCGCAGTTGCAGCCAGAGCAAGGCGGTGCCGCCCTTGATGTCCACGACGCCCGGGCCGTAGATGCGGCCTTCGGCTTCGCGCCAGTGGAACTGGTTGCGCGCTTCCTCCTCGGGTGGGAAAACCGTGTCGAGGTGCGAGACGGCCATGAGCCACTGGCGGGACGCGCCGGGGCGGCGCAGGAAAAGATGGTCGCCGCAGCCGTCGCCGGAACACGGGACGAATTCGGCGGTAAAGCCGAGCGGAGCGAAGGCTGCGGCGGTGGTGCGGCCGAGGGCGTTGACGCCGTGGCGATGGGCGGTGTGGCTGTTGATGCCGACCCATTCACACAGGAGGCCGAGCGCGGCGGGGAGGTCCCGTTCGAGAGCGGCGCGGAAGGCGGCAGGGTCGGGAGTCATTATTATATAGCCCGACCCATGGGGAGGGGGGATCAGCCTTTGAGACTGCGGGAGCGGAATTTGTCCACGCCGACGGCGAGGACGATGACCACGCCGATGATGATGTCCTGAATATACGACGGCCAACCCATCTGGACGACGCCGCTGCGGAGTGAAGTCATGGTGAGCGCGCCGATGACCGCGCCCCAGATGCTGCCCACGCCGCCGTTGAGGCTGGCGCCGCCGATGACGACGGCGGCGATGATGTCAAGTTCGCGGCCCATCGCGGTTGTGGGGTCGCCCTGGCGGAGACGGGAGAGGTCGAACACGCCGGACAGGCCGATGAAGCAGCCGGAAAGCACATAGACGCCGACTTTGAGCATCCGGGTGCGCAGGCCGCAGAGGCGGGCGGTGTCCTCGTTCGAGCCGAGGGCGAAGATGTGCCGGCCGAAAACGCTGCGATTAAGGACCAGCGACATGATAATGGTCAGGACCAGGACGATGAGGACGCCTTGGGTGGGAACCCAGAGCGGGACCACGAGGCTGCCCACCTGATCGGGGTCGGGAGACATGAACGTGGAAAAGAAGCGGAACAACCAGTGGGGCACGGACGCGGGGTCAACGATGGACGGGTTGTTCATCAAGGCATTGAGTCCATCGGTCTGGCCCAGGTCGTTGAAATTGACGCTCTGGTTGTCGGAGACCCATTTGGCGACGCCACGGGCAGCACCCATCATGCCGAGGGTGACAATGAAAGGCATCATGGCGAAGCGGGCGATGATGGAGCCATTGATGAGGCCGACGAGTCCACCGACGGCAATCGCGCCAGCGGCGGCGAGCCAGGAGGAATGGTGGCTGCGCAGGATGCAGCCGGCGATGACGCCGGTGAGGGCGCAAACAGAACCGGCACTGAGGTCAATGCCGCCCGAGACGATGATGAGCGTCATGCCCAGGGTGCCGGTGGCGACGCTGACGGTTTGGAGAAGGATAAGGCCAAGGGTGTCGGGCGAGAGGAAATTCATGTGCCGGTCGCTCGTGACCATAATTTCGAACAGCACGAGAACGAACGACAGGCCGAAGAGCGGTCCAAGCAACGGGTAGCGTTGGAGCCAGGAAAAGCGATGGGCGGGAGCTTGGGACATGGCGGGGATAAGTTGGAAGCGGGTTAGTTTTGGGTGTTGGCAGCGGGTGATTCTTCTTCGTCGTCATCCCGGCCGAGGGCGGCGGTGAGGAGGGAATGTTCGTCCCATTGGTCGCGCGGGCGGACGGCGACGAGTTCGCCGCGGCACATGACGCCGATGGTGTCGCACATACCGAGCAATTCGGGAAGGTAGGAGCTGACCATGAGGACGGCTTTGCCCTGCTGGGCGATTTCAAGCATCTGGCGGTAAAGCACGGCTTTGGCGCCGACGTCAATGCCGCGGGTGGGTTCGTCAAGCAGAAGGACGTCGGCGTTTTGATGGAGGAGGCGGCCGAAGGCGACTTTTTGCTGGTTGCCGCCGGAGAGCTGGCCGACCGGCTGGGCGGCGGATTTGGCGCGAACGTCGAGGCGCTGGATGAGGGCTTGGGCGGCGGCGAGTTGGCGCGGGCGGGACACGAAGCCATGCGCGGCCACGGTGTCGAGGCGGGAGAGCGTGAAGTTGTCGGCGAGGTCGCGGGTGAGGAGCAGGCCTTCCTCCTTGCGATTTTCAGACAAGAGCCCGAGGCCGTGGCGGAGGCTGATGCCCGGATTGCCGAAGGTCAGCGGTTGGTTGGAAACGGTGACCGAGCCGGCGGCGGCACGGTCGAGTCCGAAGATGGAACGAAGAGTTTCGGTGCGGCCGGAGCCAATGAGGCCGGCGACGCCGAAGATTTCCCCGCGGCGGACGGAGAAGGAGACGGCGCGCGGTTTGCCGCGCGGGCCGGTGATGCCGTTGACGGCGAGAAGCGGCTCGCCCAGCGGGCGCGGCGAGCGCGGGTAAAGCTCGGTGACTTCGCGGCCAACCATCAGGCGGATGATGCCGGCGTTGTCGATATTGGCCAAATCGCCGCTGCCAACGGAGCGGCCATCGCGCAGGACGAGGTAGCGCTTGGCGACGGTGCGGCATTCCTCGAGGAAATGGCTGATGTAGATGAGGGCGACGCCCTGCTCGGCGAGGCGGGCGATGATGCGGAAGAGGTTGTCGACGTCATGGCGCCCCAGGCTGCTGGTGGGTTCGTCGAGGATGAGGACTTTGGCGCCGCTGGCGCAGGCGCGGGCGATTTCGACGATCTGCTGCTCGGCAACGGAGAGATTGCGCACAGGGACGTTGAGAGGCAGGTGCGGATGGTTGACCATTTCCAGGGCGCGGCGGGCAATGTCGCGCCGGGTGCGTCGGTTGATGAAGCCATAGCGGGAAGGCTCGCGGCCCAAGACGAGGTTTTCCTCGGCGTTGAGGTGCGGGGCGAGGGTGAGCTCCTGGTAGATCATGGCGACGCCGGCTTCGCTGGATTCGCGCGGCTGGCGCGGGGCGAACGGCTGGCCGTCCAATTCCATGGAGCCGGCGTCCGGTGCGTGGGCGCCGGAGATGACCTTCATGAGGGTGCTTTTGCCGGCGCCGTTTTCGCCGATGAGCGCGAGGACTTCCCCGGCCTGGGCCTCAAGGTCCACGCCGGCCAGGGCGCGGGTGGCGCCGAAGCTTTTTACAATGCCGCGCAGGCGCAAGCGCATGGGAGGGTCACATTACCGTGTGAGCTAGGAGGGTCTTGACGGCGGGGGTGTCCTGATTGTCCTTGGTGAGGAGGACGGTGCCAGTGTCGATGTTGGTGGGAACGGTTTTACCGGCGAGATGATCGAGCATCACTTTGACGCCCTGGTAACCCATGGTGTAGGGATCCTGAAGGACGAGGGCGTTGATGTGGCCCGCGGCGAGGCCGGCCATGTTGGCGGCGCCGCCGTCGAAGCCGACGAACTTGACCTTGCCGGCGAGGCCGGCCTTTTCAAGGGCGAGCAACATACCGTTGGTGCTGGGTTCGTTGGGGGTGAAGATGCCGTCCACAGTCGGATAGGTGCTCAGTAGGTTGGAGCCTTTGTCGAGGGCTTTTTCGCGGTCGTCGCCGGCGTAGTTGTCGGAGGAAAGGATGGTGATGTTGGGGTATTTCTTCATGGCGTCGAGGAAACCCTCCTCGCGCTGATTGGTGCTGGCGGAGCCCGGCATGAAGCGCATCATGAGGACATTGCCCTTTCCGCCGAGTTCGCTGGCGAGTTCGTCTCCGGCCATGGAGCCGGCTTTGCGGTTGCCGGTGCCGACGAAGGCGATGGTCTTGTCGTAATCGAGCGGGGAATCCACGATGACGAGCGGGATGCCGGCGAGGTGGGCCTTTTCCGACGGGGCGACAAGGGCGTCATACTCCATGGGGCAAAGGATAATGCCGTCGAGCCCCTGCGCGACGTAGGTTTCCATGAGGGCGATTTGGGCGGCGCGGTCACCTTCATTGGGCGGCCCGTTCCAGTCGATGTCTACTTTGGTGCCGGCGTCCTGGGCTTCCTTTTGGGCCTGGAGCATGCCGGCTTGGACGGACTTCCAGTAGACATTCTGCATGCCTTTGGGGATGAAGGCGAGGTGGAGGGTCTTGGCGGTCGCCGCGGTGGAGTTGCCCGAAGCGGCGGTGGAAGAACTGCCGCCGCAGCCGGCAAGCAGGAGGGTGGTCGCGGCGCCGCCGACGCAGAGAAGGGATTTTAAAATGAGGGGCAGGGAGGGGGCCTTCATGGTCGAAGAGGGGAGGTTGGGGTGAAAAACGCCGGAGGGCAGGGGCGCCCTCGAAGCGAGCCGCTTATATGGCGGGCTTTAGCGGCGGGTGTCAAATCAATCGGGGTGCTTTTGGAGGTAAAGGCGGAAGAGGTTTCTAGACCGGGGTTTGCGTGGGTTTGGCCAGCAGGTTGAATCTTGACTCTTAGAGTGGGGTTGGGTGTGATGACCGACCGGCTTGACGGGGTCGCGGATGCAGGATGGCGACCCGGGCGCAGCCGGGTTGCTTTATGCCTAAACCCCGGCGTCAAAAAATTCTCGTGACCGGCGGAGCCGGTTACATCGGTTCAGTGCTGGTTCCGGCGTTGCTCGAGGCAGGCTACGCGGTGACGGTGCTGGACAATTTCATGTTCGGCCAGACGAGCTTGCTGGAGTGCTGCGCGGACGAGAATTTCGACGTGCTGCGGGGCGACTGCCGCGACGAGCGGGTGGTGGCGCCGTTGTTGGCGAAGGCGGACACGATCATCCCGCTGGCGGCGCTGGTGGGCGCGCCGATGTGCGACCGCGACCGGCAGGGAGCGGTGACGACCAACCGCGAGGCGGTGCAGTTGTTGTGCAAGCTGGCGTCGAAGAAGCAGCGCATTCTTTATCCGACGACGAACAGCGGCTACGGGGTCGGGGAGAAGGGAAAATTTTGCACCGAGGAGACGCCGTTGCGGCCGATTTCGCTGTATGGGACGACAAAATGCGAGGCGGAGGCGGCGGTGCTGGAACGGGAAAACGGGCTGACGTTCCGGCTGGCGACGGTGTTCGGGCTGTCGCCGCGGATGCGGCTGGACCTGCTGGTGAACGATTTTGTCTACCGCGCGGTGAACGACCGGGCGGTGGTGGTGTTCGAGGGGCATTTCAAGCGCAACTACCTGCATGTGCGGGACGCGGCGCGGGCCTTCCTGCATGCGCTGGAGAAATTCGAGACGATGCGCGGGCGCCCCTACAACGCGGGGCTGGAGGAGGCGAATCTTTCGAAGCTGGAGCTGTGCGCGGAGATCAAAAAGCACCTGCCGCAATTTGTTTACCTGGAAGCGCCGATCGGCGAGGACCCGGACAAGCGGGACTATATCGTGTCGAACGCGCGCATCCGGAGCACGGGCTACCGGACGGAATGGCCGCTGGCGCGGGGCATTGCGGAGTTGATCAAGGGCTACCGCATCGTGCGTAATGCCCGGTTTGCCAATGTCTGAAGCGCCGCCGACAGGCCGTCTGCCGGCAGGCGCGCTGACCGCGGTCATTCTAGCCGGCGGGGCGGGGACGCGGCTGCGCGCGGCGGTGGCGGACCGGCCGAAGCCACTGGCATGGGTGGCGGGGCGGCCATTCGTGTGCCACTTGCTGGAGATGCTGGAAAAGGCCGGCGTGGGGCGCACGATTCTGGCGACGTGCCATCAGGCGGAGCAATTTCCCTTGCGACTGGGAAACAAGTTCGGGGCGATGCGGCTGGATTACTCAATAGAGACTACTGCGCTGGGAACGGGCGGGGCCGTGCGGCAGGCGTGCGAAACGGTGGCGACGCCGTATACTTTGGTGCTGAATGGCGACTCGTTTTGCGAGTTTAACGTGGCCGGTTTGCTGGCCGCGCAGCCGGACGGGGAGGACGTTTTTACGATGGTGGTGCAGACGGCGGCGGCGGACGCGCGGTTTGGGTCGGTGCTGTTTGACGCGGAGCGATGCATCACGGGGTTTGTGGAAAAAGCCGACGGGCCGGCGGCACAGGCGGGGATCAACGCCGGGGTGTATCTGGCCAAGACCGCGTTTTTCAATAAGCTGCAGCAGGGGCGGAAAATTTCGCTGGAGCAGGAGCTTTTCCCGAATTGGGCGAAGGCGGGGCGGCTGCGGGCGTTTCCAGTGGGCGGGCGGTTCATTGATATTGGCTTGCCGGCGAGTTACGCGGAGGCGCAGGTTTTCTTTCAAGGGGAGGCGAAGCTGGATTTCGCGCCGGTGGAGGAGTTGCGGCAGTCGGGCGCAAAGGCGGCGGCGTTGCTGGCGCCGCGAAAAGTGGCGGAAATCAACGGGTGGAAGCTGGCGGTCGGGGTGATTGTGCGGGATCCGCAGGGGCGCATCCTGTTGGAGCGCCGGGAAGACTGTGGGTTGTGGGGGTTGTTGGGCGGGCGGATGGATTACGGAGAATCGGTGGAGCAGACGGCGGCGCGGGAGGTGGGGGAGGAGACGGGGCTGAAGATAGTGGTGGAGCGGCTGGTGGGGGTATATTCGGATCCGGCGCGGATTGTGTCGTATCCTAACGGGGACGTGCGTCAGCCGGTGGTGGTGGTGGTGGAGGCGGCGGCGCTCCCAGGCGAAATTACCTCTTCACAGGAGAGTCTCGAAGTGATATATTTCAATCCGAATGCCTTGCCTCGTTTGGTCATGCCCCATGCTCAGTCCGCGTTGCGGGATTGCCTGAAGGGTCAAACTCCCAGCCAACGCCCCGTATGATTATCAGCCGGACGCCCTACCGCATTTCCCTGTTTGGGGGCGGCACCGATTATCCGGGGTGGTTCCGGCAGCACGGGGGCGAGGTGATCGCGGCCTCCATCAACCGGTATTGCTACCTGACGCTGCGGTATTTGCCGCCGTTTTTCGAGCGGCGCTTCCGGATCGTTTACTCGGTGACGGAGGAGTGCAACGAGATCGGGGAAATCCGGCACCCGGTGGTGCGGGCGGCCCTGGACATGTTTCAACTGAAGCAGGGGGTGGAACTGCACCACGACGGGGACTTGCCGGCGCGCAGCGGGATTGGGTCGAGTTCGTCGTTCACGGTGGGAATCCTGCATGCGTTGCACGCGCTGCGGGGGGACATGATTTCGAAGATGGAACTTGCGCAGAAGGCGATCCACCTGGAGCAATCCGTGCTGAAGGAGAGCGTGGGCTGTCAGGACCAGATCACGGCGGCGTTCGGGGGGTTCAACCACATTGAGTTTTTGCCATCGGGGGAGTACCGGGTGCATCCGCTGACGCTGGCGGCCGACAAGGTGGAGGAGGTGCTGAGCCACCTGATGCTGTTCTACACGGGGCTGCGCCGAATTTCCTCCGACGTGGCGGCGACGTATGTGAACGATTTGGAGGCGAAGGCGGTACAGTTGAACCGGACGCGGCAGAGCGTGGGGCAGGCGAAGGAATTGCTGATGCAGAAAAACCGGATGAAGGAGATGGGGGAGTTGCTGCACGAGACCTGGCTGCAAAAGCGGGCACTGAGCAAGGCGGTGTCGCGGCCGGAGATCGACGATATGTATACGGCGGCGCGGCAGGCCGGGGCGATCGGGGGGAAGATCCTGGGCGCGGGCGGCGGGGGCTTCATGCTGCTGGTGGTGCCGCCGGAGAAGCGGGCGGCGGTGCGGGCCCTGCTGCACAAACTCATCCATGTGCCTTTCGCCTTTGAAAAGGCGGGGACACAGATTATCTTCTACGAACCAAATTCGGTGGAGCCGTCGGTCTGAACGGCTGCCGCCAGGCGCGCTTCAGGGTTGAAAACCGCCGCAAGAACTTCATTATCCAACTTTTTGAAAGCACTCATTACAGGCATTGGCGGTTCCGGCGGGAGCTATCTGGCGGACTATCTGGTGGCACACCAGCCGCAGGTGGAGGTGCATGGCATCACGCGCTGGCACAGCGCAACCACGCTGGCGAATTTGGCGGAATGCCGCGGCCGGGTGCACCTGCACGAGTGTGACCTGGGGGACTTCGTGTCGGTGCTGGAGGTGATGCAAAAGGTGAAGCCGGACATGATTTTCCACCTGGCGTCGCACGCGAACGTGCGGACCTCGTTCATCACGCCGCTGGCGGTGCTGCAGAACAACATCGGAGGCACGGCGAACCTGCTGGAGGCGGTGCGGGTGACGGGATTGAGCCCGCGGATTCAATTGTGCAGCACACCGGAAGTTTATGGAAAGGTTGCCAAAATCCCGATTACCGAGGACGCGCCGATGAATCCGGTCAGCCCCTATGCGGTATCGAAGGCGGCGCAGGACCTGCTGGGCTACGCGTATTTTTCCGCCTATCAGATGCCGATAATCCGCACGCGGATGTTCACCTACCTCAACCCCCGGCGGGCGGATCTATTCGCGACGTCGTTCGCGTTGCAGGTGGCGCGCATCGAGCGGGGTTTGCAGGCGGAATTGCTGCACGGGAACCTGGAATCAACCCGGACGTACATTGACGTGCGCGACGCCGTGGAAGCCTACTGGGTGGCGATTGAGAAATGCGTGCCCGGGGAGGCATATAACATCGGCGGCTCGACGACCAAAACGGTGGGGGAATTTTTGGAGATTTTGAAGGCGAAAAGCCGCGCGCCGATACCGTCGCGGGTGGATCCGCGGTTGCTGCGGCCGGCGGACGCGACGCTGCAAATTCCGTCGATGGAGAAATTTGTGAAGGCGACGGGATGGCGGCCGAAGTATTCGTTCGAGCAGAGCGTGGAGCATCTTTTGCAGCACTGCCGGGCGGTGGTGGACCGCGAAGTGGAGGCGCTCGCAGTTAAGATTTAATCACGCCTCCGGCTTTATCTCCAGCCCGTCAACAAAATTTCCGCTCGCCAAACCCATTCAAAACTAATTACCACGTCGTTTGCCATCGGCCTGCCGGTCGTCGCCCGCATCGACTGTGAAACCATCCACGCACCGCCGTTATTTGATCCATGACCAAGGAAGAACTCATCGCCTTCGAGGAGGAAATTGCCGTGGAATTCAACACGGGACGGGTGCGCGCGCCGGTGCATCTTTACAGTGGGAACGAGGAGCAGATGATCGAAATTTTCTGCTCGGTGCAGCCGCAGGACTGGGTTTTTTGTTCGTGGCGGAGCCACTACCAGTGCCTGCTCAAGGGGGTGCCGAGGGAGCAGCTGAAGAAGGAGATTCTGGCCGGGCATTCGATTTCGTTGTGCTTCCCGGAACACCGGATTTTTTCCTCCGCGATCGTGACGGGCGTGTTGCCGATCGCGGTGGGGGCGGCTTTGGCGATCAAGCGGCAGGGCGGCTCGGAGCGGGTGCATTGTTTCATGGGGGAGATGACGGCGGAGACGGGGATGGCGAACACGTGCATCAAATACAGCCGCAACCACGGATTGCCGATCCGCTTCATCATCGAGGACAACGGCAAGTCCGTCTGCACGGAAACGCGGGAGACGTGGGCGGCGGAGCGGCTGACATTTGAAGGTGGTCACGACCCGTTAATTGTTTATTATCGTTATCAAACAAAATATCCCCACGCGGGCGCGGGCGTCCGCGTGCAATTCTAAACCAGCCATGAAATACGCCGAGGCGCTGCGAGCATCCATGCATTTTCTGGCCCAGGACCCGCGGGTGGTGTTCCTGGGGCAGGCGGTGGGCGTGCCCGGGACGGCAATGTACAACTCGCTGAAGGACATCGAGCCCGCGCGGCGGGTGGAACTGCCGGTGGAGGAGGAGTTGCAGATGGGGATATGCAACGGGATGGCCCTGACGGGACTGGTGCCGGTGTGCATTTTTCCGCGGTGGAATTTCCTGTTGCTGGCGGTGAACCAGATCGTGAACCATCTGGACAAGATCCGCGAGATGTCGCACGGGGGTTACGAGCCGAAGGTGATCATCCGCACGTCCATCGGCTCGGAACGGCCGCTGCATCCGCAGCAGCAGCACGTGGGGGATTTCACCGAGGCATTCCGGCTGATGTGCCGCAACATCGAGGTGGTGCGGCTGGACGAGCCGCAGGAAATTTTGCCGTCCTACCAAAGGGCGTTGCAGCGCACGGACGGCAAATCAACCCTGCTGGTCGAATACGGGGACTATCACAATGAAAAGTGACACCCTGGCCAAGGCTCCGGTGCTGGACTGGCCGCTGATGGACAACAACATCACGCGGGAGGACCTCAACGTCATCATCGCTTTTTTGCAGCGGGACCCGGCGCCGATTTTGACGCAATCCACGCAGGTGCAGGGTTTCGAGGAAGATTGGTCGAGGTGGCTGGGGGTGAAGTACAGCGTGTTTGTGAATTCGGGGTCGTCGGCGAATCTGGTAACGATGTCGGCACTGCGGGCGCTGCGCGGACCGGGCAAGATTATTGTGCCGACGCTGACGTGGGTGTCGGACATCGCGTCGGTGCTGCAAGCGGGGTTCGAGCCGGTGTTCGTGGACATTGACCCGCGGACTTTGGGGATGAACACGCGGCAGGTGGTGGAGTTGCTGGACGACGACGTGAAGGCGGTTTTTTTGACGCACATTCTCGGCTACAATGCGCTGGATGATTTCCTGCTGGACACGCTGGCGAAGCGGGGCATTCCGCTGATCGAGGACGTGTGCGAGTCGCACGGGGCGACGCACCGGGGCCGGAAGCTGGGCAGCCTGGGGTTTGCCTCGAATTTTTCCTTTTATTACGCGCACCACATGAGCACGATCGAGGGAGGGATGGTGTGCACGAACGACGAGGAATTTTACGAGACAGTGCGGATGTTCCGGGCGCACGGGATGGTGCGCGAGATGAAGTCGGCGGAGCGCAAGAAAGCGGCGGCGGCGCGGCACCCGGACCTGAACCCGGATTTTATTTTCGCGTACCCGGCCTACAACATGCGGAGCACGGAGATCAACGCGGTGCTGGGGCGCGCGCAATTGCAGCGGCTGGACGAGAACAACCGGCGGAGGCAGCGCAACCTGGAGATTTTCCTGAAGCACCTGGATTCGCGCCTTTACCGCACGGATTTCGCAATGGAGGGTCAGTGCAATTACGCGTTCACGCTCGTGTTGAACCAGCCGGACGAGGGCCTGCGCGACCGCGTGCAGAACGCTCTGCGGGCGAGCAAGGTGGAGTTTCGCCGGGGGGCGTCGGGCGGCGGCAACCAGTTGCGCCAGCCCTACCTGCGGCAGCGGCTGCCTTTGCTGAAGCCCGAGGACTATCCGCAGGTGGATCACGTTCACTTTTTTGGATTTTACCTGGGCAACTATCCGGCGCTGGAACCCGGGCGCATCCAGCAGTTGTGCGCGCTGCTCAACCATGTGTAAGGGGCGCGAAAAAAACCGTTGACGCGCGAGACAAGTGCGTCGGTAATTGGCGGTTTGCTTCCCGGAGGGCGGTGGAAAATGGGCGCTTGGGCGTCCGGCGTCCGCTCCTCTCCCTTTTTAACCCTTCCACGCGATTCCATTCTTTGTGAGCTTTTATAAAGACAAAAAAACTCTGGTGACCGGCGGCACGGGGCTCATCGGACAGCCCTTGGTGCAGATGCTGCTGGATGCGGGAGCGAAGGTCCGGGTGGCGTCGCTGGACGATCCGTCGCGGGTAAATCCGGGGGCGGAGTTTGTGCGCGGGAATTTGATGGATGGGCAGTTTTGCACAAAAATTTGCCAAGGGATGGAATGCGTGTTTCATGTGGCGGGGATCAAGGGCTCGGTCGGGCTCGGCGGGGCGAAGGCGGCCAGTTTCATGGCACCGCACCTGTTGATGAATACGCTGATGATGGAGGCCGCGCACAAGGCCGGGGCCGAGCGCTATCTCTTTACCAGCACGGTGGGCGTTTACCATCCGGCGGACGTGTTTTACGAGGACCGCGCGTGGGACGGGCCGCCGCACCCGAGCGACAAATACGCCGGTTGGGCGAAGCGCATGGGTGAGCTGCTTTGCGAGGCCTACAAGCTGGAATACGGCTGGGACAAGATCGCCATCGTGCGGCCGACGAACATTTACGGGCCCTACGACAATTTCGACCCGAAGACGGCGATGGTGATCCCGGCGCTGATTGCGCGGGTGGCCGCCGGGGAAAACCCGCTGGTGGTGTGGGGTGACGGCTCGCCGCAGCGGGACTTCATGTATTCGCGGGACTGCGCGGAAGGGATGCTGCTGGCGCTGGAGAAGGGCGCGAACGGCCAGCCGATCAACCTGGGCGGCGGCCACCGGACGTCCATCAAGCAGATTGCGGAAATGATTGCCGGATGTTTTCCAAATCCGCCGCGCATCGAATGGGACACGACGAAGCCCGCGGGCCAGGCGCTGCGGGTGATGGACATTACCCGGGCGAAGGAGATGCTGGGTTTTTCGCCGCGCACGAGCGTGGCGCAGGGCATCCGCGAGACGGTGGAGTGGTTTCTGGCCAACCGGCGCGAAAGCGAAAAGCGCTACAATGTTTTTTACGCGAAGGGGTTTCTCACTTAAAGGCCAGTCATGTATTTTAAAGATCAACAAGTATTGGTGACGGGCGCAGCCGGGTTGACGGGCAGCGCGCTGACGGCGCGGCTGGTGCGCGAAGGGGCGCGGGTGCGGGCGACGTTGCGTACGCGTAAACCGGAGAAACTCGTGCCCGGGGTCGAGTATGTGACTTGCGACTTGACGCAGCCGGAAGTCTGCAAAGCGGTGGTGAAGGGCGTGCAGCAGGTGTTCCATTGCGCCGCGAACACAACGGGGGCGGCGGTGATGTCGAGCACCCCCATGGTGCACGTCACGTCCAACGTGGTGATGAATTCGTGGTTGATGGAGGCGTGCTACGAGGCGCGGGTGGAGAAATTCATCTGGCTGAGCAGCACGACGGGCTATCCCGACAGCGACCAGCCGGTGAAGGAGGAGGACATGTTCGTGGGCGAGCCGTATGAGAAGTATTTTTTTGTCGGGCACATGAAGCGGTTCACGGAGGTGCTGTGCCGGATGTACGGGGAGAAATTGCCGCGGAAGATGACAACGCTGGTGCTGCGGCCGAGCAACATTTACGGGCCGGGGGACAAATTCGAGTTTGAACGCTCGCACGTGACGCCGGCGCTGATCCGCAAGGTGATTGAGCGGCATAATCCGCTGGAAGTATGGGGGACGGGCAACGACGTGCGGGACTTGATTTACGTGGACGACTGCGTCGAGGCCATCATGCTCGCGGCGGAGAAGCTGAACGCCTACACGGCGCTGAACGTGGCCTCGGGCACGAGTTGCAGCGTGAAGCAGATTTTGAACACGATTCTGGACCTGGAGAATTGCCGGGACATCAAGGTGGTCTTCGACCCGTCCAAACCGACAATGATTCCCGTGCGGTTGGTGGACGTGAGCAAGGCGGAGAAGCTGCTGGGTTTTCGCGCGAAGACGGATTTGCGCACAGGTCTGCAAAAGACGATTACATGGTATAAAAACACGCTGGGCCGGGGGTGAACCGGTGAAGCCGCCCATCCAGCTTTTGCCATGGGAGGTTCGGGAGAGCCGGGAGGTGTATGCCGCGCCGCCGTGGATGACGGTTTCCGTGCAAAAGGTGCGGCTGCCGGACGGGCGGGAGGTGGCGGACTACCATCAGTTGCTGCTGTTGGACTATGTGATTGTATTCGCGCTGACCCCGGAGGGGCGCGTGGTGGTATTGCGACAGTATCGCCACGGGGTGCGCGGGGTGAGCCTGCTGTTGCCGGCGGGGCAGTTGGAAAAGGGCGAAGCGCCGGTGGCGTGCGCCCAGCGGGAATTGCGGGAGGAAACGGGTTACAGCGGGAGCGGCTGGGAGTCGCTGGGGAGTTTCGTGGGGGACGCGAATTACGGGGCCGGGCGGGCGCATATCTTCAAGTGCCGGAACGCGCGCCGGGTGGCCGCGCCGGACTCGGACGACTTGGAAGCGACGGAGCTGGTACTGCTTTCGGTAGAGGAGTTGCAGGAGGCCTTTCGCCGCGGCGAAGTGATGGTGGCGGGCCAGGCGCTGGCGGTGGCGCTGGCATTGAGCGCGTGGTTTTCGCCCAAACCGGCGTGAGGGGCGTTAGCTTGGCCGCGGGCGCGGGCGACCTTTTCCGGTTGCATCGCCGGGGCCCAGGGGATACCTTCATTTCCCTTATTCACACTTACCCAACGATGACGATGAGGCGCGCGTGCCCGGCCGGGAGCGAGGATTAGCCGGTGCGCCTTTGAGCCATGCAAGGACATCCATGCCCACCCTGATTGAAATTCCCACGTTTGCGGAAAACCCCGAGGCTGCCCTGGCGTTTTATTTTGACCAAGGCTACCATATCGAGCCGAATGTCTGGTCTCCGGCGGAATTGGACGCGCTGCGCCGGGCTTCGGAAGAGCAGCCCTCGTGGCGGGACGGGACGTTTTCGCCCTTGATGCATCCGCACAAGACGGACGCCACCTTTCTGGGCGCATTGAAGAATCCAAAGATCGTGCGCATCATGGAGCGGCTGCTGAAGGGAAAGGTCAGCGGGATCCAGACGGAGTTCTTTTATTGCCGGCCCGGGACGACGGGTTTTGCGATGCACCAGGACAACCATTATGTGGACGCCAAGCCGGATGCCTTCGGCTCGGCGTGGTCGCCGTTGATTGATATTTCGCCCGCGACGGGCGGACTCGTGCTGTATCCGGGCACGCACCGCGAGCCGATCCTGCCCGTGGAGGAGATTCCCGCGGTGGTGGAAGTGGGGCAGGACAAAAACGCGCACAAGCAGCAGGTGGTGCTACCGAAGCAATACAAGCCGTTGGATCTGGTATGTTCGGCGGGGTCGGCGGTGTTCATCCACGGGCACATCGTGCATTCGTCGCATAAGAACCAATCGAACTTGTTCCGGCGGGTTTTGCTGTCCACCTACGTGCGCGCGGGCGAGCCGTTCCGCGCCGGCAACACGGCCAAGCGGACCGCGGTGGACGTGTATACTTGAACACCAGGCCGCGCGCGCCGGGGTTGACCGCCGCGGGGAGGCCGGTTAAGAACTGCCCGCCAAGCGGACGCCAGAATTTTTTTGCGACTTCGCCACCATGTATTTCCACATCAAACGCGTTCACGAAGCGAAGATCCCGTTTAATATTTACCTGGAAGCGGGGAACGACTGGACGCATTTCCTGCATTTGCACCGGAAGAGCCACGCGCTGTTCCAGTTGCTCTACAAGTCCGGGGGTCGGGAGATATTTCTCTACAAAACGCGGGTGATTTATCCCTTTCCGATTTACAACACGTTCATTGTGTTCCGCGAACAGGCGCCCGAGCAGGCAGGCTACAAGCAGCTTTACATCAACATCAAGAATGGCCGCAGGCACTTTCTGAGCTCGAAGAACGAGGAACTGGAGGACCGGGTGCGCGGAACGACCGAATTCTGGTTCGACGTGCCGGCTTACTGGGGACTGGCGCCGAAGCTTTTTTTCCGGCTGGCCTTGGGACGCATGAAGGCGGTGGCGGACGAGGACGATGTGATGATGCGCGAGCGCATGGAGCATGGCGCGTATTCGCGCCCGGCCTGCACGCCAGACGTGCCGCCGGCATTCGACTTCTACCACGACGTGATGGAAAAGGGCGCGCCCAAGGCGGAGCACAGCTTCTCGGCCAGCTTTTTTGTGGACACGGAAACCCGCGAGCAACACCGGACCGCATGAAACTGCCTACGCCATCCCGCATTTTGTTCGCTTTGCGCCACCGGACTTGGCGGCGCGTGGTGGTGGACCCCGCGGATCCGGAGAAGATTTGCGTGCATTCCTCGCGCGGGGTGACGCGGATGAAGCGCCGCTGCCCGCATCAGGGGGCGCCGCTGGAGCGGGCATATTTCGAGGGCGACACGATGATTTGCCAGTGGCACGGCTGCCGGTTCAAGCTTGGGCAAAAGGAGCAGGGGGATTGAAGAGGCCGCATTCCGGCGCCCTGGGCGGCGGAACGGGGGGGGGTGGCGAGGCCGGCGGAGGGATGCATTTTAAGGCTGCTTTTGTCGCGCTGAATGCGTATCAAATCACTTTTTATGCTCGCACCCTCCGGGCGGTTGGCGTTCTGAGCGGCAGAACGCTCACGCGCCGGCGGCCTTGAACCCCATCATGAAATTCACGCTTTTCATACCCACCAAAAACGAAGTCGTGGGGATGCACCACATTATGCCGCGCATTCGCCGCGAGTGGGTGGACGAAATCCTGGTGGTGGACGGAAATTCGACCGACGGGACGGTGGAGTATTGCCGGGAGCATGGCTACCGGGTCGTGCAGCAATCGGGGCCCGGGCTCGGGGCGGCATATTGGGACTGTTTCGACATGGCCGAGGGGGACGTGATCATCCCCTTCAGCCCGGACAACAATTCCGTGCCGGAGCTGATCCCCCCATTGATCGCCAAGATACGGGAGGGTTACGACATGGTTACAGTGTCGCGCTATCTGGAAGGGGCCAAGAGCGAGGATGACGACCGGGTCACGGCCATGGGCAACTGGATGTTCACGAACATGGTCAACGTGCTCTACGGAGGAAAGTGCACGGATTTGCTGGTGATGTTCCGCGCGTTTAAAAAGGATCTGGTCAAGAAATTGCGGCTGACGCGCAGCACGGTGGCTTATTTCGAGCAGGAGCTGGTCATCCGGTGCCTGAAAAACGGGATGAAAATCACGGAGATTCCGGGGGACGAACCGCCGCGCATGGGGGGGCAGCGGAAAATGCGGGTGTGGGTCAACGGGCCCATCGTGCTGTATGCGGTGCTGAAAGAACTCTTCGTGCCGCCTTTCGAAGATTTGAAAAAGCGTTAACGCGCGTTCCCCATTTACCCGCTTGCAGAGCCCCATGGCGAAGAGACCCAACTATCCGGCACTGACAGGGGCCCGGGCCATCGCTGCCGGGCTGGTGTTTTTGCATCACTTTACGCCGGATACCAGCTGGGTCGGCTCATGGTTGCATGACGCGCTGACGGAGGGGCATATCGGGGTGTCGCTGTTTTTCGTGCTGAGCGGATTTTTGATCTGCTACAACTATAGCGACGACTTCGAGCGGCCAAGCGCGCGCCAGTGGTTTGAATACCTGCGGAACCGGTTCGCGCGGGTTTACCCGCTCTACTTTGCGCTGTTGATTCCGACGATGATTTTCGACATCAGCATCGGTTATCAGGTCACGCCGTTCATCTGGTTTGTCAACCTGACGATGACAAAGGCGTTTTTCGACGACTTAAAGTTTTCGCCCGGCATCGGGCCGTCGTGGTCGCTGACGGTGGAAGAGTCTTTTTATTGGACGGCGCCGTTTCTGTTCGGGCTGCTCAAGCGTTCGTTTATCATTCCGGTGCTGATTTGTTACGCGGTGGGGGCGGTGCTGTGGGCGATCGGTTCGCAGGTGCAGTGGTATGGTTTTTTCGACAACATTGAGTTCATCCGGTTTTTCACGTATCCGGGGCGGGCCTTTGAGTTCTGGGTGGGTGGCGGGGCGGCGATTTATTTGCTGCGCAAGGGCGCGCAGGCGAAGGGCTGGGGGCTGACTTACGCAGGGATAGCGGGGATTTTTCTGACGATGTATGTGCTGAATATGCTGAAGCCCTACCACGGCGTGCAGGGGGCCTTTGGGGTGCATTCGGGATTTGGAAGCATTTTGAACAATATAGTTTTACCGATATTTGTGGTGTTTTTCTACCTGGGTTTGGTGCGGGAGCGGACGTGGGTGCAGATGCTGCTCTCGACGAAGCTGTTCCTGCTGCTGGGGCGCGCCTCGTATGCCTTCTACCTGCTGCAGCAGAGCGACTGGGTGGCTCGCTTGGAATACGACTGGCATATCTCGACCACCACCGGCCGGTTCGTTTTCACACTGGCGCTGGCGTTGCTGGTCTATTGGATCATTGAGGAGCCGCTCCAGCAATTCTTCCGGCACTTTCAATGGAAGAACGGCTCGCGCAAGTCTCCACCGCCGCCCGCCGGGAAGGTGGCGAAGCCGGCTTAGGCGTGCGGCGCCGT
>Ga0182024_10007535_pt1 | contig 23418 bp, 24 predicted proteins | sample P32metaG_FD_120480 | JGI IMG/M metagenome (GOLD analysis project Ga0182024, IMG submission 120480) | Permafrost microbial communities from Stordalen Mire, Sweden - P3-2 metaG (Illumina Assembly) | ecosystem: Environmental > Terrestrial > Soil > Wetlands > Permafrost | place: Sweden: Stordalen... | reverse complement strand
TTAGTATTCTCTTTCCTCATGTTTTGAAACCGTCTTCCCCAAGGCCGCCGCCGACCCAAGGCCGCCGCCGACAACAGTAGACGAGCCATGGCAAAGTGCCTCTTGTCGAGCAAGTATCCGCGTTCTACACCGGTGTGTCAATGATCCGAAATGATCATCCGGCAGTGTCTTGCCGCCCGGCGCAGCGCTTGCAGCAAGCCTCACGGTGAACAATCCAGTTCACTTCATGCATCAATTCGAATGCAGCGTAACCTTCTGCACTCTCCAATTACCGATCTCCCCCACATAAAGCTCGTTTTCGCGGCGGCAGTCGATGGCATTGACCGTGCCGAAATCCTTCGGCAGCTTGCCCGCCTTACCAAACTTGCCCACGATCCGGCCGTCGAGTTCCAACTTATAGATCTCGCCGTTATTGTCGATATCTTCCGGCGGGTTCGAGTTTGAGGTGTAGAGATACTGATGCACTCCCGGCGAGATGCAAACCGCCGACGGCGCGCCCACGTTGTCGATTTGCGTCTTGAAGGTCCCTTCGCCGTCGAAGACCTGAATTCTCTTGTTTCCGGCGTCGGCCACGTACACGTTGCCCTGCGCGTCGAGCGCAATCCCGCGCACCGAGTTGAACTGGCCTTGCGCCGTACCGGTCGATCCCCAGGATTTAACGAACTTGCCGTTCTTATCGAACTTGGCTACGCGGGAGTTGCCATAACCGTCGGCCACATAGATGTCGCCTGCCGCATCCCATGCCACGTCGGTGGGCCGCTGAAACAGGTCGCTCTGCTGGCCCGCGCCCGCCGGTCCACGGCCTCCACGTGCGGGCGGCGGCCCTTCCGGTGCTCCCCCGCGGCCCGGGGCGCCACCACCTGCTGCTCCACCCCCCGCGCCTCGCCCACCAACCGGGGCGTTGGACGGGACCCGCTCCGACTCGGATTTTCTTCCCAGCAGCATCTGCACGCGCCCGTTCGAGTCGAACTTGATCACCATGCTCGACATCTGATCGACGATCCAGATGTTGTCCTGCGGATCCACGCGCACTTGTTGAGCGACGAGGAATGCGTACGAATCCTGCCCAATCTCACGCACGAACTTGCCCGTGCGATCGAACTGGTACAACCGCGAACCACCGTGCGCGAAGGGCCGCGAAGTGCCGAGCGAGATCGTCGGATGGCCGGTCCGCGTGTAGACCAGGAGGTCCCCTTTGGAATTCGTCGCCACCCCGGCCACTTCGCCGATCGTGACGCTGTCCGGATACTTCAGCAGGTTGACCACGGAATCGAACGGGATCTCAACCTGTGCCGCGGCCTGCATCCCGGTAAGGAGCACCACTCCCGGCAAAACCTTCAATATGAGTTTCATAGATGCATGCCCTCTTATTTGGCGGCTTGCGGCTTCAACATCAGTTTCTGCACACGCCAGGACTCGATTTCCGCCACGAAAATCTCGTTCGGATTGCGGCAGTCCATCATGTGAACCACCTGGAAGCCGCCCGCTTGCTTGCTCGCATGGCCGAACCTCCCGAGAATCGTGCCATCCAGTTCCATCTTGTAGATCTCACCCGTGATGTCCCACGACCCCAGGAGATTGCCGTTTGGGTTGGAGTTGGAGGTAAAGAGGTACTGGTGCGCGCCCGGCGAAACACAGACTGTCCACGAGTCGCCGATGTTGTCGTAACTTGCCCTGAAGCCCAGGTCGTTATCGAAAACCTGCAACCGGTGGTTGGAACGGTCCGCCACGTATACGTTGCCTTTCGCATCCACCGCAATCCCGTGCGGCAGGTTCAACTCTGTCTTGCCGGTCCCAGCCTTCTCGCTGCCCACCTGCGTGATGAACCGGCCATTCTTGTCGTACTTCACCACTCTGTTATTGCCGTAGCCATCGGATACGAAAATGTCTCCCTGCTGGTCCCACGCCACGTCCGTCGGACGGGACAGAGTGTACTTTTCGGCGGGCGGCTTCGGACCACCGAATGCCGTTGCGAGCGCACCGGCAACCACGTCGGGTCTGTGACCCAGCACCATCATGACGCGTCCTGCGGGATTGAACTCGATCACCATGTTCGTTCCCTCGTCAACCACCCAGATATTGTCCTGCGGATCGACTCGCACGGAATGCGCGAACTCGAAGCCGTAGTTCCCGGCGCCGATCTCACGCACGTAGTTTCCGTTCTGATCGAATTCGAACAGGCGCGTATTGGCGCTGCGCGTGTAAACAAACAAATGTCCCTTGGAGTTGGTCGCCACGCCCATGGATTCGCCAAGGTAAAGGCCCGGCGGAAGCTTGATTAAGTTAGGGACCGTATCGAAAGGAATCTCGGGCACATTTTGGGCTTTGGCTTTTGTCTGAGCAACGAGAGCGCCGGAGGACAGCAGCCCGAGCGCGAGACAGAAACCGACAGAGGAATTTCGGGGCCGGGATAAAGCCTCTCGCCAAAGGGGCGTCGTCCACAAAGGCAACCGCTTATGCATTTATCGACCTCACTTAACACGTTACTTAACGACGACTTTGACTTGGGCGCTTGTCCAACAACACTGGAATCCTCCACCGCCTTCTCCGGACCAGTCGTTGCCGGCCACGCGAAGGACGTACTCTCCGGGCTCACTGAAAATAGCGGTGGTGGTCATCTTACCGGTAAACGCAGTGTTTGGGGGAGGGGGAAATTCCGCTTTTTCAGCCGGTGATCTTGCAGGGCTGAAAGTCACCGAGCCGGCCCCGCGAAATTTGGTCCACGTAACCGTGACCGGCGGCAGTCGACTCAGCAGCGGGAGAAGCCCCCGGAACCTTCTTTGCGTCGTCGGCAACCCACGCCGTGAGCGAAAGAGGCTGAGATACCGTGGCCGTCATCACACTCGTGATAGAACGGGGGCCCTGCGCAAAGGGACCCGTTTCCGCAAATCCGACATAGGGCGGCGTATTGCCCGTCGCGTCGACGAATGGCGAGAGTTCCCAGAGGGGATTGAGCCCCACCGGGACTTCCGTCGTGGAACCATTCACCATCAACGTCCACGTGATTTTCTTATCGCCAAAATCCTTAGGCACAGTCACGTTGAACATGCCCCACTGCCTGCCCGGCAGAAAATGGGTCGGCTGGCCCCGATCCGGACCGCCCGGTTCGATGCGATTGTTGGGCCCTATGGGGATGTCCAGATCCTGCTTCAGGTTCCGATTGTAGTAGCCGAGAAGAATATTGAAAGTGCCGTCCGGGTTCTTGTACCAGCCCTCAAAAGCGGCAGTGACATTCTGGCCGGAGTCGTGTTTTGGCTCCAGGGGCAGTTGTTCGGCGGCCGACAGGGAGCAGACTGCCAGAACAAACGCGGCTGGTAGCCGCATCTCCGTTACCCAGGACATTTTAGTTACTGGCGCGTTGCGTGGTCGCTGCGGGGCCGGCCCTGTGTTTCGCAAGCCAATCCTGATAGTCCTGCTCGGTGATGTAAGTGACGTTCACCCAAGCGTGCGCCATTTCATCTACCGTCCGGTCTCCCCAGCCGACCCATTGATCGTGGTCCGGATTATTCGGGTTCGCCGCCGTGTTGTCGTGCCACGCCGTGACGTGAATGATGGTCCCTTTCGGCAGCACCGGGGCGGCATCGTCCGCGTAGATGTAATTGGTCATCCACTGGAAGTTGAAATGGTCCACGTAACTCAGCATCTGCCGGGTCCCGTTGGGAAGGATGGCCTCGATCGCCATCGCCTTGCCGCGAAGATGCATATGAGGTTGGAAATTCTCCAGCCGCGCCGGCTGGGCCAGCACGTGGAAGTTCTCCGTCTCGGAGATCGTGTTCGGCTTGATATCGAGAGGACTGCCCTGCGACGCCTGGGCTCCAAACAAAGTCAGGCGGGTCCGGTATTTCGGCTCCTCCCCTTTCGGATAAAGGTAAACCGCGAGCTCCGCGTGGTCCCGGATCTCTTCGCCAACCGCGTGCAGGTGCAGCTCCCACCAGATCTGCGAACCCGGCAGCAAAAGCTTGCCCGTATTCAGACGGTAGACGTCGTAGTTCTTTCCGATCGCCCATTCCATCAGCAGACCAGCCGAACCCGGCCCTCCGCCGCTGCCGTCGTTGATGGCCAGCGGGTCCTTTTCATCCTGAAGCAGGCGGGCGAGAACGTGATGCGTAATTCTGCGCCCTGCCGGGGTCCCCGGCCGCATCTCGACTGCCCGCACCCATCGGGGCTCTGTAACGGGCACGTCGGTCAACGGCTTGAACCAGACGTCCTGGCCGTGCGCCGGCATCGTGTAGGCGTCGGACTTGAGCACGAAATCCGGCTGCCCGAACTGCTTCGCGAGTTTCCATCCGTTGTCGTCCTGCCAGGTTTTGGCCGCCGGCATGTCTTTGGGATCTCCGAGCGGTGCGCCCGCGTCCACCCAGCGAACGATGGTCGAAATCTGCTCGTCGCTCAAAGAAATGTCGTTCTGGAACTGCTGAATCCCGACGGTCTTGTCGAGATGCCACGGCGGCATGTTGCGGGAGGCGACCCGTTGCTTGATGGCCTTCGCCCACGGACGCGTCTCCTCATATGTGATGAGCGACATGGGCGCCATCGAGCCTTTACGATGACAGTCCTGACATTTTTCCTGGAAGATCGGAGTGATGTCTTTGGCAAAGGTTGGGGCTTTCGAAGACGGCTCTGCCGCAGTCGATAATCCCGAAACTCCGAGGCAAACCAGCAGCGCGAACGCACCTCTGGCCAGCAGGTCTGTTCCCCGCGCCATCGCGCCGCCTGGCTGGAGAAATCGCGGGAAGCCTGCGTTGATGCAGCCGACCAGGATGTGAGATCGCATTGTTGTATTCTCTTTCTTCATGTATTGAAACCGGGGTTAAGTGATCGGCGACGAAGGGGAGATGCCGACAACAGTCAGCGAGGATACCGACACGCCTACAATACACAGACGAGCCTTGGTAAATCTCCTCTTATCGAGCAAGTGTCTGCGTTCTCTACCGCTGTGTCAATGATCCGAAATGATCATCCGGCATGGTCCTACCGCCCGCCGCGCGGCGCTGCAGCAAGCTCACGATGAACTGTACAGTTGGCGCCTGCTGATATAAGCTGAATCGGACCCTCTCCAGTGTCGAACCCACTCCGCGAACGAGGCAGCAGTCGGGCTACCGACCGGCGTGAGTGGCTCGTCCGCGCTAGCAACCTCGCCGCCGGTTCCTTGCTCGTCACCCGCAGCTGGGCTCAACGCTCGGGTCAACAAAGGCTGCTGCCTCTGCAAAGCTCCGGCTTGGATCATTTGTCTATAACGGTTCCCGATTCGCTGCAGGCAGCGACGTTCTATGGCCGCATCTTCGACCCACAAGTATTCCATGAGCGCACCGGAGTCCAGCGCTACTACGTCCGTCTTGGTGCCGCTTATATGGCGTTCGGCCCACAAGCCAACGTGACACCCTACATCGACCACATCGCCGCTGGAGTGATCGGCTTTGTTGAGGCCGATTTCGGCAATGCCGAGACCAAAGCGGAGATTGCGGCCGCCGGTCTTGCGGCGCCCCCTGGGGCGCTTCCGATGTTGTCCGACCCGGATAAGCTCCGGCTGCAGCTTGTCAATACGACACATGGCCTGTTCGACACCATCATGCCGGGCGGGCGAGTCACTCCGGAGCCTGCGGCGCTGATCCCCATAGGGCTCGATCACATCATGCTGTCGGTGACTGATGTCGACAGATCCGTGGCACACTACCGCAAGCTATTCGGCGCCGAGGCGTCAAGCGACCGCAATCCGCGGCGTGTGTGGTTCGAGCTGGCCGACACCAGGCTCGGCCTGGAAGCCGCACCCGCCGCGCAGAAGCCCGGCTTTTCGCATTTTTGCGTCAAGGTCGCCGGATTTCACCGCGACCTGGTCACGGCTCGCCTGAGAAAGCTCGGTGTCAGCGTTGAGCCCGGTGGCGAAAAAGGCACGCTTCGATTTCGCGACCTGCACAACCTCCCGGTCGAAGTCGTGGCGGGCTGAATAATCATTTCGGACCATTGACACGGCACCGGAGAATGCCAATACTTGGCGGGAGGAGGCTCTCTTATGGCGCGTTTGTGTGTTCTAACGGTGGTGGTATGCGCACTGGCCGGTGTCGGTACCGCTGCGACACCATCGGTGACGTTCCAGAAAGATGTCCTGCCAATTTTGCAGAAGAATTGTCAGACCTGCCATCGTCCCGGGGAAGTCGCACCTTTCTCCCTGATGAGCTACACTGACGCGCGCCCTTGGGCCAAGGCCATCAAGGCCGCCGTTGTGAGTCAGAAAATGCCACCCTGGTTCGCCGATCCAAAGGTGGGTCATTTCTCCAATGAACGCCGTCTCACCGAAGAGCAAATCGCCACGCTGGTCTCATGGGCCGATAACGGCGCTCCGGAAGGCGACTCTAAGGATGCTCCCGCCCCTTTGAAATTCGTCGACGGCTGGAATATCAAGCCCGATCTTCAAGTCCAAATGCCCACCGAGTTCCATGTGCCCGCCACCGGCACGATCGATTATCAATACATGCTGGTGAAGACAAACTTCCCTGAGGACATGTGGGTGGTCGCGGCGGAAATGCGCCCAGGCAACTCCAAAGTGGTGCACCACGGAGAAGCGTGGGTTCTCCCTCCGGGCGCGAAGTGGATGACCGGCGCTATTCCCGGAGTTTCCTATCCGGCGCAGGAAATGAGAAGGGGTCCCGGGGACGGCATCGAGATTCTGGGGAAGTTCAATCCGGGTTTGGGCGACCAAACGTTCGACTTTGGGGGCTCCGCGAAGTTCGTCCCCAAGGGATCCGATATCGTCTTTGAGGTCCACTACACCACCGTAGGGACAGCGCAGACCAGCAAATCCGTTGTCGGACTCGTGCTGGCGAAAAATCCTCCCACGCTCCGCTATGTCACCAGCTATGGACCGATTGGCAACAATTTGGTGATAGAACCCAACGATAACAACGGTGAAGTCGTGTCCGAGATTACTTCACAGTTCGATTCCAGGATGGTCTATATTCAGCCGCACATGCATCTGCGCGGCAAGGATTACGAAGTGCGCCTCGTTTATCCTACCGGGGAAACGCAGACGGTGTTCCGCGGCCGCTTCGATTTCAAGTGGCAGTTGGGCTACGATTTGGAGAAACCGCTGGTGCTTCCGAAAGGCACCCGGATCCAGGGCATCGCGCACTACGACAATTCCCCCAACAACAAGTGGAATCCGGATCCCGCTAAAGAAGTCGTCTGGGGACTTCAGAATTGGGACGAGATGCAGAATTGCTTCATGGGCCTTCTGATCGATTCCGGAGTGGACCCCGACAAGCTGTTCAAGGCCTCAGGCCCCAGCGTGCTGAAACGCGTGACCGGCAAGGGCGGACCCACGCAGGCGTCCCTCCAATAGCGCCATCGTGCCTGCCGGATTTGAACCCAGGTTGATTTGAACCCAATGCCTGATGAACACGATTTGACTCGCCGCGACCTTCTGGTCGCTACAGCGTTCGTTCCGCTGGCCGCGCTAACGGCCGCTGCGCAAACCGGACCGGCCGCGCTCACTGCCGGACAAATGAAAACGCTCGAAGCGTTCATCGATCGGCTCATCCCCACCGATGAATTGGGGCCGGGCGCCGTGGAAGCCGGCGCGCAGATCTATATCGATCGTGTGCTGGCAGGTCCGAACGCAAACGAAAAGGCGCAGTTTCTGGAAGGGTTGGAAGCGGTGAACGCCTTTGCTCAACGCACCCAGGGCGCGCCGCTGGCCGACCTTCCAGCGGAGAAACGCGATCTGGTTTTGAAAGCAATTGACGAAAACACAGCGCAAGAATTGCCGCAGGGAAGGCAGTTCTTCAACCGTGCACGGCGTTTGACCCTGGAAGGCATGTTCGGCGACCCCTACTACGGCGGCAATAAAAACTTCGCGGGATGGGATTTAATCCGCTATCCCGGTCCGCGCCCCGCCGTCGACGCGGAGATGCAGCGCATGGACGCGGCGCCCGCTCCTTATCATCGCTCCGCTTGGGGAACTCAGTATAAGTAATGGCAACCGCGCTCAAACCGGTCGATGTAGCGGTGATTGGACTCGGCGCCACGGGCGGAGTCGCCGTGTTGCCTTTGGCCAGGGCGGGCCTGAAAATCGCGGGGATCGAAGCCGGTACCTGGATGGATCCGCATCGTGATTTTCATGCTGACGAAGTCTTCAATAACATTCGCCGCCAAGTGACCACATCGCCAAAAGCCCAGCGCGAAATTCCCACCGTGCGCACGGGGCCCGGAGAAAAAGCTCGCCAGGCGGGAGCGCATCCCATGATGAACGCTATCGGCGGGACATCCATCCACTACTGGGCCCAAAGCTGGCGGCTCAAGGAGTGGGATTTTAAGACACGCTCGGAAACACTCCGGAGATACGGAGCTGCTGCGATTCCGGCCGGCACAACCCTTGAAGACTGGCCCTTGACCTACGACGAACTGGCTCCGTTCTACGACCTTGTCGAAGATGAGGTCGGGGTTTCGGGCGCGGCGGGAAATATCGGCGGCAGACTCACGGGCAGGGGGAATCCTTTTGAATCTCCGCGCGCGAAGGAATATCCGATGCCGCCGCTTAGGGGTTCGGGCTTCACCGATCACATGGCAGAGACGGCCAGAAAACTGGGATGGAAACCCTTTGCGCCGCCTGCCGCAATTAACTCCCAGACGCGGAAGGGGCGAAGTAGTTGTGTGTACCACGGTTTCTGCGGTAACGGCGGTTGCCATGTGAGCGCCAAGGGCTCGACCGCTGTCACCACGATTCCCGAGGCCCAAAAGACGAAAAATCTCGCGATCTTCGACAATACCCACGTGACGCGCATCGAGACGGATGGAAATGGACGCGTGACGGGCGTCCGTTACCTTCGCAATCGCGAGGAGTTTTTCCAACCCGCCAAGGTTGTATTGCTGGCTGGATATACCTACGAGAACTCCCGTTTGCTGCTCCTTTCGAAATCGAAGCCGTATCCCAAAGGCTTGTCGAACAACCACGGACAAGTGGGCCGGCATTATTTCGGCCACTGGAACAGCTTTGTCACGGCATTGTTTCCATACGACATCAACACATGGTACGGATTGCCCGCTCAGGGCGCGACCTGCGATGAGTGGGCGGACGATAGCTTCGATCACAGCGGCATGGGCTTCATCGGCGGGTGCAGCCTGCATGTATATACCGAGCGTCATCCGATCGAAGGCGCGGCTATGAACACTTTTGGACGCGCGCCGGGCTGGGGTTCGGCCTGGAAGAAGTTCATCCACGACAACGCAGGCCGGATGTCGAATACCTACATACAGACCAACACGTTTCCTTACGAAACGATGTATCTCGACCTAGACGACGATATCGCGGACCCGCTTGGCGATCCCGTCTGCCGCATCAACACCGGAGGGATGCGGGAGAATGAACGGCGCTCGACCCAGTACGCGCACGGAAAAATGGAGCAGTGGTTCCAGGCCGCCGGTGCAATCGAAGTGAATAAGTCTCCGGCGTTTGTGCCGGGTGTTTCGACGCACGCCTACGGCGGCACACGCATGGGCGACAACGCCGACACCAACGTTGTCAATCGCTGGGGATTCTCCCACGAGGCGCCGAATCTAGGCGTTCTGGGCGCGTCAGTCATGGGTACAAGCGGGGCGCGAAATCCCACTCTCACCGCACAAGCACTCGCGTGGCGCATCGCCGACTATCTCGTCAAGAATTGGAAGTCCGTTAGCAGATGAAGAGCTTCCGCCGGGTTTTCGAGACGTTCATGCGGAGTCAGCGGCGCGAAGGACTCACAGTGGGTACAGAATCCGAGAATCTTTTCGTCTCGGCTCGACAGGGGTGGGTCGGGGAGCGGAATCGCAGACCGTTTGCGCACATGAACAAAAGCGGGCTGACATTCGTATTGGATCAAGTGACCGGTGAAGCGATAGGTGCGTCTTCAATCCTGGAGGCCAAAACCGAGATTGCGGGTGTCAGGGAGGATGGCATACTGATCGAGCGCATCAATGCCGAGCCCGGCACTGGCGGGCACGCCCGCTCACTAAACAGAGAGACAGATAAGGAGAACGTCAAGTGAAACTACTGGTAATTTCGTTGCTTCTGGCGAGTTCCGTTTTCGCAGCGGACGTCGATGGGAAATGGGCCGGCACCATGTCGACTCCGATGGGTGACGTTCCGGTTGCGTTTACATTCAAAGCGGACGGTAAGACGCTGAACGGCACCACCGCGGGACCCGACGGCGGCGACGTCAAGATTGCTGACGGGAAGGTGGACGGAAACAACATCAGCTTCACAATTACCTTTGATTTCGGCGGAATGCCTATCGTTCTGAGCTACAAGGGTGTGGTGACGAAGGATGAGATCAAGTTCGCGATCGATGTCATGGGCATGCCCATGGAAGTGACGGTGAAGAAAGGGGCCTGCCCCGCTCTCGGCGCAGGGTAGGTCTGGCTCTCTGCGCAGGCCCTCAGGGCCCGTTCGATCTCCTGGTGACGGATCTGGTGATCGCGGAACTCAATGGACACGAACTCGCCGAGCGCGCCGTGGTCCGGATTCGATGAATCGAGAATCTCTGACAGAGCCTCGCGCCGGCCACTGTACTTGCCACCTTCTACGTAATCGAGAACGTTGCCCTGGAGATCCTGCATGAGAAATCCGGTAACACCCAGCACGCCGATCCAGTTATATGCCGGGGCGTTTTCGGCAGCGCCTTCCTGACCGCGGAAACGCGTGTTGGCAATCAGGCCGCTGCCGCTCGGGTCGGTATTCGGCAACCACACGCCGAACGTCTTCACGCCGTTGGCGAGCGGCTGAGAGAACGAATACCGGCTGTATACGAATTCGAGCGTCGAGATTTGTCCGTCGGTCAGACATGCGTCCGCGCTTGTGTCGGCGGGATTCGGGTCCATGTTGTCGGGGCAGCGCTTGGCCGCCCAGGGATGACGGTTGGGTTTGCCTTGTTTCACGTCGAAGGTATCGCGGCAGGCCATGTAGTTGTTGATGATGCCATCCACCAGGCCGTCGAGCTTGTCGCATTGCCGCATAAACTCGCCACGAATGGTGTTGATCTTGGCTCCGGTGATCCAGTTAGCCTGGGGCTTTTCGTGAATGCGGATCAGCGCTGGCGCCAGCATCAGTGAAGAGAAGCCGACGATCGGCACGTTGGCGGCGATGCCGTTATAGTCGTTCGGATAGCGCTCGGCCACTGTCAAAGCCTCACGACCACCCTGCGACGTTCCGACGAAGTAATTGAACTGCGGCTTGCTTCCGTACAATCGCTCGATCAGCACGATGGCGGCGTCATGCGTCTTCTTTAACTGCATGTAACCGAGGTTGCGGATCGCCTCTTCGTTCAGCGCCCAATCGTCGGAGGCGGCAGCATCCCCTCTCGTCGGGCCTCTGCCGAAGCTTGCCTGGTGGCCGGAGTCGCTTCCATATGTCACATAGCCTTGTGAGAGAGGAGGTCCTGCCAGCATCGGGATCGTGCCATTCATGCCGCCGCCACCGAGTTGCAAGGCCCGACCGTTCCACGTCGTGGGGAATGCAACCTGGAAGTTGATCGATTTGGCATTTGCCGCTTGATCCACAGGCGCCATGACGCCGTTCACGCTGCACCATGCAGAGGGATTCCTGCCCGGCGGATTCCAGCGAGGGGCGTTGAGCGTGACGCCGGAGACAGGCTCGCCGATAGCGGAAACCGGTATGCTGTCGCCGAGTTTCGCCGCGGTGCAATCGGCTTCGGTAATGGCTCGGTTTGGATTCGAGGACTGCGCGCCTGCGCCAGCTGACCAGATCAGAGCTGTTGTCCCTGCGGACAGGAGGGTCCACCAATGCGCGTGTCTCATTCGAGTTAATTGATTCCCTTCTTCTCGACATGCCACTTCGAGTCCTGGCAAAGGCCGCAATTTGCACCTTGGAACATCTTTCCGGCCTCCTGATCGCCCTTGAACTGCCACTCGAGCAGCGCGACCGCCACCTTGCCAAACTCGCCTCCATTCGGCTGGGTATAAGTGCCGCCGTGTCCGATGCCGTCTTTCCACGCACGCAACGCGGGTACTTTAGTGATGCGCTTGAAGTCGTCGTTGCTATTCGCAAAGGCGACGTCGGTTGAATCGCCAGAGATGTAGAACACAGGAGTGTGGAGTTTATCGAGTTGTTCCTTGGGAACATTTTCCATGCCCGCACCAGCGCCGGTCGGAGGCGTGGTGAACAATCCGCCGCTCCAATTGACAACAAGCTTGATGCGCGGATCCTCGGCAACCGCGAGCGCCTGAATGCCGCCGCAGGAGTGGCCCATTACGGCGACCTTCGAAGTGTCGAGCCTGTCGTAATACTTACTGTCTTTGCGGCCGTTCTCGGCGATGGCCCAGTTGATGGCGTCGATCAATTGGGACGACTTTGTGGCCTGACCTCCTCTGCCCGCATTGCCGCCGCCGCGACCTGCGGGAGGCGCGCCTGGATTCGCCGGTGGCTGCGGCTGTTGCGGCGGCCCGACCGCCACGATCAGAAATCCGTGAGAGGCAATTTCGCCCAGAAAGTTTTTGTAGAAAGCGCCGTTGTTCGAACAGCCTCCTTCCCCCCAGGCAACGATCGGGAGTTTCTGCCCGCCGAGGGACGACATCTCTTTAGGCCGGTAAACGGTGTGTGTCGGCAGGCCCGGATCCTGCTCCATCACGGCAGGCAACGGACCGGTGCCTTCCTGTGCCCAAATGCAGGACGCCAGACATGTCAATACGAAAACGCTTTTTCTCATTTCGACTCCTTAGGGCGAGGCACGTGATGACGGTGGCCACTCTCGCCCTCCTCACATTCGTCCTCTAAGATTTGAATCCCTTTTTGCAGACGCAACGGCATTCGGATTTTCCACGGCCGCGTGAACACCTTCGGATCCTCAATGGTGGCTTCATACATCAGCGTGTCCTGATTGGTGCGGGTGTAGCGCTCCACAACGTGCAGTGCGTCGCTATGGTAATCGCCGGCGTCGTCGAGCCATGTGGAGTCACTGAAGCTGGTGACGTCGGCAATGAGAGTATCGCCGTCCCAGTGGCCACGCGAGTCGCCCATGGCATAGGCGAGCCCGTCGTTATGCTGGCTGCCGTTGAGATAGATGATGCGGTACGCGTGGACGTCCTGATAAACGATGTACACGGCGCGGTCGTTCTGAAAGATCTGGAAAGGCGACCCCAAGTATGCGGCGCGCGGAACGCCGGGTTGGAAGCATTTTGTTTGGGGATCGAGAGTGGCGCGACTGGCGAAGTTTTGATTTTGCGTGGCCAGGGCTTCGGGACGATACGGAATCTTTCCATCCAACGGATCGACGATGACATGCGCACGTTCGAGGCTAGCGTCGGCGTTGTTCTCCGCCATCCAGACGCCACGCAGATCCGCGGCGTAACCCGTGGCCGCAGCGAAGAGGACGGCAACGAGAACGCGGTTACTTCTTCGGCGCGCCCGGATAATGAATCTCACTCCGCTCTCCCTCAATGCAGTCGTATTCAATCAATTCGGTACCAGCGGGTTGGCGCCGCAGCGAAAGTCGCAGCGTCCAGGGCTGCGAATAAATCGTCGGGTCCTCGACGCGCGCTTCGTAGACAATCGTGTCGAGATCCGTCATCGTGTACCGTTCGACGACGTGTTCGTTCTCATCGACTATATTTCCGGCCTGATCCAGCCAGGTTCTGCCATTAAAACCGGTGACATCGACCACCAGCGTGTCGCCTTCCCAATGACCGCGCGAATCTCCGCTCCAGCTGCGATAGTTCTTCAGGTGCGGACTGCCGTCGAGCGGGATGATCCGCACGCTATGTTCGGTCTCGGAAAGCAGGACGACGTTGTTGCTGTCCTCGACGAGTTCGATGGGAAACGGAGGCACCAGCAGACGCGGCACGCCATGCGTATGGCAATGTCCGGTTGGGTCCCGTTCACGATGCACGTGATTGTCGTTCGCCAGTGTCAGCGCGGCCGGAAGATAAGGCAGTTTCCCATCCGGCGGGTCCACGATCACGGACTTTCCACCCGGCTCGTTATAGAACGCTTCCTGTCCTTCCACGTTGAAGGCTGCCACGATGGCGGAGTTCCGCCAGACACCCTGCAGGTTCGGATGCCCGTCAGCCTGACGGGGAGGTTCGAACTTCGGTGACTGCCCGAACACGGCCAGTGAAATCAGGAACAGGGAAAATCTCATCTCAAATCCTTGTCAGCATATCTTGGCCATCCGGTCCGTAAGTCATTCATGGCCACGGGAAGCGGCCATCAGATCGAGAATCCCGTTGACAATCGCGCTCTCCGCGCAACCCGGCTTCAGGCGCGAGGAAAGCACTTCGAACGTATCCATCCCGTAGGATGCATCGTTCGGAATATACCCGGATCGCGCCATCCCGTTGGTGAGCGTAGCCATCATCGTCCGCGCGTACGGGGATTCTTTCTTCAGCCTTTGCGCGATCGGGTTGAAGACTTCCGCATTCACCGCGCCGATCGCGATATCGCCGATGCGCAGCAAGCTGAGTTTGATCTCGACAGGCTCGGCGTCCTTGTATGTCCCCTCGATGCCGGCCCTCCCCTCATTGGTGCGGATGCGTCCGGAACAGCTGACGGTCTTCACGCCGCCGTAAATCTCCACCTCCGAATCGATGCGTTCCATGCCGCGCATCACGTGGAGCACTTCTTCGCCGAGGAACTGGCCCATGGAAACGATCATCTGCTTCTGCTGGTCCATGAGCTTCATCACCTGGGAGTCCTTCTTGTTCAATCCCTGGCCGCCCGCCGGCATCGCGTTGCTGATGTCGATTCCGCGCTTCGCATAGTCCTTGATGCGGATGTCGCGAAGGTCGAAAGTCTGCTGGAAATAGATTGGATTCTGATCGCCCGCGGCGCCGCTCGACCAAAGCGCCACGACTTTGTTGTCGAGCGAATCTTCTATATATTTAGAAGTCGTTCCTGGTGCGTCGGCGCTTACCAGATCCAGTTGGCCCACCGTCACCGCGTGCATCGCGTAGTTGTAATACACCGCAATCGGCTCACCGGTCAGGCTTTCAACCTTCATCACCGCGACTGTCTTGTCGGAAGGCCCGTCGTAGTTCGGCCCCTCCCACCAGCGCCTCGTTTTGGGGTCGATGATATTGCGATTCACGTTGATGTATGAGACACCTGAGCCGTAACCGACCCGCGCCGGAGTGAGGCGATCCTTTGCCTGTTGTACGGACTGGACTATTTTGCGGATGTAATCCGGCCCCGTCTGTCCCGGCACGCTGTGGGTGTGAGTCGCGGTCACAAGTACATTTCGCGCCGGTATTCCCAAATCGTTCTCCACCTGCTCGCTGACGGCCTTCCAGACCGCATCGGGGACGGCACCCGCATCGACGGTTATCAGCGCGGCTCGCGCGTTTCCGGTTTCGAGAACGATGGCTCTCGAATAGAGATGGTCGAGAATGCCATCGTATGTCTTCGGCAATTCGGCCGCTGACGGCGTCACATCCACTTTGGCGGCGCCCGCTCTCAGCGCAGACAGTCCGGTACGCGGAATCGCCACAATCAACAGCAGGAAACAAATCGCTCGTGACCTCATGGTTTTACTGAAGAGCTTTCTCGATCGCGGCGGCGGCGATCGGCGCCATGATCTTGTACCCCTCCGCATTGGGATGAAGCCCGTCGTCGGAAATGCCGTCCCTGAGCCATCCCTTTTCGTCGACGAGTGCTGTTAAGTAATCCGCGTATATCGCATTCACCAGCGCCGCGTAGTCCTGCATCCAGGAATTCAGCTTCAGAATGTCGGATGGAGGACGCCCGTCGGTCATCTTAACCCGTGGAATAGGCCCGCGTCCGGAGCCCGCGCCGGCAGGCGGCGCACCACCGGCGCTCTGCTGTTTCAGGAACGGATAATCGCTCACCGGCAACACCGAGCAGAGAATCACTTTGATCGCGTGATGCTGCGCCAGTTCCGTCATCGCCATGATGTTGTCTTCGATCAGTTCGGCCGTCATCGGACCCGTGTTGCGCGCGATGTCGTTGGTGCCGGCCAGCACGATCATTACGGCCGGCTTCAGTTCGATCACATCCGGATACATACGAACCAGCATCTGGGGCGTAGTCTGGCCGCCGATCCCGCGATTCACATAAGGCTTGCCGGGAAAGGATTGATCCAGCCTCCAGAAGTCTGTAATCGAGTCTCCCATGAACACAACTCGCCGTGACTCGGCCGGCTGTTTCTTCAGTTCTTCGTTGGCTTGGTGATAGCGGCCGAGCTGATTCCAGTCCTGAAGCTGGTCTGCCAGGCCCTTCGCGCTATTGAGGAGACAGCAATTGGCTCGCGGTGGGTTGAACTCATCCGCCAGCTGGGCGTCGGCATGGAATCCGCAAAGCAGCATTGCGGCGAACAGAGCAGGAATCTTTTGCATAAATCTTGACCAATCGACTGGTTGACACAGGTAATTGTATTATCGGCATGGCACATGAACAATCGGGTCCAGCTCATCGCCTACGTCGATCGCCTCTCCGGCGGCGGCCTGCGGGAGTTTCAGGACTTGCTGGACGGACCGTTCCACGGGCTGTTCGGCGGCGTCCACCTGTTGCCTTTCTTCTGGCCGATCGATGGCGCCGATGCCGGCTTCGATCCCATCGATCACACGAAGGTCGACCCGCGCCTCGGCTCCTGGGATGACATTCGCTCTCTCAGCCGCCACGTGGAGATCATGGCCGATCTCATCGTCAATCACATTTCGGCCCAATCGCCGCAGTCTCTGCATTTTCACGATCAAGGCGAAGATTCTCCGTTCGCTGGAATGTTTCTGACTCTGGGCCGTGTGTTTCCTGAAGGGGCGCGCGAGTCCGATCTCCTCCGCATCTATCGCCCGCGCCCGGGCCTTCCGTTCACAAAGACGCGCCTCGCCAATGGAACCGAGCATCTTCTGTGGACTACGTTTACGTCCGAGCAGATCGACATCGATGTCCGTCATCCGGCAGGCAGGGATTACCTGACCCGGATCCTCGATTGGTTTCAGGACGCCGGCATTCGGGTCATACGTCTCGACGCGGTCGGTTACGCCATCAAGAAGCCGGGCACCAGCTGCTTCATGATTCCCGAAACGTTTGACTTCATCGCGGAGCTGAGAGAGCGGGCGAATGCCCGCGGCATCGAAGTGCTGGTCGAAATTCACGCGCATTATCGGGATCAGACCGAGATTGCAAAGCAAACCGATTGGGTCTACGACTTCGCGCTTCCGCCGCTTGTGCTGCACACCCTGTACCGGCGCGATGCGCGCCACCTTAAGCGGTGGCTGGAAATCAGCCCGCGGAACGCTGTCACGGTGCTCGACACTCACGATGGAATCGGCGTGCTCGATGTTGGCCCGGCCCGGAATAAAGAGGACGATTTGCCCGGCCTGCTTCCGTCAGAGCAGATCAATGCTCTGGTGGAAACGATTCACGAGCGCAGCCACGACGCGAGCCGCCAGGCCACCGGCGCCGCGGCCAACAATCTCGATCTTTACCAGGTGAATTGCACTTTTTACGATGCTCTTGGCGGACGCGACGACGAATACCTGATTGCGCGCGCTCTTCAGTTCTTCGTGCCCGGGGTGCCGCAAGTCTACTACGCCGGACTCCTTGCGGGATCAAACGATCTCGAACTGCTGCGACGTACCGGAGTGGGCCGCGACATCAACCGGCATTACTACACGCGGGCCGAACTGAACGAGCAGCTGCAACGGCCGGTCGTGCGGTCTCTTTTTGACCTGATCCGCTTCCGCAATACCCACGGGGCATTCGGAGGCGAATTTCACCTGCTGCCCTGTAAGGATACGTCGATCCGGATCGAGTGGCGGCGCGATGCGGAATGGGCGCGGCTGAGCGTCGATCTCGAATGCATGTCGGGCTCGATCGCTTACTCCGCCGAAGGGGCGCATCGGGAGTTCGCAATCGCGACCGGCGAATCAGTTGAGGCGCGAAGATGATGAGTCAGAACCTCCCGGCGATAAAAGCCCTGACCTTTGTCATGTTCATGATGTTTGCCATGACAACCGATTCGGTCGGCATCATAATTCCGGAAATCATTAAGACTTTCCACCTCAGCCTCACAGCCGCCGGATCATTTCAATACGCGACCATGAGCGGTATCGGTCTGGCGTGATTCCTGCTCGGCCATCTTGCCGACAGCCTTGGACGCAAGCACACCATCATCATCGGACTCACCCTTTTCGCTGCCGCTTCCTGGCTGTTCATCGCAGGCAGTTCGTTCTGGTATTTCTGCGCGCTGATGGCTCTCTCCGGCGCTGCCATCGGCATCTTCAAGACTGCGGCGCTCGCCCTCATCGGCGACATCGTGACCTCCACCAAAGAGCACACGTCGATCATGAACACGGTGGAAGGCTTCTTCGGCGTCGGCTCGATCGTCGGTCCCGCGATTCTGGCCCGCCTCCTGATTCGCGGTCTCTCCTGGCAATGGCTTTACGTGATCGCCGGAACGATGTGCGTGCTGCTGATCATTACCGCAGCATCGGTTAGGTATCCAGCAGCTAAGCGGACTGAAAAGACCCGCTCGCGCGCGACCGCCGCCGCCGCAAACCGGTACATTCTTGGCTTTTCTCTGGGAGCATTCTTGTACGTTGCGGTTGAATCCGCGATCTACGTCTGGATGCCCACGCTGATCGCGGGCTATCGAGGGCGGGCAGCGTGGCTCGCGGCCTACAGCATTTCCATCTTCTTCGTACTGCGCGCTGCCGGACGATTCCTCGGCTCGTGGATGCTGAATCGATTCCAGTGGACGAGCGTTCTCGCGCTGTTCTCCGCACTCATCCTGGCCTGCTTTGCCGCCAGCGTTGGGGGTGGCGTCAATTGGGCCGCCTGGCTGCTCCCGCTTTCAGGGCTGTTCATGTCTGTGATCTATCCGACCCTCAATTCCAAAGGCATCAGTTGCCTTCCAAAATCGGAACACGGCGCGGGCGCAGGCGTGATTTTGTTTTTCACCTGTCTCTCGGCAGTGCTCGCGCCGCTTGCGATGGGTGCAATCAGCGATGCGATGGGCGGGCCGGAGTATGGCTTCGTTATGGCTACAGGCTTCGCTGTGGTGCTGTTCATCGGACTCGCGCTCAACTGGATTCTCAATCCAACTCTTCGCGTGTTCCGGCAAGTCGACGAAACAGAGTACATTTTGCTCGCAAAGGAGTAACGAATGAAAATACGTATCCCAAAGATGGCCGTCTTGCTCCCGGCAGTGTGCGGAATCGCTTTCGCGCAGGCGTCCGATCCTTCTGCCGCCTGCGCCGCGCTCAAGCAGTTGCAGGTGCCGGGGGTGAATCTTGCTGTCACGAAGACCGAGTGGTTTCCCGCCGGATCTGCGCCTCCCGGCCGCGGCGGGCAGGCTTCCACGGTCAAACTGCCGGCCTACTGCCGCATCGATGGCATGATCGACAAGCGCACCGGCACGGACGGCGCGACTTACGGCATCGGCTTTGCCATCGCGCTGCCGCAGAACTGGAACGGACGTTTCCTGCTGCAGGGCGGTGGCGGGCTCAATGGATCGGTGCAGTTTCCCCTCGGCGCAAATGCCGCCGGTACTGATCCCGGACTCGCGCGCGGGTTCGCGGTCGCGAGTACTGACACTGGCCATGAAGGGAAAGGCGGTTTTGACGGCAGCTTCCAGCAGGATCAGCAGGCCAGCCTTGACTTCGCGTACGTCGCTATCGGCCGCGTCGCTGAAATTGCGAAGCGCATCGTCGCGCAGCATTACGGCAAAGCCATCGATCACTCCTACTTCGCCGGCTGTTCTACAGGGGGCCGCGAAGCGATGCTGATGGTCGAGCGCTATCCCGCCTACTTCGACGGCGTCGTCGCCGGCTCGCCCGCCATGCGCACCAGCTATTCAGGCATTGGCGATCGCTGGGTTGCCGCGTCGCTGAACGAGATTGCGCCGAAGGATGAAAAGGGTCAGCCGATCACCAAGAATGCTCTCTCCGACAGCGACAAGGAGACGGTGATCGAAGGAATCCTCAATCAATGCGATGCGCTCGATGGCGTCAAAGACCGCATGATCTTCAATCCCAAAGCCTGCCGCTTCGATCCAAGAACGCTGGTGTGCAAAGGCGCAAAGACGGACGGCTGCCTCTCCGCGGCCCAGGCCGCCGCTCTCGAAAAAGGCTTCGCCGGCCCGAAAGATTCCAAAGGCCGTCAGGTCTATCCCGGATTTCTATGGGACACGGGGCTCGCCTCAACGCAGGGTATTCCCGGCCTGCTGCATGGAGGATCGTCTCCGGTCGGCCCCGGATTCGCAGACATCGGATTGGATGTCGATGCCGCCGTCGACCGGGTGCGCAACGATCCGGCCGAGCCGATTTCGACAACCGCGCACTGGACCAATCTCAACACCTTCTCCGGGCACGGTGGCAAGCTGATCTTCTACCACGGCGACAGCGATCCATGGTTCTCCGCGCTCGACACGGTCGACTATTACGAGCGCATGACCAAAGCCAACGGCGGAGAGGACAAGGTGCGCGCCTTCAGCCGTCTCTACCTCGTTCCCGGCATGGGGCATTGCAACGGCGGGCCGGAGACGCTCGATTCATTCGACGCCCTGGGCGCGATGGTGCGCTGGGTGGAACAGGGAATCGCGCCGGACAGTCTCACAGCCACCGGGCGTTCCTTCCCTGGCCGCGGCCGCCCGCTTTGCGCCTATCCCCTGCACGCGCACTATAAAGGCCAGGGCAACACCGAAGACGCAGCGAACTTCGAATGCCGCGAGTAGCGAGCTGTCTTTCAATGTGCCGACTCTGGGAGCGCTCTATCAGGACGCCACGTGGCGCCTGATCAATGAAAGATGTCGGACGGTTGCCGGAGCGATTGGGTAAGGGCCGAGGCGCGGGACCTTCGCCGGTGGTTACATTTATTGATAAATGACGAAGGCCGCTGGTTTTCCGCGCCACGTGGACGTGTCGGCGAGAATCTCCTGTATGTGGGCTGCGGCTGTGGCGGCATGGATATTTCGTACCAGCTGAATTCTGGCGGGTCATGTGCCCGATATGGCGAGCATACCCGGCGCTGACGGCGTTTTTACGAATCCCCTCCCTTGTCCCGGTAGTCGCGTCCCAGAGTGTCTCGGTCAGAAGATCGCGGATTGGGAACGAACGACCGGCTACTCGGAAGTAATATTTCCGCCGGAGCGCCTCACCCATATTTCAGATGGGCGGACAGACTTCTGATAATCCTGCCTTTCGTCAAATTCCAAGACCGGTCACTTCGGGCAAGCGGAACAGCACGGACCCCAGCAAGGAAGAACGTATAACCGTCTCTCTTCTCTGTCCCGCGTTTCTAAGGTAATGTCGCACAGAGGGTTTGTGCAACACGACGACTCTGGCCGATTGAACTGCATCACCACGGGACCGGGCCGTCATCGTCCGAGAGCGTGCCTGTAGGACCGTCCGGGCCGATGAGCGCAAGGCGCACGGCTTCACGTGCACCCTGTTCGACCGTGCGCGTGCCGCGAAAGTTATTCAGATCTGTTGCCGTGAAGCCCGGACACGCTATGTTGACCTTGATGTTTGTATTCTCCAGTTCAATCGCAAAGGCCAACGAGATCGCGTGCAGCGCCGTCTTTGACGGACTGTAGGCCGCCCCAAACATCTGGCGATGCTTATGGTCCGGATTGGAATTCAGCTTCAGCGAGCCGGAAGAACTTCCTAGGTTAACTATGCGTGCTCCCGGCGCTTCACGAAGAAGCGGCAGCATTGCCTGCGTGACAGCCATGACACCGAACACGTTCGTCTCATAGATTCTTCGCACATCGTCGATCGACGCGGAGCTCGGAATGTTCGACTTCAGGCGCTCCTCAAACGGAACTCCCGGCTCTCCTGCAAACGCAATGCCTGCATTGTTCACGAGCACGTCAAGTCGGCCAAACTCCTTCCGAATGCGCTCAGCCGCGGCGGTGATTGAGACCTGATCCGTAACGTCAAGTTGGATGGCGTGGGCACCCTCACCGACGCTTATCGCTGCTGTCACCCCATTCGCTAAATTGCGCGACCCAACGAGCACGATGAGGCCGTGCTTGGCCAGATCCCTCGCGATTTGAAGTCCGATCCCTTTGTTGGCCCCTGTGACCAGGGCGACTCGCTTATCCTGCATCGTCTCATCTCCATTCATGCTTCGCTGTGTGGCCAACACCCCTTGCTGGCTAAGAGAAGAATATCCGAATCTGCGTGCGCAAGGGACCTGCTGATAGCCCGTCATTCTGATGAAAACGGATAACTCCCCTACGACCGGCATTCCGTCAATTATCGGATTGGGGAATGCTGGCGGGAATCGACGCGGATGGGGTGCGGATACGGAGCGGCCGAAGTGACTTCTCCTTTCCAGGTCAAATCGTCTGTCCCTCAGATGACAAGCGCCATTTCATGCGTGTATAGGCGATCCGGAAACCTTTACGTTCCGCACTGCGCTGTGAATCGCCGCCCGCCTCAGCCCCCATCATGGCCAAATCACAGCCATGGTCGAAGGCGTATCGCATACGCTCCTGAAGAAGCGCTGCCTGCAGCCCTTGACGCCGCATCTGCGGAATTGTAGCCGCACCGGCGAACAGAGCCACTCCGTTATGGATGCATAGCGAGCCTGTCGCGCCGGGTTGGCCATCAAGCTCAGCGAGGAAGCACGGACTCTCATCGCGCGCGGCAGAAATGGCGGTGGTTTGCAGGAGGAAATCGAAAAGCTCCGGATGTTCGTGCGTCCAGCCCCGTGCGTTTACAGTCGCCCAGAGCTGAGCTTCTTCCGGACCTGTAACGCGCACCCTGATATTGCCGCGGTCCTCGGCTGTGGGCTTCTCAACCGGCCGATACATGACTTTCAAAGCGTTTCCCGCAGGCGTTCATGATGACTTTGTGCGTGTAGCGCTCAGTGGGAGGTGATGGCGGTGATTTTTCGAGAGACGTTCTTGCCGGTGCAGATTTTCTCCGGTCGATCGTCACGTTTTTCATGGCTGTTCTCCTCGCGCGTCGTCTGCCGCCTGAACATATCCCTCACTCAGCAAGGCGGTACAAAGCAAGGGAATTCGGCGTTGCTTTCGACTTGCTTCCCAAGCCGCAACGAGCGTTCATGTGACTGTGGTTGACGGCCACGGAGGGGGAAACAAAACTATGGATACTGCGGTATTGATGGAAATCGAGAGCCTGCGCCGGGCGACACTCGCCGGTCTGCGCCAAAAGTATCAGGAGGTATTTCGCGAAGAAACGCGCTCCCGGCACCGGGAACATCTGTTCCGGCGCATTGCCTGGCGACTGCAGGCGCTGGCCGAAGGAGATCTCTCCGAACGCGCTCGGGGGCGGGCCAACCAGATCGCCCGGGATGCCGACGTGCGCAAGGTCGCGCCGCGAGACTTCTTTACAGTGGCGGGACAGCTTCGCCAAGAGCGCTGGTGCAGCGGAGGAGCAGCGGAGAGAAAAACACCACAAAGCCAAAGCGGGGTGGCGCAGCGGGCTTCCTTCTGATCGTGTTGCATGGGC
>Ga0182024_10007534_pt1 | contig 23422 bp, 19 predicted proteins | sample P32metaG_FD_120480 | JGI IMG/M metagenome (GOLD analysis project Ga0182024, IMG submission 120480) | Permafrost microbial communities from Stordalen Mire, Sweden - P3-2 metaG (Illumina Assembly) | ecosystem: Environmental > Terrestrial > Soil > Wetlands > Permafrost | place: Sweden: Stordalen... | reverse complement strand
TCGAGCAGCAGGATGTCGGGCCGCATCGCCAGGACTCCCGCCAGGGCCGTGCGCCGCTTTTCGCCGCCGGAGAGGTGATAGGGCACGCGCTTCTCGAAACCGGCCAGGCCGACCCGTTCGAGCGCCTCGTGCACGCGCAGCCGCACTTCGTCGGGCGCCAGGCCAAGATTGAGCGGGCCGAATGCCACGTCGTCGAACACGCTGGAGCTGAAGAGCTGATCGTCGCTGTTCTGGAAAACGATGCCGACGCGCGTCGGCAGCTGGCGGCGTTCGGCGGGCTGCGACGGATCGAGCCCGGCCAGGCGAATGACGTTGGCGGGCACGTTCAGGACGCCGGCCAGGCACAGGAACAGCGTGGTCTTGCCGGCGCCGTTGGGCCCGACCAGGCCGATGCGTTCACCCTCGGCGACCTGGAAGCGCAGGTTGTCCAGCACGAATCTCGCCGGGACATAGGCGTAGCTCAGGCCATCGACTTGCAGGGCCGGGTTGCCGTTCAATGCTGGAGTACCCTTACGCGTGGACGAATTCGTTTAGCCGCGACGCGACGTACTCGGAGCGGAGCGCTTTACCTCGCGCGGGGGACGCGCTCCGCTCCGAGTACGTCGCGTCGCGGCTAAACGAGTTTACCGCATCCACACGTCCCACGCCAGCAGCGCCGCCGACCATGCGAGGATCACGCCCCACGCCGCCACGTCGCGCCGGCATGTGGAAAAATCGTGCAGCGAGCGAAAGGCGCCGTCAAACCCCCGGCAGCGCATGGCCTGGCCGATACGTTCGGCCCGCTCGTGGCCGCGCACCAGCAACGTGCCGGCGACCTGGCCGATGGTGCGATAACTGTGCAGGCTTGGCCGATTGCAATAGCCGCGCACGCGCAGGGCGATGCGCAGCCGGCCCATCTCGTCAGCCAGCAGAAAGACATAGCGATACGCAAGCAAGGCAACCTGCACGATCAGGGCGGGCACGTACAGAGCGCGAGCGGCCTTGAAGGTGTCTTGCACCGGCGAACTGGCCAGCAGCACCAGGCCCAGCGTGATCATGGCCAGGGCGCGGACGAGCAAAACCGTCGCCAGGATCAAGCCGGGCTGAGATATCGAAAGGAGCCCGAGTGACAGCATCGGTTCACCGGTCGCCAGCAAGGGGATCCAGACGAAGAATAGCCCGAGAAACAGGGCCGCGACGCCGATGTGCGCGAGATACCAGCGCAGCGGCAGCCGCGTGAGCACGACCAGGATCAGTGCTCCCAGCAGTGCGGCGACGGCCGGGCCCAGCGTGCGCAAGAGGGCGGTGGCCAGCGCGGCGGGGACGAGGGCCGCCAGCTTCCAGCGCGGGTCGAGCCGTCCCAGGGTCGAGTCGCCGCATTCAGGGAATTCGAGGGTCAGCGTCATAATGTCGCGGGATATTCTATGATGAGAACATGCAGCCCGTAGCCGCGTTCGTGAGAACGCGGGTGGGTGGGCCAGAACATTTCACGTTTGCGTGTTTGTAGCTGAAGTCGCAAGACTTCAGGGGGCGTCGCCAGAACTCTTGCGAGTTCTGCTACGGGTTTGTTAACAAGCAATCGTGAAGTGCTCTAAGTCCCCGGTTGTTCACCCGCGTTCTCACGAACGCGGCTACGAATGAGTTGCCAGTAGGGAGATCATCATGACCTGGCTGACAGGCTTGTGGCACGACATGGTTGATTGGCTGCCCGCCCTGCTGGTCCTGCTGCACTTGCTCATTTTCTGGGCCACGATCGTCTGGATCCTCATGACCAAGGTGGAATCCACGTCGGCGGTCGCCTGGTGTCTCATCGTCATTCTTGTGCCGTACTTCGGCGCGCTGTTTTTTGTGATGTTCGGCTATCAGCACGTGGATCGGCCGCTCCGGCGCAAACGGAAACAACTGGAACAATTCCGCGGTGGCGGCACGGGGGAACCGCTGGAACCGGTGCCCGCTCTGAACGGCGCCGCTCCCGGCTCACCCTGCCTGCACTCGCTGCAAAGGGTGGCCGATCGCGTCGGCGCCCATCCGCTGACGCACGGCAATCACGTCGATTTCTATCATCACGGCCCCGACGCGTTCACGGCCATGCTCGAGGCCATTCGCTCGGCCCAGCATCATATCCACCTGGAGTTTTTCATTGTGCAGCCCGACGAACTGGGCCGGCACGTTCTCGAAGAGTTGACGACCAAGGCGAATGCCGGCGTCCAGGTCCGCTTGCTGTACGACGCCATGGGTTCGCACCGAATGCGGCGAAGCTTGCTCGTGCCGCTCCAGGAAGCGGGCGGCGAGACCAGCGTCTTCTTGCCGCTCAATCCGCTCCGGCGGCGCATCCAGATCAACATGCGCAACCATCGCAAGCTGCTGATCGTCGACGGCGTGGTCGGCTTCACGGGCGGGCTCAACATCGGCGATGAATACGTGGGCAAGGATCCTTACTTCGGCTACTGGCGCGACACCCATCTTCGGCTGCGGGGGCCGGGCGTGGCCGATCTGCAGCGGGTCTTCTGCGAGGACTGGGACTATGCCGCGGGCGAGAGTCTGCGCGACGGGGCCCACGCGAAAATCGGGGCCAGCTATTTCAAGACGGACCCGGGCGATGGGCCCTATCCGGTGCAGGTCATCGACTCCGGGCCCGATCGCGATCTCAAGAGCATCCGCGAGGTCTACTTCGCCGCGATCCTGCAGGCCAGGAAACGTGTCTGGATCGCGTCGCCGTATTTTGTGCCGGACGCGGGGATTCTCGATGCTCTGCGCCTGGCCGCGTATCTCGGCGTCGATGTCCGCTTCCTCGGCCAATTTCAGCCGGATAAATGGATTCCGCAATACGCGGCCCAGTACTACTGGAACCAGATGCTGCAGGTCGGCGTGAAGGTCTACCAGTACAGCCGCGGCATGCTGCATTCGAAGGTGATGATGATCGACGATGACTGGGCCTCGGTCGGCAGCGCCAATCTGGACAATCGCAGTTTGCATCTGAACTTCGAGCTGAATTGCCTGATCTATTCGGAGAAGGCCGTCGCCGAGCTGGCGGCCGCGTTCGAGAGCGATCTGGAGTATGCCATTCGTCTGGATCCGAAGGTGTTCGCACGCAGACCGTTCGCCAATCGATTGCTGGAAAATGCGTGCCGGTTGATGTCGCCGGTATTGTGAGTTGGGCGAGCCGAGGCCCGTAAGGGCCCGGATATTAACCCGGTCCCTTACGGGCCTCGGCTCGCCAACAACTCTGCAACTCGTAACATACTCTGGGAAGTCGGAAGACCTGCGCCACAACATTGCCTGTTTAACGGGAGAACCATCATGCGGACATTGCCATGTCTGATCGCGCCCGCTCTGCTCGCCCTGGCCTGGTGTGCGAACGCCGGGGCCGAGGAGGTTGTGCTGGACAAGCTCAAGTCCAGCACGCCGGCCGATTGGAAAAGTGCGAAGCCGGGGAACAAGTTTCGCGTCTACCAGTTTACCGTTCCCAAGGCGAAAGGCGACGAGAAGGACGCCGAGGTAGCGATCTTCTTCTTCGGCGCCGGCTCCGGCGGCAGCGCTGACGACAACATCAGCCGCTGGAAGAAAATGTTCCTGCCGCCCGAAGGCAAGAAGATCGACGACGTCGCGAAAGTGTCGAGCTTTAAGGCCGGCGCTTTGGATTACGTGTACCTCGACGTCCACGGCACCTACGTCACCAAGAATCCGCCCTTCGCCCCCAATGCCAAGGAGGAACGCTATCCCGACTACCGCATGCTCGGCGTTTACTTCAACTGCGAAAATGGGCCGTACTTCATTCGCCTGACCGGGGCGGCCAAGACGGTTGAAGAGAGCAAGAAGGGCTTCGATGAGTGGCTGAAGAACTTCAAATAAACCGTGATCAACCGTTTAGCCGCGACCCGACGTACTCGGAGCAGAGCGCTCGTCGGCTCCGCGCTCCGCTCCGAGTACGTCGCGTCGCGGCTAAACGGGTGCGACCGCGTTAACTCAATGAGGACCCTCCCATGCCCAAAGTCGTCGTCACCGATCACTCCTTCGACCCGCTCGACGTCGAGCAGAACATCCTGCAGCCGCTCGGCGTTGAGTTCGTCGGCCTGCAATGCAAGCCGGCCGAGCAGCTCGCCCCGCAGGTCGTGGATGCGGACGTGGTCATCACGCAGTTCGCCCAGGTGAACGCCATGGTCATCGCGGGCATGAAGAAGGCCCGGGCGATCGTCCGCTACGGCATCGGCGTGGACAACGTCGATCTCGACGCCGCCCGTGAGCGCGGCATCCCCGTGTGCAACGTGCCGGATTACTGCATCGACGAAGTGGCCGATCACACGCTCGCCTTCATCCTTGGCATCACCCGCCAAGTGGTGAGCAATTGCGTCCATCTGCGGGCCGGTAAATGGAGCCTGGCCGTGCCGCTGACGGAGTTGCGCACCCTGAAGGATCAAACGGTCGGCGTGGTCGGCTTCGGTCGCATTGGCCGGGAAGTCGTTCGCCGGCTGCTGGCGTTTCGGGCTCGCGTCAAGGTGACGGACCCCGTGCTCGCCGCGGCCGACATTGAGAAAGCGGGGGCGATTCCGGTTCGCTCCGTCGATGAATTGCTGCCCGATTGCGACATTCTCACGTTGCATTGCCCGTCGAACGCCCGTACGCGCCTCATGATCGATGGCAAGGCTTTGGCGAAGATCAAGCGGGGGGCGATCCTGATCAACCTGGCCCGCGGCGACCTGATCGACACGGCGGCCCTGATCGCGGCCCTCCAGAGCGGGCAACTGTCCGCGGCGGCCCTCGACGTGTGCGATCCCGAGCCGATTCCGCCGGGCCATCCGCTCTTGCAGATGCCGAACGTGATCGTCGCGCCGCATATCGCCTCGGCCAGTCCCAGGGCCGTCAAACGCTTGCGTGAGGCGGTCGCGACCACGGCGGCGTGTGCTCTGCGCGGGGAGACGCCGCCGAATATCGTGAACGGGGTCGGGCCTCGCGGCACCTAGTGTCATCAATATGTATTTCATCCACACCCCTACACCCCCCTGAAATGAAACGGGCTGCGATGAAATGAAAGCAGTTTTGGAGACAGTTGATGACGGTGAGTGCCAAGGAATTGGCAAGGGTAGTTTTCAGCCTGAAAGGCTGGGACATGAGAGCCCAGGGCAACGCCCTGGGAACGATATGAAGGATGGGACCCAGCCCTGAAAGGGCGCCACAGCACGCGTTGGCCGCATGTTGTAACGCCCTTTCAGGGCTACCTTCCCCATTTTCTCGTCTTCCCAGGGCGTTGCCCTGGGCTATATTGTTATGCCCCTTCGGGGCGGTGAATGCTTTTACATTTGGGTCTGACCCCGTGTGACGTCCGATGTTAGTCTCATGAGCGACAACCTTATGCCCTCTCCCTTGAACAAAGAACAACTTCTCCGCCTCTACCGCACCATGCTCCTCATTCGCCGCTGCGAAGAGCAACTGGCCAAATCCCATCAGCGCGGCCTGATCCACGGCGCCTGCCACACCTATGTCGGCGAAGAGGCCATCGCCGTCGGCGTCTGCGCCCATCTGCGGCCGGAGGATACGGTCTTCAGCACCCATCGCGGCGATGCTCATGCCCTGGCGAAGGGGGTGCCGCCGGTGCAACTCATCGCGGAGTTGTATGGCCGGGCAATCGGCTGTTCCCATGGCCGCGGCGGCAGCATGCATCTGTTTTCGCCGGAAGTCGGCATGATGGGCACCAGCGGCATCGTCGGGCCCTGCATACTTCAGGCGGCGGGGGCGGGCTATAGCTTCAAGTTGCTGAAGACTGACCGCGTGGCCGTGGCGTTCTTCGGCGATGGGGCCGTTAATAATGGGGCGTTTCACGAAGGGCTGAACCTGGCCAGCATCTGGAAGCTGCCGGTGCTGTTCGTGTGTGAGAACAATCAGTTCGCGACGGAAATCGCCTTCGAATATGCGGCCGGCAATCCGAGCGTTGCCAATCGGGCCGCGAGCTATGGCATGCCGGGCGTCGAGGTGGACGGCAACGATGTGCTGGCGGTGCACGCTGCGGCGGGCGAGGCGGTGAAGCGGGCCAAGGCGGGTGACGGGCCGACGCTGCTCGAATGCAAGACGTATCGCACCAGGCCGCACGCGGAGGGCATGGGCGACTTCGGCTATCGCACCAAGGAAGAAGTCGAGGAATGGAAGACTCGGTGTCCCATCGCCCGGCTGCGGCAGATTCTTCTCGGCAAGACGGCGAGCGAAGCGGAGTTGAACACGATCGATGCGGCGATTGTCAAGGAGGTTGAGGAGGCGAATCGGATGGCGGAGGCGGGGGCTTGGCCGGAAGCTGCGAGTGCGGCGGGGCATATTTATGCGGAGCCGGTGCGGACGATTCCTCCGGTCGCTAACGCGACCGGCTCGCCGGGGCGCGAAATTAGCTACATGCAAGCGACGCTCGAAGCACTTTCAGCGGAGATGGCGCAGAACCCGCGCATTTTCGTCCTGGGCGAAGGCATCGGCAAGCGCGGCGGCAACTTCAAAACCACGGCGGGCCTCTACGAACTGTATGGGCCCGAGCGATTGTGCGATACGCCCATCAGCGAACGCGGCTTCGTCGGCCTCGGCGGCGGGGCGGCGATGACCGGCTCCAGACCTGTGATCGATTTCATGTTCGCGGATTTCGTGCTCGATTCGGTCGGCGAGATTCTCAATCAGATCGCCAAGATGCAGTACATGAGCGATGGCCGACTGAAGATGCCGATCCTTCTGCGCGGCTGCATCGGCATCAGCCATTCCGCGGCGACGCACCATTCGGGCAACTACTATCCCATGTACGCACACTTTCCCGGCCTGCGCGTGGTGGTGCCGTCCACGCCGTACGACGCCAAGGGATTGCTCCATCATGCCCTGCGCTGCGACGATCCGGTCCTCTTCCTCGAACATCGCGAATTGCTGTCGCTGAAGGGGCCGGTGCCGGAGCAGGCGTATGAGATTCCGTTCGGTCAGGCCGCGGTGGTGCGCGAAGGCAAGGACGTGACCGTGGTTGCCCTGACCGTGATGGTGCAAAGAGCCTTGAAGGCGTGCGAACAACTGGCGAAGGAAGGCGTGTCCGTGGAGCTGATCGATCCGCGCACCGTCGCCCCGCTCGATACCGCCACGATCGCAAGTTCGCTCGCCAAGACGGGCCGGCTGCTGATCGTGGACGAGGCGTTCGGCCCTTACGGCATCGGCGCGGAGATCGCGGCCCAAATGAGCGATGTCGCTTTTGATAATCTGGACGCCCCGATTCGCCGGATCAACGGTGTGCACACGCCGACGCCGTACAGTCCGACGCTGGAGGCCGCCGTGGTGCCGAACGTCGAGATAGTTGTCCAGGCGATTCGGGACTTGATTGCCGAATAACAACTTTTCTTTGCGCCTTGGCGTCTTTGCGAGAGATTTTTTTGGAAGAAAGAGTCTCTCGCAAAGGCGCCAAGGCGCAAAGAAGAATGAAAAGTGATGAGCATGGCGATTCCAATCACGATTCCGCGGCTCGGCTGGGACATGGTCGAAGGCGTCTTCGTCGGCTGGCTCAAGGCCGATGGCGATCCGGTGCACGCCGGCGAGGCTCTGTTCACGCTGGAAAGCGATAAGTCCACCGAGGACATCGAGTGCTTCGATGACGGGGTGTTGCGCATCGTGGCGGATGGGCCACGCAAGGGCGACAAGGTCGCGGTCGGCACGGTGATCGGCTACCTGGCCAAGGAAGGCGAAAGCGTTCCCATCGCCGGCAACGAGCCGCCCGCTTCTTCGTTTAGCGTTCGCGACATCCCTCAGGAGCGAAACGCCCTTGCCGGGGCCGCGCCAGGTCCGGCTCGGCAAGCCGGACCTACGGTGTCACCGCGGGCCAAACGCATCGCCGCCGAGCTGGGCGTCGATTGGACCCAACTGCAAGGAACCGGCCGCACCGGTCGCATCCGTGAAAGCGATGTGCGTGCGGCCCAGGCGACCACGCCGCCAGCAACCCTCGCCGCCAGTTCGATGCGCAAAACCATCGCCGAGCGCATGCTGCACAGCCATCGCTCCACGGCCCCGGTGACGCTGACGACCACGGCGGACGCGACCAACCTCGTCAACCTGCGCGGCCAGGCCAAAGCGGCGGCTGCGGCCGGCAACGACTTCGTGCCCAGCGTCACCGACCTGATCGTCAAGCTCACCGCCATCGCGCTCGGCAATCATCATCTGATCAATGCGAGCTGGGTGGACGATGAAATCGTCGTCTCCCAGGGCATCCACATTGGCATCGCGGTCGAGATGGACGAGGGGCTCCTGGTGCCCGTGGTCCGTGACGTGCCGTCGCTAACGCTAAGAGAGCTTTCGGCCAGGTCGAAGGATCTGATCGACCGGGCCCGGCACCGCAAGCTCAAGGCCGATGAGATGCGGGGCGGCACTTTCACGGTGACGAACCTGGGAGCGCTGGGCATCGACGCGTTCACGCCGATCATTCATTATCCGCAATGTGCGATTCTCGGCGTGGGCCGGATTCAGCGTCGGCCCGTCGTGATCGGCGAGCAGATCGTGGCCCGCGAACAGATCACGTTGAGTCTGACGTTCGATCATCGTTTGGTCGATGGGGCGCCGGCGGCGCGGTTTTTGCAAATGGTGAGCGCGCTCATCGAGAATCCGGCGGCGTGGTTGATGACGTGATCGTTGAGCCGCGACGCGACGTACTCGGAGCGGAGCGCGGTACCCGCGGTGGGCAAAGCGCTCCGCTCCGAGTACGTCGCGTCGCGGCTAAACGGAACACCACATCATCCGCGCCGGCGCGCAAAATCGGCGACGACGGCGTTGTGAGGCGTCCGGCGCACCTCTTGCAGCAGCCAGCGAGTCCTGTTCACTTTCGGCATAAACAGGTGATCGATACCGCCCGGAAGCTTGTCGATAAACTCCGCATCGAGCATGCGCTTCACCGCCGGCGACTCCGAGGCGGCATTGAAATCCCCGGCCACCAGCAGCAGATCGTGCTCCGGCAGCCGGGCGAGCAGATTCTCCGTCTGGGCGGCCGTGGTGGCGTCGTCCCAGCAGGTCAGGTGGGTGCCGACGACCATCACCTTCTCCCGGCCCAGATCGATGGACGCGCTGACGGCGATGCGCGTCTCATAAATCGGCCAGCGCGGCGACAACACCATGCGCTTCGCTTCGACGATGGGATACCGGCTGATGATGGCGCTGCCTTCTTCGAAGCCGATCAAACGTGCGCCGCCATTGGCCCGCGCGTAGACGTGGTCCATTTTGAGGTGTTTGGCGACGCGCTGGGCCATGTTGCCGTGGGCGTGCGTTTGCCAGGCTTCTTGCAGGATGAGCACATCGGGATCGAGGGCTCGAAACGCGGCCAGGGTATCGCGAAAACGAGCTTCCTGATGTTCGAGCTCGGGATAGCCGCCCAGCATGTTGAAGATGACGACGCGCAGCCGATCGGGACTGCGCCGCTTTTCGGCTCCGGGGACGATCGGCAAGGGGCCTTCCTGGTTGGAAAAAATGGCAGCGGCGAACACGATGGCCGCCGTCGCCCCGGCCAGGCCGAGAAGGACCGTTAGCAGCGATGACGACTTGAACCGGATCAAGCCCCCAAGCGACGAAACGACGCCGCACGCCAGGGTCAAACAAAGAAGAGCGCCCAGGAACTCCGGCCGTGGCGTGCCGAAGGCGCCCAACGTCCACAACACTGTCGCGGAAACGGCCGACGTGAGGGCGAACCGTCCCAGCCAGACGGGACGGCGCTTTTCGGGAAGAGGATTTTGCTGAACATTGGTCATGCCCGTGCCTCGCCGACGCTTGCCGTCAATCATCGCCTGGCTTAAGACTAACATCAACCAAGGTGCTTTTGAAAGAGGATTGCTCCATGAATCATGTTCGCTGCCTCCTGGTGATGGCTGTGGTCGCGTGCGGGCCCGTTGTTCGCGCCCAGGAGAAGGACCCGCCGAAGGAGTTCACCAACAGCGTGGGCATGAAGTTCGTCTGGATTCCTCCCGGCAGTTTCATGATGGGCAGTCCGAAGGAGGAAGAAGGCAGGATGGACGACGAGGTCCAGCACAAGGTCACGCTCACCAAGGGCTTTTACATGGGCGTCCACCTGGTCACTCAGGAGCAATGGCAAGCGGTGATGGGCAACAATCCCAGCTTCTTTGGCAAGGGCGAAAAGAACCTGCCCGTGGAATGTGTTACCTGGAACCATTGCCAGGATTTCTGTAAGAAGTCGCGGGCAAAAGACAAGAGTCCGTATCGTCTGCCGACGGAGGCCGAGTGGGAATTTTGCTGCCGGGCGGGCACGACGACGGTGTTCAGCTTCGGCGACTCGATCTCCGCCGACCAGGCGAACTTTAACGGCGACGAGATCTACGGCAAAGGCAAGCCGGGCCTCAGGCGCAAGAAGACGACTCCTGTGGGCAGCTTTGCCGCCAATGCCTGGGGGCTTTTTGACATGCATGGCAATGTCTGGCAATGGTGTCAGGATTTCGACGGGGCGTATCCGCGCAACGACGTCGTGGATCCTCAGGGTCCGATGGCCGGGAAGGAGCGCATGATGCGCGGCGGCTGCTGGGGACTCGGTCCCGTCTATCTGCGCTCGGCGTGCCGTTACCATTTGCAGCCCGGTTGGGGCGACGATGCGATTGGGTTGCGTGTATGTTTCACCCCGGCGAAACCGTAGCCCAGGCAGATCCCGTAGCCGCATTCGCAAGAATGCGGGCTTCGCTCGCCTCACCCGCATTCTTGCGAATGCGGCTACGGCGGAATCGCGCTACGGAAGAAACGGAAACAGCCGCCGCCGGGCCGCATCGTCGAGCGGGGCGCCGTATTCGCACCCCTCGAAGCCTTCTGCGAATTCGATTTTCGCTCCGCGCTCCGGGCCGTATTGCTTGATGAGCAAACCGCGAAAGCGCTCAGCCTGTTCGCGCAGCCTGGGAATGAACCAGTCCGCGAGATATTGGCGGCGGCGTTTGTCGTCGGCGGGCACCTTGTCGAGTTCGCCGCGGTTGAAGGGCAGCCATTCGTAAAACTGCGACGTGTGACTGTGGAGCATCGACACGATCTTGTCCACGACGGAGCCCACGTCGATGGCCACGGTCGGCGTGAACGGGTACGGCCGCTGAAAATGGTCGGGCAGATAAGCGATGACCGGATCGCGAGCCAGGAACGGGGCCGACGGAACATAAAACGGAACCGTAACCACGTAGGCGGCGTCCTGCACGAGCTGGCTGGTGTAGCGATGATCGGGATGATAATCGTTGGGCCGATGCGTCAGGACCAGATCCGGCTTGAAATGGCGAATGAGCCGCACGACCTGATGGCGGGCTTCCAGGGTTGGCAGCAGTTCGCCGTCGTGATTGTCGAAGATTTCGTAGGTGGCGCCGATGACGGCCGCGGAGTTTTGGGCTTCCTGCCAGCGGCGCTGGGCCAGCGAGGGGCCGGCCTTGACGTGATGGCCCGCGTCGCCGTTGGTCAGGCTGACCATGTGCACCACGTGGCCCGCGGCGCGGTAGAGCGACGCGAGGCCGCCGGCGGAGTAGTCGGCGTCGTCGGGGTGGGCGCCGATGATCAGGAGACGCAAGGGCGGCGACATATTCGGTCACTCCAAAATGCACGTTCGCCGTTTAGCCGCGACGCGACGTACTCGGAGCGGAGCGCTTTACCCTGCGGGGAAACGCGCTCCGCTCCGAGTACGTCGCGTCGCGGCTAAACGGGATTCACACCAATGATTCGTCCTCGGCGCTCGCGGGCACCGCCCCCTGGAGCCGGCCCGCGAATTCGTTGAACTCCATGTATTGCAAATGCCGGTACATTTCGCTCGCCGCCAGCAGCTCGCGATGCTCTCCGGACGCTTCCACCCGGCCCTGATACAGCAAGTAAATCTTGTCACAGCTGCGGATCGTCGAAAGCCGATGCGGCAAAAAGATGACCGTGCGCCCCGGCAGCACGCGCGAAAAAGTATCGTCGAGCAGCCCCTTGATGTCGTCGTCGAGCGGCATCGACGGCTCCTCGATGATGAACAGAGCCGGGTCGCGCAGGATGGCCCGGGCCAGGGCGATGCGGAATCTCTCGCCGGTGTTGAGCGAATGGCCCATGTCGCCGATCATGGTTTCGTAGCCGCGCGGCAGCTTCTGGATGAACTGGTGCACGTGGGCGATCTTGGCCGCCTCAATGATGCGCGGCAGCGGAAAGCTCGGGTCGCCGCAGCCGATGTTGTTGATGACCGTGTCGTTGAACACCAGGTTGTGCTGCAAAACAATGGCGATCTGGGCCCGCAGCGAATCGAGCGTCACCCAGCGCACATTCTTGCGGTCGATGCGGATTTCGCCGGAAGTCGGGTCGAGGAAGCGTGGCAGCAGATAAACGAGGGCCTGTTTCTCCATTTCATCCGGCCCGACCAAAGCGACCCGTGAACCCGCGGGAATGCTCATGGAAATGTTTTGCAGCAACTTACGGCCCGACCCCGGTTCATTGAGGCTGACGTCGTCGAACTCGAGCGACTTGGTCATGGCCGGCAGGAACTCGGCCTCGACGAGCTGGCCGACGGTGCCCTGCCGGTCGAGGAAGTCGAAGACCACCTGGGCCGAGATGCGGCCGCGGCGAATGAGCCGACGGCATTCGAGCCAGGCGACGCTGGGCCAGTAGAGGCTGATCAACGATGCGACAAGGATCATGGTGCTGGTGACACTGAGCTGCCCATGCAGGACGACGATCCCGGCCACGAGCAGCAGCACCAAGCTGGCGACGAGCCCGAGAAACAGGAATAGCGGCCGATACAGGGCCTCGCCGCGATAGCGTTTGAGCTGGGCCCTCGCAAAAGCGGAGAATTGCCGTTCGACGCGCGTCTGGTTGAAGTGCTCCATCAAGTACACTTTCACGAGCCGCATGAGCATGAGGCTTTCCTGGATGAGGGCGAGCTGGTTGGCGGCCCGCAGCGTGGCGGTGCGGCCCTCGCGCCGAAAATAATCGGCTACCTGGCCGCCGATCAGCCAGACGAGCACGGCGAAGAGCAGAAACGCCAGCGACAGCCAGAAGCTGACGAGCAAGGCGAACAGCAGCAGCAAGCCGAACTTCACCGGTTCGCGGAAGTACACCGTGAGCCAGGCCAGCATGCCATCGTGGACCGATTCGAGGTGGCGCGTGGAGACGCCGACCGCCTCGGTGGGCCCCAGGGCGCGAAAGGCCAGCGTGCCCAGGCGGAAGGTGTGATGGTAGACGCCACGGCGAATGCGCGTGGTCGCCTCGATGACGGCACACGCCGCCAGGTAATCGGCGAGGTACATGGCGCCGAGCCGCAGGATCGCCAGGGCGAGGGCCAGGACGAAGAGGCCTTCGAGATAACCGATGTTGCCGGAACGCCACATCCAGCTGTTCCAGCGCACGAGCGGATTGACGAGGAAGCGCTGGCCCGAAGCCTGTTTGCGGGTCACGAGTCCGAGGGCGCCAAAGTCGCTGAGATCGTGGTAGACGGCCAGGGCCGGGCCCCATTCCTTGAAGTTCGCCTCAATCTCCTCGCGGACTCGGGTGCCGGCCGCATCTCCCAGCACTTCCCCGACCAATTCGGGCAACTTCACGTACCAGAGCAAGGCGTGCCGATTTTTTTGGTCCTTGGCGGATAGCTTTTCGGGAGAACTCGTGCCGATGAGCGCGAGCATCGAGCGATCTTCGATCTTGAGGTCGGCTGCCTGTTCGCGCCAGCCCTTGACGATTTCCTTGATGTCATCGCGGCGGATGCCAGGGTCTTCGTCGTCGTCGGGGAACTTGATCAGGGTCAGAAAGTGCTCGCGTTCATAGAGAGGCAAGCGGTCGAAACACGGAATGGCCCCGCGATTGACCGTCAGCTCGACGAACAGGGCAAGGTCCACGAGCAGGGCGACGTAGAGCAGACCGCTGGCGACGGACCCCAGCAGCGCCGCCCATTTGGCGGTGGGCAGGAAATCGAGAAAGCGGCGCGCCCGTCGAAAAGCGTCGGACATAGGGTTATCCGTGATAACGATTTCGTTGAGCCGTTCGCCTCCGGCGAGCGCGCTTGGACATGGCGCACATGCAACCACGTTCGCAATCGGCGCACGGCCCAACATTTATTTCGTGCCATTGTATCATGATTGGCCCAATAACGCCAAATCATCCCCCGCCCAGAACCAATCACTTTCGGCGTGGGTCAGGATTCCGATCCTGACGTGGCATCAAGGCGGTCAGGATCGGAATCCGGCGGCGCCATGGGTGGCGACCGGATCTTATCCGACGGTCGGCGGTGCTGATATCGCCGCTCAGGGCCTGCGGGCTCGTGGGTTCCAGGTCTATGTGCGCGGTTTCTAACTTATGCCGCTGTGCGGCTTAGTACCCCAATTCAGAAAAGGGGGTCTCAATTCGTGGGGCAGGTTGCCAACCTGCATGGCGAACGGCAGGTTGGCAACCTGCCCCACGAATTCGGACCCCCAATTCTGAAGTGCTGTACTTAGCGTCAGCCCAACGCTACGCCGCAAGCGGCTAAATGGGGATATCCGTCCCCGTCGCCCGTTCATCTCCGCGCGTCTCGCGTCCCTCGTCGCGCACCACGGCGGTCGATGCCGGCACCAGCTTCGGCCCCGCGTAATACTCCCCGATCAGCAGTCGCAGCTCCTCGCCATCAACCACTTCCTTGTCCATGAGCCTTTTCGCAAGTGCCTCAAGCGCCGGACGGCGCGCCAGCAAGATGCCGCGGACTTCGTGCGTCGCTTCATCCAGAATACGGCGGACTTCCAGATCGATTTCGCGAGCCGTCTGTTCGCTGTAGCGATCGGCCTCGGCAAAGCCGGTGCCGTTGAGAAAGGCGGGCGGCCCGGCGTCGCGAAAGTTGAGCCGTCCCATGCGGCTCATGCCGAACTCCTTGACCATGTGCCGGGCCGTGGCGTTGGCGTTTTCCAGATCGTTGGTGGCGCCGCTGGATATTTCGCCGTAGACAAGTTCCTCCGCCAGGGTGCCGCCGAGCGCGACCTTGATCTGGCTCTCCAACTCCGATTGCGTCTTCAAATAGCGATCCGATTCGGGCCGGCTCCACATATAGCCCAAAGCGCCGACCCCGCGCGGGATAATCGAGACCTTGTGGACCGTGTGCGTGTTCGGCAAGGCGCAGGCAACCATGGCATGGCCCGCCTCATGATAGGCGACGCGCTGCTTTTCATCCGGCGACATGATACGGCTCTTGCGTTCAAGCCCGACGGCGCCGCGTTCGATCGCCTCGTTGAAATCAGGCCGGGTAACGGAGTCGCGGTTGTTGCGGGCCGCGATCAGGGCCGCCTCGTTGACGATGTTGGCCAGGTCGGCGCCGACGCTGCCCGGCGTGAGCGAGGCCACCTGCCGCAGATCGACGTCCTCGGCCAGCTTGTAGTTGCGGACGTGCACTTTCAAAATGGCTTCACGGCCCATCAGGTCCGGACGATCGACGACCACGGTACGGTCGAATCTGCCGGGACGCAAGAGGGCCGGGTCGAGCGTTTCGGGCCGATTCGACGCCGCCATCATGATGACGCCGCGATTGGAATCGAAGCCGTCCATCTCGACCAGCAACTGATTCAGGGTTTGCTCACGTTCATCATGTCCGCCGGCGCTGCCGACGCCACGCGTCTTGCCGAGAGCGTCCAGTTCGTCGATGAAAATGATGCACGGGGCTCGCGACTCGGCCTGGCCGAAAAGATCGCGCACGCGGCTGGCGCCGACGCCGACGAACATCTCGACGAAATCCGAGCCGGACATGCTGAAGAAGGCGACGTCCGCTTCCCCGGCGACGGCACGGGCCAGCAGGGTTTTGCCGGTCCCGGGCGGGCCTACCAGCAGGACGCCCTTGGGAATGCGGCCGCCGAGGACCTGATACTTCTGCGGATTCTTGAGGAAGTCCACGATCTCGCGCAATTCGGCGACAGCCTCGTCGATACCGGCCACGTCCGCGAAGGTCGTTTCCAGGTCCTTCTGAGCATGCAGCTTGTGCCGGGAACGGCCGAAGGTGAGCGGAGAGTTGCCGCCCATGAACCAGCGCACGATCAGGATGCCGGCCAGCACGAGCGCGAAGACCATGACCACCATGGAAATCAGGCCGCGGACGAAGGAGTCTTCCTCTTCGATATGCAGCGCCCCATGGGCCCGCTCGGCGAGAAGCTTGAGCACGTCGGCCTCGGCGATCATGTCGATGCGCGTGCGGAACTGCTTCACTTCGGGCTTGTGCTCCTGCGGCCCGGTACCCTCGCTGACGGCGTCGGTGATCGTCAGTTTGCCGCGCACCTGGCCCTTGTCGAGCTTGACGATCTGGTAGCGAACGCCCGAATCCTCGCCGAGAAGAATACCGCACAGCTGGCCATAGGTAAGTTCGGAGAAGACGGGTTCGCGATTGAAGAGCCAAAAAAAGACGAAGGACAGGGTCAGGCCCAGGATGAGCAGGGGCGTGTTGGAAATGAGCGACCGATCTTTGCTCCGTTTTTGCATGGCATGGTCAACTTATCAGGAAAAGGGCAGGGGAACAATGTGCTGCTTCGCTTAGCGTTCGCGCGGCCCTCGTTGTGGAACGTTCCACAACGAGGGCCGCGCGAACGCAAAGTGCCCCACGAATTCCTAAGCGGTGGGGATAATCAGAACTGAAGCGTGCATTTTTTTCTTGACAGTGTTTTTCGTCCATATTAGGGTACCGTAAGGTCGGGGTGGCAGCCTCGCCCGCCTCCATTTCTTGTTCATGCATTTGAAAAGGGTGCGTCCATGAAGAAACGTCTAGGTTTCACACTGATTGAACTGCTTGTGGTGATCGCCATTATCGCGATCCTGATCGCTCTGTTGGTTCCTGCCGTGCAAAAGGTGCGTGAAGCCGCCGCGCGCACGCAGATTCTCAACAACCTGAAGCAGCTCCAGTTGGCCGTCGCCATGACCAATGACGTCTACAAGCAGCTGCCGCCCGCTGTCGGCACCTACGGTTCCGTGAATCTGAACACCGGTAACGCGAGCGTGGGCCGTACGTTGAGCATTCACCTGCTCCCGTACATTGAACAGAGCGCACTCTACGCCCAGGTCAATGGCCTTGCCGCTCCGGTGACGACGACCATGATCGCTCCCTTCACCGCCCCGCTTGACTTCACGACCACGGACTTCGTTGCCACACAGAACTTCTGTGCGAACTTGCGCGTTTTCGAGAACGGCGGCGTTTCCTCCAGCTGGACCGCGAACGTTGGTTTCGGCATCCCGAACGGCTACGGCAACTCGGCCATTCCACGCACGTTCGTGGACGGCACTTCGCAGACGATCATGTTTGCGACGAAGTACGCGAACAACCTCTCCACGGGCAGCGGCGGCGCCAATAGCTGCTCCGGTTATGCGACCACAGGCATCCAGCCGCAGGCCACCAGCACCGGTGCTGCGACCCCGTTGAACAGCACGGCTGCGGCGGGCGGCGCAGGCGCTTTCTTCGGCTTCTTTACCCTCGCCAGTCCGGCGTCGAACCTGCAGAGTTCCGTCGGCTGGCAGCTGGCTCCGACCCTGGCCAACGCGATGTGCGGCAGCGGTTACGCTCACTCGTTCGGCACCGGCGGCATCCAGATCGCCAAGGGCGATGCCAGCGTCACCACGTGTTCCCCCTCGATCTCGATGACCACCTGGAACGCGGCCATGCAGCCCAACGACGGCACCCCGCTCGGTTCCGACTGGCAGTAAGCGCGGTCAATTCTGTTTATCTGGGCCCCGGTTTCTCCAGGGCCTTTTTTTTTCTTGACAATGCAATTCATTGCCAGTAGCATTACAAGAAGGTCGAGGTTGAGGCGGCTTGCTCATGTATTGCATTTTCTCGTTTGCGAACGAAAATCGAGTCAGTCCGCCTCCATTTCTTGTTCATGCTTTTGAAAGGATGTGTCCATGTTGAAGAAACGTCTAGGCTTCACACTGATCGAACTACTTGTGGTGATCGCCATTATCGCGATCTTGATCGCCCTGTTGGTTCCTGCCGTGCAAAAGGTGCGTGAAGCCGCCGCCCGCACGCAGATTCTCAACAACCTGAAGCAGCTCCAGTTGGCCGTCGCCATGACCAATGACGTCTACAAACAGCTGCCGCCCGCTGTCGGGACGTATGGCTCCGTGAATCTGAACGTCTCTGCGACGGCCGGGGCCGTGGGCCGTACGTTGAGCATTCACCTGCTCCCGTACATTGAACAGAGCGCGCTGTACTCCCAGTGCAACCTGGCTACTGCTCCCCCGAACACGACCACGATCGCTCCTTTCACCGCCCCGCTTGACTTCACGACCACGGACTTCGTTGCCACACAGAACTTCTGTGCCAACCTGCGCGTGTTCGAAAACGGCGGCGTGACCAGCAGCTGGACCAATTATATTACGTTTGGTTCGCCCGCTGGTTACGGCAACTCGGCCATTCCACGCACGTTTGTGGACGGCACTTCGCAGACGATCATGTTTGCCACGAAGTACGCGAACAATGCCACGACGAGCAGCGGCGGCAACAATCTCTGCTCTGGGTACTCCACAACGGGTATGACTTCGTTTGGCAGCGGTGTAAACATGATTACCACCGGCGTGACTAATGGCATTGCTGCTAATGCCGCAGGCGCCCTTACCGGCGGTGGTAGCGGGGCGTTCTTCGGCGCCTACACCCTTTCCATTCAGGCATCGAACCTGGCCACCTCGTATGGCTGGCAGCTGGCGCCCACGCTGACCACCGCCATGTGCGGTAGCGCCTTCGCTCACTCGTTCGGCACCGGCGGCATCCAGATCGCCAAGGGCGATGCCAGCGTCACCACGGTTTCCCCCTCGATCTCGATTACCACGTGGAACGGGGCCATGCAGCCCAACGACGGCAACGCGCTCGGTTCCGACTGGCAGTAAGCCTTCGTAAACAACCAACAGCTGTTCGTTCGGCCCTCGGCTTCAACCGAGGGCCTTTTTATTTCCACGCCGCGGGGTGAGGTACTCCGAACCCCGCGGGTCAGCGGTGCAGGATCATGATGCCGAACGCCTGACCCGCGGGGTTCGGAGTACCTCACCCCGCGGCGTGGAAACCGTTTGACATCCCCGCAAGGATCGCTTACTCTGTTTCGAAGCCCAAAAACCAATCCCGAGCGGCCCCGCCAGGCCGCTAACCTCTTCCCGGATGGATCAGCCTCATGAACAATGCCGCCCCACCGAATGCTCGCCGCCTTTTGCTGGTAGGGTTCTTCGCCATCTTCGCCGCGGGCGTGGGCTTCAGCGTACGCGGCGGGGTGCTGGTGCAATGGGCCGCCGCCTACGATTTTACCCAGGCCGAGCTGGGCGGCATCACGGGCGGCGGTCTTTGGGCCATGGGCATCGTTTTCATCCTGGGCAGCATGATCGCGGACAAGGTGGGGTATGGCCGGCTCATGGTTGTCGCGGTGCTGATGCATCTGTTGTCGGCGGGGCTGCAGCTCTTCATGGATGAGATTTACGTTGGCTTCGGTCGCGGGGAGGAGGGCCGGCGCGCCGTTCAGTTTGCCCTGACTCTGGCCATGGTCTTTTTCGCGGTCGGCAACGGCATCTGCGAAGTGGTGGTCAATCCCATGGTGGCCACGCTTTACCCCAACAACAAGACGCATTACTTGAACATTTTGCATGCCGGCTGGCCAGGCGGCTTGATCACGGGCGGCATCATTTCCTATTTCATGAAGATGTATGGCGTCCACTGGATGGTGCAGATGTCGATGTTCTTGATCCCGGTGGCGATCTACGCCTTCCTGATGCTTGGCCAGCACATGCCGCGCTCCGAGGCCAGCGAGGCCGGCGTGCCGTTCACAACCATGCTCAAAGAGTTCCTGGCCCCGTTGCTGCTGCTGCTCCTGGTCATTCACGCCATGGTCGGTTTCGTCGAACTAGGCTCGGACAGCTGGATGCAGGACATCTTGAATCGTGTCATGCATGGGCTGGGCGAGGGATACGGCACCCTGCTGTTCATCTACACGTCGGCGCTCATGTTTGGTCTGCGGTTCTTCGGCGGCCCGATCGAGCATCGACTGTCGCCGCTGGGGCTGCTCTTCATGAGTTCCGTGATCGCGTGCGCCGGGCTGATCCTGTTCTGCTACGCGCCGCGCGAAAGCGTGATCATCTTCGTGGTCGCAGCTACCGTTTACGGCATCGGCAAGACTTTTTTCTGGCCGACCATGCTGGCGGTCGTCTCGGAGCGCTTTCCCCGCGGCGGCGCCTTGACGTTGGGGACCATCGGCGGCATCGGCATGCTCTCGGCCGGCCTGCTCGGCGCTCCGTCCATTGGTTTCGAGCAGGATTACTACGCCGTGCAGAAGCTGTCCGAACCGGGCACCAAGGATGTGTACTTACGTTACGCGTCCGAGAAGCCGAAGGCATCGCCCCTGGACTTGTTTGAGGTCAAGGGGCTCGATGTGCCGAAGACCAACTTGCTGGCCCTTGACCGTGAAATCCAGGCCGAAAAAAAGGACGCGAAGAAGAAGGAAGGCCTGGAAGAAGAGTTCCATCGCCGGCTTAAACATACCCCGGAGCTGAAGGTGTGGTGGGACGCCAGCAAGAGTTACGCGGCCACCGACGCCGAGCCGATCAACGAGGCTGAGATGTACGGCGGTCAGATGGCTTTGGGGTTGACCGCCGTGGTCCCGGCCACGATGGCGGTGCTGTATCTGCTGCTGATTCTCTATTTCCGCACGCAGGGCGGCTACAAGCGCCTTGCCGTCGAGTCGGCGGCGCCGCACAACAAACCGTAGGCCGTTAACGCGGAAGGATGTGACTCATGGAATTGGAAACGCATACCGTGACCGACTGGTGCGAAAAGCTGGGGCTGACGCTCAAGGAGCTGGTCGAGCGCTCGGGACTGGATGAGCAGCGCGTCATAGCGATTGCGCTGGGCCGCTGGACTCCCAGTCCGGACGAGCGGGACAAGATCGCCGGCGTCTTTGGCGTTGCCAAGGAGCAGATCACGTGGGGGCACAAGACGCCGATCCAGCATATTTACGGTTCCGGGCCGGCGTGAGGTTCTTGTGCGAGCGGTTCGTCCGCCAGGAAGTGAAATAGCTTTGCCAGCAGTTTGCGACTGGCGGGCTCATCCAAACTGGCTTCGTGAGATTGGATTTCCGAGTGACCAGGATCCTCGTTCAGCGGTTTCGGAACCACCTTGAAGCCCAATTTGCGAACATCCCCGACCCGAACGGCGGCAACGCGCGAGCCGTTCTCATAACTGGCTCCTAGCAGTTCAAGCAATCTTCGCGGCGCAGTGATTTTCAGCCTGGTCACCGAAACACCAGTTTCATTGCGGTCGTGCCGTAATTGAAAATTGCCGCTTGTGATTCTCGGGCCGGGAGCTTGCCACTTGGTCCCAGAAGGAATGTGGCGTAGCAGGATTTCGTCGTCCGGAATCTCGTCTTCCGTCATGGTTCACCTCAGTCGTACTGTTAGCCGTATACATCACGCCGAGCAGTATAGATGAGGCGGAGGGACGTGTGAGCGGCATGGTTTCAGGCGGCCAACAGCTGCCGCAGCTCTTGTACGAGACCTGGAGGCAGGGGACCTGGAGAGAATTGGCGAGTTTCGATGCCGCCGGTTTGCTTATTGAGGTGAAGAAAGCTGATGGAGCCATCAGGGACCAGTTCGACTTCATGCTCAACGTCGTCGGCTTCCCATTCGATGAGAACGCCGCCGCTACGGGTTGGGCTGACGTGTAAGAGGCAAGGAGCGGCGCGGCTTGTTTTCATCACGGCCTCAATCAATCCGGCAAATTCCTTGGCCAATTCAAGCAGGTTGGACCGCGGAACAGCGGCACCGTAACCATCCCAATTTTCTTGCAGATGGCGCATTGCCTCCAGTTGTTCGATTGCAGTTGACATTGTCTTTATTTTGCCATGGTTTGGCTGGGTGTCTCTAACGAATACGATACCATTCGCGACCTGAGACGCCAAGGTCAACGAAACTAGCAAGCTAATCCATCCGCAACACCGCGAACGCCTTCCACAAATACTGCAGGCCGCTCAGCGCGGTGCTGGCCAGCATGGCATAAACCAAAACGTCGCGAACCACCTCAAGAAAGCGCTCGTCCGGCCACTGCAGAGCGACGAAAATCGCGAACAGGGCGCCGCACTGCAAGACCATTTTCACCTTGCCGAGCCAGTCCGCTCCGAAGGAAGCGCCCATCGATTCCATGAAGCTGCGCAGCCCGGTGATGATGAGCTCCCGACCCACGACGACCGTCACCATCCACGCGGCCAAGCCGGCGCCTTGAACCGGCAGCAAAAAAATGTACGCTCCGCTGACGACGACCTTGTCCACCAGCGGATCGAGGTTGCGGCCCAGCGTGCTGACCAAACCCTGTCTGCGAGCCAGGTAGCCGTCGAGCCAATCGGTGACCGCGGCCAGGGCGAAGACGATCACCGAGGCGATCCACAGGTGATACTCGATCAGAACGAACAGGATGATGCCGAGCACGAAGCGCGCAGCCGTCAGCTGGTTGGGCAGATTGAAGACCGGCGGACGAGTTGGCGTTGCTGTAGCCATTTGTTGCCTTCAGCATTCGACCCCGGAGGGGTCGTAGAAATTAGCCGGTGGTTGAGCGCAGCGATACCACCGGAAACAATCGGCAGGCGATGCCCCGACCCCGGCAGGGGTCGCAGAAACGTCGTTCCTTCCAGAGACCATTTGTCCTCAAAGCGACCAAACCAAGGCCTGACGATTTCTGCGACCCCTACCGGGGTCGGCACATTCGTCCGGTGATCGTTTCCGGTGGTATCGCTGCGCTCAACCACCGGCTAATATCTGCGACCCCTTCGGGGTCGAAATCGCACACCGCCTGTGGGAATCATCGTATCGCCCCAACGACCCGCGCCACCAGATCGTAGCCATCCGCCGCCGTGATCTTCACCGTGGCCAGATCGCCCGGCGACAGCACCTTGCCCTTGACGCGGACGAGGCAATCGATGTCCGGTGAGTCGGCATGGCTGCGCGCCAGGTAGTGATTGGGATACTCCGGATCGGCGCCGTCGATGATCACTTCCATCGGCTGGCCCACCTGTCCCTGAGTCCAGGCCAGGGCGACTTCTTGCTGGGTTTCCATCAAGCGGTCGCGCCGCTCCAGTTTGATTTCCTCGGGCAGGTGGCCATCGAGCCGGGCCGCGGGCGTGTCGGGCTCGAAGGAGTACGGGAAGACGCCGGCCCGCTCGAACTTGGCCGCTTGCACGAAGTCGCACAGCTCGGCAAACTCCGCGTCGGTCTCGCCGGGAAAGCCGACGATGAACGTGGTTCGCAAGGTCAGCCGGGCGATGCGGGCGCGGAGCCGGGCCAGCAGCTCTTCCGTTTCTTGCCGGCGCACGCGTCGCTGCATGCGCTTGAGCACGTGGTCGTTGATGTGCTGCAGAGGCAGATCGAGATATGGAATGATCTTCGGCGTCGAAGCGAGCGTCTCGATCAATTCGTCGGTGAAGTTGATCGGGTAGGCGTACAGGACACGCACCCACTCGATGCCTTCCACTCGGTCGAGTTCGCGCAGCAACTCGGCGAGGCGGACGCGACC
>Ga0182024_10007533_pt1 | contig 23424 bp, 10 predicted proteins | sample P32metaG_FD_120480 | JGI IMG/M metagenome (GOLD analysis project Ga0182024, IMG submission 120480) | Permafrost microbial communities from Stordalen Mire, Sweden - P3-2 metaG (Illumina Assembly) | ecosystem: Environmental > Terrestrial > Soil > Wetlands > Permafrost | place: Sweden: Stordalen... | reverse complement strand
TCCTACGCCCCGCTGGCGCGTTCGATCATCGGTGGTCTGGCGGTCAGTGTCGTGCTGACGGTCTTCATCGTCCCCGCGGCATTCCTCATGGTTTACGAGCGCAGGGAACAGCGCAAGAGCGGGTCGGCCTATTCCCCAATTCCGGGACTGGAGCCAGGCGGAGCCGCATAAAACCGCCCAAACCCAAATTATTTATTCGCATGAACCGCGCCTTTTATATGCTCCTATTTCTGGCTGCCGCTGCAGCTTGCAACCTGCACGCGGAAGATGGAAAGAGCCGCCACGGAGATGTCGGCACCGTGCAGCCGGTAACGCCGCCATCCGGCTCCATGACGCTTCCCGGGCTGCAGGTGCGACTGACCCTGCAACAAGCCGAGGACTATGCGCTCGCCCACCAGCCGATGCTCGCTGCCAGCCAACTGCGCGCCCAGGCGGAAACGCAACGCGTGTATGAGGCCCGGTCACAATTCTTTCCGCAAGTCCAGGCCGATGCTGTTGCCGTGAAGTCCGATGAAAACAATTCCCGGATGGCCGCCAACTCCGGCATCACCAACCCCACCATTCTGACCCGGCAATCGGATGGCGGGCTTATCAGCCAACTTATCACGGATTTCGGACGGACTTATTTCCTGACCACCAGCGCGCGCTCAAATGCCCTATCCGCAGCGGAACGCACGGAATTTGCACGCCAGAACCTGCTCTTTCGTGTCGATCAAGCCTACTTCGCCGTTCAAGGCGCGCAGGCTCTGCTGAAAGTTGCCGATCAGACGGTTTCCACCAATAAGGTATTACTGGAACGCGTCAATGCCATGGCCGGAGCAGAACTGAAGTCGAGTCTCGATGTGGACTTCCAACAGGTAAACACATCCCAGGCGAAGCTTCTTCAGCTTCAAGCCAAAGCTCGCTTGCAGGAAGCCTTCGCTGAGCTTTCCGCCTCCCTTGGTCTCGGTGGAAAGGTTGATTTTACCCTGGCGCCAACCGAGCTTGACCCCTTGCCACCCGACGAGGCGGGTCCTTTGATCTCTGAAGCTTGGGCTCATCGACCCGACATATTGTCCGCCCGGGCGGAGAGGGATTCCGCTGTGCGTTTCGCGAAGGCTGAAACCGCGGCACACTTCCCAGTTATCAGTGCGCAAGGGGGCTTGGGTATCAATCCAGGCACTGTGAACAAGGATTTGCCGGCGGACTATGGTGCGGCCGGCGTCACCGTAAGCGTGCCAGTATTTACAGGTGGTCTGCTCACTGCCCGAGCCCGCGAGGCAGCACTGCGCGCACAAGCGGCTGAGAAGGATCTTGCCGAAGTTGAAACCGAGGCAGCGCGCGACGTTTACAACGCCTTGGTGGACGCGAGGACATCCTACGACGCCATCGCCGTCAGCCGAGAATTGCTGGATAGCGCCCAGCAAGCGTTTCAGCTAGCCCAGAGTCGCTATCAGGTCGGCGCGAGTTCCATCGTCGAACTCAGCCAGGCGGATCTTCAGGAAATCCAGGCCGAGATCACCGCTGCGACGTCCCGTTTTGATTACCAAGTTCGTCGGCGAGCGCTCGACTTCCAGATGGGCAGGCTGAAATAGCTCCGGCGAGGCAATCCTCACTGCTCCGCTTGGCGCGCATCGTGAACGCCCCACTCAGCCACGTTGCCCGTCGGATCCAAGGAGGAAACGCCGCCAGAGGTCGCACCCTCTTTTTATGCGGCTGAGGGGCTACACTTCGAAATACGTGTCACTTTAGCCGCATATTCGCAATACTTCTCAAATAATATCGGCTTAGAAGAACGTTCGAAGCCCTACCAAAGGTGTCCATCCGTCGAAGCCCGCATTCACACCCGTGCCACCCGTCAGGCGGTCATATTGCACGCCGGCCATGAGGTGGAGGTTGTAGCCGCAGATAAAGTAGTTTAGGCCGAGGTACATTGAGTTGAGTTCGCTGCCTGTGCCTTTTGCAACTTGCGCCTGCTGGCGGGTGAGCATGGTGATGGAGTTGTCCTGTGTGCCGAGGCCGAGGGCATAGCGGAACTCTGCCTGCAGTTTGTCGGTGATGTCATAGGTGGGCATGAGCATGAGTTCGTAGACGTCGCCTTTGGTGGCGATGCCGTTTTGGTAGCCGAGTTGGGTGACGAGGCCCATGCGGCCTTTTTTGTAGTCGAGATAGGTGGCGACTGCGTTCTGGGTAGTGTTGAAGACGTTGCTGTGCGCGCTGAGACCTTCGACGTGAAGATAGTTAAGGGTCCAGAGGGCTTTGTCGGAGTTTAGCGCGGATTTGAGGTCGTAGTTGATCTCGCCGAGGTAGCCTTGGCCGCCGTTGAAGGTGCCGAGTTCTTTGTTTACATTGAGAGAGTAGATGCTGGCCGCATAGCCGAGGTGGCCAACATTGCCATAAGCAGTGGCGCCGGTGACGTAATCATTCGCGGTGTTGTTGAAAACTTGGTCGTCAAAGAAGCTACGCTCAAAGAAAGGTTGCAGGGTGTCGGAGACCTCCCGGTCGTAGCCGAAGTGGGGTTCCTGTTTGCCGATCTTCAGCTTGAATGCGTCGTCGACGACGATGCCGACGAAAAGGTTGGTCATACGGTTGTAGACGTCGCGCTGGGCGTGGTGGCTCTGGAGGTTGGTGTCGAGGTCGGCCTTGAACTCAAGGTGGCGATCGGCGAGGAATGCGTCTTCGCCGATGCGGAAGCGGCGGAACTCGAAGAAGTCGGCTTCCTTGTACTTTGACGCGGGGCCAGTGGAGGCGCCGGAATGGTAGAAATCCATCTGGAGGCGGCCGGTGATGTCAAATTCCTCGATGACCGGATTGCTGTCGTTCCGGTACAGCTTGCCCAACGCAAAGATACGTTCACAATCCCAGGCATCCGTGGGGCCGGTGATTTGCGCGGGTGTGATTTCCTTGGAATCGGTTCCGGAAGCGGCGGCATTTTGCGCCTGGGCGAGATTCGTCGAGAAGACGAATGCGGTGGCGAGGGACAGCGCCAGAGAGAGGGTTTTCATTCTGTGACTTTGAGGGGGTGGATGGGTTTGCGCCTCCGGGAAACACCGATTTCTCAAGCGAAACGGTCAATTCCCGAGGGGCGAGCGCGGAAGATTCTACGCAATGTTGTTTCAAGTCCATGTCGATTTTGTGACGATTGCGTTACGGCTGCGGCACGTCATCCATCAGTTGAATTAGCCTCCTGCACGGACAGTCCAAAACACATGCTCATGCCGGAGCACGGTTCACGGATGCCGAGAGTCAGACGCATCGCGAGCAGCACTTGATCCGGCCCCGCCCTCCACCTAAAGCATTTTCCTAAGTACAAACCGGAAAACACCTTCGTCTTGATTTCCGCGTCTAATGCCGACGAGCACCGGGTCATTATCCTGGGATTTGAGCGCCCGTCGAACCTCGCGCAGCGTTAATGTAGCAGCCGCCTTTCCATTGATCGACTCGATCACATCCCCAGCAGCCAGTTTGGCCTGCGCGGCCGGACTCCCGGGATCGACGGCGTAGATAACTGTATCGAGGTTCTGTCGGACGATATGCAGTCCGCTCATGTCCGCGATTTCCAACTCCGTGAAAAGTGATGAGGGCTTCAAAAAGAGCGTCCGGTTAGCGAAATCTATCGTTACGATATGGCGACGGAGGAATTTTAGCCCGAGAATTGAGGGCGCATTCGGATTCTTTGCCAGTGTTCCGATCAGGTCTTCATAATGATCCCCTGCAATATCGAGCGATTCGATACGCGATGCTTCCATTCTGATGGGTTCGTCGGACGCTCCCGAATGTCACTGAGCAATCCACTGCCGCAATCGCGAAGCTGCAGGTGACCTACCGCGCCGCACTCAGGTTTCTCCATCCGGTGGATGGGTGACAAAGACCTTGATGCGGCGCTCTTCTTCCACGCGGGTGCGGATCGTAATGCGATGCACCTTCCGGTCTTGAATTTTCCAAGTTGATAAGACTCCGTCTCCCGCCTATGTTTTCGGAATAAGCGAGTTGAGGCAATAGCCGGAGCCAATTAACCGTGGCCCCGGTCAATCCCAGCCGGGGCGGACCCCTTCCGCCGTGCTGATGCATCTCCTCGACGTGAGGCAGGAATGATAGCAGCTCAGCCAACGCCCGATGAAGTCGGTCGCATCGACGTGCTTGAAAATTACGGCGTCCTCGATACTCCGCCGGAGCAGGCGCTGGATGATCTCACGGCGCTGGCTGCGCAAATTTGCGGGGCGCCCATCGCCGCGATTTCCCTTGTCGATGAGCATCGGCAGTGGTTCAAGGCGAAGGTCGGCTGGGAGATCGCCGAGACGCCGCGCGATATCTCCTTCTGCGGTCATGCGGTGCATCAGCGGGATCTCTTCATCGTCCCGGACGCCAGCCAGGATGAGCGCTTCCGGGACAACCCTCTGGTCACGGGCCAGCCGGGCATCCGCTTTTATGCGGGCGCGCCGCTGGTGAGCCCGGAAGGGGTGTCGCTTGGCGCCCTCTGCGTGATGGACCATGTGCCGCGCAGGCTCACTCAGGGGCAGCAGCAGGCCCTGCGGGTATTGGCCCGGCAGGTGATGACGCATCTGGAACTGCGCCGCCACATGCGCGAATTGGTGGAAAGCGAGGAGTGCCTGCGAATCGTAACTGAGAACGCGCGCGTGGGGCTCGTTATCCTGGACCGGGATCGGCGTTACATTTATGAGAATAGCGCTCACGCCGAAATTCTTGACCTGCCCCCGTCGTCAATTGTCGGTCAGCGCGTGGTCGATGTGCTGCCCGAAGTTTACGAGGAGCAGATTCGTCCGCGGCTCGATCGCGCCTTCGCTGGAGAAACCGTCGTCTACGAATTGCGCAAGCTGGCGATGGGCGGCGATCGCCACTACGCGATCAGCCTTCAGCCGAAGAGGGTGAATGGCGAGGTGACGCTGGTCGTGGGGGTAGTTATGGACATCACCGAACGCAAGCTGGCAGAACTAACTTCCCGGCGGCTGGCGGCGATCGTCGAGTTTTCGGACGATGCCATTATTGGCAAAGACCTTAAGAGCATCGTTACCAGTTGGAACATGGGCGCTGAGAAGGTTTTCGGCTATACTGCCGGCGAGATGGTGGGGCATTCCATCATGCGGCTCATCCCGGCCGACCGGCAGGATGAGGAGAATCAAATTCTGGCGAAGATCAAACGTGGCGAAAACCTCGAACCCTTTGAGACGCTCCGGCAAACCAAGGAGGGACGCCTGATCAATGTCTGGGTTACCGCCTCACCAATCAAGGATGCCACCGGGAAGGTCATCGGCGCGTCGAAAGTCGTGCGCGATATTACCGAACGTAAGCGGGCACAGAAGGAACTGCAGGAGGAGCGCGACTTCATTCTCGCGGTCGTTGATACCGTCGGCTCACTGGTTGTGGTTCTGGACCGGGAGGCGCGAATCGTCCGTTTTAACCGGGCATGCGAGCAACTTACCGGTTACTCGTTTGAGGAGGTGAAGGGCCGAAGTGCCATAGACCTGTTCCTGGCCCCGGATGAGGCTAAGGCTACGAAAGGCGTCTTTGATAACATGTGCGCCGGCCATTTCCCTTGCGTTCACGAAAACGATTGGATGACCAAGGATGGCAGCCGCCGGTTGATCGCCTGGTCCAACACCGCGCTGGTTGATACGCAGGGAGTGGTGGAGTATGTCATCGGCACCGGGACCGACATCACCGAGCGCAAGCGGGCGGAGGAAGAACGACAGCGGGTGGGCCGGAAGATGCAATTACTGCTGGAATCCGCTGGAGAAGGCATTTACGGCATCGATGTCGAGGGCCGCTGCACTTTCATCAATCGCGCGGGAGCCGAGTTGCTTGGTTACTGCCCGGAGGAAGTGCTGGGCCAGAACATGCACGACCTTGCGCACCACCATCGCGAAGACGGCTCCACTTATCCAGTTGAGGAATGCCCAATCTTCCATGCGTTTAATAAAGGCGAGCGATGTCGCGTGGACACGGAGGTTTTTTGGCGCAAGGACGGCTCCTCCTTCCCGCTGGAATACACTTCTTATCCCATTTTGGAGCAGGGGAAGATCACTGGCGCGGTAATCATCTTCACCGATACTACAGAACGAAAACAAGCGGCGGAAAAAATCGCGGAACAGGCTGCGCTTCTGGACAAGGCTCGGGATGCGATCCTGGTCCGAGACCTGGAAGGAAAAATTCTCTTTTGGAACAGCGGCGCCGAGCGCATGTATGGGTGGATGAGCCAGGGAGTGATTGGAGAACAGATAGGCAGCCTTCTCTACGCCGATGCAAGAAAGTTTGAAGAGGTCAACGCGCTGACGATCAGCCACGGCGAATGGCACGGCGAACTCCAGCAGCTCACCAGGGATCGTGGCGAGATCACCGTCGAGGCCCGCTGGACGCTCATCCGCGACCATGAAGGGCGTCCCAAATCGATCCTCGCGATCAATACCGACATCACGGAGAAAAAGAAGCTTGAGGCCCAGTTTCTTCGTACACAGCGCATGGAGAGCGTTGGCACGCTTGCCGGAGGCATTGCCCACGACTTGAACAATGTATTCGGACCCATTCTCATGGTCGCTGAAGTCCTCAAGCATAAGGTCACCGAGGTCGAGGATCGAAAATTGCTGGAACTATTGGGAGCCAGTGCGCAACATGGCGCCGACCTGGTCAGGCAGGTGCTGGCGTTTGCGCGCGGGGTGGAGGGAAGAAGCATGTTGCTCAATCCGGTCAACATTTTGAACGAGATTCAAGACATGATTCGGGATACTTTTCCGAAGTATATAGATTCAAGTTACGACCCCCATCACGGCGTCTGGACGGTGACGGGAGACCCAACCCAGCTGCGCCAGGTATTTACTAATCTGTGTGTGAATGCCCGCGATGCCATGCCTAATGGCGGCGCGTTGAGGGTCACCATTGAAAACGTAGTGCTGGACGATATGTATGCGGACATGAATCCTGAATCCAAGCCTGGAGATTATGTCATGGTGACGGTGGCCGACACCGGCAGTGGAATTCCCGTGGACATTCGGGACAAAATTTTTGAACCTTTTTTTACAACCAAGGAAATCGGTAAAGGAACAGGTTTAGGATTATCCACCACGGTTGGTATCATAAAAAGTCATGGAGGTTTCATCCGGGTCTACAGCGAGATGGGCAACGGTAGCACTTTCAACGTGTACCTGCCCGCGAACACGGCATCGAAAGGGGCCGAGGTTGTCGCTGCCGGAGAAACAGTTCTACCTCGCGGCAATGGAGAACTGGTGTTGGTCGTAGATGACGAGGAACGGATGCGCACCGTTGTGCAAAGCGCATTGGAACGATTCGGCTATCGGGTATTGCTCGCAGCCAACGGAGCAGAAGCGGTCGCGCTGTATGCTCAAAATCGCGACCAGATCGAAATCGTACTTACGGACATGGCCATGCCCGTGATGGACGGGCCGGCGACGATCGTCGCCTTGAAATCAATGAATCCCAACTTAAAAATCATCGGCTCCAGCGGCCTGCCATCGAATGATGATGTTGCTAAGGCGGAGGGGACAGGGGTGAAGTATTTTATACCGAAACCGTATACTGCCGAAACCCTGCTGAAGATTCTTGCGGAGGCGCTTCGAGAGGAATTAGGAATGAGTGGTGCCGATGATCAGGGAAATAAATTTCAATGAGAATTTCCAGACGAAACGCAGTCATGGGTGAATGGTCATATAATGGTCGAGCTTCTGGCGGAGCAGTAGGTTTTCTGATTTGAGCCGGGCATTCTCCTCCTTCACCCGGATGTTCTCTTCCTCCAGCGCAGCGACGCGGGCGCTCAACTCTTCAAGCTTTTGAAGCACTCAGGGGCATTCGCATGATTGGTACTCCAAAAGAGCAGTATGTGCGATATGAGAGACATAATTTGCGCGAAGAGAGAAAACGGCGTGACAAAACGTGACAAAAATCAATGAATTCCGTGCCTTTCTGTGACCCTCCCAATTCTGACAAAAAATGGATTTGAACCGCAAGTGACTTATATTCATTAACTTACAAATAACGAATCGGTCACAAAAAATACCAATCCCACGGGTCGAATCCCGTAGGGTCGCAGGCCGCATGCCTGCGATTCGCGAAGCGAAATTCGAACGCAGTTCGACCGCCCCGCCGCAGCCCTGCAAGGCCAAGAAAACAACGCGAGCGTAGCGAGCCTATCTCGCGGGTTGCGCCAGCAACAATCCCGTTAGGGCCGCATGCCTGCGATGCGCGAAGCGACGGCGCTTCATGCGCATGGCGGTTCCAAATAGCCCGTCTAAGCTCGCAGACGCATTACGGTGGATTAACCATGACCCGATAAAAACAGGCTGGCAGCGAAGCCGCGCCGGGATCGGTAATGGAAATCGGATTCCCGGTTCCTTCGATGTTATTCTGAATTGGCACCCACGACGTCGGCGTTCCCAAGGCGGCGGCCCTCTGCAATTGGTAAAGTTTCCCGTCCACGGAAGAGAAGGTGACGACGAGATCATTGCGACTGGGCGTAACGGCTGTGATCTGCAGCACGCTCAAACGATTCGTCGGATCGGTTCCAGCGAGATATTCCTGGTAATTCGTCATCCCGTCGCCATCCGGATCGGCGTCCCAGGCAGCGGCTCCGGCTGCCGATAAACCGTTTCCGAAATATTGCAGCCGCCACCAGCCGGGAATGCCATCCCCTACCCCCGCCGGCGTCGTCACGGTGATGGAATCCGTGGTCGAAAAAGCGGATGGTCCAATGGCCATCACGACATAATCATAGCTGGTCGACGCCAATAAATTGTTATCCTGGTAGCTGGTCGCTCCGGGCGGCAGGTTGTCGGTCAGCACGGTCCAGTTATTGGCGCCCGCGGGCGAGCGCTCTACGATATACCCAGTCGCATTCGAGGCGTTATCCACCCAGGTTAGTAAGACTTGGGTTTCAGAAAGATACGTCTGGGTCAATCCCGTCGGCGCGGCGGGCGCCGGAGCGGTGAGGATCACATTATCGATAAAGACCGTGTTGTCTCCCCCCCTGGCGTTCGTGCCCGCAAAGGCCAGCGTCTCGGTGCCGGTCGTCGCGGTAAACGCTGCCGTGTACGCCGTGTAAGTAGTGGCGCTGGCAAGAGGGGCATAGCTCGCGATGGTGGCGCCGTTGACCGTTACGCTCCAGGTCTCGCCGCCATTATTGTTTGTCGCGCGTTCCGCGGCCAGAAAGCTAAGGGTGTAAGACGCGCCGGGTACCAGTCCGGAGAGAGATTGAGTAATAGAGGCCGTTCCCTGGAGAAAGGCCACCTGCGTCCCCTGGGGCGCCGAGCCAGTGGTCGCGGTAAAGCCGCTTCCGTTCGCGCTTATTCCGGAGCCGTTCGCGCCGGCACTCGCGGTAAAGGTCCATATCCCGCCGGAAGGGTTATATGCGTAGGTGCTGGTGGACGGAACCTCAAAGCCGCCGTTCCCGATACTGGTCGAGCCCGCCGGAATTGGAGAAGGAGAACTGATCAGCAGGTTATCGATGAACACAGTGTTGTCGCCTCCGCGGGTGTCGGTGCCGACAAAAGAGAGCGTCTCGCTGGCCGCCACCGCGGTAAATGCGGCGGTGTATGCGGTATAAGTGCTTGCGCTCTCCAATGGGGCGTAGCTCCCCACCGTGGCGCCGTTCATGGTAACGTTCCAGGTCTGGCCCCCGTTATTGTTAGTCGCCCGCTCCGCGGCCGAAAAGCGGAGCGAGTAAGTCATGCCCGGGATGAGTCCGTTAATGACTTGCGAGAAAGATCCCGTCCCTTGCACGAAGGCTGCCTGAGTTCCCTCCGGCGCCGTCCCGGTGGTGGCCGTAAAGTCGCTGCCGTTCGCACTTATCCCGGAGCCGCTGCCGGGACTGCCGGAGAAAGTCCATGGCGAACCCACGAGATCATAGGCATAGGTGCTGACGAGGGGGGATTCAAATCCCGCATCCGCGATGATCTGCGGAGTGCCGCTGGCTGCCGCCCAGGCGCCGGTGCCCGCGGCATTGGATCCCGTCACGAGGTAGTAATAGGTGATCCCGTTGGTCACATTTGTATCGGAGTAAGTCGGTCCCGCAACCCCACTGGCGATAGTCACATAGCCCGAGCCGTTGATCGTCGAGCGCTCGATGGTGTAACTCGACGCATTGACGGAATCGACCCACGAGAGCGTCACCTGGCCGTTCGAGCCCGAGGCGGCAAGGCTGGTTGGCGCCTGGGCCGTATCGACGGATGAGAAGGAATAAGACCCCGAACCCACGGCGTAAACCGCGGCGCCATTGACCATTTCCAGGTATTGGACATTCGGGGCCGAGGTAGCGGGCACGCCACTTTCCTGTACCAGGGAGGCATTGGCCGCCGGAACATAGACGGTCGCGGTGCTGCCGGGCGGGATGGTTACATTCATGGTCAGCCCATTGGGGCCATGGGTCCAGTTGCTCACAATCGTCCCGCTTACGGAGAGATAGCTCGCGTTGTTCCAGGACACATTCCCGATCATCGCCGGCATGATGATGATTTTCTTGAATCCGGGTCCGGCGGGGTCCGGCTGGATGCCGGCCAGATCGTGATAAAACCAGTTCATCAGGTGCCCAATCATAAAGTGATCCTGGGAATAGGCGCCGGTCCACGCTTCCGTCAGGGAGGTGGCTCCAAGGGAAAGAATGTACCCGTAGCTGGGGCTCGTTAACCGGGTGTGCATCGCGAAGACCACATCCGAGCGGCCGTTATTGGCAAGCGCGTCAAGCACGTACGGGTGCCCTATTTCTCCGAACGTAAAGCTGAAGCCTCGCGCCGTCAGATCCTCGACGATCGCATTGAGCACGGTCACCTGATTCTCGGGGGGCGTGATGCCCAGGGCAAGCGGCATCGCATTGCAAGTCTCGGTGTCGGTAGCGTAGTAACCAGCGGCTGAGTTATAAAAGGTGGCATTGAACGCGCTCGCAATATTTGCCGCAAGCTGCTTGTACGCCGCCGCATCCGCGCTGTTGCCCAGAACCGCGGCAATATCGGAAAGCGTCACCGCGTCCTGATAATAGGTGGCTGTCGACGTGAGATTTGTCGGGGTCAGGTTGTTGTCGAGGTTAGCCCAATCCCCCAGCCCGCCGGGAAGAATGTAATTGCTTGCCGTGGTGGTGAGATAGTTCACGTATGCCTTCATACCGGCGTAGTACCGGGAGAGCAGCACCGCGTCGCCGTCAAACTGGTATTGCTGCCACGCCCCGATAATGAACGTACTGCCCCACTCGGGCGAGGTATCGTAGTAAGTGGGCGCGGGAGGGCTTTGGGCGACATACCGCGGCGCGGTCGTGTATACCGATCCACCCGGCGTCTGGGTATCGGCGATATCCTGCTCAATCTTCGTGAAAAGCGCGCTCATTCCATGCACGTAACGGAGGCCGGGGCCGTTGAGATGGTCTTCTTCGAGCCAGCCGAGCTTTTCCCGCTGGGGGCAGTCGGTCATATAACCCATCATGTTATTGAATTGAGCCCAGGCGATCAGCGAGTAGATCTGATTAAAGAGGCCGTTCGATGAGGAAAAAGTGCCTGTGGCTGCCGGGGAACTCGTCACCGAGGAGCTCGTAATCGAGTCGAGCACAGGCACCGGCGCTCCGGCGGCCGCCGTAGTGCTGCCTTTCGCATTCTGCAATTCCACCTGCACGTAGCGATAACCAAAATAGAAGAAAGTCGGAGTGTAGGTCTCCGTGCCGCTGCCCGCCAGGGTGTAGGTCATATACACCGGAGCGTACTGCTGGTTGAGCGTGTGGTCGCTGTTGATGAGCTCACAGGGCGTAAGCTTCACCGACGTGCCGGCCGATCCGGAGACGGTGATTGTCGGCATGGACGAGGCGTTCTGCCCGAAATCATAAACGGTAGTCCCTGTGCCGATCACCCACGAGTTCACCGGGGTGAACGTCTGGGAAAACCGCACCGGCGTCGCGTCCAGACTATCCCCCCGCATGATGGCGCCAGAGGGTGCCGTTGACGTCACCGGCGCCTGCCAGCTCGCGCTATTGAACGCAGCCGTGTCCCATCCGGCCGGGTCCAGACGCCTGTCGCGATCTTCACCGCCATAGATGCAACAGAACGTCATCGGGCCCGGGTTCCACTGCCAGGTGGAGGGGTTCGTCCCGATCGTGGTCACGCTGCCATTACTATATTCGAGCCGGATTTGCGCGATCACCTTGCGCGGTCCAAAGGAACCGGTGAATCGCGTGTAGCGCCCCCCCGTGACGTTGTACATGCCGTTGCCCAGGGTTATGCCGGCGGCGTTGTTTCCCGCCTGGAGCAACGCCGTGACATCATAAGAGTTGTAATAGCATGTCTTATTATACGCAGACCAGTTTGGCGTCAGTTGGTTCGTGGTGACGTTCGTTCCATTGATGGTCATCTGGTAGTGGCCCAGACCGCAAATATTGACAACCGCCCGCGTGAGACCGGAGGTCACGCTGAAAGCGGTTCGAAACCGGTCGGACTGTGTCACGCCGGGGAATCCGACATAGCCGATTCCGTCCGTGAGCCCCGCATTGGACCAGGTGCTGTTCTCCTGGATGCCCCCGTCCGAGGTGGAGACCGCTTTGCCTACCGCGGCATTCACCCCCCCGGAGATCACCTCGAGCTGGGAAAGGGAGAAAACATAATTGTTTCCGCTGCCGTCAATGCTGTTGCCCGGGCAGTTATAAAAAACGCTCGCCGTCACGCGCACGTAGCGCGCCGTCACGCTTGCGGGGAAACTTACCACCGCGAGCCCGGGATTCGGATAATTGTGGGCGCCCGTCTGGTAAATCGTCGTGGTGCCGGTCGTAAAGGTGGAGTCGTTCGACGAGGCCTGGACGACGAACTGAACCGGAAAGCCATAGGCTGTGGTGCCGGTCACGGAGGTATTGGAAAGGTAATTCGTCGGGTCCAGCCGCACACTGCTGATGGCCTTGGCGGAGCCGAGATCCACTTGGACCCATTTGCTTCCCGTACTGGCTCCCGAGGGCACGGCATGATAACCATTCGAGGCCCGCGTCGCGGCGATCCAGCTCCCCGACCAATCGCTCACGTTGAGCACTCCCATCGTCCACGTAGCCGGCACGCTCCATGCCGTCGCCACACCATTCCCATCCCAAAGGCGCACCTGCCAGAAGACCTGTTGATAGGAACTAAGCGGCGCGCCGCCATAGAGGATGTGCGCGTTCTGGTTCGACGCGACCTTGCCGCTGTCCCAGAGATTGCCGCCCGATGCGAGACCCGCCGCCGAAGTGGCCACTTGGATTTGATAAGCGGTCACCGTATCGCCGCGCGTCTGCGATTCCGGAAGCCAGCTCAAAAGCGGTTGAGCGGAGTCAATGCCAGCCGGGGCATCGCGAAAATCACAACGCAGCGTATCCACCGTCAGAGCATGGACGGAGATCGGAAGCAAACTCGCCCAAAAGAAGAAGAGAATCGGTTTCAACATTGGGCGGGGTGCGACGGTGAATGGATCTGCCCTCAGCCAAGAGTACTGCTCTGAACGCGGGAAAAAAAGCAAAAGGGGCGCGCCCTTCTACAGGGCGCCCCTCGCAACACAAAACCGCGGGATATTATGGATCAGATCAGGGACCGCCGGGCGCGAATGCGGCGCCACACGAGCGGAACGCCCAATCCCAGGAGGGCCATGCCATAAGCGCCGGGCTCGGGAATCTGGGAAATATTCGTGTTGACCTGGAAATCACTGACGGCATTCGTTTCCCCCCAGCTTTCCAAATTAAGAAAGTTTGAACCAGATTCAGCAACATTCCAGGTGAATGCATCATTGGTAATCACCGGGACGCCGTTCACTGTGGCGGAAAGAGTGCCCGCCGTGCCGGCAGCCCAGGATGTGAAGTCATACGTCAGCACCACGGCTTCCGTGACAGGCGATGCCCCTACCGAAAAACTGCCCGTCGGTCCGCTCACACCCGAACTAAATGTCTGGATCTGGCCGTTATTCGACAAAAGAATGCCATTGCCTACGGTACTATGATTAACCATGGGAACACCGTGGCCGAAAATATCGTTGGGATCGGATCCGACCTCAAATGCGAGCCAGTTGCCCGATACGGTATCATTGGCCAGCCAGTTAAAGGAGACGGTCATCCCGCCCGCCGCGGTGATGGCTGATCCGCCGGGACTGGCCGCCCAGTCATACAATGTGCTCGCGCTGCCAATCGTATCGAAACGAACAATGGCACCGTTAGCACCTGAGGGTCCTTCAATGATAACATTCCCAGCACCGTCAATGTTGTTCTCAACGACCTGCGACTGCGGCAACGCGCCGCTGGCGCCGCCATCCAGCCCGCTGATGCCAGTCGTAGGCGCCCCGTCCAAATTTTGAGCGGTGCCCGGAAAGGTGTCCTTGTAGATCAAGGTCTGCCCACTCGCGGAGGACAGCCCGGCGGATACAAATAATGTCGCGACGATCGCGCAGGCGTTTCTCACGATACTTTGCTTGTTCATGGGGTTTTCCCGGTTTCTATAAGGGTTAAAAAACTTAAAACGGTCGGCAGAAATTACTCTGGGGGCTGGCACGAGATTGTCAATAATTTATTAATGCCTCATCGCAATTCGCAAGTTCCTTATGATCAGTTAAATACGATTCATAATGGGTCGGAATGTGAACGGAGGATGATCGAAAATGATCACATTTTCGGGCCAGCCGGCGCCTTCGTGAGCGATCCCACGCAAAAAGCCGGTCTCACGCCCACGGCAGACACGCCAGGCATCCCCCAATTCCCGTTCAGGTTGCGTTCAGGTTGCCGTGCGACGGTTGTCAATGGCGCTCCCACCGTTTCGCACGGAACTTCGATCCTCCTTCACGATGCTCAAAGACGACCCCCCGGCGAGCCCTCGCCCCCCCGCCCAAAGCTCCTGGGGCGGCCAATTCCTCCCTGATTCAGGCCCCGGCCGCATTGCCTGGATCGCCCTGTTCACCATCCTCTTGGTTCTAAAGTGCCTGGCCATCTTTCATTTCCGCGCCGACTCAGACGAGACTCAGCATGCCCACGTCGTCTGGGCCCTGGCCCACGGACAATTGCAATACCGCGATTTCTTCGATAACCACATGCCCCTCTTCCAGATGGCGTGCATTCCGCTGTTTCGCCTGCTTGGTGAGCATTCATACATCCTCATCGAGCTTCGCTTCGCGATGCTGCCGCTCTACTTCGCATGCCTTTGGTGCGTCTTCACGCTCGCCCAGCTCCACTTCTCAAGCCGCGCCGCGCCATGGGTCTGCCTGTGCGCCGCCGCTTTGCCGAAGTTCTTCTACACATCCACGGAATTCCGCACCGACGACCTTTGGGCCGCCTTGTGGCTCCTAAGCCTCGTCGTGGCATCCACCGGCAAGTTCACCCTCAGGCGCGCATTCTATTTCGGTACCCTTCTCGGCCTCGCATTCGCCGTCTCGCTCAAGACGGTGCTCCTCGCGGCCACCATCGCGATCTCCTCCGCGATCGCCCTCTCTCTCGGTCTATTGCTCGGCCGGAAAGCCATCCCCTGGACCCGCCTTCCGCTCTATCTTCTGGTGATCCTCTGCGGCGCCATCATTTTCCCCGGCGCCATCGTCTGGTACTTCCACGCCCGCGGCGCATTTTGGATCATGTATTACTGCGTGGTTCAACACAACATCGTCCCCGGTTTACAAACCTGGAACCACATTGCTTTTGGTCACTGGATATTTCCCCTCTCCATTCCATTCCTCACCGCGCTTGGCATCCTTTGCTATCGCCAGGCCCCCGATCACGACAACGCAATCCGCCGCGTATTGATCGTATTGACCCCATGCGTCTATCTGTCGCTCTTATACGCTTACTGGCGCGAGATCACGCGAGAGGACGATCTGCCCTATGTTCCCTTGCTGCCTCTGGTAGCCATCCCCATATTATTGGCTCTGCGCAATGCCTTCAAAAGTCCCCGCACCACCGCATCGTTTTATTCACTCGGCTTGCCGGCCGTCTGCGCCGTCGAGCTCCTTTGCGTCTGGAAAACCAATTCACTAAAGACCAACCGGATGCAGGGGACAACCCGTGGCATTAAAGATGTCCTCCTCCTATCCCGCCCGAATGATTTCGTAATGGATAACAAAGGAGGCTACATCTTCCGTCCTCGGCCGGTCTATTGGGTTTTCGAGCCCGTCACAAAAGCGCGGATCCGGCTCGGGCTCATCCACGAAAGTCTCCCTGCTTCCTTGATCAGGACACAGACCAAGCTCTCCTACTTCTATTCCGAGCACGCGGACCCGGGAGCCGCCACTTTCATCACGTCGAATTACATGCCGTTCGACCGCGACTCATTGGACTTGGGCGTCGCCGGCAAGGAACTCGGCCAGCCCTCCCCGGATGGCACCTTCTCCTTTGACGTCGCGATACCCCAAACCTACGCGATGGTTGGCGAAACGGGCGTCATCAGCGGCTTTCTCGATGGCGCACGCTACACCGGTCCCATCCATCTCGGGAGTGGGCGCCACTGGTTCCATCGTACCTCCGGCGGCGGCCGCGCAGCCATCTTCCTCGCCGATGCGATTCCCCACGGCTACCGCCCGTTGTTCGACGAGTCCGAACGGATCCTCCGCCTTGAACAGGAGAACGTCCGCAAGGGAATGCAAAAAGCGGGCGATGCATCCCCTCTCGGCCTCAATACACGAGGCACTCAAGACGCATTGCCCTGGAATCCTCGCTGATACTCGCCATTCGCGATCCCGCCTATCCAAGTTCCAGCGTTTCAGCAGTGCCAAGCCTGCCGTCACAAGTACAATCTCTCCCGCGCTCAATCACGCTCAGCGTCGTAATTTCATGAGAATCCTAGTTGTCGAAGACGAACAAAAAGTCGCTCAATTTATCAAGCGCAGCCTGGAAGATGTGGAGTACTCCACCAAGACCGTCCGCACATGCGCCGAAGCCAATGACTCCCTGGCCGACAGCCCTTACGATGCGATCATTCTCGATCTCGGATTGCCCGATGGAGAAGGCTTGACCATCCTCAAGGAATGGCGCGCGAATGGCTTCACCGAACCCGTCCTCATCCTCAGCGCACGTGATGCGGTGCATGACCGTGTGCGGGGCTTGAATCTCGGTGCCGACGATTATCTCGCCAAGCCGTTCAGCATGGAAGAGCTGCTCGCCCGAGTCCGGTCCTTATTGCGCCGCCAGGTGGACAAGAAAGCCACGCTCCTCGATCACCGCGGCATCCGTCTCGATTTGCTCGCGCACACCGTCACCCTCACTGGGCGCCAGGTGGATCTCACCGGGCGCGAGTTCGCCTTGCTCGAGCTCTTCATGCAAAACCAGGGACGCGTCCTGACCCGCAGCATGATCACCGAGAAGATCTGGGATTCTCACGATGAGCTTGATGCCAACCTCCTGGACGTTTACATGCGCAGGCTTCGCAAGAAGCTCCCCCTCGCATCCGATGAGCAACTATTCAAGACAATCCGCGGAGTCGGCTACCAAATGATATGAAGTCCTTGGGCTCCAGGCTCACCCTTTGGTACGTGCTGGTCGTGATGGCGACCATGGTTAGCGCCATTCTCTTCGGCCATTGGCTGCTGAACAGGGAGATGATGAAAGGCATCGACCTCCTCAATGCCGCGGAATATCAGGAGATTCCCATGCGCGCGGATGCCGGCTCCCGCATCCTGAGCGAATCCGAATTGCTCACGCGCGTCGCGCAAGAGGCCAAACTCGACGCGGCACTTTACCTCTTCCAGGTCAGGCGCGCCAATGGCGAGATCCTCTATCGCTCCGAGAACATGGGCCGCGGCATCCTCATGCCCAATCCCTCCGGCGTTCGCAATTGGACGTGCATTTGCGAGTCCGTCGGCCCGGTTCGCGTCTCGGAGTTCACCGAAGGCCCGCTCCTTGTCCAGATTGCAAGCCCGCTTCGCAGCGTCGAACGCCTCTTTCGCTCCTACGTCGAGGTCGGCGCCATCATGCTCGGCATGGTACTGGTCATCAGTATCTTTTTCGGCCTGTGGCTCAAGCGGCTTGCGCTCGACCCCATTCGCCGCATTCAACGCACCGCCGCGCGCATCAGCGCGGATAACTTGAGCGAGCGCATCCCCGTCGCCGCCGGCAATGACGAGGTTACCGACCTCGCCCGCCTTCTCAACCAGATGTTCGACCGCCTGGAAAAATCATTCTTCCAGCTTTGGCGCTTCGCCGGCAACGCCTCCCACGAGCTGAAGACCCCCTTGTCCATCATCCGGCTCCAATCCGAGAAGTTGCTCATGCAAGGCAGCCTCTCCAGCGCCCAGCAGGAATCCGTGCAGCAGCAGCTCGAGAGCATCTCACGGCTCTCGACCGTGATCGAGAAACTCCTCTTTATCGCGAGGTCCGAAGTCGGCGCCATCCATCTCAATTTAAAGGCCCAGTGCACCGGCGCGCTCATCAAGGCATTTAGCGAGGATGCAATCGTCTTGTGCGAAGAAGCCAAAGTAGAATTCGTGATCGCGCGCAATGTGGAGACGCAGGCGACATTCGACGCCGCCCTTCTCCGGCAGGTACTGCTCAATTTATTCAGCAATGCCATGCGATTCACCCCGCCCGGAGGCCGGGTCACCCTTTCATCATGGACGCGCGACAAGGCGTGGCTGGTTTCCATCGAGGACACCGGCCCGGGCCTGCCCCCGTCGACACTCGACGAAGTCTTTGAGCCGTTCGTCCGCGTGAATCCCAATAATGCCCCCGCCGCCTACTCCGCCTCCGCCCAGGATGGCGCAGGGCTGGGACTCGCGATTTGCCGTTCAATCCTTCTCCTCCACCACGGCGGGATTCGGGGCGAAAACCGCGAGCCTGGACCCGGATTCCGGGTCACTTTCGATATCCCGTGCGAATACGCCGCGCACTCGTCCCACACCCCGGCATGGGTTAGACCACAAGCAACTCCCCAATACGCCCAACACTAAGCGGGCGCAATTTGATCGCCGCGGCCTCCCCGCCATGGACGGCAAGCCCCCGCGGCATCTAATCCGTCCCAGCCGCCAGGCGGAAGCAAGCTCGGCCGTACCGCATGGAAGCTCGCCCACTTCAAGGGCCCAAACGCCGCCCCCCCAAACACCCCGCCTCAGCGCCCGCCCATCTGCAATACCGTGCGGCCCGCCGGGAGGTTATCCACAACCAGCGCATCCCCCTCCCGCCGCGGCACCACCGCCTTCCCGTTCAATAGCAGCGCCCCCGCGCCCGCCGCCCCGTTTTGCAAAGGCACTTTCACCATCGCCGTCGCGCCCGCGGGGATGTTCACCTCCAGCCGCATTCCCGCGCCTCCCTGCATCCGCACCTCCACCGGCCCCCGCGCCGTCGGCACCGTCCCATTCATCCACGCAAGCCCGCCCGGCTGCGGCGCGATCAATATCTTCCCATACCCCGCCTCCAGCGGCTGCACCCCCAGCACATATCGCGAGATGATATTCGCCGGCGCCGATCCCCACGCATGGTTCCACGTCAGGTTCGGTTTAATACTCGGGTCCCAGGCCTCCATCGTCATCGTCGAGCCCAGATCGAGCATATGCTGCCAGCTCCGCATTTCGTGCGAAGTCATCAACTTCAGCGCCGCGTCCGCCCGCCCGCTCTTGTATAGCGCCTCCAGCAGGTACTGCGCCCCGTACACGCTGCAAGCCATGCCCCGCCCCTCCACAAAATCCGCCACGCTCTTCTGCCGGTCCGGCGGCACCAGCCCAAACGCCAGCGCAAACATATTCGCATGGAGCGATGCGTGCCCGCTCCCCTCCCCATCCACATAGCAGCCCCTTCCCTCGTTATAAAAAACCCGGTTGAACGCCGCCCCCACCTGCGCCGCCTTCGTCGTGAAAGTCAGCGCGTCATCCGCATGTCCCGCCGCCTTCGCCAGCTTCGACATCTTCATCAGCGCGTGGAAGTAGAATGCATTCACCACGGTGTTGATCTCCGGACCCATCATCGGTCCCTTCGCCGCATGCGGGTCGCCGCTGTCGTACCCGTCCCGCTCGCTCGCCGGCCAGTCGATGATCCCCGGCGCCTGCAGCAGCCCATCCGGACGCGCCTTCTCCATCAGCAGCTTCTTCTCGATCGCCTCGTAATTCTGCCTCGCAAGCCCCGCATCGCCCGTCGCCTCGTACTCCGCCTCCGCCAGCATCACCATATGGAAGCTCCACTCCGTCGGCCACGTCGGATCCCCCAGCAGGTACACAAACGTCGCCCGCCCCACCCCCGGGTCCGCGTCGCAAGCCATGTGCGAGAGAAAGTTGATATACGCATCCGCCTCGTACGGCTTCCGCTCCCGGTCGCCATCGATGTAAATCCCAAACGCCGAGGTCGCCTCCATGGTATGTTTGCACAGCTTCCACACCGCGTTCAGCGTCGCATCAGAGCATTCAAACGCCGACGCATCCTCCCGGAAGTGCGCGTGTACAAACGCTTGCCGCACCCCCTTCGCCTCCGGCGGCGTCGAGAGCCCCTCCACCTCCGCGTAGCGGAACGGTGCCACCTCCCCTATTTCCTGCGGCATCTGGACCGGCGTCCGCCGTTCCGGCATCGCCGGCGGCAGCTCGTACACCCCGCTCCCCGTCTGGATTGGCACATGAAACTCCGCATACCTCACACTCCCCCCGGGATGCCGGTCGATCGTCCCGTCCCCTTTCAGCTTCTCCCCCAGCCGCACCGTGAAATCCCCCGAGTCCATGCTCTCCGGCAGCGTCAGCCGCAGCTTCCCATACGCATCCTGGCCGAAGTCCGCGAAAAACACCCCGCCCCGCACCTCCGTTTTCACCGGCGGCAACAGCGTCACCTCCGGGGTCACCCGGCTTTCCTGCGCCGCCGCCGCGCACGTCGCGAGGCAAAAGAGAACAATGAGGGGGTTTTTGAACAGAACCCCTCAAATGGAACTCCCCCCGCCCCACAAATCCAGAAAATTCCATCAATCCGCCCCGCATCCAAAATACAGATTGTCCGCCCCGCCGAAAGTTTTTACCTTTCATTCCCCTCGACCGATTCCCCACATCAGGCGCTCCTGGCAGCGCCCCGATCAATCGCGTCCCAACCCCCGCTCAATCTCCACACCATGCCCCGCCGCACCTTCGCCTGCCTGCTCGCCTGTTCCGTCATTGGCATCGCTCACGCCCAGACCCCCGCCCCGCTCGCCACCCTCGCCCAAGCGTTCGCAACCCCCCCCGCCAACGCCCGCCCATGGGTCTACTGGACATGGATCGATGGCAACATCAACGAGCAGGGCATCACCGCCGACCTCGAGGCCATGAGCCGCGTCGGCATCGGCGGCGCCCTCATCCTCGATGTCGACCAGGGCGCCCCTCACGGCCCCGTCAAGTTCTTCGACGCCCGCTGGCAGGCCCTCTTCCAGCACGCCATCGCCGAAGCCAAACGCCTCGGCATGGAAATCAACGTCAACGACGGCGCCGGCTACTACGGCAGCGGCGGCACCTGGGTCCCTCACGACAAGGCGATGCAGACCGTTGTCCAGAGCGAGGTCCACGTCAAAGGCGGCTCCGATTTCGCCGGCCGGCTCCCCCGCCCCACCGCCGCCCCAGAGTATCGCGACATCGCCGTCCTCGCCATCCCCGGGACCGCGCGCTCCAAGTACGAGATCCCCGATTTCATCATGAAGGCCCTCCAGTGGAAGGCATGGGTCGCATACCGCGGCACCCAGAGCGCCCCCCTCGACGCCACCGCCCCGCCCGATGCCATCATCCCTCTCAACCAGGTCACCGATCTCACCAACCGCATGGACCCCGACGGCTCCCTCACCTGGAGCCCGCCTCCCGGCGATTGGACCATCATCCGCTTTGGCCATGCATGGAATGGTCACATCGTCGGCCCCAGCCCTCCCGGCGAGTCCGGCCCCGAGACCGATAAAATGGACAAGGCCGCCACCGATCTCCACTTCAACGCCTTCGTCCAGCGCCTCAACGAGCTCGCCGGCCCGGACGCAAAAGGCACGCTCGTCGCCACCCACATCGATTCCTGGGAAGGCGGCGGCCAGGATTGGACCGCCGCCATGCGCGATGAATTCAGGAAACGCCGCGGCTACGACCCCGTCCCCTATCTCCCCATCCTCACCGGCCGCGTCCTCGGCGATCTCCAGATCACCGAGCGCTTTCTCTTTGACCTCCGCAAGACGGTCTCCGAGCTGACCATCGAGAACTACTCCGCCGAGTTCCAGCGCCTCGCGAACAACGCCGGCCTCCGCAACACCTTCGAGTCCTACACCACCATCGCCAACGACCTCGACAACGCACAATTCGTCGACGAGCCCATGGCCGAATTCTGGACTCCCAACGGCCAGGGCCTCGATTTTCATCCCACGGTCAAGTCGATGTCCTCCGCCTCGCACATCAACGGCTATTCCGTTGTCGGCGCGGAGTCCTTCACCTCCGGCAGCCGCGAGAAATTCCTCTGGACCCCAGCCATGATCAAGAGCATCGGCGACGACGCGTTTTGCGGCGGCGTCAATCGCTTCGTCTTCCACCGTTACGCCGCCCAGCCCTTTCGCGACGCACGCCCCGGCATGCAGATGGGCCCATGGGGCCTCCATTACGAGCGCACCAATACATGGTGGGACTTCGCCGGCCCGTGGCACCAGTACCTCACCCGCTGCCAATACCTCCTCCGCCAGGGCGCCTTCACCGCCGATGTATTGAAGCTCACCTCGGAGGAACCCCTCCTCCGCTTCCAGGACATGACCCTCACCGGCTACGATTACGATGCCTGCGGCCCCGACACATTCCTGCGTGGCCGCCTCGCCAATGGCAAATTCGCCTTCCCCAGCGGCGCCGCATACCACCTCATCATTCTCCCCGGCACCCCCACCATGACCGTCGGGCTCCTCGCCCGCATCCGCGCCCTCGTCCAGGCCGGCGCCGCCATCCTCGGCGATCCCCCGCAAAAAACCCCCGGCCTCACCGATTACCCCAACGCCGATGCCCAGCTCAAAAAGCTCGCCGATGAAATCTGGGGCACCGACCCCTCCGTCACCGACCGCCACTTCGGCCAGGGCCGCGTCTTCCGCGGCATCACTCCGGAGAAAGCGCTCGCCGCCCTCGGCGTCTCCCCCGATTTCACCTCCGATGCCGGCCTCAAGTTCATCCATCGCATCGTCAATGGCGCCGATGTCTATTTCCTCAGCCATCCCGATCCCGATGCCGTTCTCGCGAATTGCACCTTCCGCGTCACCGGCAAGCAACCCCAGCTCTGGGATGCCGAGACCGGACGCATCACCCAGCTCCCCGCCTATTCCGCGACCGCCGAGACAACGTCCATCTCCATCCCCTTCGCCCCTTCCGGATCATATTTCGTCGTATTCGCTCCCGCCGCGACCCCGCCCGCGCGCGTCGTGACAATCACAAGGAACAGCGAGCCCATTCTCCAGAACGGCCTCTTCACCGCGCTCGCCCCCGGCGCCGAGCCCCCCCTCGATCTCGTCAGTGGCGCCGCACGCCAGTCCGGCTCCTACGCCTTCACCTCCGCCGATGGCGCCACCCGCCAGTTCACAGTCCCCCCCC
>Ga0182024_10007532_pt1 | contig 23425 bp, 25 predicted proteins | sample P32metaG_FD_120480 | JGI IMG/M metagenome (GOLD analysis project Ga0182024, IMG submission 120480) | Permafrost microbial communities from Stordalen Mire, Sweden - P3-2 metaG (Illumina Assembly) | ecosystem: Environmental > Terrestrial > Soil > Wetlands > Permafrost | place: Sweden: Stordalen... | reverse complement strand
TCCATATCCGCCAGATCGATTCCGGCGCCTTGGAGTTCGGCCAAGCGCGGCAAGAGGTCGTCACCGTTCACGTAGGCGATAGTGGGCGAGAGGCCGAGCTTGGTGGCGACCTCGGCGACGGCCTCGGCGCAGTGCTCGGGTTCGAGGCCCCCGGCGTTGGACACGACCTTGATACCCCGATCGAGACAGGTGCCCATGACCTGTTCCATTTGGGTGACGAAGGTGCGCGCGTAGCCGGCGCCCGGTCGTTTCGCCCGCGAACGGGCCAGGATCAGCATGGTCAGTTCGGCCAACCAGTCGCCAGTTAAGACGTCGATCGGCCCCCCGTTGACCATCTCGTGAGCGGCCGAGAGGCGATCACCGTAGAAGCCCGAGCAGTTGGCGATGCGTATCGGTGAGGCCACTATTAGCCCTCCGGCACCGCGTCGAGATCGAGTGTCAGCAGCGCCACGTCCCGGTCGACCTGCTGGCCCTTCGTGACCAAGACGGCGATGACGGTTCCCGCACCTGGCGCGCTGATGACGTGCTCCATCTTCATCGCCTCCATGACGACCAGCGTCTCGCCGGCTTCGACGTGTTGGCCGGGCCCGACGCGAACGTCGAGGACCAGTCCGGGCATCGGCGCGTTCAGTCCTCCCACCGTGGCCTCGCCGCGACGAACCTCGAAGCGTGCGACGATCTCGAACGTGGCCGTGCCGCGCAGCGTCTGAACGTAGAGGTGTTCATTGCAATGCGTGACGCGCGCGCTGGCACGTCGGCCATTGATCTCCGCATCGATCGCTAACTCGCTCCAGTGATGAATCCGCGCGACGCCGAGCTCGCTGAGATCAAAGGATCCGTCGCGACGCGCGCGGTAGTCCACGTCGATGTGACGACCATTGAAGCGCAGCGCTGTTCGCTGGCTCGGTAGTCGCGCGTTTCGCCAACCGCTGGGAATCTCGGAAAGTACGAGGGCGTTCTCGCGGCGCTCGCCCTGGAGCCAGAGCGCGCCGGCGCTGGCAGCCCACACCAACTCAGCCTCACTCAGTTCCAAGGCGAGTGGCGGAGCGTAGCGCTCGATGAAGTCCGTCGTGGTGTCGCCGCTGAGAAAGTGTTCGTTTCGTAGCGTGCCCGCGAGAAAATCGCGATTCGTCACAACGCCGCCTAGGTGCAGTCGCTCCAGAGCCAAGGCGAGCGTGGCGGCGGCTTCGTCACGGGTGGGGGCGTGGGCGATGACCTTGGCCAGCAGCGGGTCGAACGCCACGGAGACGTGAGAGCCACGCTGCACACCACTCTCCCAGCGCACGGCCGGTTGGGCCGACGGCTCGAACGCGACCAGTGTGCCGGTCGCGGGCAAGAAGCCAACCGAAGGGTCCTCCGCGCAGAGCCGCGCTTCGATGGCGTGGCCGGAGAAATGCACGTCGTCTTGGGTATAACCGAGCTCTTCTCCCGAGGCGATCCGGAGCTGTTCTCTCACGAGATCGATGCCGGTGACCTCTTCGGTCACAGGATGCTCGACTTGGAGGCGGGTGTTGACCTCGAGAAAGTAGAACGCGCGAGTCTCGTCGTCGACGAGGAACTCCACCGTTCCGGCCGACTCATAGCCGATCGCACGCGCGAGTTCGAGGGCGGCCGAGCCCATGGCGTGGCGCATGGCGTCATCGACGATGGGTGAGGGTGACTCCTCGATGAGTTTCTGGTGACGGCGTTGAATGGAACAGTCGCGTTCACCGAGATGAACGAGGTGGCCGTGCTGATCACCGAGGATTTGAACCTCGACGTGTCGTGATCTCGCGAGGTATCGCTCGAGAAACACCCGGTCGTCACCAAAACTGCTCTGCGCTTCGCGCCGCGCCGCGGAGAGGGCCTCGTTCAGTTGCGAGTCCTCGTGCACGACGTGCATGCCCTTGCCGCCGCCGCCCGCGGCAGCTTTGACAATGAGCGGAAAGCCAATGGACTTCGCGTCTTTCGGGTTCTCGCTCGAAGGGAGGAGCGGTACTCCCGCGGCGCTCGCCGACTGTTTGGCCGCCAGCTTGTCGCCCATCGCGGCAATCACGCGTGAAGGCGGTCCGATCCACACCAGTCCCGCCGCTTCGACCTTCGCTGCGAACTCGGCGTTCTCCGAGAGAAAGCCGTAGCCGGGGTGAATCGCGTCGGCGCCACAGCGCGCGGCGGCCGCCAGAATCGCTTCTTGATCGAGGTAACCCGTCGAAAGCAACAGCGCTTCGTCGGCGTCGGCGACGAAGGGGGCGTCGACGTCGCCGTCCACGTAGATGGCGACTCCGCGTAGCCCCATCTCACGAGCGCCGCGCAGCACTCTTCGCGCGATCTCGCCGCGATTGGCCACCAGGAGGGTGGTGAACCTCACAGGCGAAAGACCCCGTAGCTCGAAGCACCCTCGACCGCTCGGCTTCGAACCACTGAGAGACACAGACCTAAGACCGTTCGCGTGTCGCGCGGATCGATGATGCCGTCGTCACTGACCGCGCCGGTCGCGGCCAGCGCGAGCGAACCTTTTTCCTGGGCCGCTTCGACCATTTCGACGATCTTGGCGTCTTCGGCCTCGTCGAACGCCTCTCCCTTTCGTTCGGCTTGGCCGCGACGGACTTGGGACATGACCCCGGCGATCTGCTTGGGTCCCATTACGGCAATCTTGGCGGTCGGCCAGAGGAACGTGAAGCGATTGTTGAACGCGCGCCCCGACATCCCGTAAGTGCCCGCTCCGTAAGAAGAGCCGATGATAACGGTCAAGTGCGGCACCGTGGAGTTCGTAACGGCGTTGAGCATCTGCGAGCCCTTTTTGATGATGCCCTCGGCTTCGGCCTCCTTGCCGACCATGTAACCCGTGATGTTCTGGATGAAGACGAGTGGCACGTCGATCTGATTGCAGAGCTGAATGAACTGGCCGGCCTTCTCGGCGGCTTTAGGTTGGATGACGCCGTTGTTGGCAAGGATTCCTATTGGATACCCGTGGATGCTCGCCCAGCCACAGATCAGTGTCGGGCCGTAGCGTGTCTTGAACTCTTCGAAACGAGATCCGTCAACGACGCGCGCGATTACGTCACGCACGTCGACGCTCTGGCGCAAATCGCGACTGACGATGCCGAGCAACTCTTCGGGGTCGTAGACCGGCTCGTCACTCTTCAGCGACGGCGCGGGACCCTTCTTTCGCCAGTTGAGGTGTGAGACGACCTCACGACACATGCGTATAGCGTCCATCTCGTCTTCGGCGAAGTAGTCACCAAGTCCCGAGACCTCCGCGTGCATCAAGGCGCCGCCGAGGGTTTCGTCGTCGGACTCTTCGCCCGTCGCCATCTTCACGAGTGGTGGACCGGCGAGAAAGATCTTGGACTGATCTTTTACCAAGATGTTGTAGTCCGAAAGTCCGGGCTGATACGCCCCGCCCGCGGTCGAGGAACCAAAGACGACGCACACCGTGGGTACGCGCATCTTGGACAGTTCGATGAGGTCATAGAAGAATCGACCACTCTCGGCGAAGTGACCGGTCTGCATACGACCGCCGCCGCCTCGCCCAACGCGCAGGTCGGCCCCGGCCGACTCGACGAAGCTCACGTAGGGGATTTGGTTGTCGCGCGCTATTTCGAGCGCGCGCATCCACTTCTTGGCCGAGTACAACGTCAACGCACCGCCCAACACCGAGGGATCGTTCGCCATGATCAGGCACTCCGTGTTGGCGATGACCCCGATGCCCATCACCATGCCCCCACCAATGGTGTAGTCCGAGTCGAATCCGGCCAGCGCCGAGATTTCGAGGAAGGGCGAATCGGGATCGAGCACGTTGGCGATGCGCTCGCGCACGGGCAACTTGCCCCTCGAGCGCATTCTCTCCATGGCCTTCTCGCCGCCGCCGGCTTCGGCTTGATCTAAGAGCTCGTCGATGACACCGAGCTGTTCGAGCATGTCGACGCGGTTCTTTTTGAATGGTTCTGAGGAGGTGTCGAGCGTCGAGGCGAGCGGCGGCGCGAGCAAAACTTGCTTCATGCGCAAATCCTAGTTACCGGTTGAAAGCAGCGTTTTTGCCCGGACCGACGCCAACGGCACCGACGCGACGACGCACACGCCCTTCGACGCGCGTGAAGTTTTCGTCCGGGAACGACGAAGTGTGAAGGGTAAGGTGTGCTCAATGCGTATCGCCCTTGGCTCGGATCACGCCGGCTACGACTTGAAGACGCTGTTGAAGTCAACGCTCGTGGCGTGGGGCTACGACGTGCTGGACCTCGGAACGAACAGCGCCAGCGAACCGGTGGACTATCCCGATTTTGGTGCCGCGGTTGGACGAGCGGTGGTGTCCGGCGAAGCCGAGTTGGGCGTGGCGTGCTGTGGCTCGGGCATCGGTGTGGCGATGGCCGCGAACAAGGTACCCGGCGTTCGCGCCGCGGTCGTGCACGACGTGACGAGTGGACACCTCGCGCGCGAGCACAATCACGCGAACGTGCTGTGTATGGGCGGGCGACTCCTCGGCTCGGTGGTCGCCATCGAGTCGATGGAAGCGTGGCTGAACGCGACACCCCAAGTGCGCCACGAAGGACGTATCGAAAAGCTGCGACAGCTCGACATTGCATTAGCGAACGAGGAGAAGTAGAGGCGTGGGCACATCACCGTTGGACGCGTGGATTACCGACGACGACGAGATTGCGTCGCTCCTTCATCAAGATTGGACTCGTCAAACGACGACGGTGCAGTTGATCGCGAGTGAGAACTTTGCCTCGCCGTCGGTGTTGGCCGCGACGGGTTCGATTCTCACCAATAAGTACTCCGAGGGCTATCCCGGTCGTCGCTACTACGGCGGTAACCAAGTGGTCGATGAAGTGGAGGACTTGGCCCGTCGACGTTTGACCGCGCTCTTGGGCGCCGATCACGCGAACGTCCAGCCCCACTGCGGCGCGAACGCGAATGTCGCGGTCTACGAGGCGCTTTTGAACGCGGGCGACACCATTCTCGCCATGCGACTCGACCAAGGCGGCCATCTCACCCACGGCTCACCGGCCTCGATCACCTCGAAGTTCTGGAAGTTTGTCTCCTACGGGGTGACGCCGCGTTCGGACGATCCGGCCACGCCCGGTGAGGTCATTGACTTTGACAACGTGCGTGAGTTGGCGCTCGAACATCGGCCCAAGCTCATCGTCGCCGGGGCCACGGCCTACTCGCGAGTGATCGACCCGGTGCCGTTTCGTGAGATCGCCGACGAAGTGGGCGCGCTCTTGATGTTCGACTCGGCCCACGTGGCCGGTCTCATCGCGGGCGGCTCTCACCCCGACCCGGTGCCTTACGCCGACGTCGTCTCCTTTACGACCCACAAGACCCTGCGTGGTCCGCGCGGGGGTGCCATTGTCTGTCGCGAGGAGTTCGCGAAGAAGATCGACTCGGCCGTCTTTCCGGGCCAGCAGGGTGGCCCGCTGGAACACGTCATCGCGGCCAAGGCCGTGGCCTTTAAGGAGGCCAGTCAGCCGAGCTTCTCGACCTACACCCAACAGGTCGTCGCCAACTCCAAAGCCTTTGGCCGCGCGCTCGCCGGCGAGGGCTTTCGCATGGTCTCGGGGGGTACCGACAACCACATGGTGCTACTCGACCTGCGCGACTTCGACGCGGAGTTGACGGGCAAAGTCGCCCAAGAGGTGCTGGACCGCGCGGGCATCACGACGAATCGCAATACCATCCCCGACGATCCCCGCAGCGCCTTTGTCACGTCGGGTCTGCGCGTGGGCACCGCGGCTGAAACGACCGCGGGCATGAAGGAGAAGGAGTTTGAGACCATCGCGTTGTTAATGGCTCGCGCACTTCGCCAGCGCGACGACGACTCGGCGCTCGCTTCGGTTCGCCACGAGGTCGCCGCACTGTGTGCCGACTTCAACCCGTACGCGAACTTCACGAAGTAGCCAATGGGCAATATTGCCGCTTACGTCGCCGTCGCGTTGGTGGGGGCCGTTGTGACGCTGATCGCCAATCGCCCGGCGCGCGTGATCTCACTGCGCGCCGGCTACACCGCGTTGCCCGATGAACGCAAGGTTCACCAGCGCGTCACGCCCTACGGCGGCGGCGGCGCGATGTTGGTGGGCTTTTGCCTGGCGCTGCTCTTCGCCTTTCTCATCCCCTCACTGCGCGCGGTCATCACCTCCTCGCACGAGATGCTCGGGGTGTTGTTGGCCGCGGGCGTGATCTTCGTGGTGGGTGTGGTGGACGACTTTCGTGAGATGAGCGCTCCGGCCAAGGTGGCCGGAATGTTTCTCGCCGCGTCGATTCTCTACTTCTCGGGCGCGACGATGTACCAACTGAAGCTGCCCTTCGCCGGCTTTGTCGTCTTAGGACCTTCGATCTTGCCGATCATCACCGCGGTGTGGGTCGTGGCGCTGTGCAACGCCGTGAATTTGATTGACGGACTGGACGGACTGGCGGCCGGCATCGTCGCTATCGCCTCGGGGACGCTGTGCGTGTACGGACTACGTCTCGAGACCCTGGGGCTCTTGCCGGTCACGAACATCGGGCCGCTCGTGGCGGCGCTGACCTGTGGGATCTGCGTGGGATTCTTGCGGGACAACTTTCATCCCGCCAAGCTCTTCATGGGCGACGCGGGCGCCTTGATGTTGGGACTCTTGATGAGCGCCTCGACCATGGTGATCGGTGGGCGCACGCCTCCGGCCAGCGGAGTGACCTTCTTCTTCTTCGCGCCACTCTTGATTCCCGTGTTCATTCTCGGAGTGCCGCTCATCGACGCCGTATGGGCCTTCATACGTCGAACGGCCTCGGGACAGGGCTTTCACACTCCCGACAAGAACCACATCCACCATCGCCTGATGCGTCTGGGCCACGGACACCGGCGCACCGTCATCATCCTGTGGTCCTGGACCGCGTTGCTCTGTGGTTTTGTCTTGTTGCCCCTGTTTGATACCAAGGCCAACGTCTTTATTCCCCTCGGGGTCGCGGTGCTGGTGATCGCCCTCTTTACCTGGTTTAGCCCCTTGCTGTGGCGCCGTCGCCGTCGTCGTGAAGAGGCCGACGCGCTCGACGAAAGCGTCATGACGTGAGCGACCCTTCATCGGAACGTCCCTCGGGCCACGCGGACCAGGAGAAATCAACCCTCAAAGATCTGCCGGGCCTGGCGGCCTTTGCGGCGATGGGCACGACAATCGCCTCGTGTCTCGCGGTCGGTGTCGTGGGGGGTCTGTACGCTGACCACCTGTGGCACAGCGGGCCGACCGGTCTCTTAATCGGGATAGTGTTAGGAACGGTCGCGGCGGTCGCGAGTGTCGTCAAACTCGTTCGGCGTTTCCTCTAAAATTGACTCTCCGTGTTAGAAAACCTGCCCGCCAACACCCTCCCACGTCTCTTGCGCCGAACCACCCTTTCGGCCATCTTGGTGGGCTTCGTGGGCTTCGTGCTCGCCCTACTTCTGGCTCCGCCCCTGGCGGCGCTCGGGGTGGCTCTGGGCGTCGGACTGGCTCTTCTCAACTTGCGTTTCATGGACCATCAGGCGGCCACGGTTGAGCTGCGAGGTGAGCAGAGCACCAAGGCCGTGCGCCGCCAGCTGGGCGGCAAGACCACGGGGCGCCTGTTGGTCGTGACCCTCGTGACCCTGGGCTTTGTCTGGCTCAACGCCCCCTTGGGAATCGGTATTGTGGCAGGGCTTGTTCTTTATCAAATCGTCTTTGTCCTGAACGTCCTGCGCGTCGTGGCAAACCAAGGAGGCATGGAGTGAGGACCCTGGAAGCCGCGGGGAACATCAGCGTCGGTGTGCACCCCGAAGTTCACCTTCTGGGTCTCACCGTCGACGCCGATATCGTCACCTCCACGTTGCTCGCCGCGGCGATTCTTCTCTTTTTGGGCTTTCGCATGCGCTCTAAAGTCACTGACGGCGTGCCCGGCAAACTCCAACTCATTTGGGAAATACTGGTCGAACAGGTCAACGATCTGGCCGACACGGCCATTGGGCCCAAGGGTCGGCGCTTTGTCCCCATCGGCGTCACGCTCTTCTTGTTCATCTTGATCTGTAACTGGATCGGCTTCATTCCCTCGGCGCTGCACCCGGGGGTCTCGGGCGAGATCTTGCCCGCACCGACGAGCGACGTGAACCTGCCCCTGGCGATGGCGCTCTTTGTCATCGCCTGGGTGCACGCGGAGTCCTTTCGCGCGCGCGGCATTCGGGGCTACTTTCGTCACTACCGCCAGCCCTACGTCGCCCTGACGCCCATCAACGTCATTGAAGAGATCACCAAGCCCATCACCTTGACCTTCCGTCTCTTTGGCAATCTCTTTTCCGGCGGACTCATGATCGCGGTGATGGTGACGCTGCTGCCCATATCGGTCTCGCCGCTGGGCGAACTCGTCTGGAAGCCCTTCGATCTATTTATTGGCCTCATTCAGGCGTACATCTTCATGTTGTTGACGATGTTGTACTTCGCCTTCGCGACGAGCCACGACGAACCCCAAACCGAACTAGTTCTTGAGACTTCGCACTAACCAACCAGGAGGAAATGAATAATGGCAACCAATACAGATGACATCGCCGGCGCGGTTCGCATCGCGGGCGCGCTGGTCGGTGGCGGCCTCGCCCTCGGCGGCGGCGCCATCGGTGCGGCGATCGGTGACGGTTTGGCCGGTAGCCAGACCATCGCGGCGATCGCGCGTCAGCCCGAGATTGAGAACAAGGCCCGTCAGTACTTCTTCTTGACGGTGGGCTTGGTGGAGGCGATGTACTTCATCAACTTGTTGTTCATGGTCGTGTTCGTCTACGTCTTTGAGAAGCACTAACTCTCGCGTGAGGCTCCCCTGGTGGAGCGTCACCTGTGTTGTTCCCTAAGAAAGAAGGTCTTTCGAGATGATGGCGACGTCAGTCTTCCTGCTACCCAACGGCACGTTCTTCGTGGAACTGGTGGTCGTAGCGGTCATTTTGTTTCTCATGACGAAGTACATCTTGCCGCCGCTCAATCGAGCGATGGAGGGGCGTCAAGAGAAGATTCGTACCGCCCTCGAGGCGGCCGACGCGGCGCGCGCCGAAGCGGCCGCGGCCGGCGACGAGCGCGCCAAGGTCTTGGCGGACGCCCGCGCGCAAGCCCATCTCATCGTCGCCAGTGCGCAGGCGACCTCGGACCAGTTAAAGGCCGAGTCGGGAGGTCGCGCGCAACTTGAGTACGAGCGGATCGTCGCCGCCGCACAGGGAGAGGTCGCCGCGGCCCGGGTGCACGCTATCGACGAGGCGTCGGCGCGAATCGGCGATATCGTCTTTGACCTCGTGAGCAAGATCGTCGAGCGCGAAGTCGATCAAAGTGCCCACGACGACCTGGTGCGCGAGGCCGTCGCCGCCTTGAACGCGGAAGCCGCCAAGGGAACGAACCGCTAACCATGCTTCCCAAACTCGAAGGTTACGCCGCCGCACTTTTGGGTCGACTCGATTCGAGCGCGCTCGAGGCCGTTGTGGGTGACCTGAATGCCGTCAATGAGACGGTCCTCGCGCGACAGAACTTAAGCGCCATCATGACGGATACGTCCATTTCCAACGTCGCACGCGGACAGATCGTTCACGATCTGCTCAGCACGAAGGTGAGCTCGGTGGCCCTTCGCCTCAGCGTCTACGCGGCCACGACGGTGCCGGCCCAAGAAGTGCCCCACGCCTTTGAGGAGTTGTATCAGGTCGCGCGCACCCTTCACGAGACCGGTGAGTTTCACCACGCCAACCTGGGACTACTGGACGCGCGTCGTCGCGTCGGAGGCTTCGCGGACGCGTTGCTCGACGAGATCGACACGGAGAACTTCTCCTCTATCGAGGACGACCTCTTTCGTTGGGCACGAACGGTGGAGGCGAACGTCGAACTACGTCACCTCTTATTGGACCGAGACGCGCCGCTCGGCGCGCGACTGGGCTTGACGTTTCAACTCCTCGAGGGCAAGGTCAACCCCGTATCGCTGTCGCTCGCGCGCTTTACGATCGTCGGCGGACGACCCCGCGACGTCGTGGGCACACTTGACTACCTGGTGGACTACGTCGCGCACGCACGTGACTGGCGCGTCGCTCGAGTGCACACCGCTCGTGCACTCAACGCCACGAGTCAGCATCAGCTCGTCGCCACGTTGAGCGCCCTCACCGGCAAGAACGTGGAACTACAAGTGGCCGACGAGCCCGCGCTGCTCGGTGGCGTGCTCGTGGAGATCGGCGACCTGCGCCTGGACGCCAGCACGCGAGGACGTCTCGGCTCACTGCGAGAGGCCTTGACGTCGGGGCGGGCCTACGAATCGGCCCTCAATCGAAGTGACTAAGAAAAGGAAACTGTGATGACTGAACTCACCATCAGCGCTGCCGAAATTACCGAGGCACTGCGCAAGAACGTGACCGACTTCAATCCGGCCGTCGAGGCGGAGCAGGTGGGACGTGTCGTGGAAGTTGGTGACGGTATCGCGCGCGTGTCGGGACTGCCCTCGGCGAGGGTGAACGAGTTGCTCGAGTTTGAAGACGGCACCGTGGGGCTCGCGATGAACCTCGACGAGGAGACCATCGGCGCGGTGGTCCTCGGCTCGGTCGACACGATCGAAGAAGAACAGGTGGTGCGTTCGACGGGAAGAATCCTTTCGATGCCCGTGGGCGACGCCCTGCTTGGACGAGTGGTCAACGCCCTGGGTGAGCCGATTGACGGCAAAGGGCCGCTCGTCAACCCCAAGCGTCGACGGATGGAAGTCCAGGCCCCTGGCATCACCGGACGTCAGCCCGTGAGCCAACCTCTGCAGACAGGGATAAAGGCCATTGACGCCATGACCCCCATTGGCCGCGGTCAGCGCGAGTTGATCATCGGCGACCGCAAGACCGGCAAGACGACGGTCGTGATCGACACCATCTTGAACCAGAAGGGTCAAGGGGTGAAGTGCATCTACGTCGCGATCGGCCAAAAGAACTCCTCGGTCGCCCAGACCGTCAAGACCCTCGAGGACCACGGCGCCTTTGAGTACACCGTGGTGGTCGTGGCCGGCGCCGGTGACCCCGCGCCCTTTAAGTTCCTCGCGCCCTACGCCGGCTGCGCCATCGGTCAAGAGTGGATGGAAAATGGTGAGCACGCGCTCGTCGTTTACGACGACCTCTCCAAGCAGGCTGAGGCCTACCGACAGATCTCCCTGCTACTACGCCGTCCACCGGGTCGCGAGGCCTACCCCGGGGACGTCTTCTACCTGCACAGCCGTCTCTTGGAGCGCGCCGCGAAGTTGAGTGACGAGTTGGGCGGCGGTTCGCTCACGGCGTTGCCGATCATCGAGACCAAGGCCGGCGACATCTCGGCCTATATCCCGACCAACGTCATATCGATCACCGACGGTCAGGTCTTTCTCGAGGCCGACCTCTTTTACTCGGGCGTTCGTCCCGCGATTAATGTCGGAAACTCAGTGTCGCGCGTCGGTGGCGATGCCCAGATTAAGGCGATGAAGGCAGTCGCCGGGACGCTCAAGATCGACCTCGCGCAGTTTCGCGACCTTGAGGCCTTCGCGACCTTTGGTTCCGAGCTCGACAAGACCTCCCAGCAACAACTCGACCGCGGCTACCGCTTGACCGAACTTCTCAAGCAGGGCCTGAACGCGCCGGTGCCGGTCGAAGAGCAGGTCGTCGTGATCTACGCCGGTACCCGTGGTTGGCTCGACACCATTCCCGTCGTGGACGTCACCCGGTTCGAGGCGGAGCTGTTGACGGATTTTCGCGCCAAGCACGCGGACTTGCTCAGTGAGATTCGCGACACCAGCGCCCTGCCCGACGCCGGAAAACTTGACGCGGCCCTGCAGTCGTTCCTCGACAGCTTCGCTGCCAGTAACTAAGAAGCGACGAGAGAGGAGGACTCATGGCCGGCGGACAAGAACGAGTCCTTCGTCGACGGATCAGGTCGGTGCTCTCGACGCGCAAGATCACCAAAGCGATGGAACTCATCGCGGCCGCACAGATTCCGCGCAGCCTCGCGCGCATTGCCGCGAATCGCCCCTACCGTCTGGGCATGCAACGCCTCGTGCTCGAAGCCGCGCTCGGCGACCCCGCGGGTGCGGCGAAACTGCTCGCCATGCCCGAGCACGTCGACACCGCGCTCGTGCTCTTTTTAACGGGTGACCGGGGGCTCTCGGGTCCGTACAACAACGCGTCGCTGCGCGCAGGTGAGCGCCTGGTCACCAAACTGCAGGGCGAGGGCACCCAGGCCCGACTCTTCTGTGTTGGTAAGAAGGCGGCCGCGTACTTTCGCTACCGGGGTCTCGGCGTCGAAGAGCACTTCGTCGGTTTCGTTGATCGCCCCACGTTCGCCAACGCCCAAGCGATCGCTCGTCGCCTCGTCGCGCCGTACCTCGAAGGTGAAGCCCAGCAGGTCCTGTTGGTCTCGACGAGGTACCTCTCGGCCGGCTCGCAGGTGGTCCAAGTCCAGCAACTCTTGCCACTGGTCGTGCCCGAGCTGCCCGTCGACGACGGACCCAAGGTCTTGAAGGGCTACACCGAGTTCGAGCCCGAAGTGAACAAGCTGCTCTACTTCTTGGCCCCGCACGCGCTCGAGAGCGAGATCTTCTCGGCGCTCTTGGAGGGCGCGGCCTCGTTTCACACCAGTCAACAGCGCGCGATGGCCGCCGCGACGGATAACGCCGACGAGCTCAGCCAGACGTTGACGCGGGTCATGAATCGAGCCCGACAAGACTCGATCACCACCGAAATTATGGAAATCGTCGGCGGCGCCGAAGCGCTCCGCCTAGGAAAGTGAGAATCAAATGACCGTGGCCCCTGCAGTGAGCAAACTCGAGACGGGTCGTGTCGTGGCGATCGCCGGACCGGTGGTGGACGTGGAGTTCCCTCCGCACGCGCTGCCCGAGATCAACCACGCCGTGTCGATGGATATCGTGCTCGACGGCCAGACGATCACCGTCGTGGCCGAGGTCGCCCAACAGATCGGTGACGGGCGGGTGCGATGCGTGTGCATGAAGCCGACCGACGGACTCGTGCGTGGCGCCGTCGTTCACCAGAGCGGGCGCGGTATCACCGTGCCCGTGGGTGACGCGGTACTGGGTCACGTCTTTAACGTGATCGGTGAGTCACTCGACACCGACGACATTGGTCCGGTCGATGATCACTGGGAGATCCACCGCAGCGCGCCGGCCTTCGACGCGCTCGAGCCGAGCCGCACCATGTTCGAAACGGGCATCAAGGTGATCGACCTGCTCACGCCCTACGTCCAAGGTGGCAAGATCGGGCTCTTCGGCGGCGCCGGGGTCGGTAAGACCGTCTTGATCAAGGAGATGATTTTCCGCATCGCCGAGCAGCATCACGGGGTGTCGGTCTTTGCCGGGGTGGGCGAGCGCACCCGCGAGGGCACGGATCTTTTGCTCGAGATGCGCGAGTCGGGGGTTATCGAAAAGACTGCGCTGGTCTACGGCCAGATGGACGAACCGCCGGGCGTTCGCCTACGGGTGGGACTGGCGGCCCTGACGATGGCCGAGTACTTCCGTGACGTCAAGAACCAGGACGTGTTGTTGTTCATCGACAACATCTTTCGTTTCGTCCAGGCCGGTTCCGAGGTCTCGACGTTGCTCGGGCGCATGCCCTCGGCTGTCGGGTACCAGCCCACGTTGGCCGACGAGATGGGTGAACTCCAAGAGCGCATCACCTCAACGCGTGGCCACTCGATCACCTCGCTGCAGGCCGTCTTCGTGCCGGCCGACGACTACACCGACCCCGCGCCCTTTACGACCTTCACCCACCTCGACGCGACGACCGAGTTGGATCGTCAGATCGCGGCGCTCGGCATCTACCCGGCCGTCGAGCCGTTGACCTCGACGTCGAACATTCTGGCGCCCGAGGTCGTGGGGGATCGTCACTACGCGGTCGCCCGTCAAGTGCAGCAGATCCTCCAGCGCAACAAAGAGCTCCAGGACATCATCGCGATTCTCGGACTCGATGAACTCTCCGAGGAGGATCGCATCACCGTGACGCGCGCGCGAAAGATCCAGCGCTTCTTGTCCCAGCCGCTCTTCGTCTCGAAGATCTTCACGGGGATTGAGGGCATCAACGTCCCGATCCAAGAGACGGTCGAGGCCTTCGAGCACTTGGTCAAGGGCGACCTCGACCAATTTCCCGAGCAGGCGTTCTTGAACGTCGGCGGCGCGTCGGGCGTCGAGGCGAAGGCCGCCGAGCTCGCGAAGAACTAATGGCGACGTTGACCGTGGAGATTCTCTCGCCCGAAGCGGCGCTGTGGCGCGGAACGGCGAACGCCCTCATGGCGCGTTCGTCCGAGGGCAATTTCACGATTCTGCCCGAGCACACCACGATGGTCGGCGACCTCGTGTCGAGCATCGTGCGCGTCGAAACCACCGAGGGGGAAGTGGCCTTCGCGGTGCACACCGGCTACTTTCAAGTCGGACCGGGCGACGGAGAGGACGTCACGCTCGCGACTGTGCTCGCGGGTGTCGCCGAACGTACGACCGAGATCGACGTCGCGCGGGCTCAGGCCGCTAAAGAGGCCGCCGAGGTTCAACTGGCCGCGGCGACGAAGGGTGACCAATCCGACGACACGGCCCAACTCCTCGCCCTGGCCGCGCTCGAGCGCGCGGAGTTACGACTGAGCGCCGCGACGAAGTAGCGCTCAGCGGCCCGACACGTAGTCCAGTAGATCCTTCTTGTCGTGCTCGAGCTCGTCGAGCCGGGCCTTGACGACGTCACCGATGGAGATGAGCCCACTCAGGTGTCCGTCTTGGACGACCGGCACGTGGCGGATTCGATGCTCGGTCATCATGATCATCAGTTCGTTGAGTTCCGTCGACTCGTTGCACACCGTCACCTCGGTGCTCATGAGCTCGGACACCTTTTGATGCAGGGCGCTCTCGCCGCTGGTCGCCAGGGCTCGAACCACGTCACGCTCAGAGAAGATGCCCACCAGCGGCGACTTGGCGCCGGTGACGACCAGCGCGCCAATGCCGCGTTCTTTTAACAGGGCGAGCGCGTCAGTGACCGAGCGCTCTTGGGAGATGGTCGCGACGTCGTGGCCCTTGCTCGCGAGTAGTTGTGAGACGCGCACCGCGCACCCCCTTCGTCAGCGCCGAGGCGCCAGGGCCGATCGGCCCTTATCCGGAGGCTACGCCGGGGCGTTCGACAAAGCAACAGGTCAAGCAGATCCAGGAATTCCCTCAGCGGCTAAAAGCCCGCGGTGGTGAACTCCTGGAGTTTGTCGTGACGGTGGAACGTCTCGATGGTGCGTACGGTGCCCGAGCGTGAACGAACGACGAGGGACTGGGTCGTCGCGCCAAAGTCGTAGAAGCGCACGCCGCGCAGGAAGTCGCCGTCGGTGATGGCGGTCGCGGAGAAAAAACAGTTATCACTCGCGACGAGGTCGTCGGTCATCAACACCCGGGTGAAGTCGTAACCGAGGGCCTCGGCTTGTTTTCTCACCTCGTCACTTTGAGCGTGCAAAACGCCCTGAATCTCGCCACCGAGACCTTTGAGGGCCGCGGCCGCAATGACGCCTTCGGGAGTGCCGCCGATTCCTAAGAGCACGTCGGCGCCGGAGTTGGGCCAGCCCGTCGCAATGGCGCCGGCGACGTCCCCGTCGGTAATGGAGAGAACGCGCGCACCTGCCTCGCGCACTTCGGCGACCAGTTCGTCGTGACGAGGGCGATCAAGAATCACGACACCCAACTCCTGCACCGGTTTCTTCAAGCGCTTGGATAGCTCGGTCAAGTTGTCCGTCGCGGATGCGTTCACGTCGACCGATCCGCGTCCACGTGGGCCCACGGCGATCTTCTTCATATAAAAGCACGGGCCAGGGTTGAACATGGAACCCTGCTCCGACAGCGCAATCACCGACAGCGCGCCGTTTCGTCCCATCGCGGTCAACGTCGTGCCGTCAATGGGATCGACCGCGACGTCAACTTGTGGGGGGCGACCGTCGCCGATTCGCTCCCCGTTATAGAGCATCGGGGCTTTGTCCTTTTCACCCTCACCGATCACCACGACACCGTCCATCGCGACGGCGCCCAAGACGAAACGCATCGCGTCCACCGCGGCGCCGTCGGCGGCGATTTTGTCGCCACGTCCCGCCCAGCGCGCGGCCGCAATCGCGGCCGCTTCAGTGACGCGAATTAGTTCGAGGGCAATGTTGCGATCGGGCCTGGACGGAGGCAGCACAGGGCCAGCGTACTCCGCCACTCTGGTTCGCTCCCCGCGACGATTCGCTCAATTCGTGTGAGCGGCAATACTTATGGGGTGAGTTCTCTCGTGGTGAAGCCCGCCGGTGCGCTCGAGGGCGAGGTTCGCGCCTACGGGGCAAAGAACGCGGTGCTGAAAGAGATGGCGGCCTGCTTACTCGCCTCGGGCGAGCACCGCCTGACGAACGTGCCGGCCATCAGCGACGTGAAGGTGATGAGTCAGCTCTTAGAAGCGCTCGGCTGTCGAGTCGACGAGCCCGCGGCTCACGAACTTCGCGTGCGCGTGCCGGCCGGCGATCAGATCCACCCGGTGGCCCCGGCGCACCTCTTTGAGGCGATGCGCGCCTCGATAGTCATTCTCGGTCCGCTGCTCGCGCGTTGTGGCGAAGCCAACATGGCCCTGCCAGGTGGCGACGACTTTGGCCAGCGCCCGATCAACTTTCACACCGAGGGGCTGAGCGCGATGGGCGCGACGTTTCACAACGATCGCACCTCCATTCACGCCACGACCAGCTCGCCGCGCCTGCACGCTACGCGCGTCACGCTCGAATATCCCAGTCACACCGCGACCGACAACCTCTTGATGGCGGCGGTACTCGCTCAGGGCCGCACGATCATTGACAATGCCGCGCGCGAGCCCGAAGTGGAAGATCTCGGCCACCAACTCATCGCCATGGGTGCTCAGATCGAGGGTCTCGGTACGTCACGACTCACTATCGACGGGGTCGAGGAACTCGCTCCCGCGCACCATCACGTCGTCACCGATCGAGTGGTCTCGGCGACGTACTTAGCCTCGGGTCTCATCACCGGAGGAGACGTACGTGTCGTTGACGCCCGGTCCGAGCACATGGTGATGTTGCTACGAAAGCTTGAAGCGATGGGCGCCGAGGTCGACGAAGCCGGAGACGGCGTCGCGGCGAGAGCCCGTGGACGCCTGCGAGCCGTCGACGTGTCAACGTTGCCCTACCCGGGTGTCGCGACCGACTACAAGCCCCTGCTCACCGCGATGCTGAGTGTCGCCGAGGGGGTCTCGGTCGTCACGGAGAACCTCTTCGTCGGGCGCTTTCGCTACGTCGACGAACTCGTTCGACTGGGTGCCAATATCACGACCGAGGGCCATCACGCGATGATTCGCGGCGTCGATCGACTGGTCGGAACCAGAGTGCGCGCGAGTGACATCCGTGCCGCGGCGGCGCTCACGCTCGCCGGACTCGTCGCTGAAGGTGAGACGACGCTCACGGGCTTAGAGCACATGGATCGCGGGTACGACGATTTCGTCGGACGACTCAGCGCTCTCGGCGCCAATATTGAACGGTTCGCGTGATCGCGCGCGAGCCCGAGGTACTGCTCGAAGAGGCGCGCCATGGATCTCGTACGGCACTCGCGCGACTTTTGACCTACGTGGAATCGGGCGCCGACCAACATCGAGCGACGGTGGCGCTCGTGTACCAGAGTCCCGCGCCCTACGTGGTTGGCCTGACCGGCCCTCCGGGGGTGGGCAAGTCAACCTTGACCGATCGACTAATCGCGACGGCCCTGAAGAAGGGTCAAGTCGGCGAGGCCGAAACCTTTGACCAGGTGGGCGTGCTCTGCGTTGATCCCAGTTCACCCTTTAGCGGCGGCGCGATCCTCGGTGATCGAATTCGCATGCAAGATCATGCCACCAACGAACACGTCTTCATCCGTTCCATGGCCACGCGCGGACATCTTGGGGGACTGTCGCTGGCGGTACCCGAGGCGCTTCGCGTGTTGGGTGCCGCGAACTTTCCCTTCGCCTTCGTCGAGACGGTCGGGGTCGGTCAGATGGAGGTCGAGATCGCATCGGCGGCGGACACCACGGTGGTCGTGACGAATCCCGGGTGGGGCGACTCGATGCAAGCGAGCAAGGCCGGTCTGTTGGAGATTGCCGACATTTTTGTCATCAACAAGGCCGATCGCCCGGGCGTGCGCGAGACGCGCCGAGACTTAGAGCAGATGCTCAACCTCGGCGGCACGCACGCGTGGCGACCGATGATTATCGAAACGAGCGCCACCAACGATGAAGGCACCGAAACACTCTTCGACGTGATTGGTGAGCACCGAGACTTTCTGGACGGCGAACAACTCTTCGAGGCCCGGCGACTGCGCACGCGCGCTGAACTCGACAAAGTGGTCAGTTTTCTCGTGAGTTCACGGGTTACCGCACTGGCCAAGGGCAGCGCGTACGATGCCCAGGTGGACGCACTGCTCAACGGTTCAACGGATCCCTATCGCGCCGCCGAGACGCTGCTCGCTACCAAATGATCGCCACCTCGGTCGCCTACGACCTCGTCTTCTTGATTCACATCATCGCGGCCGTCGCCACGGTGATTGTCTTGGTCACGATGCGCTTCGCGGGTGTCACGGTGGCGCGCGGCGCCAACGCCGCCACGCAGGCCCGGCGCTTTCCCGAACGAAGAAACTGGGCGGCGCGAGTCGTGCACGTTTTGCCGGTGACCGGACTCATCATGTCCTTGAGTGGAGACAACTCGGTCTCACTATCGCGACCCTGGGTTGGGGTGGGACTGCTGTGCTACGTGGCGGCGGCCGGCCACCTCGAGGCGCGCGCGTTGCCCCAAGAGCGCGTCATGGCCGCCACGATCGCGCGCGACGGCGTCGCGTCGATCGAGCAGGGCCGCAAGTTCGTTCGCTCGATGGACGTACTACTCGCGCTGATCGCCGTTGCACTCATCTCGATGGTGGTGCAGTTTTAATTTTGCGAGAGCGTGCGAAGCGTCGCCGAGTGGCGACGTCACGGTGACGCCACGTCTGCTTGACATGCCAAGCGCACCGTCGGTAGAGTGCGAAAGTGGCGGAGTCGCCGTTCACGGGCCAAGACCATGAGGAGTTCACGATGGTAGCGGAGAGCAATAAGGACGGAAAAAAGAAGAAGAAGGCCGCCGAAGCGGAGCGCGTTCAAAATCAAGTTCTGGACGCGATCAAGAAATCCCAGGACGCCACGCTCAAGATCGTGAGCGCGTGGAGCGAGAACGTCGCCAAGGTGACGACTCACTTGCCAGAAATGCCAAAGATCCCTTTAGTCGACACGCTGCCCAAGCCCAGCGAGCTCTCGACTCAGTTCTTTGAGTTCGCCCAAGAGCTGATGACCTCTCAGCAAGAGTTCGTCCAGAAATTGCTCGAGGCGCTCCCCGGCCACGACCAGTCCGGCGACTAAAAGTACGCCGACTCGCAAGACTGGTCAAAATCCCGCGGCTGTCGATTCACCTCGCTGTTCGAGTGTGGCCGCCAATTCGTGGCTGATTCGTGCGAATGGTGGCATTCCTCAGCGCCCATTCTCCAGACAGAACGGGACAAAAGAAGTGCTTGACATACCAAGCAGATGGGGTGTATAGTGTGCTCAGCGCGGAATTGCCGTGCTGGAAGATTGACCAGAGGAGTTCATGATGGTAGCTACTAAGACCACATCAACGACCGAAGTGCCTGAGTTTGCCGTAAAAATTCGCGAACAACTGATTTCCACCGTCAAGCAGTGTCAGCAGTTCTCTGTCGACGCCGCCCAGACCTGGATGAAGGCCGCTTCCGTGTTGCCCGTTGCCGATCTGCCCACCATTCCTGGTGTTGCAGCCCTGCCGGACGCCGAAGTGATGACCAAGTTTGCGTTTGACTTCGCCAATGACCTTTTGAAGGCTCAGCGCGAATTCACCCTGCAGTTGGCGAACGCACTCGTTCCCGAGAAGTTGGCTTAATCCGTTTCGACGGATTCAGTTACGATGCAAAGCACGGAAGAGCCAGTCAACACCACTGAGGATGATCCCCGGCGCGTGCTGGGTGGATTCACCCGGGCGCAGCGACAGATAGCAAATCTGTCGCTGCGCCAGCTCTCCGCACTCACCGAGATCTCCAATCCCTACCTGAGTCAGGTGGAACGGGGACTCCACGAGCCCTCGATTCGCGTCCTCAAATCGATCGCCGACGCGTTGAACGTGTCGGCGGAGATTCTCTTCGAGCAGGCCGGTCTCATTAGTGGCCCCGAGAAGTTGGGCGACGAAGCCACCGAGAGCGCCATTCGCGCCGACCAGCGTCTGACCGAAGCCCAACGCCACGCGTTGCTCGGGGTGTATCGCAGCTACCTGGAGACCAACCGCCAAGGGTCGTAAGCCCCTTCGCGGAGAGCGAAGCATCTTGGCGCTCTCGGCCGATTAGCCTTTGTTTCATTGATTAATGCAGTGTTCGTAAGACTTTTGTCGCGCGGCGGCAATGCTTGACATGCCAAGCAGTTGGTATGTACAGTGTCCTCCAGACGCCGAGCGGCTTCACAACACTAGGGATTCGATAATGGTCATAGGGGATAACGAAGCCACCAGCCCTGCCGGGCCAGGTTCGCCCCTCGCTGAGCAGTTTCTCGGTGCGCTGCAGATCTCCCAGGAGACCACGCGCCAGTTTGTCAGCGCCTGGTTCGACGGCGCCAGCGAATTCTTCAACAAGCTGACCGAGATGGTCCAGCTGCCCCAGCCCGTTGCCATTCCTGCGCCCGCGGACCTGTTCAAGTTTGCCCAAGAGCTCCATAGCTCCCAACAGGCGTTCTTTGACGGTTTGGTGGCTAAGTCGGATCCCGCCTCGTTTCTCGGGTCACTGCAAGCGGCCCAAGCGGCGCTGTTGCAAAAGCCGGCCGAAGTCGCGGCCGCGAACGCCCGGCTCTCGATTGGCTTGGACGCCGCGGTGCGCGCCACTGCCCAGTGCGCCAGCGGGGTCGCCGCAACCGCGCCAATGTCGCCGATGTCGGGCGACAAGCGCTTCGCCGACTCCGCCTACGCGGAGAATCCGCTCTTCTTCTTGCTCGAACAGCAGTACCTGCTCGGTTGTCAGTACGTCAGTGAGCTCTTGGACGCGGCGCAACTCGAAGAGGGCCCAGACGCCAAGGCCCGCTTCGCGGCGAAGTTCATCCTCGACGCGCTGGCCCCGACGAATACCTTGCTGGGCAATCCGGTGGCGCTGCGCGAAGCCTTCGAGACTGGCGGCGAGAGCCTGGTGCGTGGCGCGAAGAACATGCTCGAGGACTTGAGCCAGAACGGGGGTTGGCCCTCGCAGGTTGACAGCTCGGGCTTTGAACTCGGGGTCAACATGGCCGCGACGCCCGGGGCCGTGGTGTATCGAAACGAACTGATAGAGCTGATCCAGTACTCGCCCCAGAGTGAGCAGGTCTACGCCGTGCCGCTGCTGTTCTGTCCGCCGTGGATCAACAAGTACTACATCATGGACTTAGCGCCGGGCAAGAGCCTGATCGAATGGTCCGTGCAACACGGCCACACCTGTTTCGCCATCAGTTACAAGAACCCCGATTCGAGCATGCGTGAACTCGATCTCGAGGACTACTTGCGACGGGGTCTGCTCGACGCCGTGGGTGTCATTCGCGAGATCACCGGCGCCGAGTCGGTCAACACCGTCTCACTCTGTCTCGGGGGCACCTTGAGCGCGATCGGTCTGGCTTACGACGCCTCGCTCGGCGATCACTCGATCAAATCGGCCACGCTCCTTAATACCAATACCGACTTCAGCGTGCCCGGAGTGCTGGGCCTGTTCACTGACGAGTCCACGATCGCCAGTCTCGAAGAGCAGATGGCGAAGGACGGGTACCTCGAAGCCGACACCATGGCGCACGTGTTCGACACGTTGCGCGCGAATGACCTGGTCTTTCAGTACGTCGGCAACAACTGGCTGCTCGGCAAACAGCCGGCCGCCTTTGACCTTTTGGTGTGGAACAACGACAGCACGCGAATGCCGGCCAAGATGCATTCGCAGTATCTGCGCTCGTTCTATCTCAACAATGAGTTCGCCCGCGGAGAGTTCGAGATCGACGGGCGCAAGCTCGACCCTAAGAAGGTCGAGCTCGACACCTACGTAGTCTCGGCGATCAACGATCACATCGTGCCGTGGGCGTCGGGTTACAAGACCGCACAGATGTTCACCGGTCCCAACCGCTTCGTGCTCAGCTCATCGGGACACATTGCCGGCGTTGTCAACCCCCCGAGCCCCAAAGCCACGTACTGGACCAACGACGCACGCCCCGCCGACGCCCAGGCCTGGCAAGACGGGGCGACGTTGGTACAAGACACGTGGTGGAACGATTGGACCGAGTGGATCGGCGCTCGAGGCGGCGCCAAGGTGACCCCGCCGTCGCGACTCGGCAACGAACACCATCCTGCTCTGGAAGCGGCGCCCGGCAGCTACGTGCGTGTTCGCGCTTGAGTAACGCCCCCCAACAGTCCTACGATGCGCCGCTGCGATGGGTTCGCGGACATCTAGTCAACCTGCGCGTGCAAGGCCACGGGGAACCCTTGTTGCTCCTGAACGGACTTACCCGCCCGCTCGAGAGTTGGGACCCGTTCATTCACGCTTTAGGTGACCGAACCATCGTCAGCTTCGATGCTCCCGGGGTCGGACAGAGTCCCTCACCTGTCCTGCCCTTGTCGATAGCCCAACTGGCTGAGCTGGCGGTCTCGGTGCTCGACGACGTTGGCCTGGACCAGGTCGACGTTCTGGGGTTCTCACACGGGGGCGCCGTCGCTCAGCAGTTTGCGTTTCAATACCCCTCGAGAGTTCGCCGCCTGGTGCTGGTGGCCACATCGTGCGGCGCGGGCGCGACCCTCAATGGCTGGAGCACGTTCGATGGATTAGGCGCGGCGTCTACGTTCGACCGCTCCCAAGCGACGTCGGCGATGTGGCGCACCATGGCCATCTCCGCCTGGTCGAGCATTCCGTTTCTCGGTGCCATTGCGGCGCCGACCCTCGTGGTCTGTGGGATCAATGACCGAGTGGCGCCCATCGCTAACAGTCGCTCGCTGTGCGCACGGATCCCCGGCGCCACGTTGATCGTCGTACCCGACGGTCACGACTTGCAGCGGCCCGAGCCCGCAACGGAACTGGCGCGCGTCGTCGACACGTTCCTCGGCCGCGCCGTCGCCGAGCCCCCCACTTCGACGATCACGCCGATTCGACCAATCGCCACGACCAGTGCAAATACTCAACGTAGTGGGAGATAATCATGGATGAACTTCGCTTTGACGGGCGAGTCGCGATCATTACCGGCGCCGGCGGCGGTTTGGGGCGCTCGCACGCGCTCGCCCTCGCGGCGAGGGGAGCGAGCGTGCTCGTGAATGACCTCGGCGGGGCACTCGACGGCAGCGGATCGTCCACGTCGGCCGCCGAGCAGGTCGTCGAAGAGATCGTCGCCCTCGGCGGCGTCGCGTCGCCCAATCACGACAGTGTTGCCACCGCGTTAGGGGGCGAAGCGATCGTGCAGAGCGCGCTGGACGCC